>Ga0209186_1000171_pt1 | contig 52137 bp, 52 predicted proteins | sample SidtaG_FD_187426 | JGI IMG/M metagenome (GOLD analysis project Ga0209186, IMG submission 187426) | Marine algal microbial communities from Sidmouth, United Kingdom - Sidmouth_Male2 metaG (SPAdes) (version 2) | ecosystem: Host-associated > Algae > Red algae > Unclassified | place: Sidmouth... | reverse complement strand
GGTGCGCCCGGGGCAGAAGTGATCTGGCGAGGCTTACGCAAACTCGATACAATATCGGAAGCCTGGCAGGCGTTTAAACTACAAAATACTTGTGGGTAAAGCTCAGCGCTTGCGACCGCTTTGGATAACGCATGTTCGGGAACACGCCCTCCCAGCCGTTCCCACGAGTTCCCGTTCCGACGCGATCCAAAGCTCCGCCAAGTCGGAAGCACTCCAAAACACAGCCACCCCGCCACCAAAGTTTGGAGTGCTGGCGCTTGCGACAGCTTTGGATGACGCACGCTTGGGAGCACGCTTTCCCAGCCGCTCTCACGTGTTCCCGTTCCGACGCGATCCAAAGCTCCGCCAAGTCGGAAGCACTCCAAAACACAGCCACCCCGCCACCAAAGTTTGGAGTGCTGGCGCTTGCGACAGCTTTGGATGACGCACGCTCGGCAACACGCTTTCCCAGCCGCCCCCACGAGTTCCCCCCCGACGCAATCCAAAGCTCCGCCAAGCCGGAGCTTTGGATTGCGCCGGAGCGGGAACACGGCGGATCGGCCAGAAGGGCGTGCTCCCGAGCATGCGTCATCCAAAGCTGTCACAAGTGCACAAGTGCCAGCACTCCAAACTTGGTTGGCGGGAAGGCCATTTGGAGTGCTTCCGGCTTGCCGGAGCTTTGGATTGCGCCGGAGCGGGAACGAGGCGGATCGGCCAGAAGGGCGTGCTCCCGAGCATGCGTCATCCAAAGCGATCACAAGTGCACAAGTACCAGCACTCCAAAACTTGGGTGGCGGGGAGGCGGTTATTTGGAGTGCTTCCGGCTTGCCGGAGCTTTGGATCGCGCCGGAGCGGGAACACGGCGGATCGGCCAGAAGGGCGTGCTCCCGAGCATGCGTCATCCAAAGCTGTCACAAGTGCACAAGTGCCAGCACTCCAAACTTGGGTGGCGGAGCGGCGGTTATTTGGAGTGCTTCCGGCTTGCCGGAGCTTTGGATTGCGCCGGAGCGGGAACACTTCGGATCGGGCAGAAGGGCGTGTTCCCGAGCATGCGTCATCCAAAGCGGTCACAAGTGCCAGCACTCCGAAACTTGGGTGGCGGGAGGCGATCTGGAGCTTCCGGCTTGCCGGTGGCGCGTGCGTTAGGGGCCGATTTTCTATCGCGTGTCCCATCCGTTGCACTAATCTTGCAGCGAGCGCCCCGAGACGCCTACAGCTCCTTTAGCGATTCCGCAGCCTTCGAGATATCGAGACCACCAATAGCTTCCTTGAACGTCGCCAGATGCGGTGCCTTCCGATAGGCTTGGAAGTGCTCGTCGGTTTCCCATTGTTCCAAAACACTGATCATAGAAGTTTAGGCGAAGGCTTCGAGAACTCCGACTTCGACGGCGAGGTTCTCGCTGACGTTGGTCTCAAGGTTGGAGAACAGGTCTTCGATATGGGTCAGGCGGCGGAGAATATCTTCGGTGCCGAGGAGCTGGCCGACGCGAGCCGTGGTGGCGGACTCGGTCGCGAACGAAAGGTGCTCGGGATGCCCAGCGGTTTGACTAAGGCAGTCGCCCAACCAGCCGAGCAGAGTGGTAAAGACGGTGCGTCGGTGGCCGAGGTAAGCGGCTTGGGCACCGGCCTTGGACGCCTGTTCGAGTTGCTTGAGGAAGTCGTGGCTGTCGGTCGTTTTCCGCAGCTCTTTGGCCTCGGCCTTAAACTTGGCATCGGCCTCCTTTTTTAAGGTGTCGCGAACTCCGCTGAGTTGGCTGTTCACAGCTCCGAGTAGGGCGATGGCACCGCTACCATTGTGGCCAGGCTTGGGAAACTGCGGGCGCAGAGCGGCGAGAAGCGCCTGCTCGACCGGACCGACGGTGTCGCCGATGGGAAGCGCGCGAAGCGGTATGCGGATGCATCGGGAGAGGATGGTCTCGAGAAGTTGTTCGGGAGCGCCGGTGAGAAGTAGGATCAAGCAGTCGGCGGGGGGCTCTTCGAGGGTCTTGAGGAAGGCATTGGCCGCTTGGGGCATAAGTCGGTCCGCTTCCTCGATGACGGCGATTTTGAGGATACCACCAGATGCGTTCTGAAGTCTGCGTTCGATCGGCCGAATCTGGTCGATCTTGATCCGACGCGACAGGGACTCGGGTCGGATGACCGCAGTATGCTCGCTTTCGGCTGCCCTCAGTTGAGGAACGCGAATACCGGCGAGCTTCTCCAGAACAGAAAGCCCAAAGGCCTCGCGCCCGTCGGCATCGCTTCCGGTGATAAGGTAGGCGTGCCCCAGTCTGCCGGCCTCTTGTGCCCGGGCCAGATAGCTGAGTGCGGTTTGCTCGTCGAATGCCATAGCTACCTAGGAATTAGTGGTGAGAAGGGAGCGGGCGGCTTCGACATGGGCCCAGATGTCTTCGGAGACTTTCTCGATCGACTGGGAGGCGTCGACGACTTTCATCCGGTCAGGTTCGTCCCTGGCGATGTCGAGGTAGCCTTGGCGCACGGACTCGTAGAATTCCGGTGGCAGTTGTTCCATCCGATCTTCGACACCCGCTCGCTTGGTGACCCGCTCGAAGGCGTGGCCGGAGTCCATGTCGAGCAGGACGGTCAGGTGCGGACGATGGCCACCGACGGCGAGTCCATTAATGCTATGGACCTGATCGAGAGGAAGCCCGCGCCCGACTCCTTGATAGACGGTGGTCGAATCAAAAAAGCGATCGGCGATCACATCGGTTCCGGCTGCGAGGGTAGGGGCGATGACCTCGCGCACTAGCTGGGATCGGCTGGCGGCGAACAGGCAGAGTTCGGCCTCGGGGAACATGTTTGCGGCTTCCGGCGTGTATTGAAGCAGGTCGCGGATCTTCTCTCCAACAACAGTGCCACCGGGTTCCCGCACCTGCCTGACGTCGTTGCCACTGGCCTCAAGGCGGGCTTTGAGAGCGGTGATTTGCGTCGTCTTGCCGCATCCTTCTGAGCCTTCGAAGGTAATGAATAGTCCTGACTCCATACGTTCGGGGACTGGTAAGGCAGGAGATTAGGGAAGTCTAGCTTGCTCTATTCCGGAGCAATCTACTCCGGGGTTCTCGTCAGCGCGTTCATTGGACTTGGAGCTTCACTTTGATCCCGTCTTTGGGCGCTCCAGCGTCCAAAAGATTACGGATCGCGGCGATGGTGTGATGGTGTGGCCATTCCGGCCGATGACTTTGCCGACATCCTCGGGGGTGCAGACCCACCTCGAATACCACATCACCGTTCCCCCGATGCTCGATGCTTACTCAAGATCGAGGCCTCCTCGGGCCGCGACAGGAGGATGGAGAAGGGGTATTGCAAAAAATCGAGCAGTGCAACATCGCTGTCCATCAGTGCGATACTACGACAAGCGCGGTTAACGCACGAGCGCGCCGGAGAAGTGCGGTTCGATTCGTTGGACGAACGTAAGACCGTGCGTTTGGATCAAGTCGGAGGGAGCCATTTTACCGACCAGTTTTCTGCCCTGAGAGGAGAGAATAGTGAGGGTGACCTCGAGATGGTCGAGGTCGTCGTAGTCGCAGATCGAATTCCCTGCGGCGTCCTCGACTCGGTCATCGCCGATTCTGAATCCTGTCGGCGTGCTCCGCAGGTAGGTAGTTGTCGCGGGGGTAGCTCCGGAGGCTGGAACCTTTTGCCTGTGCCAGATGGAGATCGAAAAGTCGAGAATGCTGGTTGCTAGTAGGTCTTTGGCTTGTAGTCCATCTGCAGGGTTGCCGGCAGAGTCCATGCGGCCTGTCCAGAAATCGGTCTGCATGTCGTTGGCCGCGATGGCACTTGGATTGGCTGCCTGAGCTGCGTCCAGATCGGTTCCTGCCCAGGTTTCCAAGGGCCCAGCCACGTCCCGGTAAAGTGCGAACAGCGGGTAGGATGGACCAGCAGCAGCCCCTCCTCCAACAGAGCTGGTGCCAACGAGCGGGTCTTGGTAGGCGAGTCGATAGGATACTGCGCAGACGTCACCACCACCCGATGGCCGTTCCGGGGTGGCGGCAGTAAAGGTAAGCCAGCCTGATCGCGTGGCGGTGATCGGGATCGATCCACTCGATGAGGTAATGGTCTCTGGAGTAAAGCGCATCCACTCGCCTGCACCGCCCCGAAACAGGGCAGACTCGAGGTCACTGGAGAGATACTCGAAGGCAACTCTCCCTTCCGATGTCGCCCTGAGACTGCCCTCGCTACGGGTAAATGAACTCGAGATCGAACCCGTGATGCCGAGGATCGAAACCATGAGTAGCGATGACGCCGCCATGGCGACCATCAACTCAATCAGGGTAAAGGCTCTTCTTGATCTCGTCTCTGGGGTCATCAGCGGAGGCGTGCGAGGTTGAATTCGGTGCGGAGGGCCATTGTATTGACTGGAGCCTCCGGAGTAGAGCTGTTGATCGCGAAAGGGTTTCGGACTTGGTAGACGCGGGCCCGGAATGCGAGGATGGCCTGGTCGTAGGCTGGCGCCGTTAGACTGGTCAGGTCGGGCACTGGATTGGCGTCGGACAGTTGGGGGACGACCTTAAACACCGGGCCTTCAGCCACGGCCATATCAGCGATGAGGCACCCGAGTTGGGTCGGATCAGATGTATCACGGGCAACACTGATGATTTCGAAGTCCTGGCCTGGGCGAACACCGGGTCCGGTGTAGGGGGGCAGGGTCGCGTCCGGGCGAGCTGTCGCACTGGCATCACCCCGATAGGAATAGACATAGATTCCGGCGGCGTCCGGGCTGGGAGGGGCCACGGCGCCTCCCCCGCCGGTTCCTACCAATGGATTGGGGGCCGGGCCATTGGTCTGGAGCATCGTGAATACTGTTCCGAAACTCTCATGGTCAAACCACTGCTCTGCGGCATTAAGCTTTCGCATCATGTCGTCGGTATCGAGGGTTTCACGGGTCGAACTCATCCCAACGCCGAAGACGGCGACCAGAGTAATCAGGGCGGTTGCCGAGACTCCGATGGCGATAATCACCTCGATTAGTGAGAAGGCAACTGCCTGTCTGGTGACAGACTTATTGGGTAGAAGAAGCATTGGGGGAGAATTCAAATCTGGTTCGGATCTTGATAGAAGATCGGCTTTCCAGTGCTACGAAGCACGAAACCGCCTCTCTTCGATGCGTCCGGGAAAGTAATTGTGCCGCCACTGTCTGCGAAACCGGTAGAGATGATGAATCGCTCTCCTGCCGAGATACACGCACCATTGCTGGCGAACTCGTAGTATCGCCAATTGGTACCGGTTCCTTGGATACCGGAGATAAGATTGACATTCATGGTGCCGGTGGGGGAACTGCCTCCAGGCGTGACCGGGCATTGCGACGGGTCGAAAAATGCGCCGGTGGGGAGTTGAATCGGAGATCCGGACATCTGCCATCTGTTATTGGCCGAGTCGAACCAGATGCGGACGAGGACTCGGCCGATTTTGTCTGGTTCCAAAGTATCTTGATGAACGAGGATACGAACCGGAGCCTGTTTGTTGAGAGCCAAGGTTCGTGAACTAGCGAACAGCCGACCCGCCATTTGCTCGCCAGTGGAGACCGGGTTGGGTTTCAATCCAGTCATGACACCAGTTCCGATGCCGATTAGGATCGAAATGACTGCAAGGACAACGAGCAATTCGACCAAACTGAACGCTCGGTGGCCATTGCGTGGCCAAGTGATTGGTGAGGAGTCCAAGGAGCTTTTATGGGTTAGAGCTGGGTGGGTTCTGGCCAGTCCGGGCCTTCTTCTTCTGTTCGGCGCGGTGGGTGAGGTAGTTGGTGACCAGGACCGGGTTGTCCTTGATCGTGGAAATGCTGGGCAGGCCGGATTCCACTTCGCCCGGCCTGATGAAGATCACTCCACGGTTTCCTTTGCGAAAAGAAAAGGCCCTAGAGAAGACTGCTCCGATCTTGTCTTGTCTCTCCAAGCCGAGCCGGACGAGAATTCCTCCCGTTTCCGGTCGGTCCTTGGGAGTGATGTCTTTTTCGGCTCCAGGTGACAAGGCGGTACGGGTTCCGTTGATGTTCACGTAATACTTATCGGGAGTGAAGTTGAACAGCCTCACGGAATCGACTGGAAAGCGTGCAGGAGACTCGTCGATAACCCGAATCCGGTAGCGATTTTCCGCCTCGGGGTCTTTTGAAAAAAGTAGCAATGAGTGGGACGACGGAGCATTACTGAGATCGACGCTACCGACAACCGTGCTGGCCTTGACCGTCTCGCCTTCGGCGGCTGCCTCGAGGGCTTCCTCCCTGGTAACGATCGGGCCGCCACCGGAAGTATCGTAGAAGAGGATTGTCGTTGCTCCCTGGTATTCGTAGAATGGAGAGCGGCGGTAGCTATTGGCCCGGATCGTGGTCGATTCCCTGCCGATCCCCTGGTTGCAGAAAGCAATGCCATCGACAGAGCCTTCGCCGATCAGCGTACGGAAGACTAACGACTTGGCAGGCTGGAGGTTTCCTGATTGGGCGACGCTGATGCCCTGGAAGAGGCCGCAGAGAACTCCTACAAGAAGTAGAAATCGCAGAGCAGGGCGACAGTTTAGGACATTCATCATGGTAGTCTAGCGTTGCCAGCGGAAGCTGACGATCTTAAAACGCCGTCCCAATTTGTTGTTGATGCTGTTGAGAGCCGATTTCTTCGTTATTGCGGGATTGGCTTGGTCGACGAATTCTGGGACTCGTTGCACGACCATCTCACACTTTGCGGTAGCCCGCGGTTTCGTTGACAAGGATCCCGCCTTTGCAGGTGCTTCGCCGTAGGAACGAATAATGAACGTGTCCGAGCGAGCGTTGAGAACTGGAGCAAGGTGTCGGAGCAGGTCGTTTTGGAGTAGGAATCCGGGGATGCCGGCGGCACTGTTGCTTACTATGTTCTGCGCGGACATGTCCGCCACGACGGAATCTCCGCGCATATCCAAGGTAATCCCGCTGATAGGGTTCGAGAGCGGTCGGCCTTCCAGCTCTGCATCGTCGTTGATGGAGGTATTGTCGATCGCTGTTTGTAAGGCCCCTGAGTATCCGTGATCGCCATCGTCGAGACGGCGGTTGACGAAGTCTCCTAGGCTGAAGAATGGTCCGCGTTCCCTGACCTCATCGACGATGGCCGCCGCTAGGTCCGTCACTTCACGGTCGGTCAGATCAATCAGTCCGGTCCATGGATCGGTGAGCGATGAGGATGCGCCGGACGGGGTCGGTGCGACCGGAACTGACATCCTGGCGACTCCGTTCGTAACCGGCACATCTTGGTGGGCAGAGGAACCTGTGGCCCGGCTGTTTTCCCAGATCGGAACGTTGCCGGAGATCAATCCCGACAGCATCGACTGCCATGCTACCACAGAGGTAGAGTTGACGTTGAACGAACCATCGACCATAAGGTTGGCGGCGGCTTCGTCGTAGCGGCGGAGGGCGGCAACGTTTGGGGTGCCGTAGTATTGGATTCGAGGATTTGGCAACGGGTTGCCATTCTGGACATATTGATCGTCGAACGGTCTGGCATAGGGGAAGTAGACCGATTGCGGATTGTAGGCTTTCGACGGAAAGGCTAAGGCGCCATCGACACCGTAGCTGGTGGTCCGAGTGCTGAGTGAAAGAGGTGTTTCCCGCCAGTCCGAGGGAACTGTGGAGAAGAAGAACGAGTCGAAGAGAATGGAGTTACTCAGGAACGAGCGATCCTCGAGAGTGATTTCGAGAGCGTTATTGTCGTTGTTCTGCCTGGACTGCGATCTGTAGAGGCCGTGGATATCGGTTCGGTCATCTAAAAATGGGGGCACATAGCTGTTGCCGACTGGATAAGCCGGATACAGTTCATAGTGGATTGCCTCTGCGTGCATCAGGCTTCCGACACTGTGCAATGGCTGTCGGGGAATATCGTAAGCGGCGATGAACCGTCGTCCTGAACCAATCCTTCCGGATTTTCCCCAGAAGCCGTTGAGCACGGGAGAGCCGCCGTCGTCGGTTCCGGGGACCACGTCTAGGTTGCCGTCAGCTTCCGCTTTGAGTTCGTTGGAGACGAAGTAGGACTGGTAGCTGTCGGCGCCGACCCGTTTATTATAGCTCCACTGGGAGAACGGGGCAGTCGGGCAGTAGTTTCCTGGGATGAGAGGCTTTCCGCCGACGGAACACCGGGCGAATTGTTGCAGTTCTCCCCCTTGAGAGATATCCAGATCTGCATTGGTCCCGGCGTAGACCATTTTGGAAGAGGAGGGGTACACAGGGTTGACGACCGTAGACGCGTAGTCGCTAGGCGCGAGGGCGTAATCATTCACCTTTTCTCTGAAAACCGTCTTTATATTAGCTGGATTTTCTCCCACGGGGAGTTCGAATCGTTGCTGAATATCATTCGCTCGCACCCGGTCGCCTTGAAAGCCAATGTAGACTTCGACGTTTGGGTTGCCGTTGTATTTGAGGCCTGCGGGGAGCGTCGGAAAATTGTCGCCGGATGGGACGTTGGCGATTCTGCGTTTGTACTTGTTGTAGCCGCCGAGTGCTCCATTCAAAGGGGTTATATTCTCAAGATCGTGCCACACACCGATATCAGGGAGGAACTGATTGGTGATCGGAATCTTTCCGCTGGTATACTCTAACGCGGGAAGGATGGGGTTATCCTTTCCTTCACTGTCGATTCCAAACACCCGGACTTCTCCGGGCGCGAGTACCACGGTGCCTTCGGTTCGGACAGTAATGGCACCACTCTTGTTCTCACCAGACGTGTCACCCTGCATCATGGCTCCGCGGTAGGCGACGTGGACCTTTCCGGTGCTTGGATCGCGCAAGCCGAGGATGATCCCGTCGTTCTCAAGATTCACGGCTAGGTAGTTGCTGAGGACGTCTTTGTAAGAGGAGGTGATCTGAACGTTGTAGGGGTTCCAAAGCACCAGAGCCGGAACGACATGGAAGCGGTAGGTGTAGAAATTTTTGGTTACCGCGGGCACTTCGGGATTGGCAGTTGGATCTCCGGGTAATTCTTCGGTCGTTCTGTAAGAACTGACTCCGAGGTTGAGTTGCCAGCTAACCATCAGTGGACAGATATTCGCCTGGGCGAACGCATCCAATTGGCCATTGTTATTCTGGGTAGCGAAGCTTCGTGGCATAAACGCCGGTGCCATCGTGTCGTCCTCAGGGCTCTGGTGATTGCGGAAGAAGTTCTGCGGAGTGATATTCAGACGGTCGAAAGTCTCTGGAAATCCCCTTCGGCGAAGGACGTTGTCATTGTACGGACGATACAGCCGGTAGTGGCTGAACAACTCTTCCCATAGGGGCGTGGTGTAGCCCCGCTGGTTGGCTAGATTGACTTTGTCTTGCTGGTAGATGAACTTGGGTACGCCTTGGCTAGGGCCGTAGATGTAGTCGCCATCCGGGCTCGCATGAGAGTCGGCGAGGAAACGAGCGTATTCCGTATTCGACTCGAAGGCGGCAGTGAGGTCGGTCTTCAGTCCTCCGCGTCGCTGGTTCGAAAGCACTCCGCGGGAGGAGACGGTGACATCTGCGGGAATCCGCTCGTCCTGCGCGTAGTTTCCATCTAGTAGGTTAATCGAGGCGGTGGTGTAGAGGCGGTCAAAGGCTTCGTCATCGGGTTGGAGTCCGCCGGTTAGCGAAGGACGGGCCTTCTCCGGTTCTGGGCGCTGAGGGGTGGTGGAGAGCCGAATGCGCTCCTGCAACCCTGGGCTTGTCGCTGGCTTCTCGGATCCCTTGAGGACGGCTTTGACGCCTTCGTCCGAGACCCACCAAGCGATCTTGCCTCCATTGTCTGCCAGATCGTAGGGATCGACCCTCACCGGGCTGAATGCGTTGGAAGTCGGGGAACTTGGAGTGACATTGGATTTCTGTACTTCCGCGATTTCCACTGGCGAGCTGAGTGCGGCTACTGGTGACGCGGGGATGGAAAGGTCAGGTCGGGAGACCAGCCAGGCGGGTGTTTTTCCGTTGGCGAAACTCCGAATGTTGTTGGCTAATCCAAGATCGGTGGCGGTCCCGGGCGACAGGTCCGCATAGTTCCAAACACCGGTCCACTCTTTGTGGATGATGTTGACCGGAACAGCGGCAACTGGATTATCGAGGAGGTCAGCTGTAGCCGTAGTAGCTTGGTCGGGACCGGCATGGAGCTGAAGTTCGGACAGCGCTAGCTTTGCGGCGAATTTGGCATTGGTCCGCGCGACGTATTGATCCAAGGCCCGTCGGCTGTCGGCATACTCCATCCTAGAGATGGTCAGGAGACCTACGACAAGGGCGACGAGAAGAGCGAGGACCAGCAGGGTGGAAATCAGGATGAAACCACGGCGTCTTTGGGGCAGGGGACTGAATGGGGGTATATCCGATGTCATTACGTTACTTATAATGCAACGCTGTTGTTGTTGCTTAGCATTTTTTTTGGAATGAGTGGCCCCTACATCGCGATCAGTGCGAAAATCCGCCCAGCCCGAGGTATTCTGGTCGCGCGCCTTAGCCGCCGTTGGCCGCTGTTGAGGAGATTCACGGTGCTGCGGCCAAGGTCGAGGTGCCGGGGAGAAATCCGGTGATTGTCATTCCGGGCATTATGGGCGGTTTGGCGGCGCGGTATGGCCAAGTGCCTCGACAATGCTCAGCGATTTCATCGCGCCATCGACCGAACGTCTTCTTCACCGGACTAGTTGCGGCTGGGCTTGTTCGCTGGAGATGCCAAGCCGATGTCGAGGGTGGCAAGGGGATCGATAGGGAGAGATCGAGCTATATTGGGCTCGCCTTGAGGACGGCACGGTGGCTCGCTACAGCGCTCAGATGGACAAGCGGCAGAGCAGGGTGGTGAAGAGCACCTGCCAGCACCTGCCGGTCGATCACCCGATCAATTGGAACGGCGCTACGTTTCTACCTCGGGATCATATTGGTCTGACCAAGGACGAGGTATTCGCTGACAATCTCCTGTTCAAGTTACTCGAGTCGCCACGGTAGCCTGGGTGCTGAGTCTTGGGCAAAAGAAACCGACGTATCCAGGGGAGGATACGCCGGCGGCTAACGCTTCGATGACACGACAAACAACATGAATCAGACATATCCGGTTTCCGATTACTTAGAAGGGCGTAGGGAAAATCTGTTCGAGATTTGTTCGATTTTCGACGAATCCAAGTTCTGGAGCGGAACCTGTGGCTGAGAAGGTTGGAAACCACGAATAGGTGAATGGAGCGAACCCGAGCGACCTCGTTTTTTGACCCGCGAAAGACGCGAAAAAGCACGAAGCCGAGCAGAGGCGACTTTAGCTCAGAGCCCAGCTGACCGCTGTGTCGATGGCTGCTTGGTGGGCGCGGACACGGTGGTAGATCGAGAAGTTCGAGGGGGTCTCGAAGGTGATGCTCATGTCGGTGTGTTCGCGGTGTAGCGTGATGCTTTCTGGCTCGTCGGGCATGTTGGGGGGGCGTCTGCGGAGGAGGAGTCCGGGGCTTGTCAGCAGGCGGCCTTCGATGGTTCTGCGTGGCTCGGCGGGGATGATTTTGTCGGCGGCATCGAGGAGTTTTTGGCCGAGCGAGCCGGGATGGCGGGAGAGCTCGTAGAGGTAGATGCCCTGAGCGTCGTAGTCTTCGTGAAGGCACAGGGCGAGGCGGAACCGGCGGCCCTTGAGCATCGAATGCCACGGGCCGAGTAGCGGGTGGCGGGTGAGGTGAAAGCTCCGGTTCAGATCACGTCCGGTTGAGTCTCGGCGCGTGTTCTCGACCAGGCCATAGGGATTGAAGATGGGGACAAGGACGATGTCGATTTCGCGCAGGAGTTCGATGTTCGCTTCCGCCCAGTGGAGTAGGCCGAGGACGGAGCCCGGCTCATCGCCATGGACTCCGGTGGAGAGGTAGATTTCTTGGCCCGCGGGGCCTCTCGGGGATCGGGGTTCGAGGTAATACACTGGCATTCCGGCGTCTTCTCCGAGCTTACGGACGACAAGTTTCGCGGCCTTGGCTACCCGTTTCCAGCGCGCCATTAGGTGCCGGACGTCGTGGCTTTTTTGGCTTTGTAGCAGCTCGATTTCGGCCTTGTCCATCTGCTCTCACTGATAGCCGAGGGAACCCCGCTGGACAAGCTTGCCGATGCACCCCACGGTTGCCGGATGAAGCTTATTTCCTGGAACGTCAACGGTATCCGCTCGGCTCAGGCCAAGGGGTTTGACGACTACTTCGCTGAGGCGGATGCTGATGTGTTCTGTTTGCAGGAGATCAAGGCGATGGAGCTTCAGGTGGATACTGGGTTTGCCAAGGACTACCACCAGATCTGGAGTAGCGCGGAGAAGAAGGGCTACTCGGGCACGGCGCTGTTTTCCAAGGTCGAGCCGAAGAAGACGATCATCGGTCTCGGTATCGAGGAGCACGACAAGGAAGGCCGTATCATCACCGCAGAATTCGACGATTACTACGTGGTCACCGTCTACACGCCGAACTCCCAAAACAAGCAGGCACGGCTACCGTATCGCATGGATTGGGATCGTGATTTTCGGAAGCATTTGCAGAAGCTAGACAAGAAGAAGCCGGTCCTCTGTTGCGGTGATCTGAACGTTGCTCACGAAGAGATCGATCTGGCCCGACCCAAGTCGAATCACAAGACCTCGGGCTTTACCCCGCAGGAGCGTGGCTCCATGACCGAGCATTTGAAGGCCGGATTCGTCGACTCGTTCCGCCATCTCTATCCAGAAACGACCGAGGCCTACAGCTACTGGTCGTTCCGCGCCAATGCCCGCGAGCGCAACGTCGGCTGGCGCCTCGACTACTGGCTCTGCTCGGAGCGGGTGGGGGACAAGATCCAGGAGTCGGCGATCCATCCGGATGTTGCGGGATCGGATCACTGTCCGGTGTCGTTGGAGATTGAGATTTAGAGGCGTGGGAAACCTTAAACAAAAAGTATGGAAACTTGGTAGGTATTCAAGAATACTGAATTGAGCCAAAATTGCATTGAACTGTTTTTATGAACAGCTTATGGTGCGGCCCAGTTGATCGATAATGGCGCATCCCGAAAATCATCCTCCGCTGACCGATGCGCTTTCTGCGCTGGGGTGTTCGAGGGTGATCGATGTGAACTGCTCTCTCTCGGCAGTCGATCAGATCGACTATCTCGATCTTTTACCCAAGGGCGGTAGGAAGGCACCTACGAAAGTCTCGGCAGTCGCCGAAAATCAGGGGGTAGCGCTCCTCTACACTATCGACGCTCGCGAGGCTACGGTCAGTGCCCAAGACATCATCGATAGCCAGCACCTCCTTGCCAACCGTAGCTCTCCCGCATGGCTTGGTGTCCTTCGGCCCGGCAGTCTTGAAGTCTATCCGATTGGCTTTCGCAAGCCTGGGGCGGATTTGGATCGGGTAGAGGTTATTGAGCTTGAGAGTAGCGCCGCTCCTGGGTTTTTCCAGCGACTTGCGCAGTCCACCTTCGCTCCTGATCGCACCCGTGATAACGACTACGTATTCCGAAAGATCTTTGACCTGCTCACGGCGACGGCGGAAACGTTCATTTCTGGTAAGGAACTGACCCCCCTTGACGTGCTCTCGATGACGGGGCGGACACTGTTCTTTAGGTTTCTCATCGATAGAAAAATTGTCACCCCAGAGGACCTTCCTGATATCTGTCCAGAGGCAGCTAACCTCAAAGATGCCTTTTCTTCGCCAGAGAAGGCAGCCGCCACGTCGGCGTGGCTCGATGTCACTTACAATGGCGACTTCCTTCCTCTCATCTCAGACAAGATCCCTGAAGATGACACGATGGCGCGGACGGATGCTTATCTCGACTTCTTTAGGGATGTCGGCGATCGCACCGGAGATCAGATTTTCCTCCATCTTCGGGCTATTCTCTGTGGTTGGACGGTGATCGGACGGACGATCCAGACTGAGTTCGATTGGGGCGATTTCGACTTCGCTCACATTCCGGTCGGCGTTCTTAGCCAAGTCTACGAGAGGTTCAGCCACCTCGCGGATCCCGAACAGGCCAAGTCCGATAGTGTCCACTACACGCCGCGCATCATCGCGGAGCTTATTGTCGATCAGGCTGTCGCATCCACAGAGGATCCTGCGACTGCCCGCGTCCTCGACCCAACTTGCGGTGCCGGGATTTTCCTCGTCCTCGCGTTTCGTAGTCTTGTCGCCCAGCGCTGGGTGAAGGACGAGCAGCGTCCCAACTGCCGGGTCATTCAGGATATCCTTTACAACCAGATTCGCGGCTTCGACAAAGGCGAGCCAGCGCTTCGCCTCGCTGCTCTCTCTCTATACATCACCGCCATCGAGCTAAACGCTACCCACCGCCCCCCGAAGCTACTGAAATTTCCCCGAAATCTTCGGGGTATTGTGCTTCACAGCTTTGATCACAAACTCGGCAGTCTAGCTGATTCCGCAGCAGAGCAGTTCGCGGGTCAGTTTGACATTGTTGTCGGCAATCCCCCGTGGACGGCGCTAGGCGGTGGGGAAACCTCGACTGCCTTGAACAAACAGTTCACCCGCATCGGGAGGGAACACCTCAACGCTCGAGGCTGCGAAGATCTTGCTGTCCGCTATACGAATCCGAACAAGAACCCCGATATTCCTTTCCTCTGGCGCGCCTGTACTTGGGCGAAGCTCGGGGCAGTGATTGTCTACGCACTCCCAGCAAGGGTGTTCCACCGATCCACAAACACGGGTGGTGACGCAATCGAGGCACTCTTTCGCTCGATGAAGGTCACTGGGCTCGTCAACGGGGCCAATCTCCGGAAAACTGCAGTATGGGCTGGGGTGGATATGCCCTGGTGCATTCTCTGCGCCAAGAACTTGGTCGGCGACCTCGACGAGTCATTTTGGTTTTCTGCACCCACCAAGGACGCCAATATCCATGCGGAGGCACGCTTCCGAATCGACTACGAATCCGCCACGGCACTGACTGGCCGCCAGATTCTCGAACGCCCGTGGCTCCCTAAGGTTTACTCCCTCGGCACCCGCCGAGATGAGGCTGTCATGGAACAACTCCTCTCGTCTTTTCCCCGGACGATTGAAGAGTTTTGGAAGGCATGGGATCCTAGGGGAGATCGAACGGGGCAAGGGTACAATCGCTCAGCAGGCCAGAAACAAAGGGACGCGAGCTTTCTCTGTGAACTCCCGGACTTCGTACGGCCGTCTTCGGATGTCTTCGAAATTAATAATATCGAGTTTTCCACGTTTTACGAACGCCAGCAGACTGCTACCGCTTATAGGCCAAAGACAGAAGCCCTCTATCAGCCTCCCCTGGTGATCATTCCAAAGTCGCCCGGTGATCGCCGAACGTCATCAAAAGCATTTCGCTCATCGAGAGCGCTAGCGTTCGAACAAATCTACTACGGCTACTCGTTGGCCCAACACCCCCAAGCCGAACTCACTTCGGCTTTCCTCTATCTTCTTCCGCATAGCTTATTGTTTAACTATTTTGCGTTGATCAAGAGTGGATCGCTCGGATCAGACCGGATGATGTTCATTAAAAAGGACTTTGATTCGTTGCCCTTTCCTGACCCTGCCGAACTCAATATTACCTCGGCGGAGACCGCTCTCAGTCTCGCCGATCGCCTTGAGCGCGACGAAACGAAACCTTGGGACGAAATCGATGATTTTCTCTTCGAACTCTACGGGCTCGGAGTAACGGAGGCGCAAACCATCCGCGATACCCTCTTTGCTGCAGCCCCTTATCGAAGAGCGGGACAAGATGCCTACGCCAGACCGACACCGCTACAGCGGGAGTCCTTCAAGGAAAAGCTTACCGAGCTTCTTTCTCCATTCTTCGAAGTCGTAGGTGCCAGCGTGCGGATCACTTGTTTCGCCCCTTCGGAAATCGCAAGCCCTTGGGCTTTCCTTGACCTCCGGCTTGGAAGCGCCCCTGAAGGCTCCTCCCTGTGCGTGGCGCTGGTTCGCGCCGCCATGACCGAGGCAGATCGCAGCGGAGCCAGCCGGGTCGTCATTCACTATTCTGATCAGAGCGGTTTGTTGCTGGCGATTCTCGATGAGCGCAGGTGGTGGACGGCGACTCGGGCCGCCATCTGCGCCACACACATCCTCCGCAACCATCTCGATGCGTTCGGACTTGCCCCCAACCCAGTTGCTTGAGCTTCTCCTACGACAGCTTCTTCCTCAACGGGATCGACTCTAGGGATTTCGACCTTCCCCATCCGCGCTTCCCGGAGCCGATGCTCCTTGTCATCCACAACGCGATCACTAGGGCTTTCGAGATCCTCCGCGCCAAGGACGCTGACGAACTTATGGGTATGCTCGAAGATGATATCACTTTCGCCCTCTGGGTTGTATTGGAAAATGACCTGAGGAGGAACGGAAGCGTTCCGGGGTTCAACTCTGATCTCTTTGAAAGGGTGATCGGGCAGCATGAGGTGTCCACCCACTCCGGTTCCTCCATCCAGAAGAGGCCGGATATGCAGTTTGCGCTTCAGGAAGAGCGCCCTCGCACGCTCGCTTCGGAGGACGTCCTCTCAGTCGAGTGCAAACCCGTGGGCAAGTCCCACTCGATCAAGGCGCACTATGGCGAGAAAGGGATCAGAAGGTTTGTTGAGGGTGAATACGCTTCCGCTATGCAGGATGCCCTGATGATTGCCTATGTGAGAGACCAGTTTTCCATCGAGGGAAACCTTGATCCCTACTTGAGGACACCGGAAGCCGCCTATTTGAATGCTCTGGAGTGTCCTGGAGAGCGTTCCGGTTCCCAGTCTTTCCACAGGACGACTCACGAGCGGAAGTTCCCGTGGCGGGACGGCAAGGGGCCAGCGTGTCCCATCCGCATCTTCCATTCATGGCAGCCGCTTTAGAGTGAAGGGGGCAGGCAGTTGACTGGCGTTCGAGCCCCAAGCGTGAGAAGACCTTCGCGGAAGCCCAAGGTCGCGCTGAAAAATACGGGGTTCTCGTTCATGCTTTCGCTGAGACCTATACCAATAGTTAGCTACTTCCCCCAACTCCCCAGCTGTTCTGGGAACGGGCAGTCGTCGCAGCCGGAGTCGTCTTCTAGGCAGAAGTCTTGGTAGATCTGGAGAAGGCCCTGTTGCTGGTAGATCCGGCGTTGGAGTTTGGGGGCGTCGGTGCGTTCTCCGAAGAGGCGGACTACGGCGCGTTTGAGCTTCTCGTTGCTCTGGCGGGCGGGGAGCTTGAGGTAGTCGGTCCAGAGGTCGTGGTGCTTTGGGACGAGGATCGGGAAGGTGAGGTTGGCGAGGATTTCGGCGACGCGAGAGGGTCCGATCAAGGCGACCGGACGGGTGGTTGGTTCGGAGCGCAGGGTGTAACGCTCGGACCAGAATGGGTGCTCGAGGGTTCCGAGCACTCGAGCGAACTCCTTCGGCCCTGCGTGGAAGGCCTTCTCGACCTCGGGCCAGGAATGCAGGATGGCGGATAGGGCACCGAGCCGACGTTGCGGGTGGTTGCCGGGGCGGGCTCCGGAGATGCGCCAATCGGGAAGGGGCATGCGTTGTTCGCCGGATTGGCGGTAGCGCCACCAGCCGTCCCAGAGGGTGCGGAGGTAGCCTCGGGTAGGGGGAGAATATTGGTCGAATCCCTCGGCCTGGAGAAATCCAGCGTGGCCGAACAGTAGGGCCTCGGTTAGTTCTTCGCCTTGGCTCCGGCTGGCTCGTAGGGAGAGACGTTGGGCTAGAACCCGCATCGGTAGTTGGTTGTAGCGGTAGCCCAAGGCTTCGGCTAGGCCTTGATAGAGGGCTTGGGATTCCCCATGTAACTGAGCGACCCGCTCGTGCCGGCGTGACTTGTCCCGCAGTCGAAGCTGGGCGGCGGCTTGGAGAAGTTCTTCTGCTTCTGCCAAGGGGAGATCTGCGAGTGGGGTGGCGCAGCGGCCGATCTTGGCATCGGCTGTGGCAAGGCGAGGTGCCGCCGAGGCCTGAAGAACTTCGGGCGAGAGGTAGACCTGGAGCACTTCCTGATGCTGGGAAGTTCGCGTGTAGAATCGCCCCTCGGGCTGGCTGAAAAAGACGTGCAGGATCACGCCATCGAACGCCGGGTTAGCGCCATGGCCATGGGCTTCCCAGTCGCGGGCATCGGGGTCGAGTTCTAGGGGGCCGGACAAGACGTTGCCTTCGCACTCGATGGCAGCATCACTGAAGTCCGGACCGCTACTGTGATTCCAATGCCCCGGTTGGCGGATCTTGACCTCACGGCCGCAGGTGGTGCGGAAGTGGTCGCCGAACTCACCGGCGAACCAGCGGCTTTGCAGCTCCATTTCCGGAGGCAGAGGAGAGAGGCCGGGAAGCGGTGGGTCTTCTCGGACGACGCTGTCGGTATCCGGGAGAGCGAACACGCGGCGGCGAAAGGCCTCGTAGGTATCGGCTCCCTCAGAGTAGCCGAACGCGTTGGCGTCGGTGGTTGCCATCAGTCGATGACTTCGGTGTGGTAGCGGAATGTGGCGAGCAACCCGATAAGGAACAGGGTGAGGAAGCAGAACACGCCAACAATCAGCGCGGGCAACGCGGCAATCGCCTCCGGGGCGTTCCACCATTGCGTGAAGGCTACGTAGGCGAAGTAGAACACGAGAGCGGTTCCGGCGAGGCGGCTTTTCAGTAACAGCACGCAAAGGCTGAGGACGGTGATCACTCCAACGGCGATCCAAGTGGGGGCATTGGGGTGGCTGATGAGAATCAGGCCGGAGATGATCGCGGCGCAGATAAACCCGGCATTGCTCCCGATGAGAATTTCCCGGAGAATCCCGGTCTCGGCAACCTCGTGAGTTTTGATCACTCGACCGAGGATAGAGGCAATCAGTCCACAGCCGACAGCGATGCCGAAGTACATCAGCAGGCGGGACAGGGCGGTTTTACTCCCATTCAGAGCTTCCATGAATCGCTGGTTTCGGTGTTGCAGTCCCTTGATCGAAATCGGTTCGCCCTTGGCTACCGCTGCAGTCGTCGCGAACGGATCGCCTTCCACGGGGGCCGCAGAAGTAGCGGGTCTGCCGAACGGATCGCCGTTGCTGATAGATGTGGATGGGGAGTCCGGCTTCTCGGTCGCAGTTGGAAAGGAGAATAGCGAGGGGAGTCTCTTCGTTTCAGTGGCGGACTTTTTCGAACCGAACAGCGACAGAAGGTTTTTCTTCTTCGTTTCTTCGGCTGCCACTTCTTCGGCTACTTCCAGATCACGAACGATTTCTTCGGCTACAGAGACTGCCTTGTCCCAAGCTGGGCGGTGACGCTCTCGAGATGTCGGATCCATGGCTCCGAGGACAGGGGCGAGCTCTTGAAAAGTCTCAGCCAGTGCGTGGGGAGATTCCTGCGCACCTGAGGTTGCCGTGGCGAATCGGTCCTCGACGTGGTTGTTCAAGATCTTGTGCTGGCTGGGGTTCAGACTTTTTGGATCGATCCATGTCCAAGGGATCTCATCGGCAGAGCCATCTGCCATGAGCACCCGTGCGCCGTACGGGCTAAAGCTGACGCCGACGCCTTCCAGGGCACGTCCATCGAGAAGTCGAAGTTCTACCGCCAGCAAAATCGACGGGAGAAGTAGGAGGGTGGCCAGGATGGGGGTTCGAAACCGCATAGCGTTAGCCTAGCGCCAGACTACCCGCTAGGCCAAGCGCCAAGTGCAACTGGTTGGAGTCTGAGTAGAGCAAGGTTGTTGAATGGGGTGGCGGGGCGGCTATGTTTGGAGTGCTTCCGGCTTGGCGGAGCTTTGGATTGCGTCGGGGGGGAACTCGTGGGGGCGGCTGGGAGGGCGTGTTCCCGAACATGCGTCATCCAAAGCGGTCGCAAGCGCACTTGTGACAGCTTTGGATGACGCATGCTCGGGAACACGCTCTTCTGGCCGATCCGCCGCGTTCCCGCTCCGTTACAGGCCAAAGCTCCGACGAAGGTTAGATTGGCCTCCCCCTACCCGCCCTGAACCGGCGGCATGACTGCGACCTCACAGCCCTCTGTCAGAACATGATCCCGCTCGACGTAGTCGAGATCCACGGCAACCCGGACCTTATCGTCCCAGTCCTTCAGAGCCGGATGGTCGCGGTAGAGAGTATCGAGCAGTTCCGACACCGTCGCCCCGGCAGCCACCTCGACCTTGACCGAATCGCCTCCTCCCAGTGGACGAAGGACGGAAAACAATAGCACCTTGATAGTCATTCGCCTACGGCTCCGGATTCCATATACTCGGGAGAGAGAATTCCCACCAGCGGCAGGTTCCGGTAGCGGCCGTTGTAGTCCAAGCCGTAGCCGACGACGAAGTGGTCCTCGATGGTGAACCCGACGTAATCGGCTTCGACCTCCTCTGCCCGCTCGCGCTTCTTGTCGAGAAGCACGCACGACCGCACGCTCTCCAGCGAACCCTCCTCGCGCAGGCGTTTTTCGATCGCGGCCAAGGTTCGACCGGTATCAAGTATATCGTCGAGGAGCAGGACGTGCTGGCCCTCCAGGTTCGGCAATTTCAGCTGATTGAAGATCACTGTTCCGGAACTCTCGGTGCCACCGTGGTAACTCGACACCGAGATCGTCTCGACCCGGACCGGCAGATGAATCCGACGGAGTAGATCGGCGAGGAAGACGATACCGCCATGAAGGATAGCAATAATCGTCAGCTCCTTGCCCCGGTAGTCGTCGGTGATTTCCCGGGCGAGTTCGTCGAGTCGAGACAAGATCGTAGTCTCGTGGAACAGCACCGTCTCCAGATGCCCGATAAGCGGTTCGTCAGCTTGCTTAGCCATAGCGGAATCATACTTCGCCGCTGGGCGCACCATTGCATTGGAAAAATCCCGCCCACCGCCGAAAGTAGACCTTGTATCACCTTCCCCATGGCCAGTAAAGAAAACGATGACATCGCCGCCCTCCGTCGAAGCTACTCGCTCGGAGGCTTGGCCAGTTCCGATCTAGACCCTGATCCGGGTGCCCAGTTCCTTCGCTGGTTCGAGCAGGCCAAGGAAGCCCAGATCCGCGAACCGAATGCCATGTCCCTGAGCACCGTCGACGAAACCGGCCAGCCCTCAGTCCGCACCGTTTTGCTCAAGGGAGTCGAAGACGGACGTTTCGTGTTCTTCACCAACTACAACAGCCGCAAGGCCACCGAACTCGCAGCCAACGACAAGGCGGCGATCCTGTTTCCTTGGATCGAGCTTGAACGCCAGGTCTCAGTTCGCGGCACGGTCGAACGTATTGGACGAGCAGAGTCGGAGGCCTACTTCCACAGCCGTCCGCGCGCGAGCCAGATCGGTGCTTGGGTCAGCGAACAGAGCTCTGCCATCGCCGACCGAAACTGGCTGGAAAACCGCGAGCAAAACTTCATCCAAGAGTTTACGGGAAAAAGAGTCCCCCTACCGGAGTTCTGGGGCGGATTCGCCCTATCACCTTCGACATTTGAGTTCTGGCAAGGCCGCCCAAGCCGCCTTCACGATCGGTTTGAGTACCTTCCTGCGGGAAATTCCTGGAATATCCGACGCCTCAGCCCCTAGCAGTTCTGGCCGAATGAACTTGCACAGTTCAGCCATCGGTAGATCATAATAGAATCTGCCCCAACTTAGCATCCTTATGAATCCGACTCGAATTTTCCTCCTCGCAGGTGTCGCCGGCGCGACCCTCGCCTCCCCCCTCGTCCAAGCACAGGAGACTCCCGTTGCTCCCGTTGCTCCCGCCGCCCCCCAGCAAGCAGCCGCGCAAGAAGACCCGCTCCTCGCCCATCTAGACGAGGAACAGACTAAGGAATTCTGGACCTACATCCAGACCGCCAGTAAGCACAGCGCCGAGCGCAAGTCCCTCGAGGCCCTCGTCGTTCTCGAAGACGCGTCCAGGCTCGCTCCCAAGCACTTCGCAGTTCAGAATCTGATGGGCGTCTCGCACATGACGCTTCGGGAATTCGACAAGGCGAGAAACCACTTCAGTTTGGCACGAGAGGTGGCTCCTAACAATGTGGGGATCCGCTTCAACCTCGCCGAAGTCGACTTCTGCTCGCAGAACTTCGAAGCCGCTCTCGACCAGTTCACCAAAATCGTCGAAGACAACCCCAAGCTTCCCAGCAAGATGTTCCACCTGTTCCGCTACAAGCAGATCATCTGCCTACTCAAGCTCGACCGCACACCCGAAGCCGAGAAGATGCTCGCTGAATTCAATGCCTATGAGTCGACGCCGATCTACCACATGGGCCAAGCCGCCATGGAATTTTCGAAAGGCAACGAGAGCGAAGCCCAAGGCTGGATTCTTTCCACCCGAAGCATCTATCCAACCGAGGTCGATACCTACCTCGATGCCCTCATGGAGTGCGGCTGGGTTGATTCTCTAATGGTTCCCAAAGTTGAAACCGGAGGTTAAGCCCAGCAAGACACGCCTGTGCCGAACTCAGACGCGATACCTTGGAAGATCCATTTGTTGGGCACCACAGGCTATCATCCGAACGAGAACCGGCAGACTTCCTGCACCTTCCTTCCGGCGTCCGGTATCCTGCTCGATGCCGGTACAGCCATCTTCCGTATTCGTGATCTGATTCAAACAGACACGCTGGATATCTTCCTAACTCACGCCCACCTCGATCACGTCGTCGGACTGACCTTCCTGCTCGACGTCCTGCACGAACGCGGCGTCGAACAAATCCGCATCCACGGGGAAGCCGACAAACTCGAGGCGGTCCAAACCCACCTGTTTTCGGAACTCCTATTTCCGGTCCGCCTAGAGAACGCGATATTCCTTCCGCTGCAGGCAGGCCAATCCATCGACTGCCAAGGAGTCAAAGTCGAGCCCTTCGCCCTGCCCAACCACCCGGGCGGCTCCGTCGGCTACCGACTAACCAAGGATGAGCGCTCGCTCGCCTACGTCACCGACACCACTGCCTCTGCCGATGCCTCGTACCTGGAAAAGATCCGCGGAGCCGATGTCCTGGTCCACGAGTGCAACTTCGCCGACGGCTTCGAGGAACTAGCCGACCGGACCGGCCACAGCACACTGACGCCAGTGGCCGAACTCGCCCGTCAAGCTGAGGTCGGACGCCTTGTCCTGACCCACTTCAATTCCCTCGCCGACTCCCCTGCCCCACTCGGTCTTTCCACGGCCAAGACGATCTTTCCAGAGATGGAACTCGGCCAAGACGGTATGGTTCTCACTCTGTAAGAACCATGGCTCGTTGGATCCGCTTGATACTCCTCTGGGTCGGAATCTCGCTAGCAATCGTCGTGATCTTCTTTGTCGGCGTGGTGTTTTGGGCCAAGTCCGGGCTCAACTCCGGACGATACTCCAGCGTCCGTATGGGAGAACCGCTGGCGACGGCCCATCAACGTGCTGTGACCAGCTTCGTCGAAAGCGTCGGCTTCGGTCCCAGCCGATTTCGAAAAGCAAAGTTCTGAAATTCTCTCAGTGTCGAATTTGAGGGCAACGAGTAGTTCCTGAATTCTCCGACTCTTCTTGGTCTAACCTCCGAGTACGGTGACGGCTACTATGAGGATACGTTGCCAAAAAAGCGGATCTGGCCACCTACCAAAACCGCGATCTCACTGATCGCGAACGAGCCGCCGTCACCCTGCTCCGCCGAGGTCATGCCCACGCCAAGATCATCGACTCCCCCAAACAAACTCGAGTCCTGTTACCGATCCTCGCCTCCGAAGACTGCCAGTCTTGTCACCAAGTCGAAGTCGACGAGATTCTCGGAGCGTTCCAGTAAACCTCAGCGGTCCCGGTGAACCCGTCCCGAGCGAATAGATTCCAAGCCGACCGGTCTCGACAGACGTAGATTATCTTGCTATTTCCATGCTTCCTCGCCGCCAATTTCTCCTCTCCGCCTCTTCGATCACCCTTGGCTTCACCGGCTTGCACCGTATGCTCGGGGCCAAGTCTGGCGTCGATTCGCTGGTCGACGCTCCCGCTCCATTGGTGCCGGACCCGGACCGAATTCTCGATCTTCCCGAAGGCTTCTCGTATCGGCTGGTCGCTGTGCACGGCGAGGAGATGAACGACGGCCTACTGCGGCCGGGCCAGGCCGACGGCATGGCGGCATTTTCGGGGAAGGACGGAAATGTCGTGTTGGTCTGTAACCACGAGAGCAGTGCCAACGAGTATCACCTTGGCCCCTTCGGACAGGACAGCGAGCGTGCCAAGCTGATCGACCCAAGCCTAATCGCCAACCACAGTGCCAACGGTCGCCCATTCAACGGCGGCACCACCACCCTCGTCTGGGATCCACGGAGCCGGACCTTGCAGCACCAGCACCTCAGTCTTGCCGGAACCGAACGGAACTGTGCCGGCGGCCCGACTCCTTGGGGCAGTTGGGTTACCTGCGAGGAGCCGGGCGACCTCACCGCAGGCAAGATCGAGCGTCAACTTGGCTACTGCTACGACGTGCCCGCCAATGCTGGATTGGTCAAACCCGAACGGCTTCGTGCCATGGGACGGTTTCGCCACGAAGCCATCGCTGTCGACCCGAAGTCGGGAGTCGTATTCGAAACCGAGGACCGCGACGAAGGCCTTCTCTACCGCTTCCTTCCGAAGAAGCCTGGAAAACTTGCGCAAGGAGGACGTCTCCAAGCACTTGCCATCAAAGGCCAAAAATCCATGGATCTGCGCAACTGGGACAAGAATCCAACGGTTCGCCCCGGAGATAGCCTAGATGTAAAGTGGGTCGATCTGGACGAAATCGAGTCTCCAAATGATGACCTCCGTCTGCAAGGCTATGAGGACAAGGGAACTGCACGCTTTGCTCGGGGCGAGGGCTGCTGGACTGGAAACGACGGTATCTACATCGCCTCGACTACTGGTGGTCAGAAGAAACTCGGGCAGATCTGGCGGTATCGCCCCAGTGCCGACGAAGGAAACCCTGGCGAAGCCAAGAACCCTGGAACGCTCGAATTATTCCTCGAACCCAACGACCGCGACTTACTCCAGAACGGCGACAACGTCACCGTCGCCCCGTGGGGAGACCTAGTGATCTGCGAAGATCATGGTATGGGGAGCCGCGTCCTCGGCGTCACTCCCGAAGGCAAGGTCTACGTCATCGCCAGCAATCCCTACATTCGCTCCGAGTTCGCCGGCGGCTGCTTCGCTCCGAACCTATCGACGCTGTTCGTCAACGTGCAGTATTCCGGTGCCACCTACGCCATCGACGGCCCTTGGGATCGCCTCCGGGGCTAGTTGGCTCGCGAACAATTTTTCCTCCTTTGCCCGGGCCAGATATCCGCTATCCTCGGGGGGTGTCTGACCCTAAGCAGATTGCTGTTCAATTTGAGGTTTCCGGTCGGCTGGTAGCCGTCCAGCCGATTACGTCGGGCAATGTGAACGACACCTACATCGCCATTTTCCGGAGCACCTTCGCGGAGAAGAGGGTCGTGGTGCAGAGGATCAATATGGCACGGTCTTTCCCGAGCCGGCCCACGTCATGGGCAACCTTAAGACAATCACCGTGCACGCTCGGCGGAAGATCCTTGCTCAAGCCGACGAAGCGGACCGTATCTGGCAACTTCCCCGACTCGTTCTGGCCAAGAATGGGCATGACTTTATCGTCGATGACGAAGGCGGAACTCGGCGAGCTCTCAGCCACATCTCCAGCGCCACCGCCTTCGAGACGGTGCAGAGCCCTGAGCATGTGCGCGAGGCAGGCCTAGTGCTCGGGCATTTTCAAGCCCTGCTCTCAGACCTCGACGCCAGCCTCTTGGAAGATACCCTGCCCGAGTTTCATATCACGCCACTCTACCTCGCCCAATACGACGCAGTTCGAACCAGTGAGGTTGCCCAATCACGGCTGCAAGCCAGCGACGAGGCAGGCGCGATCGCCGAGTTCATCGAGGCACGACGCAAGTTCTGCTCGGTTCTTGAGGATGCTAGACAGCAGGGGGAACTAAAGCTCCGCGCCATTCATGGAGATCCCAAGATCTCCAATATCATGATCGATGACCTGACCGACAAGGGCACCTGCATCATCGATCTCGACACTGTCAAACCCGGCCTTGTCCACTACGACTTCGGCGACGCCGTCCGCTCGACCTGCAATCCCGCTGGCGAAGAGGCCACCGACATCGACTCCGTCGTCATCGATCTCGAGCTATTCCGCGCGCTAGTCGGCGGGTATCTAGAAAAGGCAGGAGGCTTCCTCACCGAGGCAGACCATCGCTATCTCTTCGACTCGGTGCGCCTAATCGGCTTCGAGCTCGGCCTACGCTTTTTCGCTGATTACCTCGCCGGGGACGTCTACTTCAAGACCACCCACCCCGCCTAGAACCTCAACCGCGCCCGCGTCCAAATGCGCCTGTGCGAGAGAATTGAGCACGCCGAGCAGGAAATGCGCGCTGTGCTCGGGTAGTAGTGCGTCCGATCTAAGCTGGCGCATTTTGGGATTTGGGATGCGGGATGTCTGGCGCTGTGGCGACTGGAATGACAGAACCATTTTCTTCCCTTGTCATTCCGGGCCGAGCCCTAGCGAGCTAAGCCTGGGATCTCCCGCAAACCTGTGATTCCAGATGTCCCCAAGATGCATCCGCTCACAGCGCGCCCGTTACCCAGAGCCATTCCAGCAATACCCCAACATCACAATTCACAATCGTCGAAACGTCGCGTGGCAAACAGCCCTCCTACCTTTCCTAGAACTAGGCTAGGACCCGAGCTCAATCTTGCGCCTTCAAGACACCGAGAACTTCGTCGACCATTCCGGTTGGAGAAGCCTTCTCCGTCTTCCACAGAATCTTACCGTTCTTCAGTAAAAAGGCCTGTCGACTGGCCATTCCCAAGGGATTCGTCGGGACTCCAAAGGCCTTGATAACGGCCTTCTGCTTGTCCGCCAGAAGCAGAAATTCGAAGCCGTTCTTGTCGATAAACTTCGCCTGAGAAGCCACGGAGTCAGCACTAACACCGATGACCTTCACGCCGGCACTGGCGAGCTTTTCTTTGCTGTCTCGAACTGAGCAGCCCTGCTTGGTTCAGCCGGGGGTCGAGGCCTTCGGGAAGAAGTAGACCAGCGTATGTCCCTGGGCTAATTCCGCACCGAGATCCACAGCCCTGCCTGCAGAATCGAGCACCTCGCCGTCGACGGCGGGAACGGCATCTCCGACTTCAAGAGCGACAGCTGAGGTCGCCAACGAGAGTAGGAGGCCACCAATCCAATTTTGAGATCTTCGCATCCCCCACCCTGTCCCGACTCCGGGGTTGGGACAACGCCAATCTATCCGCCATTGTAGGGCTGGTCGCTCGTCGCCGTCCGTTACGCTGGTCCCACCGCAAGCGCCCCCGGATCGCTGCGTATGTCAATTCCCCACCTGAGGCGCAAGGTAGGGATAGTCGCTCCGTCGCCGTCCGGGTGCGCTAATCCTACCGCAAGCGCCCCCGAATCGCTGAATGGGAGCGAAGCGGACCTAGCCGAAGGTAAGACATCAGAAAACGCCTCCACTGGCCATCCCGCATCCACACGAAAAAGCGCCCCCGATTTCCCAGGGACGCTCCTTAAATTGTCGAGTCGTTCGACTCAGCTAGCCGCTAGTGGCTGGCGTTGATGTCGACAACTTTGTAGCCGCCTTTTGACTTGAACCAGAGGATCAAGCCGATGTAGACGAGCAACATGATGAACGGGAAGATCACCATGTTCGCCAGTGCGCCCTGAGCGGAACGCTCACGGATCCCAGTGTAAACTTCACGAGCTTCCTCCTGCTTGGCTTCGGGAAGCTTGGCAATGAGGCCATCGAGCTTCTCGCTTGATACTGCCTTGTAGTTAATGATCTCGTAGAGCTTCTTGTCTTCGAGAGCAGTCACCTCGCCATTCTCAATGAGTCCAGGAATGGCTTCAGCGATTTCAGCATTAGCAGCTAGCTTCTTGTTGGCGACGTCCTCCTGAAGTTTGCCGATGTAAGGGAAACCAAGCACACCCACCGCGAGCATTCCGATTCCGGAAATAGCGTTAAGTGTAAGGGCTCCACCTTTCGGAGTCTGCTCAGCGACGACACCGAGAGTGGTGGGCCAGAAAAACGTCTTGCCGAAGGCGTAGAGGGTAGCTGCAGCGAAGATGACGAAACCAGAGGTGATCGACAGGCAGTAGAGGCCAGCGATGGCAAGCACAGCACTGATCGCCAGAAGCGGCAGTGGCTTGAACTTATGCACGATTGGACCCGCGTAGAAACGCAGGATCATCATGATCAGCGAGGTGTAAACGAGCACCCAACCGGCGTGGAAACCTTTTTCACCCGCAATACCCTTGAGGATTTCCTCAATCCATCCATCGGTTCCGATCTCGGTCGTGGCAAGAGGCGCCATCAACATGATCAGGATGAACATCAGTGGGTTGCCGAGTTTCTTGGTGTAAACACCGAAGGCGACGACGATAGCAATGCCGATTCCCCAGTAGACTGCCGGAGGCATGCCTGTGAAGAAGTCCTTCAGCTGAAGAGCGACTAGGAAACCGACCACGGCGGAACCAAGGATTCCGAACTCACCAAGCATTTCCTTGTAGCTGACACCTGCAGTAACACGCTCCGACTGAGGGAACTTGCAGGGGACGAGCATAATCAAGTAAATGACTGCCGGGATGGCGATCATACCGACCTTGATCCACCAAGGCACGGTGTCGATGAAGATAGTGATCATGCCAGCGATAACAAGACCGCCGGGCCAACCTGCGTGGAGGATGTTGAGCCACTTAGTCTTCTCTTTTGAGAACATGGTGGCGACAACAGGGTTGATGAAAGCTTCGACCGCTCCATTTCCAAGAGCGAGGATGAAGCTACCCCAGTAAATCATCTGGTAAGCACTGTCAGGGTTGCCTCCCTTGGAGACGAAATAGGCGCTGACACCCATAACTGCCCAGACGATGTGTCCGAAGAACGCAAACAACATAGCGGTCTTGTAGCCAACCTTGTCAATGATGAGGCTGAAACCGATGATACTGACAGCGAACGGCCAAATGCCGATACCGGCAAGCCGGCCAGCCTGACCACCGTCGAGTCCGAACTCATCGGCCCACTCGCCGATGAGGAAGAGACGGCCAATGAAGCCGAATCCCGTGGTGATGAGGGCGATGAAACACCCCCAGAAAAGTTTCTTCGAATGCGAGTCCATATTCCAATGCAGGCGATGCCTTTTAGTTTGTCGAGGAGCGGACTAATCGGGGAAATGACCAGTCGCTAGCTGTTGTTTGTGTGTTGTTGTTACCCGAAAACCGCCATTAACCCATCTGGGTCAACCTTGGTTTCGGACTCTTAGTAAGGGCCTGATTTACCAGTTCTATCAACTAGGACAAGAAAAATCGCTGCCAACCCTTCGCGCAACAACAGCTACTTCGACATTGACCTACAATCGTAATCTTGATAGTCTTACGTTAGTAGTCACGCAATCCTGATGCCTGTCCAAGCCAATCCCGTCCGAATTTCCAGTGCCGAATGGGAGGTGATGGAGATCCTTTGGGCGGCTAGTCCTGACGGTTTACTCCTTTCTCAGGTGCTGGATGCCATGCCTCAAGAAAACTCTTGGGCGACTAAAACCGTGCAGACCTTTCTCAAGCGCCTTATCGACAAAGGCGTCGCCGAAACCGTGCGCGAGGGCCGGATGCTCCGCTACTCGGTAGCTGTCAGCCACGCCGATTGCATCAAGCAGGAAGCCGATTCCTTTCTCGGCCGGGTCTTTCAAGGCCGGGTCTCCCACCTCCTCGCCCATTTCATCGAAGAAGAAGACCTGAATCAGGGGGACATCGACGATCTCCGCCGCATCTTGGAGGAGAAACGGAAGTAATCAGCTATGAATGTTTTTGGAATCCCCTTCCAACCACTAAGTAGCTCGCTGTTGCTCGCGGCATTCGTGCTTCTTGTGCTCGGACTCCGATCAATTTTTCGCTACCGCCTGCCTCCCCGGCTGATGATGGTCGTGTGGACGTTGGTCGGCGTTCGCCTACTTGTGCCGTTCTCGCTTCCCGAGCACAGCCTTCCCGAGGCCCTACGTTCCAGTTTTGTGGTCCACACCGAGGAAGCCTTGCCCACCAGCGTGGTCACCATTCCCGAGCGTGCCGCCAGCGCGCTACTTGGGCACTACAAGACCCGAGCAGAAGCCTTGCCAGAGATCGCGGCCTTCTCGTTGAAGATCCGCGAGAAGCAGAACGAGCGGCTTCTGCTCACGTTCTGGCTTCTCGGAGTGATCGGTGTCTTTGCCTGCCGACAGTATGCCTTCCACTCGACGATTCGGCATGTTGAGAAGTCGCTCCTCCAAGTGAAAGATCTCCGCCTTGTCTCGCTGGTCCGCCGCTGCACCCGGGAAACCGGCAGGAGCACCAGCGTTCCGGTCTTCTACTCCGCCTCGGCCGCAGTGCCCTTCTGCTGTGGCATCTTCCGTCCCAAAATCGTCATTCCGTTGTCGATGCGTAACCTCCCGCTGGATCGGCTCAGACACATTATCCTCCACGAACTCGGCCATATCTCGCGCCGGGACTTGCTCAGCATCCAGCTCTGGGAAGTGGGAGTAGCACTCAACTGGTTTAACCCAGTCGTCTGGCTCGCCCGCCACGCCATGCAACGCGACCAGGAGTTCGCCTGCGATGCTTTCGTCTACCGAATCACCGGACGGGAGAATGCCGGCGACTATGCCGAGACCCTAGTCGAAGTAGCCTCCCACGTCGTCTCCCGCCGGGAAGCCGGTGCGTTCTCGCTGGCCATGGCCGGTCGCAGGAAGACCCAGATCCGCGAGCGAGTCGAATTCGCTCTCGATACCGAATCTCAACGACCATCGATCCTTCTCGGTGTCCTCGTTCTGTTCATCGGACTCCTCGTTCTGCCAACCGTCGCCAGCCACCGAGTGACCCAAACCAAGGAAGTCCAATATCTCGAGGCCGCAGTCGATGCCGCCTTGTTGAACCAGCTAGAGGAACGGCTCAAGGAAGCCTCGCAAGAGTATCCCGAAGTCGCATTCCCGCTTCCGTCCGTCGATATGCGCAAAGACTGGACCAACTGGTCGAGCAGCCGCCGCGTAAGTAGGATGTAACGAGGCCCCGCCCCGTCACAGATGACGCACTGGTGGAACTGATGCGCCCTCTCTATGGCGACGAGCCTGCTAAGCTTCTAGCGCTGGAATTGACGAATTGTGATGAGTGGGGATTCACGGACAAAAAGCGCCTGATCCGGGAGAAGTATCTCTCCCGACGGGGAAAGCTAAACCTCTTCACGGAGGATCAAGAGCAGCGCTTCACTCAGTAATACAACCGCAAGGAGGGTCGCCGGGGGACACTCTGGGAGGATCGATTTAAATCCGTAGTTGTAGGCGATTCGGAAAAGGCCTTGTTTGCGATGGTTGCCTACAACGATCTAAACCCCGTTCGGGCCTGCATCGTCGAAGATTCTGCCGACTACAAGTCTTCTGGGTATGGAGAGGCGGTTGCCGGCGTAAAGTTGGCGCGGAACGGATTGACGATTGCCTTGGAACGGAGTGACAAAGCTATGCAGTGGAGCGTGGTTGAAAGGGAATACTGGAAGCTACTTTACGAGGTTGGGGTTGAACAAAACCTGCGAGAGGATGGGTCTCCTGTCCAAGCCGGATTCACCCGAAAAGAAGCACTGGCTGAAATGAAGTCGGAGGGCAGAATCCCCTTCTAGAAGTCGCTGCGCTGCAGGGTGCGCTATATGTCCGATGAAGCCGTGTTTGGAAGCCGAGAGTTTGTCGATCAAGTCTTCGAGCAGCACCGAGAGCGGTTCCCAAAGAGCCGGGAAAGTGGTACAAGAAAACCGAAAGGTGCGGAATGGGGAGACCTTGCCGTCCTCCGAGATCTACGGCTCCGGGTTTTTGGTTGATCTAGCCTAGCCGCAGAGAAGGGCCCGCCCGCACCTCGATCCTCAGATAGATTGCCGACACTAGGAGCAGTTCAGGCAGTTGGATTTCTCCTCTCTCCCCCTGCGACACTCGATGCCGATCACCACACTCTGCTGAGTGCATCAGCAGAAGACCACAGCGCTTACAACGCCGCCCTTCAGCGAATCTCAAGCTTCCTAGAATTGCAAGAGCCGAGCAGGCGGCCTAGAGCTTCTGTCAGGGCAAGAACCAACTCCTCGACGACATCTACACCCAGTTCATGGGTAAAAGTTCATTGGTTTCCATGGGAACGGACCTTTCGGAATACTATTTTTCGACCAATTCGATCGAGAGCTGAAGAGCCGAGATCAAATCCGCGACCTCTAAGTCCACCTGGTTGCCTTCGACCTAGCATCTCCCCTTGAGGCTATAGCCCGGCTCGATGATGACGATTGAAGGGGCGTGTGCGCGTGTGGGCGCTGGCGCGCCCATGTCGTTGACGAGGAAGACGACGATGTTGGGACGCCTGGCGGCGGAAGCAGTGGCGGTGAAAGATGCGGCGACCAGCGCGAGGAGGAAGAGCATGGAGCGGTGAGCAGGGAGCTTCGGGGATTCCTGTTCGCAGCCATTTTAAAGACTTTGCCATTGGCTGGATGAGTTTCTCTTGAAAATCAACCAGTCTAAAAGACTCAGCTCTCGGCCTAGTCTGCAAGCGCATTCCCAAGCACCTCGCTCGCCGGAATTTGTGGGCGGGCTCGGGTGGGCGGTAGGGGGCGGAGAGGAGAGCGGGGCTGGGGCTCCTACATGGAAGTAGATGAATTTTCTGTGAATTCGGCGCCGACAGCGAAATATTATCAATATTTTCTTGCGTTACTTTTTCTTTTTTCTAACATCAGGTATGTCCACCTATAAATCCCTGACATTTGTTCGAAGTCTCGCCATCGTTTCAATCTATCCGATCACGGCGAGTGCCGTCATAGGATTCAACACCGGTACTCTAGTTGGTACAGACGGTTCAGGAAATCCAATTGGTCCAATTACCGCGCCTACTGGCTCTGTGGTCGGAACTCTTAATGTGCTCGCCACCGATTTCCAATCGGGGATGTTCACCATCGCTCCTGCGGATCTGAATCAAGTTCGCTTCGTAAACGATGGTAGTCCGGTAGGCGTGAAGCACTTCATCGACTTCGGGGGTGGGACGGGAACCATTCAGGTAGACAACACGACCAACTCTGATGGAAGTGCTATGCAGTATAATGCCTTTCAGTTTACAAATCTCCAAGATGTTAGCAAGATCACGTTTTCCTCTGTTTACACCGAGCCCATAGCCGGGCGTGATGATGGTGTAACCGGTACACTTACCCGACCGTTGGGAGGATCGTTTGAGATCGATGGAGACGCGGCGGAGGGGATGATGACGATTGGGGGTGCGGTCTCCGCGACCAGCACTTCCGCCCCTTTCAATTTTGGTGTAGGTGTAGCGGCGCCCGCGACTGTAAACGGTAACGTGTTGACCCCAACCTCCCCGCTGACCTTCGACTCCAAGTGGACTGGGACTCCTTTCAACGAGTGGTCGAACGTAAGGGGATGGGACATCACTGGTACCGGTGCGTACTCGGCAGCCGATGCTCCACTCGCCTACGCGACCACCTTCTCCCATATGATTTTCCCTACGGGTGGAGGAACCTTCGATTCCGATGCGCTCTTCATCTATTCTCTCGACGGAAAGCAATACGAGGATACCTTAAGGTTAGCGATTGCCGTTCCTGAGCCTAGCCGGGCCTTACTACTCATGCTCGCCATACTGCCTGGAGTGATGCGCCGCCGTCGCCACTAATGCTCCGATCCTGAGTTACACATTCATCGATCTGAATCCGGCTCGGGCCATGGTAGTGTTTCTGATCGCGCCAATGATGCATTCTCTGGCCATGGCGAAGTCTGCGCCGGGTGGGTCACCGGCGCGTAGTGGCTTGCCCATGGCGCGGTAGCGGAGAATAAGGTGACAGACGAAATATCGGAGTAGACCTCGTGCGTGCGTCGAGTTCTTCTGTTCTACGCAAACCTGATCGTTCCTGCGATATGGTCGCGAGCGAGTCACCTCCATCGTCGGCGTCCTGCCCTTCAGGTGACAGACAAGCGCCCAACTTAGGAACTCTCCACTGTTGTCCGTATCCCAACCCTTCAGGGTAAATGGCACCGTCTCCTCCATCTCACCCAGGCGCTCAATCACCCCATATTTGCCTCGGTTCCACATCGCTCGCAGTCCCGTCCAGTCACTCCAGATATCCGTCGCTGTAAGCGCCCAGATAAAGCTCCTGTGCCATCGATCCCTTGCGCCGCGCCACCGTATTGGCCTCCAGCCATCCTGGCTCGTCCACCGACCAGGTCTCCGCACGCACCGAAACATCTACTCGAATCGCAGTATCCTTCCTGAGGCCACGGGCCCGGGCCCTTTCGTCCTGTAACCGGTCGGGCGTGGGCAGCCAGTTGATCTGCGCAGGGCTTAATCGCCAGCACCTTGTGTCGCAGATCGGCCACGAGTTCTCCGTTCCGCCGTTCGTAGTGATCTAGCCACTCTGGGACTACCGCTTTCAGGCGCTTCCCACAGGGCATCCCGCTGACCTTCCACAGCGTTTTAAGAGTCTCTACGACGTTCTTCCCCGTAAGCCCGGGGTCAACCTGCTGTAGTCCTCCGACCACGGTCTCCACCGGGCCCCTTCCGTGTCCCATCGAGCAGCTCGATCGCATACTCCCGCTTGTACCCAGAGACATCGACCTAGTCGTCCACTACACGGCTGCGCGCCGTCTTCGTCTCCATCGCTTGGTAGCGACTGCTCACCTTCTTGAGGTATTCTTCGCTGGCCTCTTTTCTCATTTTGGTGCTCACGCACCACAGTGTCCTCAATTTTGAGTCAACCTGGGGCCCCGACGCCGGGACCGACTCCCGTTTCGGTGTCCTCAATGATGAATCAACGCGCTAAGTCGATGGTTGGAGCTTTTTGTCTTGCTTCAAACGGCCAGCTCATCTAACATCGAATCGTGAGAACAAATCAAACTGCCCCTAGCCCCCGCTTCCTACAAAATCTGCCATTGGCCGCTGGTCGGGTTCCTTTATTGAGCGGTGCTTTCATTTCATTACTCCCAGCCACCGCGAGCGCCGTGATCGGCTTCAATACGGGTACGCTCGTTGGTGTCGATGGATCAGGAGCCTCGATCGGCCCCATTATTGCACCCACAGGAACCACTGTTGGAACGACTAGCGTCCTTAGTACGGTCTTCCAGTCAGGCATGTTCACTATCGCCCCTGCCGATCTGAATCAGGTGCGGTTCCTGGCGGACGGCTCACCGGTAGGAGTGAAGCACTTCATCGACTTCGGAACTGGCACTGGCACGATCCAAGTCGAAAACACCAACGCTAACGATGGCAGTGGTGCACAATATAATGCCTTCCAAATCGTCGATCTCGTAGATGTTAGCAAGATTACCTTTACCTCGGTCTACACTGAGCCCATTGCCGGACGAACCCTTGACGCAGCAACGAACAATGAAGTATTGCCCCTCGGAGGTGCGTTTCAAGTTATTGGTGATGAGACAGAGGGGATGTTGACAATTGGTGGCGCTGTTGCCGCGACCATCCCTACGGCTCCCTACAACTTCAGCATGGGTGTGGGATCAGCAGCTCCTACCGTAAGCCCGATGGTTTTGACTCCGACCTCCCCGTTGACCTTCGATGCCGAGTGGACAGGAGCTGGTGGCAACGACCAGTGGTCGACGGTTAGGGGATGGGACATTGATGGTGGTGGCTTTACGGCTTCCGATGTTCCGCTCGCCTACGCGACCACCTTCTCTTACATGCTCACTCCCACCGGTGGAGGAGTCTTTGATCGCAATGCACAGTTTATCTATTCTCTCGATGGCCAGCAGTATGAGGAAACCTTGGAGTTAGCAAGTGCCATTCCTGAACCGAGCCGAGCGTCGTTGCTCCTCCTTTCCTTACTACCGGTCGCGATGCGCCGACGCCGTAGTTAAGGGCGCGGCAAGAATAGTTAACCTGTTTATTGCGCAAAGGACGGCAGAGCATGGTAGAGTTTTTTGCATCCTCTTCAACTTTGAACCCGTCCCTATTTACCCTAGTCAACGGTGCCCAAGATTTGGGTTTAAAATCTGGCGTAGAGCGCCCGTAGCTTGGGCAGGGCGTCGTTCTGTGAAGGCCTATTCCAGAGGCAGTATCTTACCCAACGGATGAGTTTCACGGAATGTTGCGTGAGACGCTGGAGCCCAAAGAAGAGTTTTGGAATTACTAGCCCTGGGCCCGCCTTAATCTCCGCCGTCAGTTTATCAAGGGACTTCGCTTTTCGCTCCAGTTCGGCACTGTTGGTTACACTGCTCTCCCGCTCTGGCTTCAGGAAAAGATCTCGGTGAAGTTGTGGGCGATGCACAGAAAGGTAGCCTGCATTGTCTTCGCGTTCTTGGATGTTGCCCATGCCTGCTTCTCCCCAAGCTTGTTCTTGAGTTCGTCGAACACTTTCTCAACATCCCAGCGCATGCGGTAGAGTGGGGGCAATGACACCGGGTTCGACTGTGGTGAGGGTGGTGATGAAGGTGAACTTTTTACCGGTGGCTGAGTCGTGGAAGATCACCCGCCTGACGGCCACGCCCTGACTGGTCGAGACGGTAAGATCGGAGATTACCCCGTGGTTGATCTTGTCGTCTCTCATCAAACGGTTCTCCGCGATGGTTTCCGGCTTCATGTTTTTCTTGGAGCGGCTGATGAAATAGATCCCGCTACCCTGCTTCCAAGTATGTCATTGGCGGAAGTCGATGCCCGCCCGGTCCCAGACCCAGATTACCTTCCGACCCTTTGAGACAGGTCTTCAGGGCTTCCCAGAAGCCATGTCTCTACTTCTAGATGAGGCGATGCGCATTGAACGCACCAAGCATCTCGGAGCTGCCCCCACGAAAGAACCGAGACCCGCGATGGCCACGCCAATGGCTTCAAGCCCAAAACTAGCCTCCTTATCTAGCCGCTAACTAACTAACGAGCTCCAACACCGCCCCCTGCTGCTCTCGGCTCTGCTCGATATCGACGCGGTAGTGAAGGGAAAACTCCGTCACCTCACCAACCGAGAGTAACACCTGCTCCACCGTCGGTGGACTGGCCTCTAGGTCGAGACGGAAGGCGCCGGCACTGCGCGCGGTCGGGCCTAGGTCGATGTCGCCGAAGGTCTCTTCGAAACCTGCCAAGAGGGTATCGATCTGGTGCATACGGGGAAAGTCGGGACCGAGGGTGTCTTCGAGATCCTCGACCAGACGGTAGGCAAGCTGACGGGTTAGATGGAAGGCGGCGTTGCGGATCTGGATCGGGAACGCCTTGGGATCGAGCGTCACGTCATACGGCGGAGCCGGAGCATCGGCGCCATCGGAATCGCTGCTCGGGGTCGGCTCGGCGTCGGGATTGCCAATGCGGTGCCACTCGTCGAGAAGACTGGAATCGGTACTGCGGATCTGGGATTCCAAGAACACTTCGACCTCGAAGAGTTGTTCGGACTTGAGCCCGTCCGGAACCGTCTGGGCGAGCACCTTGTAGACCTGACTGAGGTGCCGCAGCAGAACGCCCTCGGAGCGCTGTAACTCGTAGCGCCGAATGTAGTCGGGAAAGGTCAGGAACGATTCGACCATCTCCCGTGCAATCGACTTGGGCCGAATATTGTCGTCCCCTACCCACGGGTGAACGTCGGCGAAGGCGTTGAAGCTGTTGTAGATCAGATCCTTCATCGGCTTGGGATACTCGACCTCCTGGAGCCGCTCCATCCGCTCGTCATACTCGACTCCCTCGGCCTTGAGTTCATTGATCAGATCCGACTTGGCGAAGTCCAACTGCTTCCTCAGAATTGCGGCCGGATCTTCGAGGATCGCTTCGGCCATTGTCAGCACCTGAAGATGATAGTCATCGGCATCCTCATCGAGGTGAGGCAAGGCATGGACTAAGTACAAGGCTAGCGTCTGGTTGAGTGAGAAGTCGTCTTGCAGATCGACATTAAGCTTCAGCTTCTCCGGCGATCCCGGTGGCTGGATGGTGACGACGTCTTGATCGACTAAGGAACGGAACAACTGGAAGGCGCGCTTGCGGTGGCGGGCCTTCATCGCGTCCGATTCGTGGCAGCTCCGCAGCAGTTCGCGCATCGCGGTGCACCCGTCCTCGCCCTCGCGAGACAGGACGTGAAGCAGCATGCCGTGACCGACACCGAAACTCGAAACTAGCTTCTCCGGCGGCGATTCGATCAGCTTGTTGAAGGTCTTCTCGTCCCACGGAACCAGCCCTTTCGGCGGCGACTTCTTGACGATTTTTTTCTTTTTCTTCGCATCGGTGGCGGCGGCCGCCTTGCGCTCCATCTTCAGGTTCTCGATGACATGCGGCGGAGGAAGCGCACAGACGAGGCCCTGATCGTCGAAGCCCTTACGCCCTGCGCGTCCGGCGATCTGGTGGAAGTCCCGAACCGGTAGAATCCGGGTCGACTTGCCGTCGTATTTCGAAAGCTGAGTGAACAACACTGTGCGGATCGGCACGTTGATGCCGACGCCGAGGGTATCGGTGCCACAGATGACTTTCAGCAGCCCCTTCTGAGCCAGGCTTTCCACGACCAGCCGGTAGCGTGGCAGGAGTCCCGCGTGATGAAGACCGACTCCATGGGTGAGCAGTTTCTTGATCTCCTTGCCGAACGGACTCGGGAACGGCGTGTCCTTGAGCAACTCCTGGATCTGCTTTTTCTCCTCCTTGGAGCAGAAGTTCAGGCTGAGAAAGCGTTTCGCGCTTTCGGCAGCCGAGCGCTGGGTGAAGTGGACGACGTAGATTGGCGCCTGGCCGTCCTCGGACAGTTCCTCGACGGTCTGTTCCAGTCCCTCCTCGATCCAACGGTATTCGAGCGGCACTGGACGGTCGCTGCTCTGGACAAGAACGGTTTCGGCCTTGGTCAGTTCGGTGACTTTTTCGGTGAAGAACTCCGTCTCACCAAGCGTCGCCGACATCAGCAAAAACCTAGCCTTGGGCAAAGTCAGCAACGGCACCTGCCAAGCGAAACCGCGTTCGTGGTCCGAGTAGTAGTGGAACTCGTCCATGATGACGTCGTCGACATCGGCATTGGCTCCGCGAGCCAAGGCGACGTTAGCTAGGATCTCGGCCGTGCAGCAGATGATCGGAGCACCGGGATTGACCGTCGCATCGCCGGTGACAAGACCGACTTGCTGCGGACCGAAGTCACGACACAGCGACAGAAATTTCTCGTTCACCAGTGCCTTGATCGGGCAGGTGTAGTAGCTCCGACGGCCCTGACACAGCGACTTGTAGTGCAAGGCGGCGGCGACCAGAGACTTACCGGAACCGGTCGGGGTATTCAGGATGACGTTCTTCTCGTCGAGTAGTTCCAGAATTGCCTCCTCCTGAGCCGGATAGGGTTCAATCCCCTGCTCATCCAAGTAACCCAAAAAGGCCTCGAGAATGTCGTCCTTGTCCTGAGGAAGCCGCTCGGGGCCGTCGGGACAGAGGGGGTGGGCTACCGCTTCAGATTCGCTCATGAGATGCGCCTATAGGTAGGGGCGAATCGGTGAGAACGCCAGCGCTCGCCGAGCCGACGTTTGAGGTCAGCCAAGGCATCGACTATCATGAAGCCACGATGCTCCCCGATCCTGTCCAGCACGCGCACACCCGCGCCCTCTTCTTGCGCGCGGCCGGGCTCGTCTACCTCATCGCCATCGCGTCGTGGTGGGTGCAGATCGATGACCTGGTCGGCTCAGGCGGCTTAGTTCCGGTAGCCCCTTGGCTCGAGAGAGTGAGCGAGTCCGCCGAGGCCCAGAACCTCTCGCGAATGGCCAATGTCCCGACCGTTTTCTGGTGGATCGGCGCATCCGATACCGCCCTCCACGTAACCGCAGCCGCAGGTTGTGCACTCGCCGTCTGCCTGATCGCCGGTTTCATCACCGGCCCGTGCCTCGTCGGCCTGTTCCTAATCTACCTATCCTTCGTCACCACCGGCAGCCCGTTCATGAACTTCCAGTGGGACATCCTGCTTCTCGAAGTCGGATTCCTATCGATTTTCCTCGCACCATGGCGTTGCCTCCGGCTCGGATGGAAGTCGCCGCCAGTGCCCGCACCCCACCACATGGCCTTTCTTGTGCTCCTCTGGCTGGTGGTCGCCAAGCTGATGTTCTTCTCCGGCTGGACCAAGATCGCCTGGGCCGGGGAAGCCCACCCCGAATGGTGGCCCGAGCACACGGCCATGACCTACCACTACTTCACCCAGCCAATCCCCAATCCCCTCTCCTGGTACGCCCATCACCTCCCTCTGTGGTTCCACAAGGCCTCGCTCTGGCCGATGTATTTCGTCGAACTAGTGCTGCCGTTTCTCGTCTTCTTCGGCAGGCGTGCCCGCCTCGTCGCCGCCGTTGGTTTCGCCGGGCTGATGCTCCTCATCGCCGCCACCGGCAACTACACCTACTTCAACCTTCTCACCATCGTCCTGTGCATCCCACTGATCGCCATCCCCAGCCGCAGAGAACAGCCAGAGACGCGAGCAAGCTCCACCTCCCGATTCCTCCGCTTCGGCCCAGCCGCATCACGCGTCCTACCGTTCGCCTTGCTCCTCTGGCTTAATATCCACATCATCCTCCGCGACCTACACAACGCACCGTCGCCCCTACTGGAGAATGACCTCTGTCCGGACTTCGCCGATACTTGGGCTCAGAAACTCGCACCGTTCCAACTCGCCTCGGGATACGGCCTGTTCCGCACCATGACCACCGAGCGCCCAGAGATCATCTTCGAAGGCAGCGCCGACGGCAACGAGTGGAAGACTTACGACTTCCGCTGGAAGGCCGACTCGCCAGACGACAAGCCCTCCTTCATCGCCCCACACCAACCCCGTCTCGCGTGGCAATTCTGGTTCGCCGCGCTAGAACGGCAATACCACCCCCGCTCTCGCAATACCAGCTGGTTCTCACCGCTGGTCTCGGCAATTCTCGACGGTAAACTAGTAGTCGATTCCTTCCTCGTCGAAAATCCTTTCCCAACGACCCCGCCCCGCTACGTCCGCGCACGTCTCGAACACTTCACCTTCACCAGCCCCAACGAACGCCGCGCCACCGGCCAGATCTGGAACACCGAAACGGTGGGCCAATTCCTGCCAACGGTATCGAAAACACCCGCTTCGCCCTAACTAACAAAACGAGGAATTCGAGACTGCCAGAGCATCGAGCCGAATTCCCGATCCCATCCGAGAAGCAGTGGAGCAGAGACGGCAAGTTGACATCGGCTGCACTTTCGATACCTAATGGCATCTTCAGGGGCGGTGAAGAATGGCGTTCAGCTGCAATTGCCGAACCGGTCCGAGAAACCACTACCCATGTCCGCTCCAAGCTCCAAGGCTCACCTGATCCGCACGATTCTCTTCATTCTCGTGCTACTGGTCATTCCCGTGGTCGCAGCGATCTACTTCTTCCGACTGCCTCACGAACTAGCCTTCCTCGCCCGCACGGAGGAGGGCATCGTTGAGCAGACCTCCCATTGGCTCTGGTTCGCCGCAGTCGCGGTCAGCCTGATTCTCGGTATCGTCTACAAGTGGAAACAAGGCCTGCTCGGTGCCTGGTTCTTTCTCGCACTTACCTTCCGCGAGCTCGACTTCCACATCCGCTTCACCCCTGAGAACATGAACTCGATTCGGTTCTGGAAGTCGGGAGAAATCAGTATTCCCGCCAAGCTTCTGGCCTTCACGTTCATCGCGTTCACCGCCTGGACGATTTTCCACTTCTTCCGTCGGAGCTGGCCATGGTTCCGCAAGGCTTGGGCCGCCGCTACGCCGCTGAGCCAAACCATCGTCGCCATCTTCGCCTTCGTCGCCGTCCCCTACAGCTTGGACAACATTCTCGACATGGACGACTTGGAGAACCCCACCATTCTATTCGGGTCGATCCTCGAAGAAACCCTAGAGACCGGCATCCCAGCGCTGATCCTGCTCGCCCTATTCCAGTGGTGGGGACACCATCGGAGCGAGCGGATGACCAGCTAATTCAGCAAGAGCAAGCACCATGGCAAAACTAGGCAAACAGTGGATCCGGCATCCGTTCTTCCCAATCGGCCTCTTTGTCCTCGCCTCTCTCGCTCTTGAGGAAAACTACCCATTCTCCGAGTTCGCCATGTATTCGAACCCGACGACGCGGCCCCTACACTACCACTACCTCATCGACGAGAACGGCGGGGAACTTCCCATCCTCACGACCACGCGCATCTCCCCAGCCAAGGTAAGCAAGATGTTCAACAAGGCCTGCAAACGGGAGAACGAGAGGAAAGAAGGCAAACTAGCGTCGGAAAAGAAGCGAAACTCGGCAGCCGGCTACAACGTCCTCGAGTTCCTCTATAAGGAGTCGATGAAGCTCGGCAAGAAACGACATCTACCTCAGCCAATTGAGTTGATCGAGGTGTCCGTCGTCTACGGCGAGAACGGGTTCCGGGAAGACAAGGAAGTCATCGCCAAATATCCGTGATGTCCCAGCTCTCGAAGAAACTTCGCGCCTTCCTCGGCGAGCGACTGAGACCCAAGCCCGCCAGCGCGGGCGAATGGTTCTGGATGCGCCTGTTGTTCGCCTGCGTCGTCGCCTACACCTTCAACGACACCCGCCCCTACGGCTTCGAGTCCCAGCCAGCGCCGGTCGGCATCGCCTACATTCTGCCACTGCAGTTCCTCAGCTTTCCTGGTGTCCGGGAGGCCATCCTCGGCATCGTCGGAATCGCGCTGCTCTGCTACGTCCTCAATCGCGGTCTCCGCTGGGCGTTGCTCGCGCTGACCATCTGCAGCATCCTGACCAACACCTTGCTCAATAGCCAAGGCTTCGTCCTCCATGCCTACCAGATCGTCACGCTAACCTTGCTCGGGCAGACGATCTTAGCCTTCCACCATCAATCGAAACGCGGGAGCGCCTTCAGTGAGGCTCTCAAACGAAGCCAGTTCGTCTTCTACTCTCAAGGCATCGTCTTGGGCACGTACGTCGTCGCCGCCTTGTCCAAGGTCATTAACTCCCGCGGCCAGTGGCTGTGGAACTCGAAATACCTCAGCGGCGAACTGATCAAGTCCCACCGCCAGGTCTACTACCAGAAGCTCGACCCCGCCCTCGCCGAAGACATCGGTGCCGCCGTCTGGCTCAAGGCTCACCCGTTCTTGAGCCAAGTCATTTTCGGCTCCGGCTTCTTCCTCGAACTTCTCGCCCTCGCCGCCCTCCTTGGCCGCTGGTGGGCCCTCGGTATCGGGCTATCCCTGATCGCAATGCACCGCGGAATCTACACGCTGATGCGCCTAGAATTCCCGTTCAACGAGCTGCTGGTCCTCATCTTCCTCGTCAATCTCCCCTACTGGTTCTGGTGGCGAAAGCGCTCCAATCTACGCCCCCTGTAGGAGCCCCGCCCCGCCAGGCCCGAGTGCTCACCAGCCAGCAAACTCCCCTCGCGCTGCGGGGGCACCGCTCCAACAAACACGCCCCCCTTTTGGACTGCGCCGTGGCTTGCCGGCTTGCCACCGCTTTGACCACGTAACCCCAGCCGCACCTTCCGCGCAAAAGCTCGGACTCACCGAACCTTCATCCGATCCTTGATCCCTTACCACGTCGCAGGTCCGATTCCCTCGACCTTCTTGATATCCGAATTACTCCGCAGCGGACGTGCGGCAATGATCTTCGCAGTGGTGCTCGGACCAATCCCAGGAAGCTCTTCAAGCTCCGCCGAAGTGGCGGTGTTGACGTTGACTCGGTTGTCCAAAGGCGGTGGGCGAAGATCGCAGAACTGGCCTGGCTCTCGCTCCTCGGCGGACCTCCAAGCTTTCATGATTTCGGCGGCGTAAGCCTGGCCCGAAGTCCCCTCCACGCCAAATACATCCTTGATGACCGGGAACTGGATGCTGGAACAACAGTCAAGGAATCCTTGACTGTTCAAACCGAGGGCGGTCGCCAGGTGAAGCGGAAGACCAACTCTACAACCTGGAGCTCATCATCGCCATCGGCTACCGCGTCACGCTCACCTCCGCGAGTTCTGGTGAAAGGCTTCGTCATGAACGACGAGCGACCGTCATCCGTCATAAATCCTTAGGATGAAATAGGTTTCGCTAAATAATATTTGCCGAATTAGGTGAACTAGTGTAACTAATTCACCTAACCCGAGATCGGATTTCCCATGTTGCCCTTCGAGATCAAACTCCAACCCGGTAAGCCTGCCTACGAGCAGGTAACCTTCGCCGCCAAGCGAGCCATGGCGTCCGGACAGCTCGCCCCCGGAGATCCGTTCCCGTCGCTCCGCGTCATCAGCAAGGAGCTGAAGATCAATCCGAACACCGTCCAGAAAGTCGTCTCGCAGCTAAAAGCCGAAGGCCTCCTCGTCGTCGTGCCCGGCGTGGGCACGGTCGTTTCCGAGGCGGTAGCGGCAGATCCCACGCACGCCCTAGCGACTCTCCGTCCGACTGCCGAGGGCCTCGCCGTAGAAGCGCACCAACTGTCCCTCACTCGCCAGCAACTCCTCGACCTTGTCGCCAAAGAATTCGACAACCTGACCAACTAACAAGCCGATGTCTTTCACAGTCCTCAAAATTAACAACCTCAGCCGGAAGTTCGGCCGCAACACCGTCATCAACGACGTCTCCTTCGAACTAGGCCCCGGTGAGATCGCCGCCTTTCTCGGTCGCAACGGAGCGGGCAAGACGACCTTGGTCAAAATCCTTTCTGGGCTCCTCCCCCCCACCGTTGGCTCTGCCAGCATCCTCGGCACCTCCTGCCAGCGGCTCCGAGCTCCGCACTTCCAAGACATTGCCTTTGTTGCGGAAGGGCAGGCGCTTCCCGTCGGCCTCACTCTTAACCAATTCCTCGCTGGACTGAGACCATTCTACCCCAGCTGGGACCGGGATCTGGAGAAGGCTCTTCTTAAGGAACTCAACCTCGATCCGGCAATCCCGTTGACCAAACTGTCCCGCGGGGAATCGATGAAAGCCCAACTCGCGGCCTCGCTCCCATTTCGCCCCAAGCTCCTCCTCCTCGACGAGCCGCTGGCAGGACTAGACCCGACCTCGCGATCTGAAGTGCTAACCGGAATCCTCGAGATGGCGGCAAAGGAGACACCCCCAACCGTTCTCCTTGTCACTCACGATCTCGATGAGATCGAGCACATCGCCTCCCGCATCCTCGTTCTGCACGACGGCAAACTCGCCCTCGACAGTCCGGCCGACTCGCTCCCCCAGCCCACTTTTCGGGACACCTTCACCGCTATGACCACACCATCCGTCACCACACCATGATTGCCCTCCTCCGTCAGAGTTTCCTTCAGAACCGATTGCCGCTTTTCCTCTTCTGGGCGCTTACAGGTCTCTACATCGCCGTTACCGCAATGTCGACGTTTTCCTCGCTACCGCTTTCCCTAGTCGGCCGCTCTAAACTACATCTACCTGGTCTGGGGAGCTGTTACCGTAGCATTAATCGTCCTGCGAGATCCCGTCTTCGGCGACCAAAGCGCCTGGCGAACCCGTCCGATCTCAGGCTGGCTTCAGGGACTGTCAAAGCTCATTGCCCTTACTCTGTTTATTGCCATTCCCAGTGCCCTCTACCCTACCCTTCTGTTTCCATTTATTGGTGGGACCGGTTCGGAATTCTTTTCTGGGATGCTCTTTAAGTCCGTTTCCTTCCTCTGGCTCCTTCTCCTAGTCGCTATCCCAACGACCTTCGCCCGTAGCCTCGTCGGCGCTGTTCTCGTCGTTCTCGTCGTTCTCGTCGTTCTCGTCACTATCTTCCCCGTCGTAGCCTTCCTAGACAATACCGTCATCCAAGCCAACTTCTCCTATCCAGCTTACTGCGCATTGGCCTCGCTCGTATTCCTGATCCCGTACGTCACACGCAACCGGATCCTCACCGTAGTCGCCTTCCTGGCGATCCCCGTCGTTGCCACCACTAGCTAGCTACCGGTTCCTTCCCTCCTCCGCGAAATCCCCGGAGCTTTTCCCCACCGATCAGGTCTTCTCCCCACTAGGCATCACAGTCCAACTCAAACATTACCAACATCTCCACAACCCTAACTTCGGGCTCAAGACGGAGTTCGGGCTCAAGACGGAAGCACCAATCCCCACAGGGTTCGCCCTCGTCCCCCTCTCCTTCGATGCCAAGGTTCGCGATAGATACAGTAGTTGGCCTGCTCACTACGCCCTTGAGGATGTGCGCCAATTCTATCCCAACGTCGCGCCGAGCGGTAACCCGTCGCGGTGGATCTGCACCGGTACGAACGGCCTAGCCGCCATCGCCTCCGCCCTCGGACTCAAGGAAGCCGACATGAAGGAGCCCGAAGGAGTCTACCTTCATTCGGCAGAGGCGCCATCAGGACTCCAATCTTACGTTCCTGTCGCCCGGTTCCCTCTTTCTGAGGGCATAGGCCAGACCAGCCGATGGAGTCCTCTGCGCCACATCCGGCTCAACGAAGTCACTCGATGGACCAGCCGCACCCAATTCACCCTTCGCTCGACCACCTATACCAACTTGATCTATGCTCTCGTTTTAGGAGACCCGACCAACGAGGGCGCAACGGCACACCTCGCCTCGCAGATCCATTCCGATGCGGGAGATACCATGCTCACTGACCTGAGGATCACCTTCAACGTCGCCGATCTACCACCTGGGGCAGAACTGGTCGTCCTCACCAAACGACTCCATCACATTACACCATTCGAGTTCTCCTGCACCTTTCCTGAGAAGCAAGCCGACGCCGAAGAGTAGCCACCCGAGAGCGCTGCGTTTGTGCGAGCCTTCCGCCACCCCAACGGTTAAATGGGGTTAGGCGGATTCAAACTGCTAGGGAATAATCGACAGGTCTCTGGCGGCCTCTGGCCTGAAGCGGAATATCGTGTTAGTGCTTCCAGGAAATCCTTCGCAATCAACGAGTTGAAGAATTTTTCGCGAAACATAAATGCTCTAAAAGGGTGGTATTCAAGGGGGTAGACGTATTCCTTTGCAGTTTGAATGTAAGCGATATTCAATCCCTTCCTTATCAAGGATAGCCTCCTCCGTTTCGAAACCTTGAAGCAAGGATTCAAGAGCACGTTTCGATGCTTCTTGAGAAGATTTACTGAGCGCTTTGCAGGCGGATGAAATGAGCTCTGAAGAACATTGTTCGGGTTTGTCTTCGAGTATTTCTGGCAGTAAACTGACAAAGGATTTTCTGAATTGTTCAGAAAAGTGATCCGCAAGGGCAAGCATGGTTGTTCGAAGGTCCATACTTGCCCAATATATCCACTGCAATTATAATGTGGAAGGTGTGATTATTTTCAAGTGACGCTTAGAAAGTCAGACTTTCACCCTAAAGAAGTCATGACGACGCGCGCTCTCCTTCAGGCATTTGTAATTTTGTTACCTATCTGCGGCGCCTTGGCGCAAGAGGCTCCGGTCATCCCTCCAATGACCAGATCCCTCGCCGAGCAGCCGGATCCAGCGAAAGACATTCCAAAGGCACTCGGAGATTGGGTCGATTGGGCAACCTGGGATGAGGACGACAGCCCCGCTTACTTCAATGACGAGAATCGCAAGATCCCGGTGTGGGTCTCACAGTTGGATCTGTCCGTTACCGAGACCGGCGGCACCTTCAGCCTTCCCGTGACGACCTTCCGTGATACTTGGGCTCCCCTCCCCGGAGACCTTGCTGCCTGGCCACTCGGAGTATCTGCCGGTGGCAAAAACCTGCCGGTGATGGAACGGAACAAGTTACCGTGCGTCTACTTGGAACAAGGCGAGTGGCGGATCGAGGGAACGTTCCGCTGGGAGGAAATGCCGCAGTCGATGATGCTTCCGCCGACCATCGGCGTGCTCCAACTGACCCGCAGCGGTCAGCGGATCGACAACCCGACTTGGGAAAGCAAGGGCATGCTCTGGCTCAAGCGCACGACCAATGAAGAGGCAGACAAGAACTACCTGGATGTGCAAGTCTACCGCAACCTCGCGGATGGATCTCCGCTTTGGCTACACACCGACATCGAGCTCACCGTCACCGGCAAAAGCCGCGAGGAGGAGCTCGGGACGATCCTGCCGGAAGGCTGGCGATTGTCCTCGCTCGACTCACCGATTCCCTGTGCGATCGATGACTACGGCTTGGTCAAGACCCAGGTACGCGCGGGCAAGTGGACCATCTCCTTGGCCGCCTTCCGCACCACGCCGGCGCAGACCGTGCAGTATGCAGCAGGCGCCAAGCCGATCACGGAAGAAGAGCTGATCTCGCTACAAAACCTGCCCAACTTCCGGCTCGTCGAGTTCTCCGAAATCCTAGCTGTCGATGCCGCCCAGACCACCTTCCCAGACAAGTGGAAGCAATTCCCCCTGCACCGTTGGGTCAATACCAAGCCGTTCAACATTGTCGAAAAGATGCGTGGCATGGGGCAACGCAAACCGCCGGGCGTCACGATCTCGCGCAGTTTTTGGCTCGATGAAGACGGCAAGGAACTGACCTACCGCGATATCGTCAAAGGCAATTCTCTGCAGACTTGGCGTCTCGATGCCGCTCCGGGACAGCGCCTCGGGGCCGCCAAGATCGGCGAGGACAGCCAACTCATTACAAAGAACCCGGTCAACAATGCAACCGGTGTCGAAGTGCGGGTGCGCAATCTCAATCTACAATCCGTCGGGCGCATGAACAACTCCGCCAAGATCCCTGCCACCGGCTGGCAATTAGATGCCGAGTCGCTCGACGGCACCCTCTACCTACCTCCGGGCTGGCGGGCCTTCGGCATCTTCGGAGCCGACTCGTCCTACGGAGACTGGCTCAGCAACTGGTCGCTCTTAGACGTCTTCCTCTTGCTAATTTTCACCGTCGCTATCTTCCGCCTGTGGGGATGGAAACTAAGCCTGATTGGCTGTCTCGCGTTCGCTCTCGCCTACCACGAATCCGGGGTTCCTAGGTTCGGCTGGGCTCTGTTGGTTGTGGCCATTGTCATTGCCAATACACTCAAGACGAAGAAGCAAAAATCCATCGCACAGGTCATCGCCTACGCCGCCGTCGTAATCGTGCTACTGCAGCTTGTGCCATTCTCGATCAAACAGGTTCAGCAAGCCCTCTACCCTCAACTGGAACGCCTCTCGACAGTAGGAACGAGAGACTGGTTGCAGTCGGAGAGCTTGGCCAGCCAATCTGATGTCTATATGACGGAGAATGAGTCGTCCAGTCGCGGTGTCCTATCCTCCAAGAAAGGCTGGTCGAAGAAGAACCTCAATTACGACAGTAAGGCCAAGATCCAAACCGGACCCGCTGTGCCCGAATGGTCTTGGCGGAAGATCACCTTCAACTGGTCGGGACCGGTGTCGGCCCGCGAGAACATCTCCTTTGTGCTCATCCCAAGGTGGCTGCAACGCATCCTCACCGTGGCGCGCGTCGTCTTGCTGTTCTTGCTCCTCTACGGCCTGATCGCACGGCTTGGTGGCGGAAAGGGATTCGTGAAAGTGCTCAAGCTGAAGGTGCCGAAACCAGCCGCCACTTCTGCGGCCTCGCTTCTGTTCTGCCTGTGCCTGCTCTTGCCCCAGCCGACTCAGGCTCAGTTCCCGGATCAAGACATGCTCGACACCCTGAAGCAGCGTCTTGATACGGATCCGACAGGACTGTCTCAATACGCCCAAATCCCCGAGGTCGATCTAAAACTCAACGGCCGAAATCTCTCGATGACCGTGCATATTCATGCGGCTAAAGCCACCGCCGTCCCCCTGCCTGGACGACTGCCGGTTTGGTCTCCGCTTTCGGTCACGGAAGCCAACGGAAAAGCCGCCACCGTCGTCCGTCGGGACGGTTTTCTGTGGGGCGTCGTCCAATCCGGCACCCACACTCTGCAAGTCGAAGGTCTGGTGCCGGCAGGAGATTGGGAATGGTCGTTCCTTCTCAAGCCCCAGTATGTGAACATCGATGCCCCGCAGTGGACGGTCTCCGGAGTCGAAGCCAACGGCATCCCCGAAAACCAGATCTTCTTCGTCGAACAAAACCGCAGCCAAGACGCCGAGGCCGCCTACGATCGCAAGGACTTCAACCCGGTGTTTAAGGTCGACCGTAGTCTAGAACTCGGCCTTCTCTGGGAAGCTACCACCAAGGTCCGCCGTCTGTCGCCCCTCGGCAAGGCGGTGTCGCTGAGTCTTCCCCTACTCCCCGGCGAGCACATCCTGACTCCCGGCTTGACCGCACGGAATGGCAGGATCGAAATCCGTCTCGGCGCCCAAGAGAAAATGGCGACGTGGCTGAGCCAAGTCACCCAAGAACCGCAGATCATTCTGCTGGCAGAGTCGAACGACCGCTGGGTGGAAGAGTGGCAAGTGCTCACCTCGGCGATTTGGAACATCTCCTTGCAAGGTCTCGCCCCGATCTACGAAAGCCAGGCCGCCGAAGTCGTTCCCATCTGGAAGCCGTGGCCCGGCGAGTCCGCCACGCTGAACATCGCCCGCCCCGAAGCCATCGCCGGAGACACCCTGACAATCCGCCAAGCGATCCACAAGATGAGCCTCGGCTCCCGCCAGCGAACATCGTCGCTCAAGCTGTCGTTGCAGAATAGTCTCGGCATGGACTTCGTCCTCACCCTCGCAGAACAAGCCGAAGTGTCGTCGCTCAAGCTCAACGGACAGGAATCTCCTGTGCGTCAAGAAGGCAACCAAGTCATCGTCCCGCTTCGCCCCGGAGAGCAACTGCTCGAGTTGGTCTGGAAGATGCCCAGTTCGTTCCGCTTCGTCACTCTCGGGGATGAGGTCGGCCTTCCGGTCGAGTGTGCCAATACCAGCACCGTCATGAAGCTGTCTCCCGATCAGCGTTGGGTGCTCTGGACCCAAGGCCCACTCCGAGGACCTGCGGTAAGAATGTGGCCGCTCTTGATCAGTATCCTCCTGTTCGGCTGGTTGCTCGGTCGGGTGCCCTACTCTCCGCTCAAGGGCTACGAGTGGATGATCCTGTTCCTCGGCCTGACGCAGATTCCGATCATCGCCGGAGCCATCGTTGTCGCGTGGTTGTTCTGGGTTTCCTTTAAGAGCCACCCCGCTTTCGGCAAAGCACCCAACGCAGTCTACAACATCAACCAGCTACTCATCCTCGGCGGCGCGGTGCCAGTCGTTGTCATCCTCCTCTGGGCCTTGCACACCGGCTTGCTCGGAGCACCGAAAATGCGCATCGTCGGAGAAGGATCGACCGCCCGCAATCTGGAATGGTTCCAAGCCCGGGGCGAAAACCAACAACTGCCCATCCCGAAAATCCTCAGTGTCTCCATCTGGTTCTACCGAGCCTTCATGCTCCTCTGGGCCGTCTGGCTCGCCTTCGCCCTCCTCCGCTGGACCACCTGGGGCTGGCAACAGCTGAGCAACGACTCACTGTGGAAACGCTCCCCAAAACGCGCCAAAAAACCGAGCACCAAGTCGGACAAGACCCCGCCACCGCTTCCGGGAAAGAAGAAGCCGAAGTCAGAATCGGGGCAAGACTAGTCTACACAAAGAAGCCCCACTCTTTCGGGTGGGGCTAAGGTGATATTTCTAGACTAGCGACGACGGCGCATGAGCCCGAGTGCACCCGCAACGAGTGCCAACAAAGCCGAACTAGGCTCCGGAACGAGCGGGGTCCTGATCGGGGTGTTTCCCTCGCAGTTAAGGCAGTCCGCGTAGATCTCGAACTCATCAAACTGCCCGTAGGCCGCCTCGACATCCTGAGCAGTCAGACGGAACGTATAAGGGTACCCTGAGAAGATGCTGAGGCGACCTTCACCCGTCTGATTGGAACGTGGCGTTGTGTTCCAGGGTGGCAAGAAGTTGCCTTTGCTGAAGACCGTCCACTCGGACTGTGGCGGGTCCTGATGATCGATCTCTACGGTGCCGACATGCCGTTACCCGGACCAAAATAGCAGAGAACACCTTTCCTATCTAAATCCGCTCTGTGAAGACCGTTGCCAAAACGCATCGTTATAGTTATTATTCTGATCGACCCATACTGGTTTCGGTGGTGCATACACAGTAGTGCGCTCGCCCCTGCCGTAGTAGTGGCGGGCAGAGGCAAATAGGGGCAGGCAAATGGGGACGGGTTCAAAATTAGAGGGAACAATGAAGATCATACCATTTGGAGTGCCCTTCTACGAGAAATTTCCTGCCAAGCTCAGCAAACGCTTACCGACCATGGTTCGGGACCGTTTGTCATGGGCGCTTTTACTTGAGAATGTCAGCTACCAAAGCCGAGACGCGACTGTTCCTTCGGTAGCTTCGCTGAAACTGCCGCTTCGGTATCTGGATCTGAATCCTGGCTTCGACGACTACGAGAAAACGTTCACCCTGAGATCTCGCAGGGTTCGTAGCTTTCCCCACTGACTACCTCGCATCGCTCGGGGACCGGAGTTGCGATTTGCGCTGGCTAGCACATCACGATTGCGTTGGCAAACACGCTCGACGAACCGCTCTCCGCCGAAAATTGCTCCATCGGTAAGGTAGCGGACCCGGCACCGAAGCGCCTGCCACATGGGGAGTCGTCCGCCGGACTCAAGCACAGCGATCGCCTCATCATGAGAGA
>Ga0209186_1000163_pt1 | contig 54459 bp, 44 predicted proteins | sample SidtaG_FD_187426 | JGI IMG/M metagenome (GOLD analysis project Ga0209186, IMG submission 187426) | Marine algal microbial communities from Sidmouth, United Kingdom - Sidmouth_Male2 metaG (SPAdes) (version 2) | ecosystem: Host-associated > Algae > Red algae > Unclassified | place: Sidmouth... | reverse complement strand
TGAGGTATACAACGTTGCTCAAATAGTTGGCGGTGGTATTGTGGTTAGAAATGCCTTTGAGGGCGCCACCATTAAAATAGAAGCCAATGAGGTTTATAATGTCAGTCCAACTAATTTAGGCGGATCCGGCGAAGGTATTTACATCGGAGAAGGCAATGATCTGAATGACTATAGTAGTAATGTACACATTATTGGCAATGACTTACATGACTTAATTGCGGAAGCGGTTGATATTAAACGAAAGTCTGCAAACATTCTAATAGAATACAACAAAATAAACAACATCAATGTCAACTCTCAAGGCGCTATTGTGTTAGGTTTGGATCCAACAGCGGCAAATGATGCATATGACGGCCAATTCATTGTTCGTCGCAACTGTATTAGCAATATCACCTCCAGAAATTCAGATGGTAATTTTATTGTAGTCGGCAATGGTTCTACGCTAATCGAGGAAAATGTGATGTGGAATTGCGTTAAGAACGGTATTGATATATACAACGACTGTGACGGTCCAAACAAAACAGTTATTGTAAAGAACAATATTATTTGGGGATACAACAACACGCAGCCCATTAGATCCAACATTGGAAATGGTAATGGTGGCCCTTCAGACCCTTGCACTGTAACTAGGGCTACCAACATTGTTCAAAACAATCCTGTGGGTTCTGAGTGCCAAGAGACTGCTTCTATTTTTGTAGGGCCACTGAGTAGTTGTAATGGGTTTGCTCCTAAGTAGTGTTGTTGGGGTGTATTGGTTTTTATGACGATCGAACAGGAATCCCTTACGATCCTTCAAATTCTTTAGGAATTTCTAAAAAGTCTAATCCTAGCAAGCATTATCTCTGAAATATTGATCTAAAAGCATAGTAGGTGAATCATTTCACCATTAAATTTCTAGAAAAAACTATTGAGACTGTAACTACAATTCCATGTGGTACTGGTCCTAATTGTCGGAATGCTCTGCAGATTTAGTAAGCATTGAGACTTTAAAGTAGAAATTCCATCCATCGTCTTCAACCCCAGAAACACGAACACACACAAAGAATCGTACTTTCATTCTGTTGCGCCACAGGCAGGGCTCAAAGTGCTACCAAATGAATATATCTGCCCAAAACATCAATCCAAAAATATGATGAGGATAACCTGAACAGAAATCTAAATCAGAATGTCCAACAATCAACGCTGCACCTACTTAACCAATTTTGATGTATCTTTGAATAATAATTTTCCTACAAAAAGATAAATTATTAATTGAAAAGGAATAAATAATGACCAAATCAAAACTAATTTCGAGCTTGTTACTGTCCTTTATCGTTTTGCTTATACTAGGTTTTTCTAATTTAGCGGAAGCAGAAAATAAGGAATCAAAGCAGGTATTGGAAGAAACGCCTTTTGATAAAGTAATGGCAGTTGTAACCCACAAACGTTGTGTCAATTGTCATCCTGCGGGTAACGCTCCTTTGCAAGGAGAAGACAGTCATTTACATTATTTTAATATACAAAGAGGTCCTGACAACCAAGGATTAGCTGGTTACACTTGTAAGACTTGCCACACTACTGAAAATAACGATTTTTCTGGCGTTCCTGGTGCACCGCATTGGGGGTTGGCACCAAGTATTATGGCTTGGCAAGGAAAAACGCGGGTAGAAATCGCCAATCAAATGATGAATCCTGCTAAAAACGGTGGTAAATCGCCAGAAGAAATTTTAAAGCATTTGACGGAAGACAAACTCGTTCTTTGGGCATTTGACCCTGGTATAAATTCTGAGGGAATCGAAAGAGAAAAACCCCCAATACCAAAGGAGGAATTTATCAAAGCAGTTAAAGACTGGATTGGTAATGGAGCAGTTATTCCAAACAAGTAGTCATTGTGCTATGAAATTTTGAGGAGGAAAAATAAGCTTATAAAAAATCAACAATGAAAATATCATTCAATATAAATGGACAAGGCCAATCAGTTGATATCGAAGATGGTAACACACCATTACTGTGGGTGGTGCGAGATATATTAGACTTAAAAGGAACAAAATTTGGATGCGGAAAGGCGGCCTGCGGTGCCTGCACCTTGCATGTCAACAATGAAGCAGTACGTTCTTGTTCGTTTCCTGTCAAATTTGCAGAAGGAAAGGACATTATCACCATCGAAGGTTTGGGAACAACAGAAAATCCACATCCTGTACAACAGGCATGGACAGAATTTGTTGTTCCGCAATGTGGCTATTGCCAACCTGGTTTTATGATGGCAACAGCGGCTTTATTAAACAAAAATAAACTTCCAACTGATGAAGACATTGATAATAACATTATCAACATTTGTCGTTGTGGCACCTATTATCGAATGCGCAAAGCGATTCATCGCGCTGCTGAAATCAGTAATTCCAACTCTTAGAACGGATACATCATGTCAGAAACTAAAAAGAAAGGTCTTAGTAGACGAAAATTTATAAAATATACAGGCATTGGAGTTGGATTGATATTAGGCGGATGCCTAGCGCTTAATCCATTACGAAGAAAATTATTTGAGTCTCTAGAAACCAAGTTGTCTCCTTATTCCGGCGATACCTCACCGTTGATTTGGTTACAAGTATCCCCCGAAAATCAAATTATATTGCATAGCTCTAAGGTCGAAATGGGACAAGGCACTTTTACAGGCTTAGCGCAATTAGCAGCAGAGGAATTAGAAATAGACTTCGATCAAATCACGGTCGTACACGCTGCTACCGATACAGGGAATATCGATCCTTTTGCTACAGGTGGCAGTATTTCTGTTGCAGTTTTATACATCCCTTTGCGGGAAATGGCAGCTACAATTCGTGAAATGTTAAAGATAAGAGCAGCCGAAATGCTTGCTGTCAATGCTTCTGAATTAACCATACAAGCTGACTGCCATATTTCAGGAGGAGGAAAAACGATTAGCTTTGGTGAAATCGTTGAAGGTGTTACCGAATGGGATATTCCTGAAACCCCAGCTTTAAAAGATGCAGCAACATTTAAGTACATCGGGAAACCCATGAAACGGGTTGATTTAGAAGATAAAGTTTTTGGTGTACCGATCTTTGGAATGGATGCCGCCTATCCCGATATGTTGTATGGCTCAGTGGTTCGTTCTAGGTTGGTTGATGCTAAGATGTCTAATTTTGATGTATCTGAAGCTGAAAAAATGCCCGGTGTAGTCAAAATTGTTCAAGAAAATGGGTTTGTCGGTGTAGTCGCAAAATCTCACGCACAAGCAGAGATGGCGCGACGAAAAATTAAATTTGATTATACACCCAATCAAAAGTGGAATTTAGCTGAAATCAACAAAGCGATCACCGTAGGTAATGGCAAAAAAACAGTTTTTCAAAAAAACGGTAAAGCGGTAGCAGATATTGGAGCAGCAGGAGAAATCGTCAAAATGGAGTTTCGAACGCCTATTGGTGCACATGCTCAAATAGAACCTAACGGAGCCGTTGCCAATTATAAGGATGGTAAAGTAGAACTCAAAATATCAACTCAAGTTGTTGACCTGACCAGGTCAGAAGTCGCAAAAGCTTTAGGAATAAAGGCCGAGGACGTTAATATTATACCTACTTTTTTAGGTGGCGGATTTGGACGACGTTTGCACACACCCAATGCTATTCAAGCAGCAATAATGTCGCGAGCTGTTGGTAAACCCATCAAGAGTTTTTTTACAAGAAAACAAGAATTCCAAAACGATACTTTCCGCCCACCGACACACCATATCATGCAAGCCAAAATAGCACCGTCTGGTGATATTCTAGGTTTGGAACATGCTACAGCTAGTGGCGACACCCTGTTTAACTCGCCTTTAGCTCCGTCAGTAGTAGCGGCAATCCTTCGTGCTGATATTGGTTCTATTAGAGGCGGATCCATTAACTATGATGGTATTCCTGACCACAGAGCGACCTATTATCATGTCGATTTGCCTTTCGCTACTAGCTTTTGGAGAAGTTTGGGCTTATTAGCCAATACTTTTGCAATCGAAAGTTTTATGGATGAATTGGCTTTAAAAACCAATCAAAATCCCATTGAAATGCGCTTAAAATATATCAAAGATGAAAACCCGTATCGTGTCCGACTTAAGAAAGTGATCGAAGTCTGTGCTGAAAAATCTGCTTACTCCGATACCGTATCAGCTGGTAGGGCGATGGGATTTGCGGCTAGTATAGATGTAGGTTCGCCGTGTGCGCATGTTGTAGAAGTGTCCATTGTTAATAATCAAATTAAAATACATAAAGTAACTGTCGCATTCGATTGCGGTATCGCTGTGAATCCTGACCAAGTAAAAGCGCAAGTAGAAGGTTGTGTTTGTATGGGAATCAGTGCGGTCTTGTTTGAAAAAATGGACTTGAAGGACAATAAACTATATCCTACCATTTATGGTCCCTATAAAATGGCAATGATGAAAGATACGCCTAAAGAAATTGACGTACACTTAATTCAAGGGGTTGACAAACCGTTGCCTGTGGGCGAACCTCCACTTGGTCCTATTGGAGCAGCTATCGGAAATGCAGTGCGTCGATTGACAGGCAAGCGATTGACAGAATTACCACTTTCTTTAGGATAGTGCTGCGCTTAGGAGTCAAAATTACTGTTGCTATCGAGTGACAACTTAGAAAGTGCTCCAAATGTTAGTATCCGTCTACTTCAATTGATTTAGCAGTGCTACCGCTGTAAAGTGTTGAGCATTGATCTTTTTGACTCTTTGTGTCAAGGCGTCACTTGCATTGCCGTATATCTCTAGACTTACAAACTCCCTTGCTTCGCTTAGGCTGGCGGCAAATGGTTTGTAATTATCAAAATGAAACAATACGGCTTCAGAATTAGTGTAGGTTTCCAGAACTTTGATGGTTTTCATATCCTCTGAGACATACCAATCATATTGTAGCATTCCTTTTTCTGTAGTGGCACAATGCTCTTGTAATTTTTCAACTGCCGCTTTTAGTTCGGCCAATTTGTTGTCAATTAATTTTAATGTTGCTATAACTATAATCCTGTCTTCCATATTCAGTAGTTTTGATGACCATTCCCAGCAATATAGCATTTGTAGTCGTATGATGTTATAAAGATAGAGACTAAAGATCAAGCAGTAAGAAAATTGTAAATTAGTCAATGAGCATTATTTTATATAGAAAGCATTATTAGATTGTATAAAAAATAAAAAGAAGTAAAACGCAATTGAAAATGAAACAAACAGATCCACCAATCTTTGTTGAAGAAATAGTTGAAACACCAATAAAAAATGTTTGGAAAGCCCTAATAGAGTTAGATCAAATGAAGCAATTTCGTTCTTATTGTTTTGTTCATATCCTTGCTTTTCAGTTCCGATATTCTTATTTCGTCTTGTTGGATTAAACATGTTCAGTGATTTTATTTCATGTACAGTGTTAAAGACTTTTTAACTTAATCTACCCATCCATCTTTTCTATAAGCATCAATCGCTTTGGAAATCATTTTAAAATTCCTGAAATTCCTTCCAGGTTAGCACTTCAAATCCTGCCTTCCGTTGTGCAGCAGGCAGGTCTTTCTTCATTTGAAAAATATTCTTTGCTAAGGCTTTTCCCAATTTGTCAACTTTAATACCTCGATATTTTTTTAAACTTCCAAGTAAAATGGGATTCAGTAGCGGCCAAGTCAACAATAATATTCCTTGCAATATTCCGTATCTATTCTTAGGCGTTAATATCATGGAAGGTTGAAAGATACTTAGGCGATCAAATTGGAGTGATTCTAATTCATTTACTAATTCGCCCTTTGTTCGCAAGTAAAATGAAAAAGACTTTGAATCAATACCGACAGATGATAACAACTCGAAATGTCGAATACCCGATTTTTTACAAGCCTTTGCAAAATCAATTACAGCAAGTTTATCTATTTTAATAAATTCTTCTTTACTCATCTTAGAGGGCTGCCCTACACCAAGCGTACATATAGCCACATCAAAGTCAGTTAAAATATCTGCATAAGAATTGGGATTAAATATGTCAATTTTATATTGAGATACATACTCTGCGGAGATATTGCTTACAGGACGACGGCCTAATAATGAAATATTATTAACCTCATCTATTTCTAATAGCGCTTCTAATGTTTGAGCTCCTACCGCACCTGTGGCTCCTAACATTACAATGGATATTGGTGTATTCTCATTATTCATAATTTTAGCTCATTTAACAATCAAACCCAGAAGCAGTTTCAGCAACTTTTTTTATAATATCGCTTTCATTTTCTTTGGAGGAAAGATATAAAAAGACTCTTGTCTCTTCATAGTGTCTATTGGTTTCAAAAATAAAATCTAGCTTTTCATCTGAATCAATATCGCCAATAAACAAGAGTTTGACAAAAGTGTCATTAAATGATTTTTGTTCTAGAAATAATGATTCCTTTTTATTGTTTGTTGAAATATATAGCTTGTAGTTTTCTACTTCACAATAGTTTCCTAGACCCTTATCAGTATATACTTCTCCGGAAGAAAGCATATCACCTTCCGCTCTTATTGTAGATACAATTCCATTATAACTGAACGATACTTTTTCTTTGGGGCATATTTTATCCTTATCAAAATCAATCGAGAAAATCTCTCCTATTTTTAAATTCGGGTGTTTGATAAACAGGCGTGCATTATTTTTTGGTAGAATCGTTTTTGTAGCACTACCACTACATTCATCTTCTCCTATTTCAATTGTGTAATTGGCCTCTTTTATAAAATATTTATCTTCTTTTTGATTAAGTTCTACCCAAGATTCATTCAAAATATCTGCAGGATTACTATCTTCCCAATCTCGATACGTAGCAGGTAAAAGGATCTCAATCGGATTTTGAATATTTTGAGGTTTTTTAGCTTCCTCAATGGTTTCTCCCTTCCTTGGCGCAGCAGTCAGGTCATCCCCTTTTTCATCTGATAGGTAGGCACTAAATACGTATGCGGTATCATTATTCACTTTTACGCCCAACCATTCCCCTTTTTTAATTTCGTCATTGTCATTAATACGCTCAAAGACATTACTGTGCTCAATTATTTGTAGTTTTTCAGAATATTCGAATTTCCCCATAACCTCTCCTTTAGGTTTTTTTCTATAATTCAATCCAGATTTAGCAATTACAAACTTTTCTTCAATATTTTGGTTTGTTTGAATTACCCTATTGGCTGCCATAGGCTTCGAATTTGTGCTAGTATCAGTTTTACAACTAAAGAAATGAATCAAAACTATTAAGTAGAATATCTTTTTCATAATTATTGCTCATATTTTATAATCACGGACTTAGCAGTGTTCTCAGCTATGTACATGTGCTATTATTGTTATTGACTCCTGCATCAAGAGGAGAGGCAATAGAATCGATTCAAAGTTCTTATTAAGAATAAATATTATTTAGGTTTTTAAACAAAAGAACATTTGAAAATAACTATTTTGGACCATTATAAGTTAGTGACTTGCAAAAAATGTAAAACTTATGGAACAGGCAAACTGGTTAATCCTTCCTGTTGCGGCTTTTTTACCGCTTATTTTAGGATTCATTTGGTATCATCCTAAGGTATTGGGGACAAAACTAGCTCAAATCAATGGTGAATCAGTAGAATTTGTTCGATCTACCGGGAAGATAGTCTTGATCTATTTATTTAGTATACTATTGGCATATATTCTCACAATATTGAGTGTACATCAGAGCGCTATTTACCAATTGTTTATTTTGGATCCTGAATTTGCTAATGCCAGTTCAAAATATAGTCAATTTATTAATGAATTTATGGCAGAATATGGCGATCGACATCGATCCTTCGGTCATGGGCTTATTCATGGTGCAGAAGCAGGCTTATTTTTTGGGTTAGCCTTTCTAGGAATCACTACCCTGATTCAGAACAAACCATTTAAACTCATTTGGATTCACTTAGGGTTTTGGATCTGTTGTTGTAGCTTAATGGCAGGCCTAATTTGTGAATTCTTTTAACTACTCAATGCGAACATCAATTTTTAATTTACACCCCAAAATCATTTTACTTTATGAGTAAAATTTTTCCAATTGTACTTGTACTAATCTATCTGCTTAGTAATTCGTCTTGTATAACGACAAAGAAATCTACTAATAGTCAATCAGAAAATATTGAGACGGTTTTTCTTTTACAAAATGGACAGCAAACTATCATTAATGAGGACATTGCTACGATAGCAATAAAACGAGATTCGTTCTCCTTACTATTTTTTAGCAAGCCTTATAACCCTGATACTAAAGAATTTAATTGTGTACAAGTTGCAGCATTTTTAGATCAAGGAGAATTATCAAAATTCGAAACGGGAATGCTGCTATCTGACACTAAATGCTTTGCACCAGCAACAGGTATGGCTGCTTATAACGGCGGCTATCGCTATTTAATATTTACTAATGACGCACACCATTATCTATTCTATGAAAATGCTGATAAAAGACGCCTCAACTTAGTCCGAACTGCTAATGATCATTTGTTATTGGAGTTTGAAATAAACAATTTATGGCTTAATAAGTCAAACAGCTCAAACAAAGATAAGGTGATTACTACAATGTCAGCAACCGATCTTGATGAGTTTTACTTAGCAGTTTTGAATGACAGGAATCAAAATGATACAATTGACAAAGGGGAATTGAAGAAGCTAACCATTAAAATAAAATAAATTTAGTTACTAACTTAATAAGTCTTTGAAGGACCATCTTTGTGACTAATCCTAAGTACTGCGTCATAAAAGCATTACTTACAAATATTAAATTTACATAAAAAAATGTTCGAAAATTTAAAACAAATGGCGATGCAGCAATTGATGTCAAAAATGGCTTCAAATGCTTTAGGAACTTCAGAAACACAAGAAGCGGCTACAGAAGGTGCAAACGGGATTATGGACATCCTTAAGTCAAAAATTGCTGGCGGAAACTTGGAGCAAGTAACAGATTTATTTTCTGGAGGAGGCAACGTGGAAAGCAACGGTATTTTTGCTGAAGCTAAAGCTAAAATGGTAGAAACGTTACAAGGAAAAGGAATGAGTGCTGAGGACGCAGCTACAGAGGCCGCAAGCACAACTCCTGATCTGTTAAACAGTTTGAAAGAAAAATTCGTATCTACTGATGAAGCAGATTCAGCGTTCGACCTAGGCGCTTTAGCCAACCTAATCCCTGGTGGAGTTGGTGATATGCTCAAGAACGTTGGTGGTGCTGGTGATATCGCGAAAAATATTTTTGGTAAGTAGTCCTTATCAAAATCATGCTACAAAAGTCATTCGAGAAATATCGGATGGCTTTTTTTGTAACAAATAGGGACGGAACGATGTACCTTTTTAGTGACCTCAGTTTGATTGTTAATAACTGAGAGTAGATGAAGATCCGATCCAGATAAGTCACATATAGCTTATCTCAACACTACGAAATTCTATTCAAGACTTACCCCAAAAATTGTAATACGCTATCATTTGTTGATTGCGCATAATGGAAATTGCTAAAAGCGTTATCATTATCATTATTAAACTATCGTGTACTTCGCATATCGGGCAGCAGGAACAATTTAAGAATTCTCCGTTGTGCTCTAACCACAATTGTTTGATATAAAATGGAAGTGAAACAAATGTCTCATACAATTCAAACATAAAGATTAATCCAACTGTGATATAGGCTATTCTGCTTCTATATTTCATTATTGCGATTAGAAGTAAAAATGGCAAAACCAACCCAATCGCCAATGAAATAGAAAGAGGAAAAACCATCCCATAATCAACTACAAGGTCGCACCATACAAGGAAAAAGATGATTATCACAAGTAAAATTTTGACTTCGATGGTTATTTCTAGGTTAGATAATATGTTTTTTATGGTTCTTATAATAGTTGTTTTCTTAAAAGTAAGTGATTTGAAGTTCCCTAAGTAAATATATCCTCAAGTTTCAATTCCAAAATCTCTATTAAATCCTTGTCCATGTACTTGTAATCATCTGGGATATCAAGGACTTCAAGGCTTTGTATATTGTTGTCGATTTCGAATTTCTTTAGGATTCTTTTTTTGTGGGTTTCCTCCATGACAAAGATGAGATCTGCCCAATTTATCATGTTTTGGTTGATCTGGATTCTAGCAGAGTGTTCGGTGCCTGCAGATCTGATGTTGTGATGTCCGTTGTTTTTGAAGATGGTTTCTGCGGTTCGGCTTCTCCATTTGTTTCGGCTGCAGACGAATAGTATTTTCATTTGATTTTTTGATTTGTTACTGCTTGTTCTTCCACTCCTCTATAGAAATTGCCAACATATTTTCTGCGATCCATTTTCCTTCTTTTTTAAATCCTTTGGCTATTAATTTAACGAATTTAAATCCATTTTTTTGCAGTACTTTTTCGCTTCCTATGTTCCATATTGCGTGACAAGCTTCTATTCTTTTGGCTTGTAAGTTTTCGAAACCAAACCTCAAGACTCCTTCTAAGCCTTCTGTCATTACGCCTTGGTTTTGTGCAAGGGGGTGTGTCCAAAATCCGACGTCCCATGTCTCTTTTTCGGTTGTTTTCCTTATTGAGATTCTTCCTAACAGTTGATTTTCTCCTTTTCTTACAATTGTGAAAGTATAGGCTTCACTGGCTTCCCATGATTTGATATTTCTTTTCAAAGGTGCTAACAACTCTTCTTGAGTTTGCGGTGGATTCCATAACATTCCATCATTAAAGCCTTTGTATCTTGTAGCGCTAAATACTAAAGGGATATCCGCTTCATTTGGCATCCTTAAAATATAATTTTCTGTTTCAATTTTATAAGTCTTTGGTACTATCATAGCATTGTGCTCAATGGTGTTAGAATTAAAACAAGGATTCTTCTAATATAGTTCCTTTAGCAACTACTTATATACGCTTGGTAATTGGCGCTTCGGAGAAGGCAAAAAGGCATTTGTAATTACACTTTCATTATACAGTGATAGGGCTAGGTGCCTGGAGGGGACTGCGATAGCAGTAGTGTGAAGCACAGCGAAACACCGAGCAGGCTTGCGAGCCCGGAAGGGACCGACGCAAATGTAGAGACAATGCTTTGGGCATTGTTTCTACATTTGGGTAGCCCCCAAATTATTGATCTAAGGACGTCTTGACAATTCCTAATAAGCTGCCCAGATTCAGATTCCTTTATTATGAATTGCCCTTTTTCCTTTTGATTGTTGCGTAAAGAATTAGTGTTATTGCTAGTAGCATTATTCCTAGCGTAATCAAAAGGGTTTGTTGATCTTGGATGAAATTTATAATCATTCCGACAACGGTAACGCCGCCGAGCCAAATAGCTAAGGAACTGAGCCAGCAGCAACTTGTTCCGATAAGAACGGCTAGGAAGCTGCCCAATATTGTCTTTTTGTATGACTTCATCAGGCTTCTATTTTGTTGCGATTAGGGAGATACTAGCGACTCTTGACGCGACATCTTTTGCTTCTTCGCTATCCATGTTGAAATCCATCTCCTTAGCTAATTTAATGACTTGAGGATCTGTAAGCATTAACTCGAGTGGGAATTGCTTCTTTGAGACAATCTCGATATTCTTAAATCCAGCTGCTTTTATATACTGTAAATAGTCTTCTAGTTTCTCTGCGCCGGAGACACAAGCAATGTGACCCGCCAGTGAGTTCTTGATGAAATCAGGCAATTCTCTTTCTAGAACGATATCGCTTACGGCTAATTTCCCTCCTGGCTTCAACACACGGTACGCTTCATTGTATACTTTGTTTTTGTGTTTGGAGAGATTGATGACACAATTCGAAATCACGTGATCAGCGATATTGTCTTCAAGTGGTAAGGCCTCAATATCTCCTTTTAGAAATTCCACGTTTTTGTACGCTCCTTTTTTGGCGTTTTTCTTGGCAAGGTTCAGCATATCTTGTGATAAGTCAATACCAATTACGCTACCAGTTTGCCCAACGCTCCTTGCTACGATGAAGGCATCGAAGCCTGCACCAGAACCTAGATCTACTACAGTTTCCCCTTGGTTAATCTTAGAAAGCGCAGCAGGGTTTCCGCACCCAACGCCTAAGTTTGCGTCTTCTGGAACTTGGGTTAACTCCTCCTTAGAATAGCCTATGTTTTCACCTATTACTTTTGCGTTACCGCTGAGGTCGCAGCAGGCAAACATTTTTATGAGGCTATTTTTCCTTGATTTCGCCAATTTACTGTAGCCGTCAATTACTGATTGTTTTAAAGTACTTGTTTCCATTTTCTTATTTTTTATTTAATAATGGTACCAAGTTCCGTGATAAAAAGCTGACATCAATTGATCTAGGTCAAGTTCGAACAATCTTTTTCCGAATTCTGCTTAATGTTTCTGGTGTGATTTGAAGGTAGGTGGCTAGATAGTTTAAAGGAACGCGCTGCAATAAATCTGCTTCATTTTCCAAAATTAGTCGGTATCTTTCTGTAGCAGATAAATCTCTAATAAATCGGTTATGAGATTCCATGATTAGGAATTCGCTTTCAGCAGCCAGGCGGCCAACTTGTTGCCAAAACAACTCTTTTTTATATAACTTTTGCAATCCATGATACGGCAAAACGATCAGTTTAGAATCTTCTATTGCCTGAATATTGATTTCACTTGCTGTTGCGGTTATCAGACTACTGTAGGATGTCGTAATTGAATTTTCTTTACAGAAACATTCAGTGACTTCCTTGCCATCAGTGAGATAATACAATCTAAACAACCCTTTTTCAATAAAGGAAATATGCTTACAAATCTTTCCTTCCTGTAGCAAATAATCTCCAGCCTTAACAACTTTCTCCTGCAGGTATGGAAGCACCATATCATATACTTTTGGAGTGTAGTGCGGGAATTGTTTGATGTAATTATTGAATGCTTCCATTTACGGTGTTTGCTTGGTGCAGGGCTTCAAAAGCCTAGTAGTTTCTGCAAGTATAATATAAATATTGGACTATATAAAGTGTGTTCTGAGGAAGTGTGTATGAAGTGACTGGGAATGGCCTTGGCTGCACATTAAGCGCTACGGATGCTGAGGGTGCCGATCTCCCAAGGGGTTGAAGGCATGAATACGTGAGTCTTAGAACACTTGAGCGACTATCGTTTCCAGTAGAAAAAAGCCACTAAGACTGTTGACTTAGTGGCTTTTATTTATTTGTGTTTTATAGGATTCTAAAATAGTTCTGTTTTAGGACATTGCAGTCCTTTTTATTTCCCAAAATGGCCGATCATACCGCCAATATCATCCATTACATTACCATCTCCATCTCTATCCAATAATTGGGATTTTGCTTTATCAGCAAATGACTGAGTTTTATTGCCGGGCTTAGCTGCTACTGTCTTTTTCTTTACTGTCTCTAGGATGGATTCCCATTCGGTAATATTTTGGGCTAATACAGCTGCTGCTGCAGAGCCCTCTTTCTGGAGACCTGCCAGTTTTTCTTTTTGGATAATTAGTTCTTTTTCACCTTCTGCAATGAGATCTGTTGGTTCACTACTAGTAAAACTAGTGCTAGCTTCTGCCTTTCCAATGTTGAATAATCTTCTAAAAATGTTCATAATCGTTATGGTTTTATTTTTTCATAATGAATTACAAATATATTGAATATGTATTATAGTTGCAACAATAATGAATGCTTTTCTTTAGGTTTTTTTATATAAGTTAATGAGCTGATTCATGCATTAGGCTGAACATTAATACAAAATAGCATGAGCATCTATAAGTCCATAACACTTGAAACAAAAAAGGATCGATTTATCTTGGATTTTAGCCAATTAAAAGCTATCTCTTAATCCATTATTAATTACGAATTATTCGATATATAAATATATATTATTTATCTGAGAAATAAAATATATAATGTATAAATAGGAGAAATTGACTAAATTTTAGGGTTCTTCTTTCAATGGTTTGTCTATCTTTGGTCCCGTTTTAAACCAATATCTTGGTTCGTGGATTTAATTGATGAGCTAGCTATTGAGATGAAGGATTTGGAATAATCGTTTTTACAAAAAAATTAAGACCACATGTTAGAGATGCTTAGAATTTGGATAATAGAGCATGGATTGGATTTACCAGTTGCCAATCTATTTGCAAGAGGATTAATTGTTGTTTTGATTATTATAGTCAGCGCTATCGGCTATTTGCTTGCGAAGCATTTTATCTTAAAAGGGTTATCCGCTATTATTAGTCGGACAACAACAAAGTGGGATGATATCATTTTCAGAAAAAAGGTTTTCAATCGTCTTGCGCTCATAGCTCCTGCCATTGTCATTTTTAGCACAGTTTCTATCCCGTTTGAAGGTTACGACTCCTTGATTTCCATTGTTACTGGGCTCGTTATTATCTATATGATTGTGATGAGTATTCTAGCAATTAACGCATTCCTAAATGCATCTCTTGACATTTATAAATCATATGAGGTTTCCAATAGAGTTCCCATCAATGGTTTTATTCAGGTTTTTAAGATCATCATTTTCTTTACAGCCGCGATATTTATCATTTCCATTGTGGTGAATAAAACGCCTTTGTACTTATTTAGCAGTCTAGGAGCGCTAACTGCAATATTGATGTTTATTTTCAAGGATGCGATACTAGGATTTGTAGCTGGAATTCAGTTGTCCGCCAATCGAATGGTTGCGAATGGTGACTGGATTGAAATGCCTAAGTATGGCGCCAATGGTGACATTATCGAGATTGCTCTAACGACAGTGAAAGTGCAAAATTTTGATAAAACCATTACCACAATTCCCACTTACGCCTTGATAACTGATTCCTTTAAAAACTGGCGTGGTATGTCAGAATCTGGAGGTAGAAGGATTAAGCGATCCATCAACATAGATATGAATACCATTCAATTTAGTTCCGATGAAATGTTGAATCGATTTAGCAAAATCCAGTATATTTCCGATTACATTGAGACCAAGAAAATCGAGGTGCAAGAAATCAACAGAATCAAGCAGGTAGATGATTCCAGCCTTGTGAATGGTGTTCGAATGACCAATATTGGTACGTTTCGGGCCTACGTCCAAGCGTATTTGACCAACCATTCGATGATTAATAAAGACATGACTATTTTAGTACGACAGTTATCACCTACAGAACATGGCTTACCGATTGAGATTTATGTCTTCAGTAAGGAGCAGGACTGGGTTAATTATGAAAGTATTCAGGCAAATATCTTCGATCACATCCTAGCAGTAGTGCCAGAATTCGATTTGCAGGTGTTTCAAGATCCGAGTGGTCGCGATTTTAGTACAATAGTCAATTAGAAGAGTCTTGGTCTTTTTAAAATGCAACAGTTCGTTTTTTGCCATTACCCCGAACTATGCATTGGAAATAGCAAAGCGTCGTTTTGAGTTAAAACCCCAATAAAAATGACGGTCCAACGATTCGGTAGTCCTACACATCGGTGGTAAATAATATAAACTAATTCTTAAACTTAAAAATTTCCTTATCGGGCATACTTCGTCAATACCTCCTTGGTGACTAGTTGTTTACGCTCGCTAGGTGTGACTTTTTTTGCTAAGGAAGCATTCGTAGTGTATTCTCCCTCTCCAAATTGCAGCACCACATCTTGTTGTTTCGATTTAACGAATAAATCTCTCCATGCTCCTGTTTTATTTTTACTTATTCCAACTGGAAAATCCATCACTGCAACTTTACCCATAAACTTACCTGCATGATCGAGTAAAAATAGGGTACAACCTCCTGAACCACAATAGTCAGCGTTAAGCACTGAGAAAATTGTTTCTGGTTTTCCATCATCATTTAAATCAACCACTGCCGCATCAAATTTCTTTTTACTAGCTTGTAAATTGTCCCACTTATTTGGATAAAGTTTCGATTTGATATAATTCAACGCAAAATCAGGCTTTTCCTCAGCCTTAGGCGGTGTTTTATTTGTTTTGACAATAGTTTTATCAGGGCTTTTTTGCTCGACAGTTGGAGTATTGCAACTTAAAAAGAAAATGGAGATAAAAGCGAAGAGCCAAATTTTCAGAGTAATGGTGTGAGATGAAATCATTTAAGTAATTTTTGATGTAATATTACTATATTTTTTACATTTTTCCTCAATAGGTAAAATTGAAATAAACATGAAAATCAAAATAGCTACTCTTCCATGGCTAATTTTGGAGAAGAACATTTTTTTTTATGAAGATGCTCGAATAATTTGCATTAGTTTATATTTATTGCTATATTAGTATATAATCGTTTGCCACGAAAAAATAAATATCGATCTTAAACCTTAGCAAATTTACTAACGATAACTTTTATGAAAACGCACGATACAAAACAAACACAATCTAATTTCGACGATTCATGTGGAGATACTATGCTGGCTTCCTTAATGCCTCCAGTCTCCTGTTATAGCTCTGGCTGTCCTGAAGACAATGCAAGTTCCACGCTTTCTGCGTCAGTTGGCGATGGAGGTGTCAACCTTAGAGAAGATGTCGAATTAGTCCAACGATTGCTAAATTCGAATGGTGCATGTTTATCTGAAGATGGATTCATAGGACCACTAACAATCGGTGCTATCGAGAGTTTTCAGCAAGAGACACTTGGTTGGTCAGATGGTAAAATTGATGTTGGTCAGAAAACGTGGAAGGCACTTAGTGGAACACTATCGCAGGCAGAGCAAACGACTACAACTGAGGAAACAACCACAGCTGAGACAACAACAACCACAGCTGAGGCAACAACCACTACAGCCGAAAACAGTCCTAATGATATCTTGTCAGAATTAGATACTACGGGAGCAGGTGCAAGAACTACGAAACAAGACGGTAGTCATCATAACGATGTAGGCGTTGATGCCTCCGATCGTATGGCTAATACGGATGAAGACCGCATTTTTCAATATGCAGAGCTCTTTAAAGAAGTAGGACAAAAGCATGGTTTACCACCAGCATTGCTTGCTGCAATTGCAAGTAGAGAAACCAGAGGTAGAAATTTACTATTCGGGGATCATGGAAATGGAGTTGGATTAATGCAAGTCGATATCAGATTTCATGAGGAACGAGCAAATAGAATTAGAGGTGCATCTTCTGAAGCAGAGCAGATTAGAATTGGAATGGAAATCGGAGCTGAGATTTTAGGTGAAATGTTAGCAGCAGTTAAAGAAAATCACCCTACTTGGACCGAAGCTTGGCAATTGCGTGGAGCAGTTACAGGATACAATTCAGGTGCAAGTAACGTGCAAACACAAGGCGGAATAGATGGCGGCACAACTGGAGATGATTATTCAGCCGATGTCTGGCAACGAGCAAAATACTACGCCGCACAGCCGATGTTTGGAGGCAGCCTTCCAAGTGAAACAGAAACGGTTAACCTGTCTGAGCAAGAAGAAGAAAAGCAGGCAGAACTGGAGGTTCCAGAAACTACGACCCCTACCAATGGAGAACCCGATTCAGCTAACTTCAGTATCAGCGAATTCCACAGTAAAGACGGGACACCAGTTCCTGTAAACTTATATCCAAAGATTCAGAAAGTAATGGACAATCTTGAGGTGTTACGGGCCAATCTCGGAAACTCATCAATTACTATAAATTCAGGGTACCGTTCACCACAACACAATGCAAACGAAGGCGGAGTCCCTAACAGTCGTCACGTACAAGGCGAAGCCGCTGATGTTAAAGTGGCTGGCTATCATCCAAATACCGTTCAGGAAAAATTCCACGAACTCATTGATGAAGGTAAGATTGATGATGGTGGAGTCGGAAGATACAATTCCTTTACACACTACGATATCAGAGGATGGAATGCAAGATGGGACAAGCGATAATCCATTAGCATCTTCTCTATGTCTTCAGAGTTAGCGTCCTTCACTTTTTGAAGTGCAAGATAACCTTGACCTAGCAATTTCACAGTAAAAAAGTGAATAAGTGCATTCGATATTTATTTCAAATGCTACGACAGGAATCATAGGAACATGCCAATCAAAAGGATAGAATTCTAATTTACGGATTGAAGTGGTTGTCCAAAAAACAACTTGTGGATAATTAAATACAATTGCAACAGGAGGTTCTCTGGTCCACAAAAAAATAAGTCAACAGATTACTGATCTTCAAGCACGAATCTAGGGTATAGGTAAATGATGGAATTGGATCTCAGATTGAGCCATATCAAAATTGTCCCTTTTGAGGAAATACCTTTCGTTGAAATACAAAAATCGGTTAGTAGATCCATCCACCAACCCAACGACGACCGTTGTATTCTTCGAGGTATAGAAATTCTAACAACGATGACTTTACGAGCTTAAACCTTGATTACACAACGTAAGGTCTTGCAAACAAATCTAAATGGTTACCTAGTTCCTCCAGAACTTGTAATTTTATGGAACAACTATTATTCGTCTTTCTCATTATATTCTCAAAATTCGCCTAATAATATCTCAGAAAAATCTATTTTTACCAAGTATGACCTGCCATACCTGATTTTTTTAAAATTCATAAATCATTTCCTCATGATCAGATTTATTTTGATTGGTTTACTTACTTTCTCCTTTTCCGCCCTTTCACATGCACAACAAATGGCATTTAACGATGGTGAAATAATGGTACGAATCGAACCCGATGCCAGTATTCAGCAAATAGCAAATGATCTATCCATAATTTTAGGTATTGATGCACAGACAAAAGTTAAAAAACTTGTTGCGCGTCAAATGGACATATGGCTATTAGAATTTGACCATACAAAAGTTGAAAATCGTCATTTTCTAAATTTTGCGCAGGCACATCCAAGGGTAATGACTGCTCAGTTCAACCATAAACTAACTAAAAGAAACACGATACCAAATGATCCAAATATCACACAACAATGGCACTGGATCAACAATGGACAATCTGGAGGAACTGTCAACTCCGATGTGGATGCAGATGACGCATGGGACTTAGCCACAGGCGGGTTAACAGCCAACGGTGACACGATTGTAATAGCCGTTATTGATGACGGTGCTGAATTTAGTCATCCAGACCTGAATTCCAACTACTGGCGAAACCATAAAGAGATTCCAAACAACAATATTGATGATGACGGAAACTTCTATATTGATGATTACCTTGGCTGGAATAACCAATCAAACAATGATGATGTTTCTGGTGGCGCACATGGTGTTGCCGTTTCTGGTATGATTGGAGCAGTAGGTGATAACAACAATCAGGGATGTGGTATCAACTGGCATGTAAAAATCATGAACATAACAGGTGATTATGTTAATGAATCTGGCGCTATTTCCGCCTATTCTTATGCCCTTACCCAACGACAAATTTACAATCAGACCAATGGTGTGTTTGGTGCATTTGTTGTAGCGACCAATTCCTCTTGGGGCATTGACGGTGGAGATCCTGGGAGTGCTCCGCTATGGTGTGCTTTTTATGATACACTTGGGGTACATGGCATTCTCAGCTGTGGTGCTACAGCAAACAATAATGTTGATATTGACGTGGTTGGAGACTTGCCTACCGCCTGCGCCAGTGAATACATGATTGCCGTCACCGCTACTAATCACAACGATGTAAGAACCTTTTCAGGCTATGGAGCGACAACTATTGACCTAGGAGCTCCTGGTGAAGACGTCTATACAACTACCAACGGTGGTAGTTATAGCGTTACAAGTGGCACCTCTTTCGCCTCTCCGTTAGTTTCAGGGATTATTGCACTAATGTACTCAGCACCCTGCAACACCATTGCCAATCTAGCAATTAGTTCACCAGAAGTTGCTGCACAACAAGTACGGGATTATCTGTTTTAAGGCGTTGATCCTATTCCCAACCTTGCCAATGAAACCGTTTATGGTGGTCGCGCAAATGCGTTTAACAGTATGCAGCTCTTAATGCAAGGCTGTGGCCCCTGTCCTCCACCATACGCTTCAGAAGTTACTAATTTAACGGATACAAGCAGTGACTTTAGCTGCTGATTGTAGAACAACACTTAACGTGACAGGGACCGTTTCTGGTGAATTGACCTATCACGCTGGTTCTTATCTAAACTCTGATCAGGTGTTAGAAATTCCTGCTGAAATCTGAAGCTACACTTTCCTGGATTCCTGGTGACTCCACACTGGTTTCTAATTTGGAATGGCGAGAAGTCGGTGCTCCTACTTGGAATATAGTCCCTAATGCCACAACGCCTTACAACCTTTCCAATTTGACAGCGTGCACGGATTACGAATTTCAGCTACAAGGAGAATGCGCCAACGACACAAGTGATTACAGCTTAATTCTTCCATTTAAAACAGATGGCTGTTGTGAACCGCCACTTACTTTAAGTGCTACGAACGCAACAGATACAACAGCAAGTCTCATTTGGGGAAGTGTCCTTGCTGCCAATTCTTATAACTTACGTTGGAGAGCAATTAGCGCAGCCACCTGGACCTCCATAACAGGTGCGGCGTCTCCTTATGCTATTTCTATGTTGTCTCCTTGCACCACTTATGAGTTTGAAGTACAGACAGCATGCATGAACGGTACAATCACCGTTTGGAGCTCCACGATTAATTTCTCTACCACTTGTGGGCCTTGCACAGCAAATAATTATTGTCCGTCAAACGCTTCTGATTCTTCTTATGAATGGATTGAAGAAGTAGATATCAATGGCATTTCAAACATTTCCGGCGACAATGGCGGTTATTTTGGCTTTTTTGAAACACCATTTGATCTAAAACAAAACGATACCACCAACTTAATACTTACTCCCGGTTTTTCGGGATCAACCTACGATGAGGTGTGGATGATTTACATCGACTATGATCAAAATGGCGTTTTTGATAATTCGGAACTAGCCTTTAATTCAACCGTTTCTTCAACTCCAATAAACGGTTTCCTCATTGTACCACCAACTGCACTTCTTGGTTATACAAGAATGAGAATACAGATGCACTGGGATACTCCTCTTACCTCTGCTTGCGAAGTTGATTTTGATTATGGTGAAGTGGAAGATTATTGTGTAAATATTACACCAGGTTGTGAACCCGCATTTGGGTTGGCAGCAAACACTAGTGGCGCTCCTGGCACTGCCGAATTGAGTTGGAACCTAAACCCTAGTGCCTTGAATTATAATCTACAATACAGACCGGTTGGAACAAATTTCTGGATAAACCTTCCTGCTGTCGGACCACCTCCCTACACGTTAAACAACCTACCGAATTGTGTTGATCAGGAATTTCAGGTTCAAAGTATTTGCCAAAATGATACAAGTCCGTATAGTGCTTCAGAAGTCTTCAGTTCCTGTATTAGCTCGAACGATTTGCCACTAGGCATTTCCAATTTTTACGCGCCTAATCCTTTTGATCGAGAGATTACGATATTTATGAATGCAGACCAACTTACAGATTTACAATTTGATCTGGTAAGCATCAGTGGTCAAGTACTCGAATCAGAACTAGTCTCCATAACTACTAAAGGAGAACAACAATTTACGATGCAGACCAAACAAGATTACCCACGTGGCATTTACTTTCTTTCGCTCAAATCAGATCATGGAGTACAAGTCATAAAGCTCTTGAAAAATTAAATCTGGATTATTCAGATCAGACACTATGAAAAAGCCGAAACTCGGTCTAGTAATTATCCTCTGCACGATCCAGAAAGTTTCAATGCATGATTTGTTGAAGTCTACATTTTTGTTGCACGGTTGCTGATTACGCTAAGCTCGCTGCTCTCTTCTCTGTTTCTTTTTCTCTTTTCGAAATTCTTTTAGTTCTACAGGATCAGCCCAGGTGCCAAGACGAGCCTCTCCATCAATAATCGGTAAGACATACCAGCCATCGTCCAGTTTAATACAGTGTATCTCAATGGTATGAACGGTATTTTTATTTTTACAAGTTAAAAACGTAGGATTTGCAATGGAATAAGTTCCAAAATCTTCAATATCATATTCTATATTAATCAATTTTAACCGTCTCCAATCTACTCCAACCTTTTTCCCTTTCTCTACAATGTGATTGAATTCATCATGATAGTAGTTATCAACATGGGCTGTATATACATTATTGATATTTTGAATAATGGTTTCTTTCTTCGTGCCATCAGGCAACATGCTCTCAAAGGCTTGTATCACTTTTTTCTTAGGAGGAAACAACTCAAACATCGCATCATAGCTGTTTATCTGAAAACTTTTGATGAAAGCACGAGATACTTGTTCTACACTTTCTTTTTCTAATAGTTTAGTTTGTGAGAACATTGAGATGGTCAGGATATTAAGCATTAAGATCAAAATCGCACGCTTGTATTGGATTTGCATATTGAAAATTTTGTAATTGTCTACAAAAGTATTCAAATAATAATTGAATACAAAAATCCGATCATGTAATTATATTCGGTACATGTTACAATTCCTGCGCTTCGTGTCAAATATGTCATAAAACCAGTATCGAGACCATATAATCTTGATAGTTCTATTTGAAACACTCATAACATGATTTCTTACCATATAAATGGATGGAGATCCATTGGTCAAAAAACAATCCATCCTACTCAAGGACCAATCGTTACCACACAACTATCAGTTAATAGGAATTCAGATTCGCCACTTTCGTTATGGTCACTAACCAAAATGCCGCAATTGACAATGACATGATGACCGTAACTGGTGGAATACTGAACCTCAGACATGTCAAATGTACGTGCGTTTCCAAAATTTGAGAAAATGGAAACAGCGGACTTCCTAGCAAGACAAATCCTTAACTCAAGGGAGTATGGACCTGTTGAAAAAGAAAACTTGCGACGATTATTCTTTAAAACAAACCAGTTAGTCTATCAGTTTTTGACATTGGAACAACTCAACAATAATAATAATAAAAAGCATTTAAAACAAAGACTTCTTCTTGATGAATTACAATTGAGAAATGGCAGCGAACAACCGATTTTAATTCTCAACAAATCAGAACGTAAACTTGAAAAGGAACCAATCAAGGAACTAGACTTTCTACATAAAAAATTCTTGTATTCTGAATTGGACTTTTTCCTGGAGATTCATTTTAATAATAGAGGTATTAAGTTTAAGAAAACTAGCTAATATCCTTACTAAAATGGGTAATCTAACAGATGCTAAAACAATTAGGAATATTTCGTCTCAAATTAAAGACAAAAGTATCAATAGTTTTATTGGTTCCATAAAACCAGATTTCTTAGATTCAGATTCAGTTGAACAGGCTTTACATAGTGCTTCAAGAAAAATCAGTAAAAATCATATAAATGAGAATCTATTTTCGTTTCTATTTACCCCTAATGTTGAATTTGTAACTAGTCCAATAGATAAAGATGATCCTGATGGAGATAAATTGATCTCATACATTAGTTTTCATCCTTTTAGAGAAGGTAAAAAATACATTATACTTTCTGCTACTGCTAATGAATGGATGTACAAAAAGCTATTTGGAGATAGAGTTGAATTTATTGATCTATCAAATGTTGAGCTACTTGGAGAAATTAATCAGTTCTCAGATAAAAGCTTTGCTAGAAATGGAATGATGAAACAACAAGCTCAAAGAGCCAAGTTAGCCAATCAATTTAAACCTGATCTAGAAACAATTACATTTAAGTCCTATAAAACGAATTTTGACAATGCAATAGATCCCTTACATTTTGGCAATTGTGAAGGATCTAATAATTATAGTGGTCAGGACTTAAAAATAGTTGGTACACCACATATAAATCCAGAAGTCATTAAGCTTTACTGTAAATTGCTAGGAATTTCTACTTCTCCTTTAGATTTCAGTTTCAAAATGCAGAAAGTTTCATTCAATGGTTTTGAATTCAATTTCCCTACTTCATTAAATGAAGAAGTTAGAAGAATACAGTTCCATTTTATTGAAAGAGAATTAATTCAATCTATTGGAAGAAGTAGGTTAATAAATCATCCTGCTACTGTTTATGTGTTCTCAGACTATCCAATACCTCAAGCAAAACAGTATTCCTTGAAAGATACCCAGCAATGGGATAGGAAAACTGCTTAATCTTCATAATCAATAATAGAGGCACCTGAAATCTGTAATGGAATCAGGTGCTTTTTTATTTAGAAGTTTTACTTTCCTAGAAAGCCTATTCTCTAGTGATCTAAATCCATAACCCTTATGATATAGCCTTCTACCTGAGAGTTTCTAATATTGATTGTTAAGAATGTATCTTCGGTAGAAAAAGTATCTCCTGACAGAAGATCTGGTAAAAGGCTTTTCGCTGTATATCGCTTTCCGTTTTTTGTGATTATTGTGACTACAATATTTATTATTTTCACAGGATTTGCATGCAATTGTTTATTTTGAGAAAAGTCGTAATCACTATTATTTGTGATATCAAATGTGAAATAAACATGATTGTCTTCCCCTCTCTTTTCAACCTTATGTCTTACAACATCAACTTGTAGATTATTGATTATTTCATGTTTGTTTTTGTAAAAATCATTGAATTGAGATAATTCATATGCACCTAACCCTTCTGCCATATTTTGTCTCAATTTGGGTATAGTAATCGTCTTTTTTTGACTTTTCCCATTTTTTATAATCTTAATTGTATTCGTATTATAATCAAAAGTAAATGAACCAAATTTCTTGATTGCACTTTGTCCAAATAATAATGGAGCTTCCTGTGTCCCGCTAATAACAGCTTCAATGTTCTCCAAAAACATATCTCCTACTTTTATTGATTTGATTAGTATCAATGTACCGTCAACAATTTGTCCATCAGCAATAGTAAGTTTTACTTTACCTATGATGTCAGATAAACTTAATTTCTTATTCTCAAGCAAGCTAATTGCCTTTCCCAGAGAAATTGATACTAGACTTGCTCCGGTATCAAAATATAAATCCATCTCTTGTCCATTTACTTCACATGGAATAAGAAATAAATCACCACTCTTTTTTAAGTTGATTGTTTGAGCAGTTATACTTGAAATTAGTAAAAAACAAAATAAGGTAGTAGTTAATATTTTCATGAGAAATGGTTGTTTTTGAAATAAGTTTTTAACGCTATTCTAGTAATAATCCCAAGATACAGATTATTAAAATAAGAGATTGAAAGCAACAAATCCTTTTCGTGGATCTTCTACTAGAAACACCAATATGCCAATATTACAACCAATGTATTTATTGAAGGTTCTCCTTTTAAAACCCTCTAAATGAATACATTGATCATAATATTTTAAGGCTCTTCTTCTAAAGGATTTGATTCAAGGATTTGATTCAATCCTTATCCAGCTTCTTACCTAACACATCCATCTGTTGACTCAGCTTCTTATTAACAACCTTCCCATAGTGCTTCTGGGTGATTTTAAGGCTGCTGTGACCTAATAACTCAGATACTACCTCCATTGGTACATTATTGTATAATAAAACTGTACTAGCAAAGGTTTTTCTGGCTGTATGAGAAGATAACTTCTTTTTAATACCAAGAATTTCAGAAATCTCTTTTAAAACCTTATTCAATCGTTGATTAGTAATAGTTGGCAGTAGCTTATCAGGTTCATGACCAGCATATTTGTCAAGTATTGACTTAGCTCTATCCAGTAAAGGAATCATCAAAGGTTTTCCGGTTTTCTGTCTGGTAATTTTAATCCAGTCTTTATCATCAAATCCAGTAACAATGTTAGCAGATGATAATTCACTCAATTCCCTATAAGCTAAACCAGTGTAACAACAGAAGACAAATAGATCTCTAACCAGAATATGAATGTCCTTTTCAAACGGATATTGTTCTAAACGACTTAATTCATCATTATCCAGAAATACCACATCTAAATGAACTTGTTTGGCTTTATGCAGCAGAAATGGATCTTTCTCCATCAATTCATGTGCAATAGCATACCTAACAATCTTCTTAACCCGCTGTAATGTCTTATTAATTGAAATCTGTTTCATGTTTTTCTCAGACAACAGATAATACTCCAAATCAAGTATGAATTTCAATTTCAGGTTTTCCAGTAAAACATCATCCTGCTTATACTGCTTCTTAATGAACTGTTGAATTTGATTGTAAATCCCTTCAAACTTCTGTAATGTAGCAGGAGCATAGGATTTACCAACTAATGATTCCACTTCATCATTGTGTTTTTGAAAGACTTCTAGGAATCCATTTACCTGTTGTTGTTCTTCAATGCCTCTTAAACGATCAGTGTATTGTTTCAAGGATATTGAGTCCTCATTCATTTTACAAGACAATGAGATTTCAATTCCTTTAGCTTTAATAGCTGTTAGGTACTGATTAATAGGAATACTAAGAGGTGAATTAATAACAGTAAATGTTTTAGAATCCCAGTCTTTAGGAAGAATAAAGAAACCAGTTGAAAAGTGTTGTTGTTTGTTTTTATGTGTTACTCTGCAATAGATTGGAACTTTTCCTTTGTTGTTAACTTTTGATCTGTAAAGGAAATACAGAATTTTGAACTCGTGTTTCATACCAATTATGGTTGAGAACACTGTTTTTCATGGAAATTTGAATAATTAGATACCATTTCAGATACCGAAACAGATACCATTTCAAATAGATAGATACCATTTTAGATACCAGTAGTTTAGATTAGGTCAATAAATACTTTTTAAAACACTAAACTAACAACACCATACAACCCATTGAAAATCAACATTTCCAGGCATAAAAAAAGACCAGCCAAATGACTGATCTTCTTCTCTTTGTAGCGGAGGCAGGACTTGAACCTACGACCTTCGGGTTATGAGCCCGACGAGCTACCAACTGCTCCACTCCGCGCTATTGTGACACAAAGATAAGGGATGTTAATATTAGATCCAAATTATTTACAAAAAAAACAGTAAAATAATTCATTCCACACACTAATCATTGACAATAAATTATTTACGCATAATTTTAATAGGCAACTAAATATACAGTGCGAATACTAGGATTTCGCAGTTAGCTCTACAGCTTAATTTATTGCCTTGTATAGATACCTTCATAATTAGCAGAACCCTGGCTTGTGCTTATTCCTGCACAAACATTCATCCCTATCAAGGCCCTCCTTGGAACTACCCTGGCAATAAAGGCGCTGGCTGGACTACCACGGATTATCCATCCACTGCTGTCGACTGGATTAAAGTGTCATTCCGTACTAACCTGAATGCCGCTTCAGAAATTGCGGCCACCGCGGCAGTTTTATTAGAAGACGGAACACTGTATTTCCCTAACACAGAAGCACTCTCTACCAATAACGGTACTGCTTTTTATATTGTGATCGAACACCGAAATCACTTGCCTGTCATGACACCTACCGCAGTAAATGTGAATGGGAATACGCTTACCTATGATTTTAAAGCAGGGAATAGCTACACAGGTTCAGGCATTGGTCAAAAAGAGATTTCTCCAGGTATTTGGGTCATGTTAGCTGGAAACGGAGATCAATTTTCTGATGTCGCAGGCTATGAAGTCACTGGTGCTGATAAAGCCTTATGGCAAAATCAAAATGGTTACTTTAATGTCTATAATCCTACTGACTTCAATATGGACAGCGATGTAAATGGAACCGATCGTATCATTTGGGGTGTGAATAATGGTATATTTTCTGATGTACCTAAATAATGGTTAATGGTGAGTCCACTCCAGAAAGTCCTTTTTTGTTTAAATTCAATCAAATAAAAACAAAATAAAATATGTATTGCAAAAATGATAGAATCCCATGAAGCATCAACATGGGAGAGCCGAATTGTACCGGGCTGGCGAACCAGTGTTTGAGCGGAGCGAGTTTATAATTCTTGACTTTTTTGGTTCTTTTTGCGTCAAGGCAAAAACGAACAATAACAGCAAACTACACATTTCGATTTAAATGAATATGATTCAAGCGCTTCAAAAGTAGACTTTTCGGAGTAAACTCAATGTTGAGTCTTTAATTTAAAGCAGAAGAATTCAATTCTTTAAGTCAACTAATATTGCGTTGATTTGTTAAGTGTATATGAGACGCCCATTGAACATCATAGATTCGAGTGTTTACAATAAACCTACAATCAATGTGGTTTGGATGAAACGTGATTTGAGAACAAGTGATCACAAACCACTTCATTTAGCACAGCAAGCTGGATTACCATTTGCTATCATATTCCTATACGAACCAACGCTAATCGAAGCACCAGATACTGGCATTCGGCATTTACAATATTGTTACCAGTCTATAAAGGAAATCAACAAGCGGCTGCAGCCATTTGAACACCAGATTCAACAGTTATATACAGATGCAACTGAGGTGTTTCAATGGTTTTTGGAACAATATACCGTACAAAATGTATTTTCCTATCAGGAAAGTGGAACCCAAATCACCTGGGATCGAGACAAAGCCGTAAAGCAATTATTGACTAGGAACAACATAAAATGGATGGAGTGTCAACGAGATGGTATTTTAAGAGGGATTCGTAATCGTAAAGGATGGAGTCAACAGTGGCAAGATTTTATGCAAGCCCCTATAATTCAGAATACTTTTTTGCAGGAACAAGGCATTCAATTAGAGTCTCCATTTCCATTGCCTGAAGCATTTAAAAAACAGGTCAGCCACTACCCTTCCGCCTTTCAACAGCCAGGCGAAACAGCTGCTTGGCGATACCTTAAATCATTTGCAGAACAGCGAGGTTTTGGCTATCACCGACTGATTTCGAAACCAACAGAAAGTCGGAAATCGTGTGCTAGAATTTCGCCGCATCTCGCTTGGGGCAACATTAGTATTCGGCAAGCAGTTCAATTCATTCATGGTCATCACAATTATCCTCGGCATCAAAGGGCATTTGATGGCATGTTGACTCGATTAACGTGGCATTGTCATTTTATTCAGAAATTTGAAATGGAATGTGCCTACGAACATACTTGCATCAATCGAGGATACGAGTTGCTCCAACACCATAAAAGAGAAGACTGGATCACTGCTTGGGAAGAGGGAAAAACAGGGTTCCCCCTAGTGGATGCCAATATCCGTTGTGTACGAGAGACAGGCTGGATTAATTTCAGAATGCGCGCCATGGTAGTTTCTGTCTTGTGTCACCATTTGGGACAAGATTGGAGATGGGGTGTCTACTTCTTAGCCCGTCAGTTTCTTGATTATGAGCCTGGTATCCATTACCCTCAATTTCAAATGCAGGCGGGAACCACAGGTGTCAATACCATTAGGACGTACAATCCTGTTAAACAATCGAAAGATCATGACCCAGATGGCATTTTTATAAAGAAATGGGTCCCTGAATTGCGGCCACTACCAACTCATTTCATACATGAACCATGGCGCATGACCCTTATGAATCAAGAACTTATTGGTTTTACTCTTGGTAAAGAATACCCTCTTCCATTGGTTGATCTGGAAGTGAGTGGACGGGTAGCTCGTGACAAAATCTGGGGACATAAAAAGCACCCATTGGTTCAAAAGGAAAAATATCGAATCCTAAATACACACACCACTAGACGATTTGATAAAAGAAAGACGAAAAAATAGCGCTGATGTCTGATACTCCGCTTTTCTTCACAAGGTTATCCCCGCATAATACTCGAAAGTTTAAAAAAGAACACGCTGAAAGTGTGTATGCAAATACTGAGAGTATAGCATCTGTCAGCCTAGGGTAAAATCGGGTAAAACCCTAGGAATTAATGCCTCCCCTAGAAACATAGCCCTGCCTTCCGTCGCGCAGCAGGCAGGGCTGAAAGTGCTACCAAAAGTAAATTCAAGACTACCCCTGAAAATCATTCCCTCATCTGAGCTTTTGCCCATTTAATGTACATCATCACATCGTTTTCGAGCCTACGCAATGTTTCTTGATGACTTGTTATTGCTTTCTCTTGCTTCCAGACCTCTATTCGCTTGTTGACTGCTTCTATCTTTGCTTGATAGATCGCTTTTTCTTCTTCACTCAAGAGTTCCATTTCCTCATATTTATTCTCTAGGGCAGCCAAATCAATTTTCATCAAAACCCCCAGTGAATCTCTAGTCTTTCTGGAGATTCCAGGCACTTGCGAAGCATACTTTTTGTGAATTGCGACTCGCTCCACCTGTTTCTTCTTTTGAATTTCTGGGGTGACACCATTTTCAGAATACAATTCTTTCTGTATTGCCCAAACTTCTTGATATAGATGTTCTGGCTCGTAATTCAGGTAGAACCCATCAATCAGTCTACTATCTTCAACACCAATTGGCGCCACAAAAAAGCTTCCAGATTTATTCTTCTCATTAATTGCATTAGCTTCTGCTATTGACACTTGAACTTGATCTCTATAATCACTTAACTTGTCTATTTGAGTCAACCATTCATCAATTGAATGATCATTCATAATCCCAATTTTCAAGTTTAGATATTCCTTGTCAAAACCTAAATATGAGGCACTGTTAAATAGTACGAATGTGTTTAAAATTAGTAACTTATCAATGAACTGCTTATCTGATTTCTTCTTTATAATAGAATCAAATTCCTTTTCTACTCTAATTTGAAATGGTTTCGAATAACTCCACCAGTCCTTTAACCGTGTAGCCGAATAACGGAATAATATTAGTTTTTCAACAGAATCATCAAATCGATTATCAATGTATTGAATCACTTTGTCAATAAATGCAGTTTGACTCCCATACGATTCTTGGAAAGTGTTTAACTCATAATTCAAATAGATCGGGAAGAAAGCTTTTGTCGTTTCAGGCGCTAACAGTTTAAGTTGGGAAACATACTTTTTTGCTGCAGCATCACTTCTATATTTATTTATTATTGCGATGTACTTTGTTTTATCTTTCTGATAACCTTGAAACTCCCTCTCTACACTATCTAACCAACTCTTCTTTAGTTCTTTGATATTTCTAACCTTGAGTTGAACCATTTGTCGCTCATTACTATTTGGGTAACTAAAATTCCTATGATCAATAAAGATAAACCCGATTTTATCCTGTTTACTGTAACCTGTTAGTCGTACATTTATCCCATTATCAGAATACAATACTTCTCGCTCCAGTTCTATTCCAGACTCCTTAAAGGCATTGTAAATAGTAGCCAATACAACATCAGACCTAAGATTACGACTGCTCCCACTTCCACAGACACCAAATGGATGTGGTAGTAGCGTGATCTCAATTGGAAAGGAATTGTATAACGAATCTTGCTTTGATTGAGCATTCAAATCATTTGTTGTAAACAACATTGTTGACAAAAATAGACAAACAAGCACGTTTTGAACGTAACTCCCTAACTTCTTATATTTTTTATATTGGAAATTCATTGATTTAGATCATTTATATTAAAAACGCACTCCAAACACTCGAAAGTGTGTTTTGAGCCCTGCCTTCCGTCGCGCAGCAGGCAGGGCTGAAAGTGCTACCAAAAGTAAATTCAAGACTACCCCCTTTACTTACTTCCCCTTCCAAGGAATCCAAGCCCACATATCTCACTTTAGATAGATGTTGCACCACTGTATAAATTGTCTACTATCATTATTTGCGGTTCTTAAGAATCCAAGCCCACAACATTTCACATTCAATAGGCGTCGCACCACTTTCATCCGTCACCGTTACCTTGACCAAAACTTCTCCTTTGTCTTCAGTAAGAATCCGTTGTGTCTGCTCCTCATCAAGCCACGCTTCTGCCCGCATGGCTCCAGTAGAACGGCGCACAAAGTCCGTCTTCAATGATTTTATCAACGGTATTTTATCATCAGGTAAATTCATGCCAACCACAAGCCCTGTAACGGTTTCAGCTAAGAGAACCATTGCCGCTGCGTGAATCTGACCAATATGGTTGCGGACTTTATTCTTATTTTGTAAAGTTGCAATGACACGATCAGTCGTCATTTGCTCAAACTTTACCCCAGCAGTCCCAACGAATTTCACAGTACGACCAATTGCAAAAGACAATACTGGTTTAGGATATTTCCGTAATTTGTGCACAAGTCTTTCTAGTCGATTCATTCCATAAAATTAATGGATAACTTTAATTCTTCATTAATCTGACAAATAATTAACGAAAATATATTGTAGATTATTAGTTAAAACAGATAGCAGAAAGTACTTATATACCAACCCCAACATAGGAAACAGTACATTTATCGCCATAACCTTAATATATAAAAATTGAATTCGTTTAATTAATAAAATAAAATGAGTTAATTTAGTATTTCTATTCCTCCAGAATCCAAAAACTCCAATTTCAAACTATTACGACTTGCGTTATTATGAATCAATTTTTTGATTAATTCTAATACTTTATAATGAACTTACTAACGACAATCCATTCCCTACTTTTTTTATTAATACCTATTACGCTATTTTCTACGCCACCAAATGATGAGTGCATCAATGCACTACCTATAATAGTAAACACAGGAGTCAATTGTACCGCTGTGGTAGCAGCAACCACTGACCTCGCCACCGCTTCACAAAATGGATGTGCAGGTACTGCCAACGATGACGTTTGGTTTAGTTTTGTAGCTACCAGTACCGAGCATTACATCACCATTCAAAACGTAGTTGCGGTTAATGGGAGTTCCACGGACATGGTTCACCAAGTCTTTGAAGGTACTTGTGGCGCTTTATTGTCCTTGTACTGCAGTGATCCTAACGCTTCTAATTATCCAGGATTTATTGTAGGAAACACTTACTTTATTAGGGCATACAGTTATTTCACTTCCAGTAGCCAAACTTTTGATATCTGTGTTGGAGTTATTCCAACGGCGGCATCCAATGACAATTGCAGCTTTTCAACCCCCTTAACGGTAAACCCAGGAATCGACTGTCTCACTTCAACATCCTCTTATAATGTTGCAGCAACTAATTCAGGAATAAATGCTTGTCAAGGAAATGCGAACGATGATGTTTGGTTTTCTTTCACACCAACCCAGTCCACCCATATCATTAAGCTATCCAATGTACAACCAATATTAGGCGCATCCACAGACCTCGTTCATGAAGTTTTTTCTGCCACAAATTGTGCAAACCTAACCAGCGTTTTCTGCTCTGATCCTAACTCTAGCATAGTTGATGGTCTTGTTAGTGGGGACAACTACTTCATTCGGGTATTTAGCTTTGGAACTACTAACCAACAATCCTTTGACATCTGTGTGCTTACCTTACCGCCTACTCCGCCAAATGACCTTTGTATTGGAGCAATCAACCTACCACTAGACTCCGCAGTTTGCGCGGTAGCCACCACTGGCTATAATTTCAACACCACTGATTCTGGTGCACAACCTGCCCCATCCTGCGGAAACTACGCGGGAGGTGATTTTTGGTATACCGTTACCGTGCCCCCTTCTGGCAATCTGGCTATAGACTTTACTAACTTCGATTTCTCCTCTGTTGGTGCCTCGCTTTATTCTGGTAATTGCAGCAACCTCAATGAAATTAGATGTGAGTATTTCGGATGGCCGATCAACTTCAATGGATTACCACAGGGAACTTACTACCTCCGTGTCTGGGACTTTGGCAACGACAACCTAGGGCAAGTAGATATCTGTACCTACGAACCCGTTATCCCGCCTGCTCCAGCCAATGATGATTGCGCTAACCCATTAAGTACTCCTGTCAATCCAATGGGGCAATGTACTAGTATCGTTAGTGGAACTACTTTATCTGCTACTCAGGTATTTAATGCTTGTACAGGTACTGCAAATGACGATGTATGGTTCTCTTTTGTAGCAGTTGAAACACAACACACTATCGACCTCCTCAATGTTACTGCTGTTTATGGTTCATCTGTAGACATGGTGCATGAAGTTTTTGAAGGAACTTGCAATGGGCTGGTTTCATTGCTTTGTAGCGACAACAACAGTAGTGCAATCGGAAATCTTGTCGTAAACAACCTTTACTATATTAGAGTGCACAGTTTTTCTGTATCTAGTAGTCAAACTTTTGACCTTTGCATAGGGACACCCGCTCCACCTCCAGCCAATGACCAGTGTATTGGAGCCATTACAGTGCCCGTCAACTTTACACCCTTTTGTCAAAATGTGGCAAGCGGAACAACAGCAGATGCTTACGGCTCCTTACAAGGCTGTGTTGGAACCGCTAATGACGATGTATGGTTCAAGTTTACCGCCATTGATAATCAACATTCAGTTGAGTTACTTAATATTGTTGCTGTTTCAGGTATATCTGTTGATATGGCCTTTCAAGTATTTAGTTCAATTTGTGGTGCTTTAGCCCCTATCCATTGCAGTGATCTCAACGCAACAACTGTGTCTGGTCTTACTGTAGGCGATACTTATTTCATTAGAGTGTATAGCTATTTTACAACCAGCAGACAAACTTTTGATATATGCATTGGACAATTACCACCCAGACCTGCCTATGACACTTGTGAGACTTCCATTATCTTGCCGATCCAGTTAGGAACCTGCTCTAATTTTCTCACATTACACAATTATTCTACTACAGATTCTGGTCAACAACCAACGCCTACTTGTGGTAATTATTTAGGCGGTGATATTTGGCTGAAAATCTCAGCACCGCCTTCTGGAAACTTCAATATCGATATTGGAACAACAGGTTTTTCGACTGTAGGTGGCACCTTGTATTCTGGCAATTGTGGTGCATTAAACGCCGTAGCATGCGAAGATTTCAACTGGCCAATGCTAGTTACTGGTCCCGCGAACACCAATTACCTATTGCGTTTATTCGATTACGGCAATAATGATAATGGCTTAGTACAAGTATGCGCTTATGAACCCTACCAATGTGCTGTAAGTAGTATGACACCTTCAAGTCAGAGCACATGTAATCCTTTTAATAACACTTATTCCCAACAGTTAACAGTAACTTATAGTGCTGACCCATTTCTAAATATATTCACTATCAATGGTCAGATATTTCTAGCAACTGGAAGCCCTCAAATAGTCACTTTAACCAACTTATATGCTACCGGGAATCCTGTTGATGTAACTATGAGCTTTCCTGGTACTGCCAACTGTGATTTGTTTGAACCGTCATTGTTTACAGCTCCATCCCTATGTATTCCTCTACCAAGTTCTACATGTGGTCAATATTCCAGTTCCCCCAACGATGGAACCATAGACAGTAATTTGCCTCCTGTGGTTGATATTATTACTGCTACCGGAACCTTTCCTGCTATTATCACTGATCTGAATGTAACTATAGAGATAGAACATTCCTACCTTTCAGACCTTGAAATTGTGTTGACAAGTCCTCTAGGTACTGTAGTAAATTTAATTTTTGATCAATGTCCTGATGAAGAAGATATGAATATTCGACTTGATGACCAAGGGGTTCCACTAACCTGTAGCTCGCCTACTATCGGCATTTTTAGACCAACTGATGGAGGTTTAGCAGATTTTAATGGTGAACGGTTTGATGGTAACTGGGTACTGGAAATCACTGACGATGAAGCAGGCGATCAAGGTGAATTGATTCAATGGTGCCTAGAACCAACACTTGTTACTGGAGTACGGTTAGATGCAAAAGCCATCCTACAAGGACCGTATGCCGCACCCACTGGTTTAATGAAAGATATCTTGAGAACTGATTTACTAATTCCCTTACAACAACCCTACAATGTTGCACCCTGGAATTACTCTGGCCCCGAAACGATTTCTTTCTCCTTACTATTTGTAGGAGGGAATGATGCTATTGTTGACTGGGTGTTTGTTGAAATCCGTTCTTCCGTAGATCCAACAATTGTTTTGGCACAAGCTGTCGGTTTACTCCAAGCAGACGGCGACATTGTTGATGTAGATGGTGTTTCTAAATTACTAATCACTGGTATAACTAATGGCGATTACTACGTTGTTATAGATCATAGAACTCATATCTCTGCAATGACAGCAGCTCCAGTATCCTTGGTTGCTAATGGCGGACAACAGATCGATTTCTCTGCTGTTCCATCCTATGGAAATGGAACGAAAAATATCGGTGGTGTGTATGTTTTATACGAAGGGGATGCAACAGCAGACGGTAACATCAATGCCGCTGATCGAAGCGCACTATGGAATCTGCGAAATGTCCTAGCTTATATACCTGAAGATACTAACCTTGATGGTGTATGTAATGCCGCTGATCGAAGTACCAACTGGAATAACAGAAACATACAAACCACCGTTCCCTAACTTGAAATTTAAGCCCTGCCTTCCGTCGCATGGCAGGCAGGGCTGAAAGTGCTACCAAAGAAATACATAGTCCTTAACTCAACAAGACTATTGCTCAGATACATCGTTATGCATAATCCACGTTAATAACCAATTAAAACTTGACATATTGTTGTATTGGCATTATCTTACAAGGCGCAACACATCGACAATCAAAATTAACTATGAAATTTTCATTAAATATACGCTGCTTACTTTGTGCAATCCTAATCCTCAATGCTTGTAAAAAAGATCCTGTTCCCGGCCCAGAAGCTTGTTTAAAGCTATACGATGAAGTCGGCCAAGCCACTGGCACATCAGGCGACTGTACCAATGATAATACATGGCAATCCTCCACACTAAGTACAGAACAAAATGAATATCTTAATTTTGTTGACAATATTAGCACCACTGGTACTCAGGCATTTGCTGTCACAGGTATACAAGCATATCCAAATCCTGCCACCCTAAATAGTGTACTAAATTTCGCTTTAGTCACCACAGAGGTCAACAAAACAGTAAAAGTCAAATTAGCAATTACAGACGCCAACAATAACGTAGTAGATGAAATCGCTTTGCTAAGAGTTGCTGGAATCCAATGGCAAATCAATCTGCCAGATTCTCGATACAACTCAGGAGAATACTACCGCGTCCACTACCAGCTATCAGCAGACGGTAACCCAAACTATTTTGAAGGATTCGGTGATTTCATCGTTTGCGACGCCACCAACGTAAATTGCTACGAATAAACACAACACTGAAGTCCAATCTTGTACCCAGAATCCCTGTTTACATGACTTTTACATTTTCATAAAATTACCCCAAAGGTTAAACAAATCAGCCTAGGGCATCGCCCTAGGTCAAAATGATTTAAGATCAAAGCCCTGAAAGGGCGTAACCTCTAATAATCCCCCCTGAAAGTGCCTTATCTGCCCTTGGTGTATCGCAGTCAACCCAATCCCCAAAACCCAACACCCTCTACAACTCATTATCAAGCATTGCAGCATGATGTCGTTGCAACACCGCCTTCAATTGCTCCTCCATGCGCTTAGCTGTAGCAGTATCACTTCTCAGGATATTCTTTCCCAGCATTGGATCTTCTTGATATTGGTACAATCCTAAAGACTTCCTACCATCAAACAGTAACAAGTGCGTTGTATCTACAATCTGATAAATGCCATTAACAAACATATAGGAATACGGTGGTTTGTCCACATCGAAAGCACTATATCCAAAACAGGAATAAGGATCAGGATAATTCACGTAATCTAATAAAGAGGGCAACAAGTCGGCATGCTGGACCGTATTAGGTGCCTTCTGCCCTTTAAACCGTCCGTCTGGATGATAAAACACAATCGGCACCTCATACATCCCGTAACGGGTCTTATAATGCCCCTCATTTACATATCCCATATGATCTGCAGTAAGGACAAACAAAGTATTCTTAAACCACTCCGTCTTAGAAGCTTCTTCAAAAAACACTCGTAAACAAGCATCAGCATAGCGAAAACTGCGTTCATATTCATCCATTTCAGGATACTTTTCCTCAAACCACGGCTCCACATTGAAGGGATGATGGGAATTGATAGACAACAACACAGAACAGAACGGATCCTCCAGTTTACTGAGTTCCTCTACCGTCCACTTAAAAAACGGATAATCGAAAGCACCCCAATTACCGTCGAAATAGCGTTCATCATTAAACTCATTGCGGCCATAGTATTGATCAAATCCTACATATTTAGCATACCGATCCAAACTAAACGTACCGTTGTTGCCAGGATGAAAGAAATGAGAGGAATACCCCATTGACTTCAAATAAGAGCCTATGCTGTTAATTTTGTTGTTCTGGTAAGCAGAAATCATCAAAGGGTCTTCCATTAGTGCTGGAATGCCAGACAGGATGCTTACAATCCCTTGATTCGACTGTCTACCATTGGCATATGTGATATTTGAAGTTAACCCCTCTCCTATCATTGAATCCAGAAAAGGCGTAAATCCTTCATAATCATTGTAACGACTAATGACGTTTTTTCCAGCACTTTCCATTACAATAATCATGAGATTTTGCTTGTTAGGTAAACCAGGTGTACTATCCTTCCGGTCTAGTGTAAACCGTTGATCCAAATCCGCTTGCGTATAAAATGTAAAGGGAGTGACCCGCCGCTGCTGCACAGAATGAATGATATTGAGCACCGTATTGCTGACTAATGGGGCAGAACGAACGTCTGTAACATACTGTGCCGCAGTAATCGGCATGATTGGAAAGAGTTGAAACCCTCCTCTAGCAGCTACTATTGCTAGGCCTGCAGTCAATACGGTCAGCAATACCTGCGGCACAAGTGAAGTCGATATTGGCCATTCTGTTGGCGTTGTCTTACGATATAGCCAGTTTGCCAAGTACATCAACAGAGCCCAAATGATTAACAAATACCAAAAGTCTATCACAAATGTGGCCAATAAACTAAAGACATCATTTGCTTGATCTGTTATATTGATGGTTGTTCGCCGTAAGGTAAATTTAAAATACTCAATATCAGCCAATTCAATGCTTAATGCCATCCCATTAAAAATAAAGAACAACCACTTCAATCCCCGTTGATACCAATCGGTTGATCGCCATGAAATAGGCAAGATATGACCAACAATGAACAACATATTGACATAAATAATAGCCGATAAATCAAACCGCCAACCTGCAATGAAAATTGTAAGAAATTCCCTAATAGAATGACTTGGGAATAAATAATGATTGAAGGCAAAAAAGATTGCTCTCACCAGTGTAAACAACAAAAGGGCAATACCAAGTCGAATTAGAAGCAACTTGATGAATACCAATTGTTTAGTCATCTAATATGTTGATTTTAAACGATACTCAACAAGATTATTACCTTGAACTTCTTCTATCCAGAATTCACATGCCCTCAATTTAGTAATAAATAGTAGCTGAGACTCCCCTAAAGGTGGGAAAGGACTGTCATAAACCAACTCCAACTCCCTTTTTTTATCCTTGAAAAACCAAGAACCGTTATATTGGGTGCTCAATATTGTAGAGTCTGCACCAATATTACTAATAATCGTAGAAAAACGACCATCCTTATTAAAACCAATAGAACTTTGGGTATAGTCGATCGACAATTCGGATGATCCTCCCGTTACATCAAGCCCATTATGCAATACCAGATCATATGCCCAACTATTGACCACTCTGCCCTGCTTGCTTCTTAGAGAAACTAACGGGCCGTCATCATACTTACATCCACTGATAAACAGAACAGCAATCAGCACGGAAATAACAAGGGAGAAGTTGAATTTATTCATTTTGTTTCCAATGTTTTATAAAAGCAGAGCAAAATTAATAAACTAAAATAGTTTCTTTGCATTTAATACCTAGTTTTCACTATAATTATCGCAAAATGAGTCTCCACGCACTAAAAGTTCAGCGCACAGCACACTACCACCAAATCGGGCAACCTGGCAAACACATCAACCGTTTAGTCATCGCTTGTCATGGATATGGCCAGGCCGTAGACAAGTTTATCCAAAAATTTGATCAACTCGATGATGGCCATACATTGATCATCGCTCCTGAAGGGCTTTCAAAATTCTACTTCGGTGGCATGAGCGGCGACGTCGGTGCTTCCTGGATGACAAAAGAACACCGTGAAGATGAGATCGCTGACTACCTGAATTACCTTGAACAATTACAAGCGTTACTCATGCCACAACTCAGTGATGACTTGGAAGTCACACTGTTTGGCTTTTCCCAAGGCGGCGCCACCATTGGACGATATGCTGTGTTGCAGCAGCCAGTATTCCATCGCCTCATCATCTGGGCATCTGATTTTGCTCATGACATCGACTTCAAATCCGCCAACGAACGGCTAAAAACCAAGCTAATCTACTGGGTCATCGGCAAGCAAGATCAATTCATCAACGAAACAATAAAAGAGAAATACCTAACCTTTGCCAAAGAACAAAACATCCCTTATCATTTGGTAGAGTTCGAAGGAAAACACCAAATTAAACGAGAAGTATTAGGCCAACTCTTTCAACCGCCTTCAAACAAATAACTTGATTTTCTGGATTTTAGAAAGGTTTAGGGCCTGCCTGCTGCGTTTCGGAAGGTAGGCCTTGCTCCGTTGCACTTCGCACCAGGCTATCCAGTCTGTAAAAAACTCCTTTGCTCCTAAGGTAGGAGTAGGAGAATTTTTCTCTACAACTAATTCTAAAGACGTTCATTTTAGTTTTTTTTACAGACTGTATTCAGCACTCTCTTCGTTCAAACATCCGGGCGGCGATCCGCACTTCCTATCCTTAGTCCGCACCCAATCAAAATTTTAATTGAGGATTAATAAGTGCGCCATCTGTCATCCTAGGGTGTTGCGTAGCAAAACCCTAGGATATAGAAACAACCACCTATCCAACGTAGCCCTGCCTTCCGTTACTCAGCAGGCAGGGCTGAAGGTGCTACCAAAACCGCCATACCCAATAAACCATTCTACCAATAACCCAAAATTACAAGGCCGGCTTAGGGGGTGTAGGTGTTGTTTGAACGAATGTAGAGGCGCATTGAATGCAACTCTATTTGAGAGAGTACCGGAAGACCCGACCCAGTATTGTAATCATTTAATCAAATTTAATAGCAAGATGTTATCAAAATCTTAAATACAATTGAATTGCATTGAACCAACATCCACTATATTAAGCATTTACTCATTAAACTAAGAACTATCAAAAATAAGATCAATTGGTTTTAACAAACTTAAAATGTTGGTTGAATTTGTCGTTGTAAATAATGATTTCTGTGATAAAAATGTAAATTTGCACCATGTTTGGAGACCATATCATTTACATTCATTTAGGATCGAATTTGGGCAAAAAACGAAAAAACCTTCAACAAGCGATAGCGCATATAGAGGAAACAGTAGGAACAATCTGCTCATTATCATCTATATATAAAACATCGCCTTGGGGTAATACGAAGCAGCCATTTTTTTTGAACATTGCAGTAAAATTATGGACCAAATTGCCTCCATTTGAGCTTTTGTATGAGATTCATGTTATTGAAGAAAAAATGGGACGTGTTAGAAAAGAGCGTTGGGGCGAGCGAATAATAGATATAGATATTTTATTTTACAACAACAAAGTGATTGACTATCAACGATTAACAATACCTCATCCATTGCTTGAAAGACGGCGATTTGTGCTAGATCCTTTGCTTGAAATTGCGAGTGATCTTATACATCCGAAAAGTGGTTTGAGCATTGAAAAAATAAGTGCTACGTGCACTGATACTTCATTAGTAGTTTTATTAAATGACAAATAAATTCGAATCATTTCCATATCCATATATTGCGATTGAAGGTAACATTGGCGCAGGTAAGACAACATTGTGTAAAATGCTTGCTGAGGAATTTGACTGTAAACTTGTACTCGAACAATTTTCGGACAACCCGTTTTTGCCTATGTTCTATAAGGATCCTGATCGTCATGCCTTTACGGTGGAGTTATTTTTTATGTCTGAACGATATTCACAACTGCAAAAAAGTTTGCTAGAGCGGGATTTATTTCAGCAAAACACCATAGCTGATTATTTTTTCATAAAGACGTTATTATTTGCTAATAAGACACTTACAAAGGAGGAATATCAACTATTCAAGCGTTTTTTCTCTATTCTGAACAACAAATTCCCTAAACCTGATTTGCTGGTTTACTTATACCGTTCTGTTGATCACTTATTACAAAATATCAAAAAGCGAGGCAGATCTTATGAGGAAGAAATCACTCCTGAATACCTTCAAAACATTCAGGATGCTTATCTGGATTACTTTAAAGTGGAAACTGATATTCCAGTTTTAATAATCGATTTGCAAAACTATGATTTTGTGTCTGATAAGGAAGTTTATAGACAGATTAAAAGTAGCTTAATGAAAGAGTATTCGCCTGGAGTACATAAGTTACTGATGTACGATGAGTAATCAAGATTAAAAAGTAGCGCGGACGCTAGCAGATCCGACATGCACCATTTTCAAGACACCAGTTTTCCGACCTTCGTAGCCCACTTGCAACATCACATTTTTAGCTATCTGACGGGAGAGATTGAGATTCCAGAGATAATTCCTACCATTACTGAGCCCTTCGAGCATCGCATAAGAGACTGGAGTATTTTGATCACCATTATAATCAACATTAGCAAAAGAAAAGCGAGAACGGACTTCAGTTTTTGAGATCTTATTGTAGGTCAGTTCAAGCGTTATTTTGTTACTAAATGCGGTTTCAACACCAGTGCGATTTCGGTTATCTTGATATTCGTAAGTAGATTTTAAGCGAATGGAGCGAGAAGGCTGCCAGGTTAGTGAGGGCGCCATTTTATATTGTTCAATATCATAGTTACGAGAAGCAAAGAATTGAGATTCATTGCGCCGCCAGCCATGTGAAAATTCTAGATTTGTGCTTAGTGTTTTCTTGAGATTCCAACGGGACTTAAAGAATTGATCTGAGCGAATTCTGTTTTCACGACCAGTAGTTAGAATAGTCCTAATCCAATTGCTTGACATCCCGATTTCGAATCCAAATTTCGGGTTGATTCGATTATAATACAAGATATTTCGAATTCCAGAATTAATAGACAACAACGTTGTATCTACAATATTGAGTTGAAAAGGATTCCAAGCTAATACCTCATCTGACTCAAGAGTTTTCCTATTGAGTTTCCATGCAGAAAGTGTTGAGAATCGACTGATGAATTCCTTGACTGATTTCTTCTTTTGGCCTCGCCAAATCTTTCCTGGATTAATCCGAAAACTCTCACTGAATAATATATTGTCGGTTCGGATAAAGTCATTGGTATAAGTTGTAAATCGAATGTAATTGGCCTGATCCTGAAAGACTGCCACTTCAAACTCATCCTGCTGAGGGACGTTATCCTCATTTCTGTCAATCCAGATATGTGTTCCCTGCCCTTCTTGGGTTTCAATAAAGTTGTACTCGATACGTTGCTGCTGACCAGACCCCAATTCATAAACCGTATTCGATTGTAGGAGTCCCTTTTTAATATTGAGAAAGTATTCCAATCGCCCCAGATATGTCTCCTGCCCTCTCTGCGTGGTAAGTGTTGAGTCTTCAATTACCAGATTTCGGTAAGATAGGTTCCAATTGAGTCTAGAGGATTTAGAAGTTGCCCAAACCCCTTTAAAATTCACTTCGTCTGCAACAGTGGTCAGACTAAAGTCATCAATAGAAGGTAAGTAATCATATCTTTTGGAGTAACTCGCGCTCATATTGTAATTGTCTGATTTTTGGGTGCTTGCGTAAAACTTAATCAGATCGTAGTAAAAGCTACTAGTATTAAGCGTATCTGAGTTATTTAGTGTCCGCTTATTCCATTCCCGTTCGCCATAGACACCAAGCGTCAGATTATCTAATGCCTTGAATGTTTTCGACAGTTCTCCCTTTGGACGAAAGAACTTACTATCACCTTCTAGGGCGCTAACATCCAAATAACTGCCTTTCACCATGGCTTTAAATCCTTTATATGACATTCTGGAATCGACATCCTGCATAATCCCTTCATAACTATTGTTTCGAATGAGGGAACCCACTTCATATTTCAGATTGCCGAAGCCTGTTTTTCCGATATTGAAACCGGCTTTCGCCAAATGTTCTGTAGACTTTATATTATTATCGACATTCCAATTTCGGGTAAACTCTACATCCCTGTAATTCTCAATAAACTCAAACTCTTCACGAACAAATTCGTAGTTACCAAAAACATCCAAATAAGCACTTTGCTTTTTTGTTTTACTCAAATTGAATTTATGATTCACGACTGTTTTTATTCCTAATCCAAGATTATCATTATCATTAACTCCAGAGAAAGTGTTCTTATCATAATTGCTAATCCCAACTTCTGCCATTATGTTTGAAGACTTCCCTAATTTATAATTGGCGCCTACTGTATACAACTGTTTTCGCTCTGGAGAAGATAAGCGAATGGCTGGCTCAAAAGCGCCTTGCAAATTGCCTTGTGCGTCTGGTGGTATATAGGCATAAATACGACCATTGGCGTTGCTGAGCACTGGTAAATAATGTCCATTGCCAGATCCAACCTGCGTAAAGCTCAATACATATTTTGCAGAATCAGGATTGATGCTGTATTCGAATACTGTATCAACGGTTATACCATTGATTATTGTATCCTTCAAGAGCTTATACATGATACGATTGGGATCGAATTGCGGCAATGTATCAACAGAAGGAAACAGGGTTGAGGATGCCTGATCTCCAGCAGCTTGGAAGGTACTCCGCTGCAGTTCGGTAAGGGTGGTACCAGAATTCAAACTTTTACCATCTTGTTCGGAGTACTGATTCGCATAGACAGTAAGATTCTCTATTTTGTAGTTCAAATTCACTGCATACAGTGTTCTAAGGTAAGCGTCTGTTGTGTAACTAAATTCAGAAGTAATTCGTTTATCTTTTGTTATAAATTGATTGGCGGTAAAAGTGACTTCTCCACTATTGTAATCAATGATGTAATCGTCTTCTGAACCTCTAATCATCAATACGCCATCGATATAAATCCGTTCTGTGCCTGCAAGCACAATGATAAACCGTTCGCCGTTGGCTCCAGTGAGTTTGTAAGGTCCTTGATTGCCTTCTTGCCCTATGATCTGATTTCTAGCGAATTGGCCACGGGATACCGCAGCACTTGCTTGTCCACCAATAATACCTTTCACAAGATTTGTTTCTGTTTTGAAGGAAGCACCTTGCAATCGTTTAAAATAACTCATAAAGTATCCTTCTGGTTTTCTGAGCTGATAATCACCAGCAACCAGCATTGATTTCCTACGTTTCAACTGAATAAACACTTGATCGAATTCTTGAAGTTGCTGGGTATTACCTTCTGGTTGTAATGGGATGTTATTATCTGTAATCGCAGCAAGTATTTCGATTTCATCACCAATGTCACCCGAAAGCTGTAAGTTAAAATCAGAATTAAGTACTAAATCTTGGTTGTTTCCGAAGGAGATTCCCCTTGAAAAACTACCTGAATAATCCAATCCGTTGTAGGTGAATGCAGATCCTTGTAGATCATCATCATCGACTGAATATCCAATAATCATGTCTGGCATTGAACTGCCAATCCAATTGGTATCTTTTCTGCTTATGGGCTGATGAAAGGCGTACGGAAAAGTTCGATAGGTGATATTTACGCCTTCAGTCGCTTCTGGCTGCTCGATCCAGATAAGTTGGTTATCGAAGATCTGATAAGTGTTTTCTGGGATCTGATTGCCTGTTTTTTTATCGATAATGATGACTGAATTCGGAATTACTGTAAGACTGTCGAGTGTTGTGGTATCGGAAAGGGGATAAAGTGTTTGCTGATTAAGGTTGGAGAGGGAACTGTTGTGCGGTATACTGTCAAGTGTTTGCTGGGCAGTTAACAATAAAGGGGCGAGTACCAACACAATTAAGGTAAGCAGTAACTGAATGACCGATTTGCTTTGCACTCTAAGCATATTCTTATTTCAACAGCAAATTTTGTGCTTTATTACACGAAAACCAAAAAAGTTTGTCCTTAGTTATAATTAACAATTGTAAGCTCAATAAAAAAACCATCATAAAACACTACATATCAAACATTTAAAACCAATTTACATAAAATTTAAATCACAACACTATTTCCATAACTTTCTCATTAACTCCTCCTAGTATCACTTTATTAATTCCTTCTCTCTTAATTAGCGAAGCGTTAATTGTTTCGTTATTCATTATTTTTCATTGTTCATTGTTCATTTTTCATTGTCCCTTTGCTCATTAAACATTAATCATTATTTTGTCCTGTCACAAAACTCGTTAAGATAACTTTAACATTTGTTTAAGAGATTGATAGCATTTAAATATTCCTATAGATAATTTTGATACTGTTCAAAAAAAACAGCCAAACAAACTTTAATTTCAGTAAATTAAATTAATTAGAATTTAATTCTGCCAATAAAAATGTTACAAATTTTAAAATCTCAAAATAATAGGTAGTCGGAATTTTTGTTTCTTTCTTTAGTAAAAAGTCTTATTTTTGATTAGTTGTTGAATGAAACACTAACCAAGTATTAACGAAATAAATTACAACTCAAAACCGCTATGAACCGTATTATTTTCATTTTCACGATTTTAACCTTTTCATTCCTTTTTTCTTCCTCGCTTTCAGCTCAAAATTTATTAGCAAGTACAAGTGAAACGCCTTTAGAGGCAACTACTTTACACATTGTAGCTGATGATGATAGTGGCATCTTTTTTACTGACCCAGAAAATAAGCTATGCTTTATTGATTTCAGTGAAATCAACGGATATGCTAAACATCTTTATGTTAAAAATGAAGCTAATGAAATGGTAATTGATGAGGTCCTTTGGGATTTACCTGAAAACAGTATCTATGAGCTTGATTTTGAGGAATATACCAAAGGAAACTACAAAATTGAATTACACACTTACGCTAGTATTATTAACAAAAAACTAGACGTTCGTTAAAAATATACAAACAAACATTCTCTTTAAACCACTTAGCTGCTAGTTAGGTGGTTTTTTTATTGTCTTTACGTAAGTGTCGCTTTGTCTATTCTGTTTTACCTCAATTTGAATATGAGAGTAGATTGCTCGTTTCCTGTTACTCGAATCATGCATTATTAATTGTAAAAGCTTCTGTTCCAACTCTAATACAGTCAAGGTCATGTAAGGCTTATTTCCGCCGTCGCGGTTCCTTCTCTTTTTAAACTGTCGTTTAATTTCCGCCGTCGCGGTTCCTTCTCTTTTTAAACTGTCGTGTAATTTCCGCCGTCGCGGTTCCTTCTCTTTTTAAACTGTCGTGTAATTTCCGCCGTCGCGGTTCCTTCTCTTTTTAAACTGTCGTTTAAAACTCTTCGAGGTCGTTCAGGAATCTTCCAGAAAACCTTAAATTCTGAGAGCACCAACAAAAGTTGAAAATTCCTGACAAACACAGGACTTAGTGCATAATTCCTGTATAATCAACCCCGGCTTAGGTGCTGTAGGTGTTGTTTGAATGTAGCGCAGCGTAAAGAGTGCCGGAAGAACCGACCCTGGATTGGATGTAATGCGTTTGCCATGCAGCTTTGCCTACAGCCAATAAAGGGGAAGCCCCAAGTAAATATCACAAATATTGAGCTTGCAATGCCTGAAACTTTCCTACGTCTGACAAATCGACTCTTTCGTAGAAAAGACCATTAATTAATCTTTTTTGCCATAAGAAATCAATAATATTGGTCCCAATAACAAAGCACTCTTTTCTTGTATCCATTTTGTGCATTGTAAAACCAAACTTAACGTTATGGCAGAAAAGCAAGACCAAGTAGATAATTTGCTCAGAAAATTAGAGCATTTAGTCCAGCGACAGGAAGTTTTTGTAAAAGAAATCAGTGAATTAAAGGCAGAGTTAATCGCGTTAAAATCAACAAGTACCGACGAGGCCCTGACAACGAATGCTCCAAAAGAGAGTAAAAAAGATCCGATTTTGGACGTACTTTCCAAGGAGGTAGTTGCCGATGAAGAGAACAAGGAGGTCATTAAGACACCTCAAGCGAATATCCAACAACAACGAATACAGACGGCCCGCGTATCGGCAAGAGACACAGCAAATAAAAAACTCAAAAAATGGTTGCCAACGATTGATTTCAGTCAAGGATTCGAGAAATTTATTGGCGAAAACCTACTCAGCAAACTAGGAATTATTAGCATTATCATTGCGGTCGCCATTGGAGCGAAATTCTCAATAGACAATGATCTAATTAGTCCGTTGACTCGTATTATTTTAGGTTATGGAGTCGGGATTGGCTTGCTGGGATTTGGGATCAAACTAAAACCCAAATACGAAACGTTTAGTGCGGTACTGGTCAGTGGTGCAATCGCCATTTTCTATTTCCTCACGTTTTTCGCCTACGACTTATATCAGTTGATTCCACAGCTTATGGCATTTGGGATGATGGTTGTATTTACTGTATTTACAGTGGTAGCAGCCATTCACTATAACAAACAAGTGATTGCTCATATCGGTTTGATTGGCGCTTATGCAGTGCCTTTTTTACTAAGTAGTCAGTCGGGGCAAGTCGTTATCTTGTACAGTTACATTGCGATCATCAATATTGGAATTCTAGTGATTGCATTTAGGAAATACTGGAAATCCTTGTATTATTCAGCCTTCTTTCTGACTTGGGTGATTTTTGCTTCCTGGTTTCTAATGGAATATCGGGCGACAGAACATTTTAGTATCGGAATGCTTTTTTCTACGATCTTTTTCCTCATCTTTTATTTAACTTTTCTTGCTTATAAACTTCTTCAAAAAGAGCAATTTAGCAAATCTGATGTGGTAATGCTTCTGCTCAACTCTTTTGTCTTCTACATTTTAGGATATTTCCTAATGAATGGTCAGGAAAATTACAGGCACTTAGTAGGTTTGTTTACCCTGATTAATGCTGCAGTTCACTTTATTGTGTGTGTCTTTGTTTACAAGCAAGACTTAGCCGACAAAAAGCTGTTTTACTTACTGGCCAGTCTGGTTTTGGTCTTTATTACGATTGCCATCCCTGTACAATTGCGAGGACATTGGGTCACCTTGCTTTGGGCTGTAGAAGCGGCATTGCTATTTTGGCTTGGTCGAACAAAAGCGATTCCCATCTTTGAAAACCTGTCTTATGCTTTGATGCTGTTAGCGTGTTACAGTTTTATTGGGAATTACAACAGTTATTTCAACTATTATTCGGTTATTGACAGTCAAGATACCCCGTTTCTTAATATCGGTTTTCTTTCTTCCCTATTGTTTTCTGTCGCTTTTGGCTTTATGACCTATATTAGTCAGCAGAAGAAATATCAATTGATTGGCAAGGCAAAAACTCCAATCCTTGAAATATTTTCTTTCTTGATTCCTACTTTCTTTTTATTTGCGGTGTATTTTACATTTCGATTCGAAATTCAAATGTACTTCGATAATCTATTCCAAAATTCGAAAATTGAAAGTGGTCCTTCAAACTACATTATTAGAAAAACAGGTTCCGTATGGATTTTGAATTACTCCTTGTTGTTTGTCTCTATCCTTTCCTTACTGAATTATAAATTAATAAAGAACAAACAGTTTAGCTGGATATGTATTGGCCTAAATGTTTTGGCTGTTGTGTCTTTCCTTAGTTTAGGATTGGAGGAACTGGATTCACTTCAGTATGATTATCTATCCCCTAGTGATAATTACCCCAATCCCAGTAAAATGCAGATTTATCTCCGGTATATCTCTTATCCTTTTTTAGCATTGACGCTGTTTTCCACTTATTTAATGACCAAAACTACTTTGTTTAATAAATACTTGCCTATTGGGCTTGATTTACTCATTCATGGTAGCATACTTGTCGTTGCTTCATTTGAAGTTATTCACTTAATGGAATTGGCCGAATCAGCTCAGTCTTACAAGCTGGGGCTAAGTATTCTTTGGGGAATCTATGCTTTAATACTCATTGTGCTTGGGCTCTGGAAAAAGAAACAACACCTGCGCTTGTTTGCCATTGCCTTGTTTGCGATTACCCTGATCAAGCTTTTCTTCTACGATTTAACGCATTTAAACACAATAGCCAAGACAGTGGTCTTTTTGGCGCTTGGAATTTTATTGTTACTTGTATCCTTTTTGTATGCAAAATATAAAGACATTATCACCGATGAAGTTACAAACGACTAATTTGCTGCTGTTGGTTTTCCTAAGTATTTCCTGCTTTGGACAAATAGACCAATACAATTATCAGCATGAGATACAGGGGATAACGGACACCTGGCATACGATTAAATTGCCTAACGCGGTATTCGCGCAAACCAATACCGGTCTGTCTGATGTCCGTATTTTTGGGATCACAGCCAAAGACACAATAGAGGCACCGTTCCTGCTCCAACGAACAAAAGAAGAAGTGAAGACCAAGGAGGTAAAGTTTAAGCGACTGAACACCGCTTCTAATCCATCTGGGCATTATGTTACGTTTGAAGTTCCGACCAAAGGATCCATCAACCGCATAAAAACGAGCTTCAGGCAAACCAACTTCGATTGGAAGGTGAAATTAGAGGGCAGCCAAAACCAGAATGAATGGTTCACCATCCTGGAAGATTACCGAATATTATCAATCGCAACTAAGCAAACTAACTTTCAGTATACTGATCTAAATTTCCCTGCTGCTAAGTATCGGTATTATCGAATTCAAATAAAAAGCAAGCAGAAACCGGAACTCCTCAAAGCCAATCTGTTGAAACGGGAAGTTACACTAGGTGCTTTTCAAAAGCATTCAAATAAAAGTCAAAACTTCAAGGAAAACAAGAAGGACAAACAAACAGAAATTGAGATTGATCTCGGTATGCCACTTTCCGTCAGCCACCTGAATCTAACGGTCAAAAATAAATTTGACTACTACCGACCAATCACTATTCAAGCGCTTATCGACAGTGTAAAGACGAAAGATGGCATGCACTACAATTACCGAACATTGACGAACGGCACGCTCAATTCATTGACAGCGAATGATTTCTCTTTTAGATCAACAGTTACCCAAAAACTTAAAATCACGATTAACAACCAAGACAATCAACCGTTGATTATTACCGATGTAGCTGCTAAGGGATATCTACATAAGCTGGTTGCTCGTTTCACGGAACCGGGCAATTACTTCCTTGTATATGGTAACAAAAAAGCCAGTTTTCCTCAGTATGATATCAAGCGATTTGCCAGCAAAATACCGGAGACTCCTGTACTGCTAACGCTTGGTTCACAGGTGGCAACAGATAAGAGTCAGCTCCCTGAGCAAGCAGTGACCAAGCCGCTTTTCGAGAATTCCATTTGGTTGTGGGGAATTATGATTTTCATTATTTTATTGTTGGGCGGGTTTACGATTTCTATGATTCGCAAGAGTTGATCAGCAGTTAAATCCAAGTAAAATTCTTGGAGCATTCCTTTGTAAGTTCCTGACTAATTGGTGTTTTCCTAGTATTAATAACCCCGGCTTAGGTGCTGTAGGTGTTGTTTGAATGTAGCGCAGCGGAAAGAGTGCCGGAAGAACCGACCCTGCGTTGGATGTAAGGTGAGTTTGCCTTGCAGCTTAGCTTTACAGCCAACGAAGGGGAAGCCCCAAATAAATGTCCAACCTACCCAAGTTTCAGAACCATTGCAGAGTGATCACTCAACTTCTCTTCGCGCAACGCATGCAGGTAACTGCAATCAGACACCAGTGGGAGGATGGAGTCATGAACATAAGTGTGATCATACCGAAATCCGTTGCCTTGATGACTGAACCAAGAATACTCCCTTGCGTCTTTTCCGTGTTTATGGCGAAAGGCATCGTGATATCCGATTTCACCGAATTTTTCAAGGTATTCCGTATACCAGAATGACTTACCTTTTTGATCTACATAATTGATGCCTGTATTGAAGTCGCCAGCAATGATAGAAGGCTTGTCGCCCTTAAGCGTCTTCAGGAAATAAGGCAACCAGTCATGCTTTTTCTTGTGTGGTAAGTACACACCATACAGATTGAAAGCAGAAAACTCCGCCATTACCACATTATGCGGAAACAGTTCAACAGTTGGAAAGAGCTGAGCATTGCAGGGAAATTTTGAGGCAATTAGCACTGTGTTGGCAGCCCCAACAGCACCACTCGCAATCTGATGTAGATAACCAGCATTCAGAAGCTTAGATCGAAGCTGAACGCCTGATTCGTTATTGTGAAATTCACTCAATACAATGACATTAGGCTGCTCCTTAAGCAAGGCCTTCAGAATACCAGAACTCCGACGTCCACCTCCTTGCATTATATTCCAGGAAATTAGTTTAAACACTACGCTCCTTTTTTGATTTTTTTAGCTTCTTCGATACTAGCTTTTAAGGCATCCATGATATCTACCACTGGTTTTTCTTCCTCAGTGGATAAAGCGACGACTTCCTTACCTGCAACCTTTTGTTCCACCATTTCCATCAGCGCATCACGATAACGGTCTTCAAAATCGATTTCAGCGAAAGTAGTTGTCAGGGATTCTACTAGTGTTTCTGCTAGCTTAAGCTGTTTTTCATCGGGTTCCGAAACACCAAGATCTGGAATGTCTTCGATAGATTTCAACTCATGTGGATAGCGTAGTTTGTACATTACCATCCCATTTTTATGCGCAGTCAACAACACCACATCTTCCCTATCACGGAGAATGAGTCGTCCAACGCCAGCTTTACCACTTTTCTTAAGGGTTTGGCAAAACAGACTGTAGGTTTTAAGTGCGACTTCACCGTTAGGACCAATGAAATAAACAGCTTCAAAACGAGAAGGATGTACTTCATTGATATCAACAAATGAATCCACTTCAATGATTCGACTACTCTTCAATTTTATAGCATCAAAGTCTTCTTTTTCAAGCACTACGAATTGGTCTGGTTGGTACTCAAAACCCTTGACAATATCACCATATGGCACTTTCTTGTTACAAGATCGACAAACTTTGTCATAACCAACCGGCCCATGATCGTCCTTATGTAATTGCTTGAATTTAATTACCGATTTGTTGTCGACGGCACTGTATACCTCGATTGGAATGGTGACGAGTGAGAATTGAATATGTCCTTTCCAAATTGCTCTCATAATGTACTATTTTTATAAAATTAAATCCGGCCGTAAGCGGATAAATACTGGTTCTCTATATGTACCATTATTGGTTAAAGATGCATATTGTATCTCACAAATTAAAATTGGTTCCACCCAAATTGTAGCATTTTCATCTGAAACCTTATCTTTAATTAGTTTTGTAGATCGGTTTATACCTTGTAATACCTTGAAGACAGACTTAATTTTTTTATCGTCAAATCCAGTTCCTACTTTTCCTTTATAGAGGATTCCATTTTCTGAAATTTCTCCTAGATGCAACGCTCCAAAAAACGCTGCTCTTGCTCCTTCTCCTTTAGTATATCCAAGGATTACGCATTCTGCTGTTGAACGGAACTTGATTTTTAACCAATCTCCACTTCTTCCACCTGGATGATATGAACTAGAGCGTCTTTTAGCAATGATACCTTCCAAACCGTGTAATTTAGCAGCTTTCCACAATGCTTTTCCATCTTCTATCCCTTCACTCAGCCGGATTACATTATTGTTTCGGATGATTGCTTTGAGCCATTCCTGACGTTTGTACAAAGGATCATTCATCAAACTGCGGCCACCAAGATACAAGCAGTCAAACACATAGAAGTAGGCAGGTTTACTCCTTGTCAGATGATCTATTTTTGAAGGCGCACCAGTGTGTAATCGACTAATAACATCCGTAAATACTGGCCTACCTGCTTCATCAAGACAAACGATTTCTCCGTCCAGAATAGAAGTGGCAGCCCTACAATGTTTAGTGACAGCGATTTCAGGAAACTGCTTGGTGATATCTCGTCCGCTTCGGCTTCGGATGGTAATTTGTTTATCAGCTATCGTCATCACTGCTCTGATCCCATCCCATTTTATCTCGTAGGAAAGATCTTTCTCCTTTGGTATTTTTTCCTGTGGAATTGCCAACATAGGCGGAATGACATCTTGCAATAATTGGTAGGGTGGAGTATCTTTTCGTTCAATTAGCCATTCATTATTCTTCATCTTATACAAATTAAAATTGGCTTCAATCTGTTTACTAATAAGTTTTACATGGATTCGTTTTGCTTCGTTTTTGCTGACTTCATAAGTTCCTGTAGCAAACACCCACATGGTACCGCCACCATACTCTTCCTTAGGGATCACACCCTCAAAGTCCAGATATTTCAACGGATGCGGCTCTGTCTCGATTGCCAATCGCTTAATACCCGGCACTGGTGGTAATCCCTTTGGGATGGCCCAGGAACGCAATACGCCTTTCATCTCCAGTCGCAAGTCCCAGTGCAGATTGGTAGCGTGATGAATCTGGATCACAAATCTTTTACCTGTTGTCTGTGTGTCAGTTTTCGTATTAGGTTCATTGGTTTTCGAAAAATCTCTCTTTTCATCATACTGTTGTAATTGCTCCTTTATTGCTGCTTTAGGCGTTGGTGTGGGCTGTGAACCACGTTTATCGTGCAAGTGAACGGCATAACTGCGAAACCCTTTCCAGGCGTCTCCTTGTTGCTTGAGCAGGTCTGGCACATTTCGGATGGTGTAAAGGCTTGGATGCTCTAGATCTTCAAGCTGCTCCCACGTTATTGGCATGGAGACGGTAGCACCAGGTCTTCCTCTTGTTGAGTATGCCGCCACTGTTGTCTGACTCTCGTGATTACGATAGATGTCAATCAACATTTTGCTGGTTCTTGCCGTTTTCTTTACAGACAATGTGCACTGATTTGGATACAATTTGATGAATCCTTGGGTCAGTTTTTTGACGGACTCCATGAGTTCCTCATGTTTCCATAATGGAGCAATTGGCGTACAAACGTGCAATCCCTTACCACCGCTAGTTTTGACGAAAGCGTGATAGCCGTA
>Ga0209186_1000161_pt1 | contig 54926 bp, 38 predicted proteins | sample SidtaG_FD_187426 | JGI IMG/M metagenome (GOLD analysis project Ga0209186, IMG submission 187426) | Marine algal microbial communities from Sidmouth, United Kingdom - Sidmouth_Male2 metaG (SPAdes) (version 2) | ecosystem: Host-associated > Algae > Red algae > Unclassified | place: Sidmouth... | reverse complement strand
GTGCGGTCATCCTCATCCACGAACAAAACGACCCGCCGCTAATTTCCCAACCCGATAACCGACATGTCCTGGACCATTCTCGATCCCGCATCGCCCGACCCCATCCGCGAACACCAACTGCGCATGAACCGACGCCACTTCTTCGGCCGTTCGGCCATGGGCATCGGTGGCGCGGCGCTGGCGACGATGTTCGGCAAGGAAGGCTTGCTTGCCGCCGCGCCGTCCTCCCCGGCCAAAGCGCAAGCGGGTCCGCAAAACGCGCTCGGCATGCCGCACTTCGCGCCCAAAGCCAAACGGGTGATCTACCTCTTTCAAAACGGCGCGCCGACGCACATCGACATGTTTGACTACAAGCCGAAGCTGCACGGCCTGCACGGCAAGAAACTGCCGGCCGGTTACGCCGAGGGCAAGCGCTTCAGCACGATGACCAAGAACGTCGACGACAAGCTGATGCTGCAACCGATCGAACCGTTCAAACAGCACGGCAAAAGCGGAGCGTGGGTGAGTGCCCTGATGCCGCACACCGCGAAGATCGCCGACGAACTTTGTTTCATTAAGAGCATGCATACCGACGCGGTGAACCACGCGCCGGCGATCGCGTTCCTGCTCAGCGGCGCGCAGATTCCCGGACGCCCGACCCTCGGTGCCTGGCTCAACTACGGACTCGGCTCGCCTGCGTCCGAGCTGCCCGGCTTTGTCGCCATGACCTCGGTCAGCAAAGGCACCAGTTGCGGTCAAATCTTCTACGACTTTTACTGGGGGGCCGGCTTCCTGCCGAGCCGTTTTCAGGGATCGAAATTCCGCGGCAGCCGCGACCCAGTTCTGTATTTGAAAAACCCGGCTGGCATGCCGCCCGAACTGCGCCGCGGCTTGCTCGACGATCTGGCCAAGCTCAATCATTTGAAGTTCGAGGAGGCTGGCGACCCGGAAATTCAGACCCGCATCGCGCAGTACGAGATGGCCTACAAGATGCAGACTTCGGTGCCCGACTTGACCGACTTTTCCGACGAACCCGAGCATGTGCTCGACATGTACGGACCGCAAGTTCGCGAACCCGGCACCTTCGCCTACAACTGCCTGATGGCCCGCCGCCTCGCCGAACGCGGCGTCCCGTTCGTGCAGTGCATGCACGCCGGCTGGGACCAGCACAACACCATCACCACCGAACTCTACACCCAGTGCAAAGACACCGACCAGGCCAGCGCGGCCTTGGTGATGGATCTAAAAATGCGCGGCATGCTCGACGACACGCTGGTGATCTGGGGCGGTGAGTTTGGCCGTACGCCGTTCATTCAAGGCGACATCAACAACCGTCCCCGCTGGGGCCGCGACCACCATCCCTATGCGTTCACGGTGTGGATGGCCGGAGGCGGCACCAAGCCCGGCATGAGCTACGGCGCGTCCGACGACCTCGGCTTCAACGCGGTCGAAAACAAAGTCCACGTCCACGATTTCCAAGCCACGCTGCTGCACCTGCTCGGCATCAACCACGAAAAGCTCACCTACCGTTTCCAAGGCCGCTATTTCCGGCTCACCGATGTGCACGGCCACGTCGTTCGCGATGTGATCGCGTAGAAGGCCTACGGGGTAGTTCTGCGACCTGAAGATGTGGCGCGGCGGCTTTATCAAGGTCCGTAAAGGGTATGGCAGGAGTTTGCCATAGGATGGCAAGCCTTTGCCATAGTGTGGCAGGAGTTCGCCATAGTATGGCGAGCCTTTGCCATATCATACGGGCCTTGCCGACGGGCTAGTTTTGGAGTTCGCAATCTTCCATCTTCCACCTTCCATCTTCAAAGCCGAAGGCTTCTACTAAACCGAGATCCATTCGTCATCGTCTGCTTCCGGTGTCGCTCGCTCGGCCTGATAAGCGAGTGCCGAAAGTTCGGTGCGAAGGCCACGGAGAATAGAGGACTGCATGAACAGGAGCAACAGGGTGTAGCCGAGGGCAAACGCACCAAGCAGCAAGGGTATTATTATCCTCATAGTGCTTCTATTACCAAAGGAGGATACGAAGGGTGCGACGAGCACAACAAGTCCAATCAGCAGCAGGGATCCACCGAATTGAACGAGCCAATAGATTCGGATACGTTTGACCGTTTTCCGGCTGCCGATGTCTGCGGCCAGAGCTAAAAAGCCGACCACGATCAGTAGGTTTGCCAGCAGTGAAAGGATTGTTGTCGGGATCTGTGTCATCTGTGACAACTGGAGGATGTCTTCGAAATCAGAGAACCCCGAACGCCCCCCGCCGAACCGGTAAAATAGTTGAGACATCGAATAGACGCTGTAGCAGGCGACCAAAAAACCAGACAGAAAGAGGATGCGTGGCGCTGCGTTCGGCACCAACAGGCATTGAACGAAGCCGATAATCGCGAGCAGACTGCCCGTCACCAGAGTCAGCCCGCCCAAGACCGCGAGAATCGCCGCGAAAACGCCCGACCAATCACGGACGGCAAAACTCAGGATCGATAGGAACAAACCGGCGGCGATCACCAGCAGTCCAATCGCCGTCCATTGCATGCCATCGCGGACAATGCTCCAACGCAGCGGATGTTCGCGAAGCGAGGCGAGGACGTTCTTGTGTGGTCGTGTTTTCATGTGAGGCTCCTTGTTGTTGAAGTTCGCGCAGTGCAGTGGGTTCTTCGAAATTGTCCATGCCTTGAGCGGACAGATTGAAGGAACGAATAGAAAGCACCGTGCATGAATGCCATCTCGAAATTTGGTGTTCCACCGATTCCTTTTTCGCTCTGGCGCAGGGAATCTCTACACCCACTGGAAGCGAGCGCGACCTTCGGTTTGGTACGAGCGAAGGTCTACTCCGAACGCGGCTGCCGCATCATCAAATCCTCGACCGCGCGCAACGGCGATTTCCCATCGTATAAAATCGCGTAGACTTCCTGGCTGATCGGCGCGGAGATGCAGAGATCGGCGGCGAGAGGTGCGACCGTTGCGGCGTTCCAATAGCCTTCGGCAACTTGTTCCATGCTGGCGATGATGTCGTCGATGTTTTCGCCGCGGCCGATGCGTTCGCCGACGCCGCGGTTGCGGCTGAGTTGGCTGCCGCAGGTGACGATCAGGTCGCCGAGGCCGCTGAGGCCCATAAAGGTTTCGCCGCGCGCGCCGAGCGCTTCGCCGATGCGACGCATCTCGGCCAGTCCGCGGGTGATCAGTGCGGCCTTGGCGTTGTCGCCGAACGCGAGTCCGTCGACCACGCCGGCGGCGATGGCGATGACATTTTTCAGCACGCCGCCGAGTTCGACCCCGGCGACGTCGTCGGACGTGTAGACGCGAAAGCTGCGGTTGTTGAACAACGCCTGCCAGACGGCGGCATCTTCGAGACTGGCCGAGGCGACGGTGACGGCGGTGGCGGCGCCTTTGGCGACTTCCTCGGCGTGGCTCGGACCGGAGAGCACCGAGGCGGGGCAGCCGAGTTCGGCGGCGGCGACTTCGGTCATGCGCGCGCTGTCGTCGGGGTCGAGTCCTTTGGCGACGCTGAGCACTTGGGTCTCGGGTGCGAGTTTACCAGCGAACTGACGGGCGAGATCGCGGAAGTAGCGCGAGGGGGCGGCGAGCACGACGAGTTCGGCGGTGGCAGCGGCTTGGTCCGGGTCTGAGGTCCAGTTCAGTTCGGCGGGCAGCTTGATGTCGGGCAGGTAGGTCGGGTTGGTGTTCGTCGCGGCGATGGCGGCGATGCGTTCGGAGTTACGTCCCCAAACGGTGACGTGGTGGCCATTACGGGCGAGGACGGTGGCCAGTGCGCTGCCGTAGCTGCCGCTGCCGAGGACGGTGATGTTGCGGGAACGTTTCATGATGTTGGAGTTACAGTTGGAGATCTCGCTTTAGCGCCGATTTTGTTTTCGTTGCCCGCGAGGATCCGACGGATGTTGCCACGATGCCGGAATACCACGAGAACGGCGAGCAGGGTTAAAGCGATGGACAAGATCCAGGGGGCCGAACCCGCGTCCGAGCCAGCTGCGTTCGAACGCGGCTGGAACCATGGCAACCACGAACCGATTCCGATGGTCAGTGCGGCGCTGATCGATGCCAGCGACACCATGCGCTTGAGGGCCAATACCAGAATCCAGATCAGAAAGGCGAGCAGGGCTAGCCATGGGACGAGTCCGACCATCATGCCAGCACCGGTGGCGACGCCTTTGCCACCGGTGAAGTTCAGAAAGCAGCTGAAACTGTGTCCGAGAATCGCGGCGACCCCGGCGCAGATTTGAGCGACCGAGATGGTCAGGTCCGAGGCAGCGGTCCCGCGCAGAAGCCAGCCGATGAAGAGAACGGGAAGCAGGCCTTTGCAAAAATCGAGGCCAAAGGTAAGCAAGCCCCACCCTTTACCTAAGATCCGGAATACGTTGGTGGCGCCAATGTTGCCGCTGCCGACCTGCTGGATGTCCACCCCGTTGGCGCGGGCGATCAAAAAGCCAAAGGGGACAGATCCGACGAGATAGCCGAGTATGACGGCAATGGCGATGGCGATTAGCATGCGCTTCCAGAACACGGAGCAGGCTGGTTCGACAACCAGAATTACCGAAAATCCTCCGAATTCAGGGTGGAACGTAAGAATTGTCGTTCCAGCCGCGAAAAAGGTGCAAGACTGTTAACATCAAGAGGATAGAGCGGTATAGTAAGTGAGACTGGAATTGTTTCAGTTGTAGAAAAAAAGAAAGAATCGACGAAGATCCCCAACAAACTAGAACAAAATACGTTTATCTTAGTCAGAGACCCGTCAAAGCATGGGCGAATCGAACCCAAAATAACTACCCACCACCAATTTGAGACAGATTTAACGTTGCAAGAAGACCTCTTCGGGGTTAAAACAGAATCGAGAACAGGAGAATTACATACCATGAAAAAACTCATCGCCATCGCCGCAGGACTGGGCATCTTCGCCACAATTGCCTCGGCACAAGTAACGACGCGTAACGCGGCAGGATATGCCAAAGTAACCGTCAACGCCCCAGGACTAGCACTTCTGAGCACCCCATTCGACCGTTTTGACGGTAATGTGGACAACAACTTGGACGATCTCGTCCCCGACTTCCCGGCTGGCACGAAAGTGTTCAGGTTTGATTTTGCATCCCAAAACTACCTCGCCAGCAACTTCCAATCTGCTTTCGGTATCGGCCAATGGGTCCCGAACATCCCGATCAAGCGCGGAGAGGCCTTCTTCCTGAGTATTCCTGCTCCCGACGCCATTAATCCGGCCACGAGCTACGACTGGTACGCCCACGGCCAAGTGCCAGACACGACCACCGCCCCGACCACTTCGCTTGCCTTTGGTGCCGGAAAAAACAGCATGGTCGGCTTCGCCTACCCGGTTGCCCGCAACATCCAAAATACTGAAATCGGCACCGGTGCCCAAGCTGGAGACAAACTCTACATCTGGGACCAGTCTAGTAACGACTCCCCTGTCGGCGGATGGATCGCCTACAACTTTAGTTCCGCCTTCGGCATCACCAACTGGAACGGCAGCGACGGATCGACCAACCCGACCTTCCAACCTGCAAACGGATTTGTGTTCACCCAGCTGGCAACCAACTCTCGCAGCGCTTGGACCGAGACCAAGTCCGACTACTACAACTGGCCCTGATCTCAGTTCGGCAGATAGAAGCCCCGCCACCTCCGAAAGGAAGGTTCGCGGGGTTCCTTTTAACCACTCAACAACAAAGCCCAAGCAACCCCTACGTTTGGGAACTTAAAAAATCGCAACCCAATCAGCCGAAATTTTCTGTTGATTTACCCACCAGCACTCATTAGAACTTAGACATGAAGTCCATCGTCACTGCCATCGCCCTACTCTCTTTAGGTTCGTTCACTTTCGCCAACATTCAGGTTTTCTGGACCGCCAACGGTGCTATCGTCGATGACGATACCCGTACCGGCAATCCTTTCCCAGATGGGCTGCCCGCCGGATCGCTGTTCCAGTTGATCTGGTCCCCGGATTCCACAGCCGGTGCACTCGACATCACCGATCCGACCTCTCCGACCGGCGGCGATATCGTGCTCAACACTTATTCCTCCACGGGACCCAGCACACCTCCAGAGATCTTCGGTGACAAGCCCAACATTAATACCACCTATGGCCTCGCCGGCGATCCCGGCGGAGCCCTCCCCAACGAAGGCGAAGGCGGCTTCATCTATACCCGCGTCTTTAACTCGGCCAATCCGACCATCGGCAACTTCTACGCTCAAACCACCCCGCGTGGTCCGACTGGCGATGCCACGCCGCCCGACGGTAGCACGCCCTCCCCCTTCGACGGAGACATCACCCTATCCGGAGACCCAGAGGTCGATCAAGCCGACGGCACCAACCTCCTGATCGTCGATCGCCCGATCGTCGTTCCCGAACCCGGCACCTTGCTGATGTTCGCACTCGGCAGCCTGCTTCTTATTGGCTTCCGCCGCCGTCGGTAACCTCACCTTTCCGACCAAATGAAACCGCGCCTTGAGCGCGGTTTTTTTTTACCTTAAAATTGACCTCAACCATACCCGGACTGGAGATCCCTTCCCTGACGGACTTCCTCTCGGCGCCCTGTTTCAGTTAATCTGGTCTCCGGATTCCACGGCGGGGACAATCGACCCAACCAACCCGACCGTTCCGACTGGTGGCGATATCGTGCTGGACACCTACGCTTCAACGGGACCCGTCAGTACACACGGGATCACGAAAGATTCGCCTAACCAAACAAGAATCTACGGTAACGCCGATGACCCAGGCGGCCCCCTTCCGAATGGAGGTGTCGGTGGTTTCATCTACACCCGCGTCTTCAACGCCAGCACCCCCAGCAATGGCAACTTCTACGCGGAAACTACGCCGTCCGGACCAGTTCCTGACGCGCACCCACATGACGAAAAAACTCCGTTCGATGCTGATATCACGCGTTCAGAAGACCCGGCAATCAAGGTGATGCACAACACCAACACCCTTTGTATTGACCGCCCGATCCTCATTCCGAAGCAATAACCCTCTGAGTCTTACCGCCGATCCCTCACCCTCTCGGCGGCATCCTTCTTCATTGAACGACGCGAGGGCTTGAAAAGAAACCGCCCATCGGGCGCGGTTTTTTTTTACTTTGCCAGCAAGCTTGGTCAAGGGACCATGCACATGATCGGTTCACTGCTACGTATCGTCTTCGCCCTCCTGTCCGCCGCAGGAGCTGGCGCGCTATTTTACTTTACCCAATTTCCGGGCGCCTTCCCCGGCGAGTCGGCCCGCGCGATCACCGAACACCTCGGCATCAACCCGTTTCATCCGATCCGACATCCGCTCTGGGGGCTCTGCCTTCAGTTCATCACCGAAGGCCATAGCAAACTCTGGATTCCGGCCAACCTGTTCTCTGCGGTGTGTTGCGCCATCAGTGTGTTCTTCGTCTTTCTGATCACCGCCAACATTCCGCACAACCGCAACACCGAAGAGAACCTCGACCTCGAACGCCATCCGAAATGGCTCGGGCTGTTCTGCGGATTCGCCGCGGCCGGTTTTCTCACCGTCAATCTCAGCTTCTGGTTTAGCGCCACCCGCGCCTACCCAGCCACTTTAGGCATCGCCCTACTCCTGCTCTGCACTTGGCTGGTGACGATCGCCCTGCGCCGCGGAAAAATGTGGCCGCTGTACATCGCCACGCCGATTTTCAGCCTCGGGATGATGGAGCACGTTACCTTCATCTTCATGCTACCATTGTTCGTTCTTGGCTGCATTCAGGCCGTTTACTTACGCTACGAAAAGTTCCGGCTCGGGCCGCTGATGCTCATCGGACTGCTTGGCCTCACCGGTCTCGCCTTCTCTGTGTTCGCCGGGCAACGCTTACTGCTTCACCCATCCGCCGAGTGGATGTATGTGACCGATTTGCAAGACGCCACTCAGAAGGTCTTAGCGGTGCAATTTAACCGGCTGAAAACCGGCATTCCCCGGATGGGCTGGCTCACGCTCGGACTAACGACGCTGCTTCCCGGCATTATTGTTCTGATGCCAAAACGCGTCAGCCAGTTCGGACTCATCTGGACCTCAATGCTGCTCCATCTCATTTGCACCGTCATCGCCGGACTCATCCTGTGCAACGGATTCATTTCGTCTTGGAGCATGTTCAACATCTATCCACTGTTCATCGCCCCGGCCGCGTTCGTCGCGATCTGGGCCGGGTACCTTGCTGGGTATTGGATTGTCATGATGCGCCGCAAGCGCCGCCTTGCCGGCTCGTTCGAGAAAGGCCTGCGCAAGTTCCTCTCCTGGCTGATGGTCCCTGCCTTCGCCGCCGCCATCGCGGTAATTGGCTGGATGAACTATCAAGAATACCTCGGACCGCATTACAGCCACTATCACGATATCATCCAAGAACTCGCGGACGATTTCGAACAGCACAAGGTCGTGTTGTCCGGCACCGGACTTGAGGAAGCCATTCGGCTCGAACTTCACCACCGAGGAACGCAGCCGGTGCTACTCCGCCCCCGACTCGGCGGCACCGACTCGTACCGACGCTATTTGCAGGACTTGTTTCCACAGCAGCGACTCAAGTCGCTCGCACAAGTAAGCCAGGGTGCCTTGCTCGCTGAGTGGTTGCGCATTGAACCCTCCGCCAGCAGCGGATTCGCCGTGTTGCAACACGCCGACCTGCTGCGCAACTCCGATCTCGTGCCAGTCCCCGACGGCAGTGTGTTTGTTGGGCAAGCGGCCCCCCCCGAAGCGGCGACCCTGTTCGCCGAACAATCCAAGCGCTGGGAGAAGATCCCAGTGGAAGAGATCAGCAAGCGCGCCGAAGAAGGAGGCATGCTCGCCCCAACCTATGGCTGGTACCTACGTCATTACAGCAAGCTCGCCAACAACACCGGTGTGCTCTTACACGAAGCTGGCAACAAGGCGCTGGCGGAAAAAGCCTATCTCGAAGCCTACCGCCTGCATCCAAGAAACATCAGTACCATGCTCAACCTCGCGAACCTAGAAACCCGAGGCGACCTGACGATCACCGATGGCAATACCGGCACCAACTGGTTGGCCAGAGTTCAGACGGAGATCGAGGACCGCGAACGTGAACCACGCATCTGGAGCCTGAGCTACCATTACGGGTATGTTCACGACCCCGGTTTCTACCTGCAACGCGGCATGGCCTGGGCCATGTCCGGCAAACCAAAAGTTGCCGCGCGCGAGATGGAGAAAGCCATCGAAATGGCCCAAGACACGCGCGCCATGCGCATGCAGTTAGCCGCAACCTACTTCAAGGCCGGCGAGACCCGCGAGTCCATCGCCACCTACACCCAGTTGCTACGCGAAAACCCCAACGATGTGCGCGCACTACTGGGCCTCGCTCGACTTGCCGCACTCGAAGGTCGTTATGACAACGCCCGTGAGCTGATTTCCCGACTGCGCAGCCTTAATCTCGACGACCAGCAAATCCGCTTCGAGGAAGCTGGGATCGAGATCCTGCTGGGGAACGACGAAGAGGCACTCGATATATTCAAAAGCCTCACCCGTAAGAATCCCAAGAACATGCAAGCCTGGGCCGGCATAGCGATTTTGTCCCGCCAGCTCGGCGAGAACGACCAATACCGTCGTGCGATGAGCCGCTTCAACAACAGCAAGGAACTACCGGTGAACTACCAGAAGCTACAAGGCTTCCTGCTGGCATCCGAAGGCAAGTACGACGACGCGCGTATTGTGTTTCGCAAAGTGCTGCGGCGTTCACCGAATGACACCCCGGTCTTGGAGCAAGTCCTACGCCTCGATATGCGCGAGGGCCGACCGCGCGACACCACGCGCCCGCGGGTGAAAACGCTGCTCGAGGCGGACCCCAGCAATGCCTACGGCAACTATGTGCTCGGACTGATGCAACACCTCGACGGACGCCATCAACTCGCCGTCACCGCCTTTAAAACGAGCCTTGAAACCGAACGCTCCCGCGACACCCTGAACGCGCTCGCATGGTCGCTCCACGAACTGCGGCAGAACGAGGAAGCCCAAGGGTTCGCCGAAGAGGCGGTGCGCATGGACCCGAAATACGCCCCCGCTTGGGACACGCTCGGCAATATCTACGCCAAACTCGACGACATACCGCGCGGGGCGATCTGCCTACAAAAAGCGCTCGAAATCCAACCGCAAAACCCCTATTTCCTGTTCCATCTAGCCGACATGTACGAGCAGATGGGCAAGATCGATGAGGCACGAAGCCTGATGAAGACACTCATGCCGAACCTCGTCCGCCTCCCCTCCTCCATCCACCGAGATGTATTCGACTTGAAGGAGAAACTAGCGATCGACCCCGAACCCGCCGGAACGCCCGATGGCTAAGTCGGCGTTTCATCTGGTGCATGGCGACGACGATTTCAAGGTGGCGGAATCGGCGCGCGAACTGGTCAACAAAATCTGCCCGCCCGAGTTGCAGACCACCGGCCTCGTGCTGATCGACGGCGCGGTTGACCGCGTCGACGAAATCGAAGTCACCACGACAAAGGTGATCCAAGGGCTGTTCACCCTGAGTCTGTTCGGCGACCAGACCACAGTCTGGCTGAAAAATGCGTCCTTTCTCAACCCCTACAAAGCCCCCGGCAACACCGCTGGCGCGAAAGACCAAGTCAGTGGTCTGCTTGAGAAACTGAAAGGTGGCGCACCCGGCAACCAGTTGGTGATCAGCGCGCCGCGTTTGGACAAGCGTTCGGCGTTTTGGAAATACTTCGATAAGGAATGCTCGGTCGTCATCCACGAACGACCGAAACAGGAATACAAAATCGACCAGTCCGCCACCAAAACGGCGGGTGACTGGTTCAAGGAAGCGAAGGTGAAGGCCGCACCCGACGTGGTGAAGCGCTTCATTCAACGAGCGGGCAACGACTCCCGGCAGATCCGCATGGAAATCGACAAGCTCGCCTTGTTCGCCGGCGAGGGTGGCACGGTGACCGCCGACATGATTCAAGATCTGGTGTCGCCAGCACGCGGCGCGATTCTGTGGGACTTCACCGACGCCTTCGGCAACGCCCAACTGGAACGCGCGGTCAAGCTGTTGCATCAACTGCTCGGCCAACGCGAAAACCCGGTGACTCTGCTGATCCAACTCACCAACCGCGCCCGCGAATTGCTGGTCTACCGCGAATGCATGGATCGCGGCTGGCTCAGTGGCGAGCGTTTCAGCAATTCCCCGGAAGCCGAAGCCCTGCTCGGCACCCTGCAACCCGATCCCCGGACGATCCATCCGTTCCGGATCAAAAATCTCGCGGCGCAGGCGCGGAACTACAAAGTCTCTCGCCTGGTTCGCATCCGCGACCTGTTTCTGGACACCCACGAAAAGATGATCTTCGGCAAAATCTCCCATCCGGTCATGCTGGAGATGGCGGTGATCCGCGCGATTGGTTCGGGGCGTTCGCGCTAATCAAGTTTAGCGTCGAGTGAGGCGGTCCTCCGAGCCTTCATATCTGGACGCTGGTTTCTTTCCGCAGGGCACTCTTCGCAATCCTGATTGCCTCCTATTTTATCTTCGACCTGGCCAGTATTTCACCTTGGAGGAGATCAAAAAGTTGCAAGGCAAGGTGGCGGACCAACATCCCATCTTGGTGAACGGCCTGTTCCTTCTCGTGTATGGTTGATAACCGGGGCCTGAAGCGGATCAAGACATGGACGTTCGCGTGGGTTAGTCAGATCGGCATGTTCGAGGTTCGCCTTCAGCGCCGGACTGTGGCAGGCCTTGAAACTCATGCTCCACAAACAGTTTTTCTTCCTTAGCCCACGTCGCCTCACAATCGTGAGCCGATCCAACTCCAACATTACCGAGACAAATAATCTTGCCACCCAAGCACCGACAACTCCCTGAGTCGCTTGCGACCTGTGATTGGCGTCCCCTGTTCTTGTCGGACATCACCCGGCAAAATTCGGGACTTCTCCCTGAATTTTTCCAGCGTTGTTGGGCGCTCTTTCTGCCTCCCGAACCTGACGGCCTAGATATCTATTGGATTGCCGAAGAGGATTTTCAGCGGTTCAGCCAGCTTTGGATCTCCATCACGAACGACGAAAAAGCCTGGGATGAGACGCGAAAAAGAATTCGAGCGGATGCCGTGGAGGCACTCTCGTCAATCGGTGTACTGATTGAGGCGGAACAAGAGTCCCCTGAGCTTCGTCGCCGATTGAAGCAAGTAAACGTCCCTCCAGTCCGCCTAGGGCTCTCCCTGTTGACGCGTGACACGTTGCCTCACCTTGAACGGGTGAAGGAGTCGGGCGTGGCCTTGGACATGTTGATCCACCATATCGAACGATCTTACCCGTCGTGGGGAACCAGTCTGAAATTAGCCTATCGAGTAACAACCCTTAAACAATATCGACAGGCCCTTACAGACGCCGTTGAGATGATTGAGAGAGTGGATGATCCGATGGAAGCCTTGGCTAAGATCAAACACCTTGTCGATCAACATCAGTCTAAGGCAAAGCCGATTTCCTTTTTACGAGACCGCACCGCTCTCGTCTTGTATGAAATTGTATCAATCAATGCCAACGCAGGCTCGAAGTACGTCGCGAAGACGCGGTCTGAATTTTGGTCCTTTCTCCGCGCTGGCCTGATCGGCGGGGTATTCGTGGCGATCTTTGCCTTGCTGAAGTTGTACATTGATGTCTTGGGCCCACCCAGTTTGGTTCGTGGATTTCTCTACTCGGTCAATTATGCCGCCTGCTTCATTTTAGTCGATGCGCTCGGAGGAACGATCGCCACCAAGCAGCCCGCCATGACGGCAAATCTTTTAGGCGATGAACTCTATCGGCAGGAAAAGTGGGACCGCCCCGATTCGCATGCGGTTGCGAAACTGGTGGCTCGAGTATTTCGGTCCCAACTCGCCTCGCTGATTGGCAACGTGGTCATGGCGATCGCCGTGGCGGCTCTCCTCGTCTACCTCCTGGACCCCGTTGCGGCACTCGACGATGGCGTGGCGAACAAGCTACTTGAGAAAAACGATGTAACGACAATCTCGCCCATCATCTATGCCGCTTTGGCCGGCGTGTTTTTGAGTCTCTCCGGGTTCATCGCCGGCTACCTTCAGAATTTCGTTATTTATACGCGGGTTACGGAACGCTATCAGTGGGCGCACCCGCATCGCGTCAGACGAATTAACGCCTTCAACTATCTTAGGAAAAAGTCCGCGAAAATCAGCGGGAGTATCGTGCTGGGGTTCTTTCTCGGATATGCGGGCGTGATGGGCGATGGCTTAGGGCTCCCGCTCGATATTCGCCATGTCGCCTTTTCGTCCGCACATTTATCCTTGGGTGGAATCTGGCTGACCAAATTTTTTGAGTTTTTGCCGTACCTTCTTTTAAATGTTGCCGTGATTGGCTCGGTCAATTTCTTTACGAGTTTCTTAATGACCTTCGGCATCGCACTCCGCGCACGTGGCCTCAATTCGGTTGAGCTAGGCAAGGTGCTGTGGGGCTCAACCAAGTTGTTTCTTCGGCGGCCTTGGCTCTACGTTTTCCCGTTGGATGAAAAGCAGCCCACCGGACAGTAGGGTCTGGGCTTTCCGACTCTAGGCCTCGTCCGCCACCAACAGCCTCGTCGACAACAGAGGTTCTAGTTGCAGGGAGTTTCTTTCAGGATATTTCTCATATTTCTCATTGTCCATGGTCCCATGACGCCGGATCCGTAACAATTAACTGAAAACTGCTCCGAAGAATGGTTCCATGAGGTCGCAACCCACATGAAAACCAGCGACGCCGGATCATTGGTGTGGATCGCGATGGAGGCCCATGGTGACTGAGGAACGTGGATGTCAAATGGCGCGCTACAGTTCTGGTGGATTTACCTGGTGCAAGACCTTGGTCCCGACGCCATCGTCAACACCCTAAAAACCGTCGACCCACATGGCCTGCAAGCCCGCCATGAAGTAAACGATTCAGATACGAAATTTGGTTGGGATGGCAACGAGTCTCGGATTCTTCCTCCCGATACGGCGTTCACTCCACCTCCTCGCTTTTGCGCACTGCGTCCTTCCGGTGGCAATTATAGGCGCGTGGCGGTGTTGACCCACCGGCTCGCTGCCGCCGCGAGTTCGGCCGAATTCCTTAAGTTTAATTTGTTCTTCAAGTTCGAACGATAGGTTTCAACCGTCTTGGCACTAATAAACAGAATGGCCGCAACCTCCTTGGTCATTTTCCCCTCGCCGATCAGGCGGAATACCTCGATCTCCCGGTCGCTCAACCGACCCATACCTGCCGGTTTCGACAAGTTGTTGAAGCGCATCGTTTCCCTCACGTTTGCACTCAGATAGGTGCCTCCCGAGACGACAGTCTGCACCGCCTCGAAAAGGTTGTCAGCAAGTTCCCGCTTCATCAGGTAGCCATTGCCTCCGGCCTTTATTACGCGTTCCGCATACATCCGCTCATCGAACATCGACATGAAGAGGGCGGGGAACGTGTGGCCCATCGCACGAACATCCTTGATCCATTCTAGGCCGTCGCCGCCCGACAATGCAATGTCAACGATGGCCAAGTCTGGCACGGCACTTGCTACGGCCTCCATCGCCTCCGTGACGTTTGATGCTTCGGCGCAGGAGGCAATATTGAAGCTGGGATCTTCTTCCATGAGACTTCGTAGCCCGGCACGGACAATAGGATGGTCGTCGATCAACAGGATATTCACATCACATTTATACATGTTTCGTACGCTTTTTGGAAGAACCACGCTTATCGGGAAAACCCTGAAAGCATTTCCATCGGCTTGATGTCTGTTGCCTCCCACAATTACCAAAGCTATGATTTGAAATGGAAAAGCAGCTCAACATTTTGATTATCGAGGACGAACCAGCCGATCTGGCGATTATTTCCTCGCATTTGATGGAGACGAAGCAGGCAGTTCCCTCTCTCGTGACCGCCACAACTCTGAAGGAAGCCATGACCTTCATGAGGACGTCGCAGTTAGACGCGGTCATTTGTGATCTTAATCTTCCGGATTCATACGGCTTGGAAACAGCCAAACAAGTGGTCGCCGAAGGCGTTCCAGTTGTGGTTCTCACCTGTAGTGGTGAACATGAATTGGCAGAAAAGGCGATTCGCCTCGGCGCACAGGATTATTTAGAGAAGGATAACCTCACATCTTGCCGACTCTGGCGGAGCTTGCTTTTTGCCATAGAGCGACATGCTCTCTCATCGGAATGGGAAGAGATACGCCGAGATCGTGAGCAGAAACGAAGGTTAGAGGCCATCGGTCGTTTCAGTGGAGGCGTCGCCCACGACATCAACAACGCACTCGCTGTCGTTATCGGCTATACGGACATTCTTTTGGAGGACGGCGCGGATGCTCTTGATGAAAACGCACCGCTCATCAGGCAGGGAGCTGATCGCATTGCCCAGCACGTCAAGCGGTTGACACAGGTAGGCGGACATCAAGAGTCTGTAACCTTTGGTGTGATGGACCTTCCCGGTGCTGTCCGCAGCCTTAGACTTCACACGGAAAAAGAACTTCCTCCAGGTATTCATCTGGAATTTAAGTTGCAGGAAAACTGCTTTGTTTCTTTCTGTGACTACCATCTTCACCTGATCCTTGAGCATCTGATCGCGAACGCGTCCGAAGCGATGGAGGGAACGGGAGTCATTCATGTCGGTTGCCAGCGAGAGGAGGAAGAGGTCTGCTTGTGGGTGCAAGATGAAGGTTCCGGTATCGCACCGGCGTTGTTGGATACGGTTCGTGACCCCTACTTTTCCACCAAGGGAAGAGGGCATCCGGGACTCGGTCTGTCCGTCGTCGCCGGCCTTATGCAAGCCACCGAGGGGCGCATCGACATCGCTTCGTCATCAGATGGAACATGCGTCGCCTGTCATTTTCCTGTGGCCAGCAAGCCACTGGTGGTGGGTGCATCCGAGCCTTTTTGTCCATCTAGCAAACCTGCCCGAGAGAGTAAACCGAAAGTTCTGCTGGCAGAAGACGAACAGACACTCCGTTTGCTCGTCGGTTTCCAACTCGACCGAATGGGCTACGACGTTTGCTCAGCGGCGGACGGAGTCGACGCCGTGGAAACATTTATCGAAGCCCCCGGGTCTTTTGATCTGCTCATCAGCGACGTGCTGATGCCACGAATGACCGGGCCCGAACTGGTTGACCGCGTCCGGCAGGTGCGGCCAGAGTTGCCGGTTTTAATCATGACCGGCCATTCTAATGGGCAGTTGAGACAAGAATCTTGGTACCATCCGGAGATTCCCGTCTTGCTCAAACCATTCGGTATGCATGAACTACGTGAAAAGGTCTCGGAACTCATCGATGTCAGCCAACTCACCACCTAAACTAAGAACCTTGGTCGTGGAAGACGACCCGGCGGACGCCATGCTGGTAGAGGATTTACTTAACCGGATTTCTCTTTGGTCGATCGAACAAACTCGAGCTGGTGATCTGACCGGCGCACTAGGAAAACTGGAGGCCTTGGCCTTTGACTTGGCGTTGGTTGATCTAAATCTCCCCGACGCCAGTGGACTCGATACCTTGGTTCGCTTACGGACAGCCGCCCCTCATCTGCCGCTGATCATCATCTCTGGCATGGAGGACCGAAAGACGAGCCGCCAAGCCTTGCGGGCAGGCGCACAGGACTATGTGATCAAGGATGAACTTAATATCGATTCCCTGATAAAAGCCATCGACCAAACACTCGCGCGGGCCGCCTTGGAACTTGAACTCCGCACAAGCCGGAAGCGAACCATGGAAGATGCCCTCCTCCGCCAGAACGAGGCGATCCGTGCCGAGATCGGCGGAGAACTCCACGACGTTCTCTCCCAAAATCTCACAGCCGTGACCTTTCTCATCAAACGGATTCGGCGACAGTTAAAACCGGATGCACTCGGCAATCCGGCACTACTCGACGATTTAACCGGCTTGGTCGATCAGGCCATTCTTGACGTGGAGCGGTTGTCTCATGGGTTGTACCCTCCCGATCTGGAACGACGAGGCCTGAATCAGGCACTTGAGGAATTAGCGTTGTACACCACCTCTCTGCATGAGCTTCCATGCGAATATGAAGGGGTTGAAGTCGACCTTAAGCCGGAAACCGCCTTGCAATTCTACCGGATCGTTCAAGAAGCCATCTCCAACATCGTTAAGCATGCCGAAGCCAACTTGATCCGGATGCGTCTCGTCGTAACCGAAGCAACGTTGCAGTTGGAGGTCCGAGACAACGGACGTGGATTCGACGTTGCCACAGTAAAGAGGGGGCTGGGTAGTTCAACGATGCAACATCGTGCGGATGCGATCGGCGCTGACCTCAACGTGCAAAGCAAACGAGACGAGGGAACCCGTGTGGTATGCAGTCGGACTCGTTAACAGGCGGAACCTCCAACGACCTGACGCGGAGTTGTATCCTTCCACTACACCTCTGTTTTTCTCACTATAGCACCTAGTCTGTAATCGTACCCATGTCCATCCGCACGGCCATCCTCGTTTACTCCGTCCTCTTTACCGGCGGACTGGCCGTCCTGGTTGCAACTTTTCTGTCGTGGAGGCTGGGAAGTCTAACCGCAGATCTCCATCTGCGCGACCTCGAGGAATCGGTGACAACAGCGGAAAGTTTTATTGAGCAGGAACTCAAATACCGACAGCGCGCTCTTGATGACTACTCCACCTTCCCAGCGGTTACCCAAGGGGTTCTAAATCCGGCGGAACACCAGTCGAGTATCGTCAGTTTTCTCAGCGTTCTTTCAGCGCGGGACGAGGAACACGGTTCCTATACCCTGCTCGATTTTTCTGGCAACCTGATCTATTCGACCAACGTGAGCTGGGAGCCTGCGAATGGCCTTGCCGCTCGAGTCGAGCCGGTGCTTGCGGACCAAAGCTTAAACCATGTCCATCTGCGTGAGAGTGGGCAAAGTAGTATGGTTGAATTGTTTGTCCCGGTCTGTCCTGGCAGAAGACTCCCCGGGGAATCCGCTGAAGGTGTGTTGATCTACGAGTTCCCACTCGATCAGGTGCTAACGGATCTCACCGCTCTACGAGGTGAAGACATCGCCCTACGCCTCCACTCGCTCTCCGGAACCAGGATATGGGAGTCTGGAGACTGGCGGGAAGGCGCTGCAGATCGCGTCGACCGCTACGAAGATCTCGATATGGAGATCCAGGTTCAGTTCGATAATTCGGCCTCAGATACGATTCGACACCGCGCATTCAAAGACACCCTCCGCCTCCTGTTTCTACCCGGCATGTTCGTCGTCGGACTGGCCTTCTGGCTGGCCCAGCGCTATCTTGGGCGACCGCTGCGGCGTCTGGAGCAGGCGACCAACGCTCTCGCCACCGGAACGCCGGACGACAACGAGGTCCCGAGCGCCAGCCTCGTGGAGTTTCAGCGACTGAACGAAGCGTTCATGGATATGCGGACACAAATCCACGAGCGAGACAAACGGCTCCTCCGTTCCAACAGCGAACTAGAACGCTTCGCCTATGTCGCGGCCCATGATCTGCGCGAACCACTGCGGACAATCTCGAATATGCTGGGCTTGCTCGATGAGGAAAGCGGAACCAACCTCTCAAGCGAATATCACGAGTATTTGGAGATGGCCCGCTCACGCGCCGACCGCATGCAAGGGATGCTCGCTGATCTGCTTGCGATGTCGCGCTTGCATGTGGACCTCGCCAGAACCAAGTTGGACCTAACAGATCCGATCCAACAAGCCGTCGAATCCCTTCGAACGCAGATCGAGGCTTGCTCCGCCCGTATCGAACTCGGCGACCTCGCCGAGATCGAGGGCTGTCCGAACTTACTTGCCCTGTTGTTTCAAAACCTCATCGCCAACGCGCTTAAGTTTGTCCCCGATGGACGCCGCCCACATATCGATATTTCTGCCGTCACGAATGCCGGGCGCGTCACCGTCCGCGTGACCGATAACGGGATCGGTTTTAAACCCGAATACGCAGAACAAATCTTCGAAGTCTTCACCCGCCTTCACGGCAAATCGACCTACAGCGGCAGCGGCATCGGGCTCTCCATTGTGCGGCGTATCATGGACCTCCATGGTGGAACCATCCGCGCCGAATCAAGCGAAGGAGACGGGGCAACCTTCATTCTTGAATTTCCAAAGGCTCGGACATGATCCCTCCAGCGTACATCCATTCAACGACTCCCAAGAACCGGAACCTGCTCGGAGTCCTCGGCTTTCTGCTCCTTTTGCCGTTGTTCTTGGGAGCCCAAGAAAACCTCGCGTACCGAATTTATTTGGACGCCGATCAATCCCATCTCAAAGAGGCCGGCAACTCCATTCTGAACGGATTCCGTACAGCACTCGCAGAGTCGGACAACAAACTCGGCGAAACCCCGGTCGAGTTCGTCGTCAAAAACCACCGGCGCAACACCCTCCGTAGCCAACTGCATCTCCGGGAGTTCAAGGAGGATCCACGCGGACTGCTCGTGGTCGGAGGCGTCCACTCGCCGCCCATCCTTGCTAGCCGGGACTGGATCAACGAGAATGGGGTGCTGTTCCTCGACCCGTGGGCCGCCGCAGGACCCATCACCCGAGCCGCCAGTGGGGACACCAACTGGATCTTCCGTCTTTCCGTGGACGATACAAAAGCGGGTGCCTACATGGTCGGATACATGAAGGACACCCGGAAATTCCAGCGGCCGTTCCTCCTGTTGGAGGAAACAAAGTGGGGCGACACAAATTTGCTCTCCATCCAAGCCGCCCTGCGAAAAAACCGGATACGACCTGCAGGGATTCAACGCTTCCCATGGCATTTCGGAGCAGCCGCAGCCGCGAGACTCTCTGAGGCAGTTGCGCAAGCGGAACCAGACTGTATTTTGTTCGTTGGCAACACGCCCGAAGCGCAGACCATCTTTTCCGCCCTGTTGAACCACAAGCCAACGAGCAACATGCCGGTCATCAGTCACTGGGGGATCACGGCCGGCGACTTGTGGACCGGACTTCCGCAAGATAAACGAGAAGCGTTTGACCTCTGCTTTATCCAGACAGCCTTTTCGTTCTCGAGCTATCCCAATGATGAAGTGGGGAGGCGTGTCCTAACGGAAGCGAAGGCGTTCGGCGTAACTGCGGACCTTCCCGCCCCCGTTGGATTCATCCATGCTTATGATTTAGGGCGCATCCTCGTCACTGCGGCAGAACAGGCGAAGCTCACCGGAAACGTTTTACAAGACCGGGAACGCCTGCGGGTCGCGCTCGAATCCCTCGACGCACCGGTGCCGGGTTTGGTGAAAACCTATCGAAAACCGTTCCGCGCATGGCGCCCTGAAGATCCAGACGCCCATGAAGCCCTAGGCATGGAAGAACTCTCCATGGGGGCCTATCGTTCGAATGGCACCATCCATCTGCTTCACACCACACCAACCTATCCGAGAGCACCATGACCGAAGCCGAACCTTGGAATGCCGACCGCTTCCTCCAGCAAGTCGCCCATAAAGGACGCCACGACCTCGGGGCCCCCATCCGGGCCGTGCGCAACTTCTCCGATATGCTTCGCGAGGAACTTGGTGGCGACGTTTCAGACGATACCGCCACCTACCTCAATTTTATCGCGGGAGCGGGTGACCATCTGGACCTCATGGTGCGGCGCATCGTGGAACTCATCCGCCTTGACAGCGTCCCGACCAGTTTGGCTCTGATCGACCTTATCGAACTCCTGCCGTCCGACCCAGAGATCGAGTTCGAACTGGTGGGCGAAACAAGCGTGAACGCGGATAAGGACTTGCTCCGAATCGTTTTGAAAGAGCTGACCATAAACACCAAACGATATGGATCCGGTCCGGTTCGAATCACTCAGATGGAAAAGGGCCGGCTGCTGTTCGGAGATAATGGGGGCGGTATCCCCGCAAAGCATCTCGCGACAGCGCTCCTTCCATTTCACCGGCTTGTTCCAAATGCCCACTCTCCGGGAGTGGGGTTAGGACTACCACTGGCGGCACGATGCATGGAAAGAATGGGGGGACGTCTAGCCCTGCAAAATCCCGAGCGAGACCACGGTCTGGGCGTGTGCCTATCGTTGCCATCATCCGCCATTTCACTGGATGCTGAATTGGCAAAAGGCTAAGGTGACATCTCGTGAAATCCGACAATACAAAGGGCGCTTGAACATGCATCAGAATCCAGCTTGGCAGCATTTTCATAGTATAGAGGAACTCGGCACCACGGATATTGCCGAGGCGGTTCTCGTTCACCTTGAAGATGACGGGACCCGCCCCTTTTTGCTCAGGGTGGAGGATGGCTTCGTCATCAATCTCCGCGCGTTTAATTTCTCTCCCGACCACCCCAACGAAGACATGATTTCACTTCGCTGCTGGGTCACCGATAGCCGCCTGGTGACGGTTGCAAAGAACCCGATCCGAGCGGTCGAAACCCTCGCCGCCAATATTAATGACGATGACACTCCGGCTTCGATCTGGCACCGGTTGGTCACCGACCTCATCGAAAATATGTCGGTGGTCGTCCGGGAGTTGGAAGACAAGGCCGATGAGATTGAAGACGAAGTGGTCGATACGACCCGTTCCTCCCCGACCACCCGATTGAATCAATTGCGCCGTACCCTGATACAAACCTCGCGCTTCCTCGTGCCCCAGCGGGAGGTGTTTAATAGCGCGCAAAAACTCCGTTTTCCAGATAGCGACGAATCCCTCTTCCCCTTCGAAATCACGCAGGATTCAGTTCGGTACGTTGAGGATCTTGCCACAATTCGTGATCATTGCCTGCTGATGCAAGAGGAGATCAATAGCCAAAACGCATCAGAAATGAATCACCGGATGCTGATTCTCTCCGTCGCCGGTGGTGTCTTTCTGCCTCTCACCTTCGTCGCCGGCCTACTCGGGATGAACGTCTCTGGAATTCCCTGGGCAACGTCTCCCTTTGCATTCGCCGTCGTCTGTCTGGCCATGGTGCTGATTGCCGCCATCTTGATTGTTTGGTTAATACGTCGTATGTGGTAGCCTCTTTGATGGCAGGAGATGTGGCACCAATTTTATAGGTAAGACGTTCGTTATGAAGGGCGTGAGACGACCATTGAAAACCCCAATGAATCATCTTTCTAAAGAATTCAGGAAAATCCTGATATCCAATCCGCCACTTCATACATAAGGTGTACAACGATTTATTCTGAAAGGAAGCATTACATGATCAATCTCGCTACCAGCACGCTAAACAAACCCGTAGTCAGCACAGCGAACGCGGAAACCATCGCGACGATTACCGACCTCATATACGACCTGACCGAGCGGACGGTCTCCGGGTTTGAGGTACTCGCCCCCGCAGGGAAATACGTCCTTCCGGTGGGCAACATCAAGAGCGCCAGCACCACTCAATTCCTCGTGGAGGGCATCGAAGCCCTTGTTCCCTATGAAGACGCACCGGAATTGACCGCCGGACTTACCCGGGGTGCCACGCTTCACGAAATCGAAGTGACGACCACCGAAGACGTTCGGGTTGGCATGCTTGGCGACCTTGTGATCGATCTTTCAACGTGGGCGATTATCGGGTTCCGGGTAAATCGAGGCACGCTCTCCGACGCGATTTTGGGCGACGTTGCGGTCCCCGCCTCCGCGGCCGTGACCGTCTCTGCAACCTTGTTGCACATCTCGCCCGAGATGGCTGTCAGTCTCCAGAATGAAGGTGAACAACTTCTCGCTTCGTCAGTCCAAAGCGCTTCGGAGACCGCCGGAAATCTTCTAAAACAGGGGCAAGCTTTACTCGACGGACTGATCTCTTGAATTTCACTTGGAACAACGGAGATTTCGACATCGACCTCTCGTCTGGTGCCTCTACCGCAAAGGGCTCCCAGCATGAGGTGAATCAGGACCAATACCTCTTCGCGGAATTGAAGCAGGTGCTGGAAGTAGTTGATTCCTCCCTCGACCTTGAGACCGCCGACAAGGACCAAACTTGCGGAGCCGTATTCATCGTAGCCGACGGCGTCGGTGGCGGTGCCTGCGGGGAAATAGCCAGTAGAGAAGTCTTGCTTCGAGCTTCCGCACAACTCGTGGAGTACTCCGCCTGCAAGCCGCTCCCTTGGAACGATCCGCCCGCCATGCGCGAGGTTTTATTCGGGATCGTCGACGAATTGCAGAACCATCTCGAAAACTTGGCGCGCGGGCAGGCGAGCCGTACCATGGGCACCACCCTCTCGCTGCTATGCCTTGCGGGCGAGACGGCTTTCCTCGTTTATGTTGGAGACAGTCGTTGCTACCGCCTCAGTTCGGGAAGCGAGCTCGACCAAATCAGCCATGACCAGACCGAGGCTCAGCGGTTGATCGACGAAGAGGCCGTTCCCGTCTCGGTCGCCGAGGCCACGTCTGGACACATTCTTTTAGAAGCGCTCACCGGCTTCGAACACGAGGTAAACCCAGGATGGTGGTACGGGCCGGCCCGCTGCGGCGACCGCTTTCTGATGTGCACCGACGGGGTTACAGGATTTGTAAAACCTGCGGACCTCCAACAAATACTCGCCATGGCTGACGAACCGGAGCAAATCGCGCAGCGGCTAGTGAGTTCGGCTCAGGCCGCGAAAACGCACGACGACGCCACCGCCCTCGTGATCAAGTTGATGTCGCGCCCAGCCGGGCAGAAGAAGGTCTTATCCACATCGACAGTGCGAAGAGATAGCATCTTAGAAGAAACACAGGACTTATAACCTGCCTCAGACCAGAGGATCTATTCCGGATGCGGCAGCTTCACAATCGTGAGCCAGAATGTTTCGATCTCCAGAACGATCTTACGAAACGCTTCAAGCCCCACCGGTTTCGTCACAAAGCAGTTTGCTCCAAGGGCATACGTTTTCACGATGTCTTCGTCGGCCTCACTCGTCGTCAAGACGACGACGGAGATCGTTTTGAGATGGTCGTCAGCCTGCATTTGCTGCAAGACTTCGTGCCCGTTTACTTTGGGTAAGTTTAGATCAAGTAGGACAAGATCCGGAAGTACGGCGTCCTGATAAGGTGCCTCTTGGCGCAGAAAGGCTAAAGCGGCTTCACCGTCCTCCACCACATCGAGTCCCACTCGAAGCTTGGATTTTTCAAGTGCCTTGCGGGTCATCAAGATGTCGGCAGGATCGTCTTCGACCAGAAGGATTCGAGCAGGTGTCGTTGTGGCATTGTCTTCCATAATCCATCCAAATCATACTCGGGTTAGGCGATCCAGCACAGATCTCCAAAACAGGCGTGAAGGCGTGAACCACTATGTTCCGATCCTAAGCCTCCTGCACAGAGCATACAATCGGAACATGAAAGAAATTCATCCATCCGTCGTTTTCTCCATGTCCGAAATGGTGTCTCAACCACCGACTGACCCAAGTCGCTTAACATGGTTTGTAGACGTCTATTTTGGCCAGGAGATCTCAGCGCTCATGACGGAACCATCTCTTAATTCCTTGCAGCGCTTTCAAGCCGGTCATCGTTTTCCGCTGGTAGTTCTCTCGCGCCATAACCAACATCGCCTGGCATCCGGAGGGGCTCTCGAACGCCATGTGGTCCGAACCCGGTGCCGCCCGCATGAAGTCTCCGGGACGGAACATCTGGCCGTCCATGAGGATATCACCCGAAAGTAGATAGGCCGTTTCAACTCCCTTGTGGGTGTGCTGAGGGAACAAACTTCCCGGATCCATCTCAAGTACCACGATGGTAAAGGGGTCTTCTGGGTGGTCGGTGAGGGTGCGTATCCGGCAACCTTCGTATGGTAAATCGACCCAAAGGCTGTCCTTCTCAAGCAAATAGGTAAACCCGGCTGGAGGCACTTTTGCAGGCGAGTTCCCAGACTGACCAACCGACTCGTCGATCGCCGCAAGAACACCGTCGAGATGGCCCGCAGGGACGTCGGTCTGAACGCTCCCAGCCAGAACGACTGCCGCGAGCAGATCCACGCGTCGTTTGTAGTCCGCCAGCCGGCATTCACTCAGTTTCTGATTCTGATCCACTGCGAACCAGTTGGACAGTTCGGCTTCTTCCTCCACAAGCAATCCATGCGAGGCTTCTGCGATGGCGAGTTCGTCGAGTCGCTCTTCTCTCATGTGACCTGTCATGCTGATAGCCAGTCCTTGCCGTCGAGTTCCTCACGCAATTTTCGGAGACCGCGCCGGATGCCCGCCTTCACGGTGCCCAGCGGTGTATGCGTCTGCTCGGCAATCTCAGCGTGGGTGTACCCATCTTGGAACGCCAATAAAATCCATACCCGCTGATTTTCCGAAAGGACGTTCAGGGCGTGCCGTAAAAGATGACGATCAATCAACATATCGGGGCCGGACATGGGCTGGGTGGCCGCACGTTCGACGAAGGACTCCTCTTTGTTTTGCGCCATCAATTTGCGGCGTCGATTGCGGGTACGGACCAAGTCCAATCCCCGGTTCCGTGAGATGCAAACCAACCATGAGAGACCGCGACCTCGGCGCGGATCAAACTGGTCGGCCCGCTTCCAGACCGCGAGAAAAACGGCTTGCAGAACATCTTCCGCATCGGTTCGATCCCCAATCACCCGAATTAGCACCCCGAGCAGACGGGCGGCATGAAGTCGATGCAACTCTGCCAAGGCTTGCCGGTCACCATTTGCAATACGGAGGATCAGTCCATCGGTGAGATCGTGGGTTGAGGGGTCAGGCATGGATATGACATGCGTCGTTAAGTGTGCGGTTTGCATCGGGGGGGCGAGTTTCTGCCCTTACAACGTTTCTGCCTTTTGGTTTGGATGCATTTATGGAGAAAGAGTTCTTTTTGTTTTACAACGGATCGGGCGAAAAAAGACGTCTCACCGTTGCTGACGTGCTTTGTCAGGGATGTAAAGATCTTGTTCAGCGTTCGCCCACGTCCGATGAAATCTTGTGACCTTCTCGTCTATGAACGCTAGCTTGCTTCGCTTAGTGCGAGGCACAACTTGTCTATCTCTGGAAGGTCCTCCGGCTCAAGGCATCCACGGATGCTCGCAAGTTCTCGCTTGAGGGTCTGCCGCACCCGTTCGGCCGGACGCACTTCGATAATGGGCGCGAACGTGGCAACTGCCAGTTCCCCGATGGAGGCACGGGCCGGGCGGATGCGCAACGCGCCTTCCTCACTGCGGACTGGGGGGGGAGGCCAGTCACCCCGGGCGAGTTCACGCAGTTCTGCGGCGGCATGTTCGATACAGGTGATCGCGGTGAAGGGATCATGAATGCCAGGCGAGAGGGCACGCAAGGCGATTTCGGTGATGCGTTCGAAGGCGTAGCGTTCGTCTTGAATGGGAGTGCGTCGCGGGCCAAGGTGGCAGCTATTTGAAAAGCGCGCAGCCAGTTCCCCGGTTGAAGTCTCGGCGGAGCCATGGGCAACGAGTTTGCCCGGATGCAGCCAGTCGCCGCTGGTCACGCACAAGTCGAGCACGGCCTTCTCGGCCTCGAGGTCATGGACCAATTTCTCATAGTCGATCTGGAGCAGAAAGCCTTCGCCAGCTTCCTCCGGCCAGCAGACCTCGGTCTTCTCGGAGGATTGTATGGTGAAACCTTCCTCATCGCCGCCCTCCGCCTCGGTGGGTCCAAACGGACTCGGTGGTGAGACCGCTCGGCGGATGTCCCGGCAGGCCTGCTCCAATACACGTTCGACAATCATGCTTTGGATCAGCCGGTGCATGAAGACCACGAGCAAAAAGAGGTTGGCGATGAGCCACGCGATACATAAGCGGGTGGAGAGCAGCGGGGGCAAGTCTCCCTCGAGCCCACCCAGTAGCATCAGGCCAAAGCCAGCAAGCCCGAGGTAAGAACCCAGTACGTGCTTGTTGACCGTATCATGGAGAAAGCCCCGTAGGAGCCGGGGTCCATACTGACTCGTGGTGAGCGTTAGGGCGACCAAGGAACCGGAGAGCAGCATGCTGATCACGGTAAGGCTGCTTCCGACCACGAGCGTGACAAGCGGAATGTTGTCGGCCTTCGCCCCTGGTGCGGCACTAGCTGGGATTAGGTTTAGGCCGAGGACAAACCCGGTGCCGCCCAGCAGCCACAAGAGGGGAATGAGCCAGTAGGCGTCGGCCAATTGCTCGAACCATCGTTGAAGGAGATGTCTCACCGAATTGGAGTGGTGGAGGGCTTACCCGTTGCGATGGTCGCGAACGAGGATGTCGAAGAGCAGGGCGATTCCAGCTCCGGCGGCCGTGATGAAGAGTGGGACGGAGAGCAACGGATAACCGAACACCGTGTAGGTATTTGGCACCCTTGACAGAACGGCTGCGCCGACGAGTAGGCCCGCGATAATTGTGCCCGCCGCGATACGGTTGGCGATCTTCTTCAAGCTATCGAGCCATGCGGCCTCATCGATGATTTGCATCCGCATATGGAGATTGCCCTCTGCCAAATCACTGATGATCTGGTAGGCATGTCCGGGGAGTTCAGAGGCGAGGCGGCCTCCCTCAAGACCCTTGAAAAGAATTTGGTCGAAGCGGAGTCCGTCAACCACCAGGCGGGCAACATACTGCGGAAGCAAGTTTTGGATCTGGGTCGCGGGATCGAAATCCGGGGCTAGGCGGCGGGCGCTCTCGTCGAGGTGCAAGAGCGTCTTTCCGATGAGGGTAAGTTCGGGCGGAGGACGGAACCCACGAGCCGTACCGCACTGGACAAGTTCGAAGAGGAGGGTGCCCAAGTTGCCGCCCCCCTCTTGCCCGGGATGCTTGTAGCGTCGCGTCAGCGGAGCCAGATCGCGTTCGAGTCCACGCCGGTCCCCCCGACTATCGTCTGCGCCGTCTTGAAGCCGGATGAACTGCCGAACAATCTCGGCCTCGTCGCCGCTGTCGATGGCTAGAAGGAGGAAAAGCATCTGGCCTCGGGCGCGTTCGGAGAGGAGTCCGACCATACCGAGGTCAATGATACCAATCTGATGGAGCTTGGTGTTCAGGAGGAGATTGCCGGGGTGTGGGTCGGCGTGGAAAAAGCCCTCGTCAAGAATCGCGGATAGGTAGTGGGCGAGCAACTCTCGGGCGAGGACTCCGCCGTTTGGCGGTGGGTGTTCGACCTGATGAATTGGCACCCCCTCTAGCCGCTCCATGACAAGCACCCGTGAGGTGTTCAGGCCTGGAATGGGTAGAGGGACCCGGAGACGATCTGAATCGGAGAGCTGAGCCGCGAGTTGTCGGAGATGTTTGGCCTCGCTGGTAAAGTCGAGTTCGCGGAGCATAGCCGTTCGGAACGTGGCTAGCAAGGTACCGGCGGCAATCCGCCGCCCGGCGTCGGTCCACGTTTCCATCCAGTCGGCGAGACGCTGTAGGATGTCGAGGTCGGTAAACACTTGTTCGCGCAGTCCGGGACGCTGGACTTTAACCACCACTGCCTGACCGTCCCGCAGTGTTGCAGCGTGAACCTGGGCAATACTGGCGGCAGCCAAGGGTGCGCGCTTGAATTCAGCGAAGACCTCGTCAATGGGACGGCCGACTTCCTCCTCCACCCGATTTTTTACCGTTTCGAAATCAATCTCTTGAACATTATCTTGGAGGCGGGCGAGCGCATCCCGGTGCGCTGGCGGCAAGAGATCCGCGCGGGTAGAGAGCATCTGACCGAGTTTGATGAACGTGGCACCCATTTCCTCCAAATCTTTTGCGAAGGTCTCCGGATCCTTGTCGAAGTCATGCTCCTCAATCCATTCCTCCTGAAGCAGCGTGGTAGGAAATTCTGCCGAACTGCCCACGCGCGCCGTATCTCCGTAACGCCACAATAGGACGAGGATACTATGATAGCGGGAGACGTGGGACCAGTTAGGAAGCATGAAAACGTAAGGGGGCAGGGACGGCAGATTTGAGCCGGTTTGTGAGAAACAAATGCGATCATTCTACACGCAAGAAACGAGTTACCGAGCGTCGGGAAACTTGTCCACGAAGATTTGAACTGTTTTTAGTCAAGCATTTCCTAGATCCTGACTTGCGGTTGAATGAACAACGTGGACCACTCTTGGCTCGCAGCCAAAAGTATAGACCAATCGCACCAATCAAAAAACGCTGAGCGGAGGAAGGATAGATGACAGAATAAGGCGAACAAGCCTTATGACGTAAAACGTCTAGTTGGTGGCGTCTTTAATCGCATCGGTCGTGTCTTCAGTTGCGTCGCCAATGTCATCAGCGGCATCCCCGATCACATCAGCGGCATCGCGGGCCGCATCACCGACCGAGTCTGCCGTCTTGTCGGGTGTGCAGCCAATGGCCAAGCAAAGACCTAAAGCTGCAAGCGCTACGAGCGAGAGGTGAAAGAAGTGGGAGAGGTATCCGTTTTTTTTAGAGCTATTTTTCATCGTTGGTGTGGGGTTAGTTTGTTTGTTCTTTTGAGAATCATGCATCGGCTTCGATTGCGTCCGCAAGACCTTGCTTGTTTAAAGTACTTCGACCTTCGATCTCCTCTTCCTTGGCAATCTCGTACAACTCTTCCTTCGTGTGATCTTCCATTAAGGACTCCGCTGACACCCCTGCCCCGCCCGATGTCGTTCCAGGCAGTATGGATTTAATCGCGGCGGGTGCCTTCTCGACTGCGCATGAAACGGCGTCAGCCACCGTCCCCACACTGCCTAAAAGCCCTCCATCCGCCGTAGCGAGGGATGATGCGCAAGCTTCTGAAATGATGAACCTCTCGTCATGCACCGTTTGTATTTCACCAACCGGCAATGTTCCGTAGCCCTTAAGCACGTTGTCAATCATTCCGATTGATACGAGATAGGATTCCACTTTCCAATTTTCGTTTAGCACGGCGTCATGTAAGTTCCCCGCGATCGTTCCGTCTGTCGTGCAGATTTCGATTGCGGTAAAGGCGCTTTCTGGCCGCAGGTGTTTTGTCGCGTCATTGCAGGTATTGTGGTCAAAATTTCGGAGAGCGTCGGCCCCAGCGATCACAATAGCGTCCTCCCCTATAGACCTGACATCTGCTGGAAGAACAACCTGTTTACCCCGGGCACCCTGATCAACCACCAGAGCGATAACCTCATGTCCGGCGAATGAAATCACGAGATTTGATATACGACCCTCCACGGATCCTGTTTCTTTGTTGAGGAGGTTCTTCTTAAGTAATGAGCTTCTGTTCATTTCGGTATGCTAGTAGAGTGTGATTGTTTCTGCTATGGGGAAAACCCTGAACGTGTGGACAGATATTGTTCGTTAGATACTTTACCAAGTTAGAACTGAAAAAATAATACATAAGATACGGAGGTTTCAGCATTCTCCTGATGGTCGCTGACGACGTCATTATCTATTATATCATTTGAAATTAACCTCTCACTGAAGCCTCAAATTATGAAAATTCTTGCCACATCCACCCTTGAACGCAATGTCGTTTGTACCACAACGGCTGAAACTGTAGCCACTGTTAACGATCTGGTGTATGACCTCGCCGCCTGTTCCGTAATGGGGTTCGAAGTCCTTGCGACTGACGGAAAATATGTCCTTCCAGTAAGCCATATTAAGAGCGCTAGTGACCATCAAATCCTTGTCGAGAACCAAGACGCGCTACAAAAGCACGAGGATGAACCTGCCATGACAGCCGAACTTATGCGGGGGGCTAATCTGCAAGATGTTGAGGTGAAAACAACTCAAAACGTCCTAATCGGAAATCTAAACGACCTCGAGATCGACCTTGAAAGCTGGTCGATCACCGGCTTTCAGATCGATCGGGGCGCCCTGTCGGGTACCGTGCTCGGACAGGTTCTCCTTCCTTCCGAGGCGGCAGAATATAAATCGCCGACCTTGATTGTGGTCACACCCGAGGTCGCGCTGAGTTTGGAGAGTGAAGCGGAGCAGCTGCTGTCGGAAACGGTGCGGCAGGCTACAGATACCGCCAGTGGCCTGCTGAAAAAGGGCCAAGAACTCATCGACGGTCTTGGATCTTGAAGCGCCAGCCGTCTGCCGGCTCGAAAACCTGCTGAAATGATCAGCAAAAATAATACATCCTGTCGGGCAAGACTGACTCAAATGAGACCTTAAAGGGTTTCATCCCAGCGCCTCAAATTTCCGGTTCATTTTTCTCCCCCTTTGTGCATCCGGTACCGCGCCTCGTGTCGTTCCCATTGACGTAACCACTAATAAGTCGCTCAATTATGCACCTCTCCAATTCATCTTTCTCCACACCCAAAATTTTCCCACTCCTTCTGTTTGTGGGAATGTTGTTAGGATTGAGTTTCCTTCAAGCCCGAGAATTTGTCGTCACCACCTTAGCGGACACCGTCGCCCTCGATGGGGAAATCAGTCTTCGCGAGGCATTGAATGCCGCCAATGCCAACGCACCCTCCGGCGACGCACCTGCAGGCGACCCGGGCCAAGATATCATCGCATTCTCTCCAAAGATCACCGGCGGCACCATTCCCCTGACTGCGCCTTTGGTGATCACGGAAGATGCCGACCTCCGTGATGACCTCGCACAGAGGATCACTCTCGACGGGGGCGGCACCTTGCGGATTCTTGAGATCGCGCCTGGCATCACCTCCGAGGTCACCGGCCTTCTCCTTGCCAACGGTTTCGACGCCACCGCTGGCGGCGCGGTTTTTGTTGGTACGGGCGGGACACTCACGTTGGATCACGTGGACGTGAGTACTAGCGAGGCCGCCGACGGCGGCGGCGTTTTCAACACCGGAGGCAACCTTACCGTGCTCGGTTCGAGTTTCGACTTCAATCGTGCCACGGGAACGCCCGGAAGCGGCGGTGCGATCTTCAATGCGGCAGGCGGCACCCTTGATGTCTCCGACACCACGTTCACCGGCAACACCGCCAACCGCGCCGGCGGCGCGATTGAAGACCAAGCTGGTGTCGGCCTCACCACCATCATCACCCGTGTCGATTTTTCCAATAACCAGGCCGGCGTGCCCGTCGCCGGCCCCGGCAACGGCGGCGCCATCCACATCACCGGACCCAGCGACATGGTGATCCAAGATGGCCTCGTCGACGGCAACTTCGCCGCCCGCGAAGGTGGCGGGTTCTGGAACGGATCTGGCACGATGACGGTCAATCGGACCATCTTCACCAACAACGAAGCCGCAGGCGTAGGCGCCAACGACGGTGGCGGTGCGCTGTTTAATAACGGCGGCACTCTCGTCGTAAACGATGCGTTACTCGACGGCAACACAGCCACCGGTACTGCCGGTAGCGGCGGCGGCTTGTTCAGTACCGGCGGCGCCGTTACGCTCACCGACACCCGCATCCTCAACAACACCTCCATGCGTGCCGGCGGCGGCATTGAGGTCGTCGATGGACTCATGAACCTCGTCGACGTCGAACTCTCCTTCAACACCACCGCGTCCGCACCCGGCAACGGCGGCGGACTGCACGTCACCGGCACCAACGGAACCGTTGTCACCATCACCGACGGACGGGTCGAGGGTAACACCGCCGCCCGCGAGGGTGGTGGACTCTGGGGCCAACGCGGCTCGATCCTCAACGTCACTGGAACCGACATTCTCGGCAACATCGCTCAAGGTGCAGCGGCCGACGACGGCGGCGGCGGCTTGTTCAACAACGGCGGCACCATGACCATCATCGACGCCATGATCCTGAATAACTCTGCCACCGGAGCCGGCGGTAGCGGCGGCGGTCTGCAGAACATCGCGGGCGGTGTGGTCACCATCAGCGGCACCCGCTTTGAAGCCAATGTGTCCATGCGCGCTGGCGGAGCCATTGAGGATAACGCCGGCGGCAGCATCACCATCACCGACTCCGATCTCGTCGGCAACACCACCGGCAACAGCCCCGGCAACGGCGGCGGCATCCACATCACCGGACCCGGCACCGTGTCCATCACCGACTCCGATGTCTCGCGCAACGTCGCCGGCAACGAGGGCGGCGGCTTGTGGAATTCGGGCGCGGGTACCATGAATATCACCGACACCTCCGTTGCCTTCAACAACGCTCCTGACGGCGGCGGCCTGTTCGCTCAAGCTGGTGCTGGCAACATGACCGTGGTCAACAGCACCATCGGTCTCAACACCGCCGACAACGGCGCCGGCGTGCAGATCGAAGGCGGAACCAACACCTTCCTCCACGTCACCATTGCCTCCAATACCGCTGCCGTAGTCGGTGGCGGATTCAATGTCACTGCTGGCATCGTCAACCTCGCCAACAGCCTCATCGGCGACAACGCCGCTGGCACTGCGCCCGACTACAACGGTGCCATCACGACCTCCATCGGCCTATTTCTTGAGGACACGACGGGGGCCACCGGCCCAGTGGTCGCTCCCGGAAACGTTCTCGGACAGGACCCGCAACTTATGAGCTACGCACGTACCGGCGACCGCACCCGTACCTTCCTGCCCATGGCCGGCAGCCCCGCTCTCGACGCGGCCAATGCCGGGGCCGCCGCCATCGTGCCGCTCGATCAGCGTAACACCGCCCGCGTCGCCGCCACCGCCGACATCGGTTCCGTCGAACGCCAGCCCCTCGCTGAAACCCAGATCGACGTCACCACCTTCGCCGACGTCGTCAACGCGGCCGACGGCGTCACCAGTCTCCGCGAAGCTATCATCATGGCCAACGGCATCGCCGGTCCCAACATCATCGGCTTGCAAAACGGCACCTACGCCCTCGCCATCGCTGGCATTGGCGAAGACGCCGCTGCTACCGGTGACCTCGACCTGACCGATGAGATTCTGCTCACCGGTGTCGGTCGTGGCTTCAGTATGATCGATGCCGCCGGACTCGACCGCGGCCTGCATCTCATCGGTGTCCCCGCCGAACTCGAAGAGTTCGACATTGTCAACGGACTCGCCGACAACGGCGGTGGCCTTGAAAACAGCGCCGGCACACTCGACGCCTTCCGCGTCGCCTTCACCGACAACACCGCTAACGGTCTGCCCGGCAGCGGCGGCGGTCTGCGCAACGACGTCGGCGGCAGCATCAATCTCGAACAAGTCGTCTTTTTCAACAACACAGCCAACCGCGCCGGCGGCGGCATCGAAGACATCTCCGGCACCGCGGCCAACACGTTGCTCGATGTCGATTTCTTTAATAACAACGCCGGCGTTGCGCCCGCCACCGCCGCGCCCGGCAACGGCGGAGCCATCCATATCAGCGGGGCTGGCGACATGGATATCACCGGCGGACTGGTTAACGGAAACGTCGCGGCTGCCGAAGGTGGTGGCTTCTGGAACAGTATCGGCACCATGACCGTGACCGACACCTCGTTCATCGGTAACGATGCCCAAGGCGCACCCGCCGACCAAGGTGGCGGCGCACTGTTTAACAACGGTGGAACACTCAACCTCATCGATGTGCTCGCGACGTTTAACGCCGCCAGTGGTGCTGCAGGAAGTGGTGGCGTTCTGCTGTCAACCAACGGCCTCGTCACGATCGTCAACTCGCGGCTTCTCGCGAGTAACGCTTCCCGTGCTGGCGGCGCCATCGAACTGATCGAAGGCACCCTCTCGCTCGACGACTCCGAACTCGCGTTTAACTCTACCGGTCCCGCCCCCGGCAACGGTGGTGGCATCCATATCACCGGCGGTGCCAACGCCACCATCAACGACTCCCTCATCAACGATAACATTGCCAGCCGCGAAGGCGGCGGACTCTGGAATGGACGCGGCACGATGACTGTTCAGGGCATGACCATCATCGCCCGCAACGACGCCCAAGGTCCCGCAGCTGACGATGGCGGCGGCGGCCTGTTCAACAACGGCGGCACGCTCGTCCTTACTGGCACCGACGTGGTCGTACGCGACAACACGGCTCTCGGCGCTTCCGGCAGTGGCGGCGGTATTTTCAACAACACCGGCGGTACCCTCACGGTCACCGGTTCGCTGATCGAAGCCAATGAAGCCAGCCGCGCTGGTGGCGGCATCGAAGACCAGTCCGGCCCCGGACTCGGCATCACGCTCGACGGTGCCATCCTCGACGCCAACATCACTGGCGCAGCTCCCGGCAACGGCGGTGGCCTCCACATCACCGGCCCAGGCGACTCGCTCATCGACGGTGGCACTATCGCCCGCTACAATACGGCTTCGGCCGAAGGTGGCGGACTCTGGAACGGCACCGGCACCATGACCATCGGCCTCGCCGAGATCTTCGGCAACACCGCCAGCGGCGATCCCGCCGACCAAGGCGGCGGCGGCGTGTTCAACGCCGGCGGCATCATCAACTTCACCGACCCGAACTGGTCCGTGCGTGGCAACGTGGCCGATGGCGCGTCTGGCTCCGGCGGCGGCATCCTCAACGACGGCGGTACCATCGACCTCGTTGACGGCTTCGTCGATTACAACCTCGCCTCCCGTGCTGGCGGCGGTGTCGAAGGCACTGCGGCAGCTGGCCCGATCACCTTGACTGGCACCCAACTCAACGGCAACCAAACCGGTGCCGCGCCTGGCAACGGTGGCGCTCTTCACGTGACCGGCGTCGGCCCCGTGTCGGCCACCGACGTCACTGTCATCGGCAACTGCGCCGCAGCCGAAGGCGGCGGCTTCTGGAACAACCAAGGTCTCATGACCATTGCCGACAGCACCTTTCTGCTTAACGACGGACAAGGCGCAAGCGCCAGCAATGGCGGCGGCGGCCTGTTCAACAACGGCGGCACACTCGACGTCGACAACACGCTGATCGCCTCTAACGTGGCTAGCGGTGCGTCCGGTTCCGGTGGCGGTCTGCTCTCCGTCGGTGGCACCGTCACCTTGGACATGGTGCAAATTCTCACCAACACGGCCAACCGCGCTGGTGGCGGCATCGAGGTGATCGACGGCAACCTGTCGATCACGGATTCCGTGCTGAACGAAAACGTAGCCGGCCCGGCCGGTAGCGCCGCCCCCGGCAACGGTGGTGGCATCCACGTCTCCGGCATGAACGGTGGACTGGTGACCGTGACCCGCACCGACGTAAAACGCAATTTCGCGGCACGCGAAGGTGGCGGCCTCTGGAGTCAAGCTGGCTCCACCATGATCGTGGAAGACGGCACCTGCCTCAAAGGCAACTTGGCTGCCGGACCGGCGGCGAACGACGGCGGCGGTGCCCTGTTCAACAATGGCGGCATTCTCATCATTGACGGCAGCGCCAACCCCATCCTCATCTGCAGCAACGCCGCCACCGGCGCGGCGGGCCAAGGCGGAGGACTCCTTTCGGTGGGCGGCACCGTCACGATTGATGACGCCACACTCTCGGACAACACCGCTTCCGGACCCGGTGCCGACACGACCGCCATCAATGGCGCCAAGATCAGCCCGCAATTTAACTACACCAGCGAAGACACCCTGTTCGACGCGACCTCCGCCTACGGTCAAGATTTTGTCGGCCAAAACGGCGGCACCGATTACGACCAACTCACCGCTACCGGCCCGGTGGATCTCGGCGGTTCGATGTTGATGATCACTGCGGACCCCAGCTTCGTTCCCTCCATTGGCACCACCTATACGCTCATCGATAAATCGGGCGCCGCGACGGTCACCGGAACCTACGCCGGACTTCCCGAAGGCGCTGCCGTGATCGTCAACGGTGTTGCGATGAAAATCAGTTATGTCGGCAACGATGGCAACGACGTGATTCTCACGGCCTGTCCTCCGCCCACGTTCGCCAACTGCACGCCTGAAACCCTATTGCTCTCGGTCTGCGCCAGCCCCGCTGACTTCCCTCTGCCCGAATCCGTTCTCCAAACCGCGACATCTGGTTGCAACGTGGTTACCGCGTATGTGGAGACGGTGTCCTTAATCAGTGGGGGCTCCCTGGTTCAGACCGAGACCTTTTTTGTTGAAGACGACTGCGGTCTCACCGGCACCTGCCAGCGCGTGTTTGTGTTGCCGCTGGATACCCAGCCGCCAAACTTCGCAGGGTGCGGCGCTGGTTGTGTGTCCGATGACGGACCGGTTACTCTAAGCGCCATGGCCGACGGATCTCAGGAAGTTCCCCCGGTGACTAACGCGTTCAACGGCACGGGCTCGTTTTCGTACGACGCCGCCAGCGGCATGATCTCCTGGACGATCGTCCATAGCGTCACTAATGCCAGCGCCGCACATATCCACGGCCCTGCCGGACCCGGAATGAACGCGGGCGTTATCGTCAACCTCGGCCCCGCCGCAAGTCCGATCGTCGGCAGCGCCGCAGTTTCCGCCACCGACGCGGCGACCATCCTGTCGGGCATGGCCTATCTCAACATTCATTCCCCGGTATTCCCAGCCGGAGCGATCCGTGGACAAATCATCCCGGATACCGCGTGCCTGATCGCCATGGCGACGCCTGACCAAGAAGTCCCCCCTGTTACGAACGCATTCAGCGGCACGGGCTTGTTCTACTACGACGCCGCCACCAGCAATCTCTCCTGGTCCATCACACATAGCGTCACCAATGCCACCTCAGCCCACATCCACGGCCCGGCTGGCGTCGGCACCAATGCTCCGGTACTGGTCAACCTCGGACCCGCCACCAGTCCCATCGTTGGAAGTGCCACCATTTCTCAAGCCGACGCGCTGACGATCATCGGCGGTTTGGCCTACCTCAACATTCATTCACCGGACTTCCCTGCCGGTGCCATTCGCGGCCAACTCACCGCCAACACCCAAGCCGGCAACGAAATGGTCATGCTGGACGGCTGCAATCCGATCCTTCCCGACGTGGCCGATGTGCTCAACTCCGCCTCGGACAATTGCGGGCTGGCCACCGTGACGTTCACCGAGACCACCGCGACCAACGGCACCATGACAACGGTCACCCGCGTGTTCACCGCCACCGACGTCAACGGCAACACCGGCACCTGCACCCGGGTGTTCAGTTTCGAACCCGATACCGAAGCACCCACCTTTGCTTGTGCGCCAGGCGTCGTTACACTGATGGCCATGGCCGATGGGTCACAGGAAGTCCCGCCCGCGACCAACGACTTTTCCGGGATGGCGACCTTCACCTACGACGCATCCGTCGGCACCATCTCGTGGTCGATCACACACAACGTCACCAACGCCACCGCGGCCCACATCCACGGTCCCGCCGGCCCCGGCATGAACGCCGGCGTGCTAGTGAATCTTGGTCCCGCCGCCAGCCCGATCACTGGCAGCGCCACCATCTCCGCCGCCGACGCGGCCACCATCCTCTCCGGCATGGCCTACCTCAACATCCACTCGCCCGTCTTCCCTGCCGGTGCGATCCGTGGTCAAATCCAGCCGAAACCGACGACCTTCGCGGTGTCCGCCAGCGGAGCCCAAGAGGTGCCACCGGCGATGAATGGCTTCTCCGCCTCAGCGCTATTCAACTACGATCCCGTCGCCGGCACCATCTCCTGGGATATTACCCACGATGTTGCGAACGCCAGTGCGGCCCACATCCACGCCCCCGCTGGTCCCAACGCGAACGCGGGTGTACTGATCAATCTCGGCCCGGCCGCGAGTCCCATCGTCGGCTCGGCCGCCATCGCCCCGGCTGACGCCGCCGACCTGCTCGCCGGCATGGCCTACCTCAACATTCATTCCCCGGCGTTCCCCGCCGGCGCCGTGCGCGGCCAACTCACCGTCGCCACCGATCTCGGCTGCAGCGGTACCCCTCCGGACGCCGCCGACTTGCTCGCCACCGCCGCCGACAATTGCGGCGTTGCAAACGCTTCGGTGGACGAGATGATGATTCCAGACGGCTGCGACACCATCATCGTCCGTACCTTCCTCGCCACCGACAACGCCGGGAACACCGGCACCTGCGTGCAAGCCTACACCACCCGTAGCGACTCCGAACCACCGGTCTTCGGCGCCATGGCCTCGATCGACCTCGGCTGCAACCCGGACGTCGACCTGCCGAGCATCGCGGACGTGTTCGCAACCCTCAGCGACAACTGCGGACTCGTCAGCAGTTCGGTGGTTGAATCCACCATGCTCGACGGATGCCAAGTGACGATCATGCGCGACTTCAACGCCGTAGACGCCTGTGGCAACACTGGCAGCCTGATGCAAGTGATCACCCTCACCAACGACACCACACCGCCCGATTTCAACGGCTGCGACCTCTCCACCATGGACCTCGGCTGCAACCCCGAAACGATCCCCCCGGCGCTCGACCCGATGGCCTGTGCCATGGACAACTGCGGGGTCGCCTCCACCATGGTCTCCGAAACCCTCACCACCGGTACCGTCACCGCTGCCCGCGCCCCGCAAGACTGCCGGGTCACGCTCACCCGCACCTACACCGCCGTTGACAATTGCGGCAATACCGGAACGGCGCAGCAGGTCTTCACCTGGCTCGAGGACGACACACCGCCCGATCTCACCGCCTGCGGTATCATGGACATGGACCTTGGCTGCAACCCCGCCGACATTCCGGATCCAGTCGCGTTGACCGACTGCATCGTCGAGGCCTGCGGTGTGGTAATGGTCGACTTCTCGTCCACCACCAACCTCGTCGGCTGCAGCGTCGCCATCGTCCGCGTCTACACCTTAACCGATCAGTGCGGCAACGTGTCGGCCACTACCCAGACGATCAGTTTCCTCAACGACACCACGCCGCCCGACTTCAATAGTTGCGATCTCGCCACCATGGATCTCGGCTGCAACCCCGATACGATTCCCGACCCGCTTGATCCGGCAGACTGCGCCATGGACAACTGCGGTGTCGTCACCGCCATGGTTTCCGAAACGATGACCACGGGCACGCTTGCCGCCGCCCGTGCGCCCGAGGACTGCCGAGTGACCCTCACCCGGACGTATACCGCCGTGGATAGTTGCGGCAATACCGGCACGGCCCAGCAAGTGTTTACGTGGGTCGAGGACACAACGGCCCCAGACCTCTCGGCCTGCGCTATCATGGACGTGATGCTCGGCTGCAACCCTGAAACAATTCCCGGTCCCGTCGATCTCTCCAACTGCGTCGCAGAAGCTTGCGGCACGGTAATGCTCGAGATTTCCGCTACCACTAACACCGCCGACTGCCTGCGGACCATGGTCCGCACCTACACCGTGGTAGACGGCTGCGGTAACATGGCCTCGACCAATCAAACGATTATCTGGACGATGGATGACACCGCACCCGATCTCGCCGCCTGCGGATTGGTCGATATGGACCTCGGCCGCAACCCAGTGCTTATCCCCGGAGCGGTCAACGTCGCCGCCTGCGCAGTCGATGACTGCGACGGCGTGCTCACCGGCTCGGTGGAAGAAGCGATGACCAGCGTCGGTTGCAACCGCACCATTACCCGGACCTATTCCGTGATGGACGCTTGCGGCAACAGCACCAGCCTTGTTCAGACGCTGACCTACACGGTTCAAGAAGATGGACCCAGCATCACATGCCCGGCAGACCTCAGCGTACCTTCCGTCTCGGGTCCGACGTGCCAAGCCCCGGTTCCGAGCATCGCGGCCACGGCAACAGACGCCTGCGGTGTCACGCTCGCCGTCACCCAGGTTCCTGCGGTCGGAGGCACCCTCTCCGGACCCGGACCGCACACCGTGACCGTCACGACGACCGATGACCTCGGACGCAGCGCATCCTGCAGCGTGATGGTTTCCGTACAATGCATCGAGGCTATTGTGGTCCTAAAGACCGTGGTTAAAGGAACCGATTGCTCCCAGGCCACGGCGTCCATCGAAGCGTCACCCGGCGACCAACTCACCTACTGCTTCAGTGTGGAAAACTCCGGTCAAACCTCGTTTACCGATGTCCGGGTGAGCGACCTGCTGGTGACCCCCGCCGTCTCCGACCAACTGGTCGCCTCGTTTATTGGACCCGGCCAATCGACCACCTTCCAACTGCCGCATACCTTCCAAGGTGGACTGACCAATGTCGCCGAACTAAGCTACACAAGTTCGAACGGCGGCACGCGCAGCCAAGTATCCAGTTCCGCCGCCATCGCAAACCGCGGCACTGCGAAAATTCGCGGCTGGCTCTACCTTGACCTCGCGAACTCCGGCGACACCGACGGGATGAACATCACCAACCTCGGACTCGAGAACATCCGCGTGCTGCTCTTCCAGAACGGCGTGCAAATCGACTCGACGACCTCCGGGTCGGGCAGCGATATCGGCATGTACGAGTTCTGCGACTTGCTCGCCGGCTCCTATGAGGTTCGCCTCGACCTAGACTCCGTTCCCGACAACCTCCGAGACCAAGTAGACCGTACCAGCGCTGGCGTCACGCTCAGCATCGGCGAACTTGCGGACAACGTCGATTTCGCCTTCACCCCGGCACCCACCGCCGTCACCCTCGAACGCTTTTCCAGCCAGCTCGGCCCAGACGGCTTGACCCTCACCTGGACAACCGCGTTCGAGGACAACTCCCTCGGCTTCCTGCTGCGGGTCAACGGCGAACAAGTGGGCAACCTGCTGCTCGCCGAAGGCGGGGGCGATTACCGCTTCGGGCCGGTGGCAGTTCAGAGCGGCGACACCGTCGATGTGATCGAACTCGATAACAACTTGGCCGAAACCGCCCTCCAAGAACTGGTGGTTCTGCCACCGCAGGAGGACGCCACCGCCGACATTGTCGCCGCCTCCGACTTGCCGCTTCGGGCTGCGGATACCGTCCGCAACGTGCTGCTCACCGAACTGCCCGGTACAACCGCGCCGTCCGTCGGCGGGCGCAAAGCAGTCGGCGTCACCCTCGACGAACCCGGCACCTTGTACCTCGGCTTGCCGGCCGGCGCCGAACTCAGTCTTCGCTAACCACACTCAAAACCATACCAGACCATTCCATGAAAGTACTCACTACCCTCCTCCTAGCCATGCTATTGCCTGGCTTCTTGCTTGCCTCCAGTCACCGCGAGGCACCCGAGATCACAAAAACACCCAAGGTCGACGCCACCGACTTCTATGTGTTCAACAGTTACGAACCCGGACGCGAGGACTTCCTCATCCTCGCCGCAAACTACCAGCCTCTGCAAGACGCGTACGGCGGACCCAACTACTTCACCATGGACGAGAAGGCTGTCTACGACATCCATCTCGATTGCAATGGCAACAACTGCGAAGACATCAGCTTCCGGTTCAAGTTCAACAACCAGTTGAAAGGCCTCGCAGTGCCCACCCCCGGCGGTTCGACCAACGCCGTTCCGTTGCGCAACATCGGTCCGTTCACCGCCGGCAACACCGGTGCCCTGAATGTGATCGAGTCCTACACGGTCGACGTGGTCAACCACTTGACCGGCACCAGCGCGCCGGTCACCGGCGTCGGTTCGTTCAACACGAGCTTCATCAAGCCGTCCGACAACATCGGCAACAAATCGATCACCAACTACAACGCCTACGCCAACGCCCACATCTACGCGGTGAACTACCCCGGGTTCGGCCAAGGCCGTGTGTTTGTCGGTCAACGCAAAGATCCGTTCGCCGTGAACCTCGGCGAGATATTCGACCTGGTGAACCTCAATCCGCTCGGACCGCCCGATGGCGCCCGCAACATTCTTGAGTTCAAGAATGTCACCACCCTGATGATCGAAGTCCCCAAGGCGATGATCCAAGCCACCAACAACGTCTGTGGTGCCTGGACCACCGCCTCGCTCAACGGCAAACAGGTGTCCCGCCTCAGTGCGCCGCTGGTGAATGAAGTTGTCATCGGTCTGCCGGACAAAGATGCGTTCAACGCCAGCCACCCGGCCGGCGACGCCCAGTTCCTCGACTACGTGGACAATCCGACCCTGCCGGTCTTGCTCAACGTCCTCTTCGGCGTGACGGCACCCACCCATTCGCCACGGGCCGACCTCCGCGCCGCGTTCCTTACCGGCATCCCCGGCATCAACGCCAACGGCGGTTTCTCCGAAATGATGCGGATCAACCTCGGGACGCCGCCGACCGCCAAAGGCAGCCAGAACAACCTCGGTTTGGTCGCCGGCGATGCCGCTGGCTTTCCCAACGGTCGCCGCCCAGGCGACGACGTCGTCGATATCGAACTACGCGCCGCTATGGGCTTCATTTGCCACCTTGGACTCGGTGTCTGCAACACCAACGACGCGCCCAGTGGCTTGCTCGCCTACACCGACGGCGCCGCCATCAGCGACGCCGATTTCCCGGACACCTTTCCATTCTTCAACGATCCCTGCCCCGGTTCGCCGAACTCCAGCGTCGTGATGATGCGCATGCTCACCGCCAGCGGCCCCGACAAATCGTTCCAAGCCGCCAAGGCACGGGTGAACCAGAAAGAAGGCACCGTCACCGTGCCCGCCCTCGATGATCCGACCTGTATCTACAAAGTCGAATCCGACCCGGCGGTAAAATTCCAGTCCATCCGCCGCGACGCCAAAGGGTGGACCTTCAAACTGGCCCCCTGATGGTTCCTCAACAACGACGAATACTTCCCGGAGGCCCACGGAGCCTCCGGGGGGTATTTTTTCTCCTCCTTGGCCTCCTGCTTGCAACGAACAGCATTGGCCATCCCAACAGTCTCGCACTCGACCCATCAAAGTCCGAATCACTCGCACAAGTCCAGCGACTCGAGCAACGGCTCAAGCGAAATCCCGAAGACGCCTTCGTCGCAACCCGCCTTGCACACCACTACCTTCATCGGCACCGCGCCGAGTCCGGCGGAAAATGGATTGATCAAGCCGACGCGATCCTCGCCCCCTGGGTGAATCGAACCGACGCCCCGCCCATTCTCCTCCTCGAACTTGCGGATCTCCAGCAACGCGTCCACCGCTTCGAACCCGCTCTGCGCACCCTGAATGCGCTCCTTCAAGCAACACCCGACAATGCCCAGGCCGTTCTCAGCCGCAGCACCATTCTCACCGTTCTCGGACGATACGACGAAGCGACCCTCGACAACAAAAAGCTCGCGGCTCTCGCCGAACCACACGTGATCACAGTGAACCGATGCGCAATCGACAGCCTCTCCGGCAAAGCCAAGCAGAGCCTAGACGATCTCGAAGTCGTGCTCGCACGTCCAAGTTTCCCCGATAACCTGCGTCCTTGGACCCTTGGCATCGCAGGGGACATCGCGGTCCGCCTCGGACTCGACGACCGTGCAGAGGAACACTTCCTTGCCGGTTTAAAACTCGCCCCCAAAGACACCTACCTGCTCACGGCTCTGGCCGACCTTCTTCTCGCAACCGATAGACCCGAGGACGTGTTACAGCGAATCCCCAAGGACACCCCGCAGGAGGGACTTCGTCTGCGACGGATTCTTGCCACCCCGTCAGATGATCCAAAACGCGCTGATCTTGTTGCCGCTTTTGATGCACGGCTCAAGTCCGACCACGCCCGCGCGCATCCGCACCTCCGCGAGGAAGCCATGTTCGCTCTCGACGTTCTCGACGACCCCGAACGCGCGCTCCGTCAAGCGCGTGCAAACTGGGCCACCCAGCGGGAACCCGCAGACTTACTCATATATGTCCGCGCCCTTCAAAGCCAACCCGCCGGGAGCACGACAGAAGAACTCCCAGACCTCCACCGTTGGTTTCGCGAACGCCAGATGGAGTGGCCCGCCCTCGAACGACTCCTTTCCAAATCTCTGGGTTCCATATCGGATCCCATCAAACCCTAAACTAACCTTAGTTCTCACTAAAAGGCCTCCTTCCTGGGAGGCCTTTTTTTCGTTCAAAAGTGACGCTGCCATCTCCCCTCCCCCTTTCGGCGGCCACCCGCACCGGCTCGCATGAACCGGTTTATGTCGGTTTGGGTGTCGCTGCGGATCCCGCGAGGATTCCACCATCAATCGTCAACTCGGCCCCCGTCATATAGGCGGCCTCGTCGCTAGCCAGCAAGACCGCCAACGCGGCGACTTCAGATGGCAGACCGAAACGACGCATCGGCGTATCGGCGACGCAGGCTGCGATCTTGGTCTCTCGGTCCGAGCCTGTCCCGATCATCGGTTCCCACATGGGCGTCATGATGGCCGCCGGATGAATGGAGTTGCACCTGATGTTTAATCCTTGGCTCGCGCAATACAGCGCCACCGTCTTCGTGTGGTTGCGGATCGCAGCCTTGGAGGAGGCGTACGCGGCAGCGGCTGGAATGCCAATCATACCCGACCGGGATGACAGATTGATGATCGAACCTTTTGCTTGTTCGCGCATCGCCTTGATCGCGTAGCGACACCCCAAAAACGTTCCATCAAGATTTGTTCGATGGACAGCGCGCCAATCTTCAAGGCTTGCGTGTTCGGGGTCATGTGGCCGTGCTGCATCTTCAAAACCAGTGATTCCAGCGTTGTTGACCAGGACATCGATGGCTGGCCATTCCGCGGCAATTTGGTCCCAGTGCGCCTCGTTCGAGACATCCAGATGAAATGCAGTTCCGGATAGTCGTTTTGCAACCCGTTGGGCACCGGCTTCGTCCTTGTCCGTCACGATGACGATAGCCCCTTCCCGGGCAAAGGACTCAGCGATCGCAGCGCCAATCCCGCGGGCAGCACCTGTGATCACACAGCGTTTATTTGTTAGGCGGTTCATTGATCTCTCCAAGTGTAGATAGACCTTCTACTTCCCCGGATCGCGCCGAGAAAGCATGAAATATTCCTCTGATAGAACCGCGCTATCAATGATGGAGGTTCTTGCGATTTTCAACTACAGTAACCTATGTCGACGTTGCCCATCTTCCTCATCGCCAGCATACTTCTCACGCTGTTTCCCAGCATGGTGCTGGCCGGCAAAACGGGGAGCTATGCCTATCGGGAAGCCCCCGCGCGAAGGCTGACCATCTACTACCCAGAGGGGTGGAAGCAGACGGACTTGCGTCCCGCGTTGGTGATCTTCCGCTGCAACATCCCCGAACAACGCAAACACTTTCTCGAACGCGGCATGGTTGTCATCAAACCGGCAACCGCTCCCGTGAACTCCGGAAAATTACCGTCGATGAGTTTAGAGGAAATCGCGAAGGCGGCCAAACCACGCGAGCAGGTCATGGACTGCAAAAGCGCCATCCGCTTCATCCGCACCAACGCCAAGAAGATGGGCATCGATCCGAAAAAGATCGTGGCGACCGGAACCTCCGGTGGCGGTGATCTCGCTTTACTATCGCACCTCAACCAGAGCTTCGTTCATCCCGAGGATGATCAGAACGTGTCGGCGAGTCCGGACGCTTTGGTGCTCTACAGTCCCGCCTTCGACGGTCTCGATATCTGGTTCGTGAAATCGGCGGACTTTTTGCCGCGCGTGAAGGCAGAGGCACCGGATTTCGACCCCCTATTGAAACGTTTCGTCACACCGCTCGACAGCGGGTACATTCAGCCACTCGACCACCGCGCCACCTTGCTCAAACTCGCGGTCCAACTGGGAGGTAAGCAGGGAATTCCCGACAAGCAGATCGTTGCCTTCAAGGACATCCTGAGCCTGCTTAACAAGCGCGACTGGCAGTTGCTAAACCCGGTAGAAGATGCCCTGAAGATGTCAGCCTCCCGAATCCTCACCCGCGACCCACTTCCGCCGACCTTCATCCTCTTGGGCAACCGCGACCACCTCCGTGCACCTCAACTCGCCTTCGTCAAGCGCGCCCGCGAACTCGGCCAACGTTTTGAACTTAAAGAGTACGAGAATGCAGGCCATAGTTTCATGATCATGCCCGCGTTCGAACCCTCAAGCACACTGGCAGTAGACGCGTTCCTCGTTCGGAACGGGGTTCTCAACAAACGAACTCCCTGACCTGATTCTTCGACACGGGTGTCACTTGAGTTGGCCGACGGCGAAGAAACGTCCGGCGGGCGACCTCATTATTACCCTTCGCATCCTGTGACGCTACGACCAAGCAGCGTCCTAAAATGCAGCCAAAGGGCCCCGGCGGGTAAGGAGGCGGAACCGCCTGGGGCCGCTCTGGCAGCAAGAATCAGTCGAGCAGCGTAACCGAGCCGTCGTGGAGTGAGTAGAGCGCTCCGACGATCTTGATCTCGCCCTTCGTCTCCATCTCGCGAAGAACTGGGCTCTTGGCGCGGATGTCGGTCACCGTCTTCCGAACGTTCGCCTCCACAACCTCGGCCACAAAAGCGGGGTTCTTGGAGGTGCGGGCACCTTCGTGGCCTTTCACAACGTCTACTGCGGGTTTGATCTTGGCGAGCAGCGCCGTGAGGTTGCCGAGTTCGACGTGGTCACAAGCACCTTTGACGGCGCCGCATGCCTCATGTCCAAGAACCATGACCAGCTTCGAACCCGCGACTTTCGTCGCAAATTCCATGGAACCGAGTTGGTCCTCGTTCTCTACGTTGCCGGCGACGCGACCGACGAAGATGTCGCCGATACCTTGGTCGAAGACTTGCTCCACAGGCACCCGCGAATCGAGGCATGAAAGGATGACGGCCTTCGGATACTGTCCCGTGGCTGTGGCTTTGATCGCGGCGACATGATCGCGCTTGGTGGGCGTTCCCGCGACGTAGCGCTTGTTGCCCTCCATGAGTTCGGAGAGGACTTTGTCGGGCGTCAGCGCGGCTTGCTGTTCGGAGGTGGTAGGCATCGGTTCTTTTGCGGAGGTGATTATCGCCAGGGAGGCGGAAAGGATGATGGAGAGGATGAGGGTTGGTTTCATGATATGTAGTTGATAGATTATCAGTCGTTCGTGCAGGTGCGTTGTAGATTACGGGGTTCAGGGCGGATAACGACGATTCGGGGATTCCCCGATACCCGCCTCTTTATAACTTAGGAGTGTTCCCCACGGTCGATGGCAAAAAGCGGCGGCCTTCGGGTGTCTGCACGTGGAAGACGAGGACCTCGGAGTTTTCCAAAGTCTTTATGTGGTCGGCGAACTCTTGCAAGTTTTCGACGGGTTCTTCGCCAAGTTTCAGGATGACCTGGCCAACTCTCAGTCCAGCCCGGTAAGCTGAGACAGGCCCCGGTGATGGCCCATCCGGCACCGAAAAGGGTTCCGCCGATGATCCCCCCTTTTTGTGACGACCCTCTTTTTCTTTGTCGGTGGCCTCAGTGCAACCTGGGGCTTGCTTATCATCTTCCTCGGAGAAATCTGGCCATGAACGATCGTCCAACCAATGTGATGCGCCCCGGTGAGGCCCTTCGGATACTGGGTCTTGGGACACGCCTCGGGCAGGAACGCGACCGGCTCCGCCGAGAGGAGAAAGGTCACCGCAGCGCCCCCAAAGGCAATACCAAGGTCCACATTCCGCCGCGCCAATCAAAGTATTTAAGATAGTCGGGACCTTTGTTGGTACAGCACATCGCCCCGATCTGTTGCAGGCTGGTCGATATGCCAAACCTGCCATAAAGTATGTGGGTGCTTTTCATCTGCTTGGATCGGGCGTTCATCATACTGCGAGGAGGGATCGATGCCCTATCGGTCTAGTCCCGCGATTCCGTACAGGGGCTCCCCCTATACGAGTCCGGAATGGCAGGCAGGAAGGCAGAAACCGAGAACTGAAGTGCCGTCTCCAGCGCCGGTCGCAGGCTGCATGGGGAATGCCCCGATGCCAGGTTAGTGCCTACCACGGATAACTGGGCCGAGCCAGCCTGCTATACTGTCGCTGTCCCAGTGCACGTAGCCCCCAGCTCTGGACGGGACCTCAGAACCCGCCGAAAAAAATCCTCTCTCCCAACCCCATCACCCCTCTCAGCCCATGATGATCATCAAGATACTTGGCCCAGGATGTGCCAATTGCAGGCGCCTCGAAAAACTTACCCGCGCCAGCCTCGACGCTGCCGGGGTGGAGGCGAGCTTGTGCAAGGTGACTGACGCGGCTACCTACATCGATTACGGGGTGATGGCGACCCCGGGTCTGGTGATCAATGAACAGACCGTCTGCAGCGGCCGTGTTCCCTCCCCCTCAGAGCTGTCCAAATTCATCGCGGCAGCGCAGGCCACCTCCGGATGAAGGCCATCCTTGAATTTGCCGGGCAGCTTCTAGGGAGCGGCTTGGGCAACCTCGCCGCCTATCTCGCGGCGCATGTCCTTCTCTGCCTCTTGCCCGCCTTTGTCATCGCCGGGGCGATGACCGCTCTGATTCCCAAAGATGTGGTCACCCGCTTCCTCGGACGGGGGCGGCCAAAAATAATTTCCTACCCGGCAGCGGCCTTGGCGGGCTTCCTCCTCGCGGTGTGTTCCTGCACGGTGATTCCCCTGTTTGCCGGCATCTACAAAAAGGGCGCCGGGCTCGGTCCGGCCATCACCTTCCTGTTTGTCGCTCCCGCAGTTAACATTCTCGCCCTCAGCTATACCGGCAAGGTTCTGGGCATGGATCTGGCGCTGGCCCGCCTACTACTTTCGCTGGTGTTTGGGATTGGCGTCGGCCTGATGATGGCGGCCATCTTCTTTCGGGAGGATCTCGAACACGACGCTGCGGCCGACGCGCTATTTGCCGGGCAGCAAAAGATGCGGGGTGCGGCGGCAGGTTTTTTGCTGCTGCTTGTCGCCCTGCTGGTGGCCGGCACCCTCCAAGTCGGTTTCCTCAAGCAGACCTATGTCTCGGTGGAAATCCCCGGTCAGGTCTTTCACCGGGTCCAAGAAATCCTCAATGGCCTTGTCCCTTTTGATCCTGCCAAGGGTGAAGAGGGTTTGACCGCCCAGGGGCTGCTTCTGATTGGGTTGCTGGGCTTGATGGGGCTAAGTGCATGGAAGGGGATCGAATGTGTCTTTGAGGGTAAGAACGCTTGGATCAGCACCTTCCTCGTCCTGCTCGGCATTACGTTGATGCTCGCCGCCATGGGTATGGCACCTCATCCCGGCGGGCTCGAACTGCAATTCACCGGCAAGTTTTTTGCCGTAACCCTGCTCCTCGGTATTCTTGGATGGATGTTAAAGCACCAGCTCCGTGAGGAGGAGGTGCGCGATATGCTCTGGGAGTCTTGGCGCTTTGTAAAACAGATCTTTCCCTTGCTGATTATCGGCGTTTTTGCCGTGGGCATGATTCGCGAACTTATCCAGCCGCAATGGATTCAAACTCTGGCCGGGGACAATACGCTGGCTGGCAATCTGGCGGGCGTAGTGTTTGGGGTTTTCATGTACTTCCCAACTCTGGTGGAAGTCCCCATTGCGCAAATGTTCCTCGACCTCGGTATGCACCGCGGCCCCCTGCTCGCCTATCTGATTTCCGACCCGGAACTCAGCCTGCAAAGCATCCTCATCACTGCCTCGATTATCGGTCGGCGCAAGGCCTGGGTCTATGTGGGGCTTATCGCCGTGTTCAGCACCCTTGCCGGCCTACTATTTGGTGCATGGGTCGAGGGAGCGGAACTGCTCCAACTCGCGCTCATTCTAGCCGCAATGCTCGCCGTCCTGTCCGCCGGTCTGTTTCTAATTAATCGACAGAACCACGTTTTAGCGAAAAAAAGAGATGAGGATATTTCTGAGAGCGTGGCGGGGGAAGATGGTCATCAAAGCATCTGAACCGCCCGTTGGTTTCAAGTCCGTATAATCCGTTTTTAAAATCTGTCCCTACAACACCTAAAAAGGATCCTCATGACAAAACCTTCGCCCAAATGACTAGCCGCATCTCAGACTCCGTCCGCGAATTGGAGCGTGAAGTTCCCGAAACGATTCAGGCGTATAAACAATCGATGAATATTCAACTCGAACGGATCGGAGCAGAGTCCCGGAGGGACGGCAGACAGTCGCCCCTGGTGTAGCGAGGCACAAGCGGAACCTGGGGTAGCGACCGACCACGAGGCGAGTCCCGGAGGGACGGTCACCAGAGACACCATGCCTTACCGTCCCTCCAGAACTTGAAAAATTCCGGATCGCGCCCCACGAGTTCCGCTCATGCTTCGCTGCACTCGGGGCTACGATCTACTGTCCCTCCGGGACTGTTGGTGTCCCAAAATTTTGACATGGCCAGGGCTCAAGCAGCACGCTCGCGCGCGGCTCGGCAGGCCCCTCGCCCTCCAGAGGTTGGGTGGGAAATCGAAATCGGCTAGATCGGCCATTCGCCCTCCATTTTCATTATGGCAAAAGTCTGCCATGGTGTGGCAAGGTTCTGCCACTCTATGGCGAGGTTGTGCCACTCTATGGCAAGAGTTTGCCATAAGGATGGGAAGCGGAATTCGCCTCTCTTGATGTTTTTAAAATCTCGAACTTCAAATTTCAAAACCATGTTCCGAGCCGCGATCTTCCATCTTTCACCTGCCATCTTCCGCCACAGGTCTGTTGCCCGCGATCGCATCTGTGACGAACCCCGGAGGGGTGGCCAGCCAGTAGCCCCGGGCGGAGTGAGGCACGAACGGAACCCGGGGTTTCGTCGGCCCCAACCACTGTCGACAGGGAAGGCCAAAGCGAGCGGTTCTACCGTCCTGTCCCCGGTCGAAACTTCATCGAATCCGTGCGGCCTGCCCCCGAGGACGCACCCGATCTTCCAGCTTCGATCTTCCAGCTTCCCCGCTATCTTCAGTATCTCCGCCGCCCTCGTACTTTGTGGCGTTGCTGGCAGCGCCGCAGAAGATAAGCTCGGCGAACAGCTGATCGCGGACCACGGCTGCGTGGCCTGTCACACGGCGAACGCGACCCGAACCGCTTTGCTCAATCCGGCGCCGGATCTGAGAAAGGTGGGCGAACGAATCAAGGCGGACTGGATTGAAGCGTTGCTGGCAGCGCCGCGCGAGGATTCGCGGATGCCGCACTTGACCGCACACCTGAAAAAAGGCGAACGCAAAGTGATCGCCTGGCTGCTCGCGGATGCGGGTCCGGCACAAGCGGAAAAAGCGTTGATCTTGGAAGGCGACGCGGAACGCGGCAGCGCGCTGTTCCACAAAGTCGGCTGCGTCGCCTGCCACGGCCCGGCCAAGGAAATGGCCGACAGCGAACTCGGGTTCGTGGCGGAAAAATATTACGAACCCGGACTGGCGGCGTTCTTGTTTCAACCGCTGCACTCGCGCCCCGGCGGACGCATGCCCGACATGAGTTTGAGCAAACAAGAAGCGGCGGACATCGCGCGCTTTTTGATCGGCGATGCGGAACCGGCTCCGGCGGCCAAACCGATCCCGGAAGAACGCGCGACCCAAGCCAAGGCGCTGCTCGAAACCCTCTCGTGCAATGCCTGCCACAGCCTGCCGGATGCGCTGGCCGACTTGCCTCCCCCGCCGGACGCGCCCGCGCTCGACGAACTCGACACAACCAAAGGCTGCCTCGCCGAACTCCCGGCAAAGGACGCGCCGAAGCACCTGCCCCACTATACCTTTACCGACGCCGAACGGACGGCAATCCGCGCGGCCCTCGGCCAAGACATCTTCGAACCCACGCCGGTCGAGCATCTCGCCCTGAACCTGGCCCAGTTCAATTGCGCCGCCTGCCACGATCTCGGCGACGAATTGGGCGGCGGTGGCGTTCCGCCCGAACTCGACGACTACTTCACCACCTCCGAACCCGGCCTGGGCAACGAGGCGCGTATTCCGCCGCCGCTCGGCGACGCCGGTGCCAAACTGAACAAAGACTGGATGCACCGGGTGTTGTTCGACCGCGAACAAGCGCGCCCGTACATGCACACGCGCATGCCGCAGTTTGGCGAAGCGCATCTCGGACATTTGCCGGACCTGTTCGCCGAAGTCGCGGACGCCGAACCGCTCGAGATTGTCGAACCCGGACGCGACCAACGCAAAGTCTACCGCGAGGCCGGACACAAATTGATGGGCGACAAAGGACTCGCCTGCATCACCTGCCACAACTTCAACGGCCACAAATCGCCGGGCATGAAAGGCATCGATTTAATCACCTCGCACGAACGTTTGAAACCGCGCTGGATGTTCGAGTTTTTACGCAACCCCGCGTCCAAGCGACCGGGCATTGTCATGCCGAGTTACTGGCCGGGCGGCGAGGCGACGCGCACCGATATTCTCGACGGCGATACCGACGAACAACTCCAAGCGATGTGGTATTTTCTGTCGCTCGGGCGTTCGGCGCGCACCCCGTCGGGCGTGCGTTCGGCGGGGCACAAGTTGCTGGTCGGCGATAAGGCCCGCCTCTATCGCGGACGCAGCCGAGTGGCCGGATACCGCGGCATCGCGATCGGTCTGCCGGGCGGAATCAACGCCGCGTACAACGCCGAAACCGGCGCGCTGGCGGCGATCTGGCAGGGCGAATTTATCAACGTCGGTTGGAACAGCCAAGGAGCCGGCGACTTTAATCCGGCGGGGCGCCCGATCCAGTTGGCGCAAGATCTCGGCATGGTAAAACTGGCGAGCGACGATACGCCATGGCCGTTGCGGCCGACCATGACCAAGGAGAACCCGGTCAACCCCGATCCCACCTACGCGCGCAAACACGGCTATCAGTTTGGCGGTTACATGATGACCAAGGACGACCACCCGATTGTGTTCTATTCGGTGGATGGGTTCGCCGTTCTCGAACGACTCGACGCATTGGCGTCGCTTGAGCCGGCCGAGGAAGACGCAGACGAACGCAACGGCTTTCGGCGGCGGGTAACCGTGTCGGGCAAACATGAACCGATGATGATGCGCCTGCTCACCGGCAAACTCGAACGCCAGTCAGACCGCGTGTTCACCCGGGACAAGCTACAAGTGACCCTGCCAGCAAAGGGCGAGGTGTTGTTTCGCCCGCTCGCGGAGGAGCACGAACTCCTGCTGAAATTCGACGCTGAACAAGGACCGCTGGATATTGATTATGAACTTCTTCCGTAGATTTTATCAGAATCGTAGCAAGATTGTCGCACCCCGTTGGGGCGCCGCAGTGCCCTTGAGTTTACCCGGGGGTGCGCTCGTGCCTCGCTTCCCCCGGGCTACGTTGTCTGGCCCCGTTGGGGCCGACGGGCGTCGGAGGCGCGGTCCATTCCACGTCCACGATGGGTTAACATTTCAGCCCTTTCTGGCGAGACTCATCCTCATCCTGCTCGCCGGCGTATTTTTGGGCGCGTCGGATGTTCGCGCCGAGTTCGTCGGCGAACGCTGGGGCACCGCCGAGCGCGAACGCGCGTTTTATAAAATCACCAACCTGCCGATTCCGCCGGGGCTGGTGGTCGAGTCGGGCGCGTTCTGCGCGATGCCGGACGGCCGCATCGCGGTCGGCACGCGGCGCGGCGACATCTACATAATTGATGGCGTCGACGAGGCCAAACCCGAACCCCGTTTCCACCTGTTCGCCACCGGCTTAGACGAAATTTTTGGTCTGACCCCGTTTCCGGGTGACGCGGGAAAAAAGAAAGGCGACCGTCTACTGGTGACCCAGAGTTGCGAGCTCACCGCCGTCTCCGATCTCAACAAAGATGGCCGGGCCGAAGTCTACCAAACCGTCTCGGACGCCTGGGGCTACGCCAACTACCATGAGTATGCGTTTGGTTCGCCGATTGATAAAAATGGCGACATCTACGTCGCGCTCGGGCTGTCCGCGTCCTATCATTCGCGCGCGTTGTTCCGCGGCTGGGTGATGAAAATTGAGGACGTGACCAAGTCCCGCTCGCTCGGTCGAGTGGCCACCGCCACGCCCTTCGCCAGCGGTTTGCGCAGCCCCGGCGGCATCGGCCCGAACGAACACGGGCAACTGATGTACATTGAGAGTCAAGGTCCGTGGAATTCCTCGTGCAGTTTAAAGGCGATCGAGCCGCGCAGCTTTCACGGTCACCCGATCAGCACCAATTGGTATCCCTATGCCAATGACATCACCGACATGGGTCCGGCGCCGAAGAAACCGACGCCGCAGACGCGCATCGCGACCGAGAGCAAGAAAATTAAAGAACTGACCCCCTACGCGGTGATTTTCCCCTATATCCGCATGGGTCGTTCGATCACCGGCTTCCGGGTGGACGAGACCGGCGGTAAATTCGGCCCGTTCGAGAACCAGATTTTTCTCGGCGACTACACCCAGTCGCTGGTGATGCGCGCGACCACGGAAAAGGTGGGCGACCGCTGGCAAGGCGCTTGCTACCCGTTCCGCGAAGGACTCGGCACCGGCATTCTCAACGTCAATTTCACCCCCGGCGGCCGCCTGATCACCGGCGGCACAAACCGTGGTTGGCCGGTGCGCGGCATCAAACCGTTCGCGCTGGAACGACTCGACTGGACCGGCGTGACCCCGTTCGAGATTGAACGCATCACCATCCGCCCCGACGGGTTCCGCGTGCGCTTCACCAAGCCGGTCGACGCGGACGCGGGAAAAGTGACCCACTATAAACTCGGCACCTTCACCCACATTTACCACGGCGCCTACGGCGGTCCGGAGGTGGATCAAACGAAGCCCGAGGTAGCGGCGGCGACCGTGTCCGAAGACGGGCGGCATGTGGATCTGAAGTTGGCGACCGCGTTCGAGATCGGGCATTGCTACGAGTTCGATCTGGGTTCGGTGACGTCGAAAGATGG
>Ga0209186_1000159_pt1 | contig 55626 bp, 43 predicted proteins | sample SidtaG_FD_187426 | JGI IMG/M metagenome (GOLD analysis project Ga0209186, IMG submission 187426) | Marine algal microbial communities from Sidmouth, United Kingdom - Sidmouth_Male2 metaG (SPAdes) (version 2) | ecosystem: Host-associated > Algae > Red algae > Unclassified | place: Sidmouth... | reverse complement strand
GTCATGGTGTCGTTGATCTGACACCCAGAATCTGGGAACCCTGGCCGGACACCGCAAGCTCTCTTCCGGTTTGCACCAGAAAGCGTTTAGGCCCTAGCAGCTTTTACAGAAGAACCGTTACACTCCCCCTTCCCCGGCTATGAAATAGTGGATGCATCGGAAGACCTACGTGCCCGCTGGGCACAGAGGAGGCCCCTAGAGGCTACACAGGGTCGATTAGTGGCACTGGTTGGCGACCCTATCTTCGAATCTGTAAGTTCATTCGGATGCCCTTGGCCTCCGTTCAATTCATATGGACGGGCCTACTTGGAATCGGTTGAAAGGGAAGAGATGATAAGTCTTGGCCTCCTGAATCGAGGCCTTAATGCGGAGGTTGCCGCACCAGCTCCTCGGATATTCTACCCAAAGGATGGCGTCGTTTCTTTAGCGGAAAACGACTACACCGATTGGGATGTGAGACTCGCCTTCTTCAAGGCACGGGCCGAACGGGTTCGGTTGCTTCAATGGCCCTGGTGAGCTATCCACACTCGGTAGCCCTCTCCATAGGACTGGTGGTCGTCGATCTTCAAATCTGCATCTTCCACCAGTGGCGGTGATACCATCCAGCTGTGCCGTAGGATGGGTTCCTCGCAGATCCTCTTCGATATCCAGGGCTCCGGCATTACTCGCTCGCCTGAGGATACTATTCGTCAGGGCGAGTGGATGCATGTCATCGGAACCTACGAAAATGCCCAACAGGTGCGGATCTACATCGACGGAAAGCTTGCCAGTTCCTCAACCACTACGAATCCGATGCCTAGCGGCGAGCGGGTCTGGACACGCATCGGGCAATCGATCCTCAACGACGGCGGCATCTCCCGTAAATCCGACAATGACCGGACAGGAGCTCTGCAGGGGAGCCTTGATGAGTTTCTGTACCTCCCCCGAGTCGTGTCCGACGAGGAGGCGCACCAAATCTACGTTCAGAGCGGCGGAAACCTACCGTAGCCCCGGCGACGATGAGAAGCCGTTGGTAGATTCTGCGAGAGGATTCGTTTTCGCGTCTCCGCGGTCAGTATCTCGGGAGTTTGATGAGGAGATCAGGGGGGCTAATCACTGTGGCCGAGGGGCGTGCAGGGACAGAAATGTCCCTACTCCTTGGAAGGATTGAACTGTCCCCGTGGAACCCTACTGCTGGAATTGACCACGGAAAATACGGAAGGAACGGAAAATTTCGAGGGGCAGATAGATAGGGCACGTGAGCTTGCTTCTGCGAATTTCCGCGTCTTCCGTGGTTAGTATCTCGGGAGTTTGATGAGGAGATCGGGGGGAGCTGATCACTGTGGCCGAGGAGCGTGCAGGGACAAAAATGTCCCTACTCCTTGGAAAGTCCTTTCATTGGCTTATGGATTCACGGAGCCGAGCCTCTATCTGACGACGCTTGGTGACCTCATCCTCCGGGTAGACCTGGTGTGCACCCATTGGATTCTCGACCTCAAAAACAAACAGCCTTTCGATCAGTTCGATCTCGGCTTGCCTTTCCAGTAAGGCGGATTCCAAGTTCTGTTCAATTTCATAGAGACAAGCGAGGCAACTTCTGTAAACAATGACTCAATTAATCTCTTCCTCCCCGGCGCACTTTCCAAGCACCACTCGAAGTCGGGCGGTTTGATCTGGTGGAACAGGGGCCTGACACCAGAGGAGCGGTACGATGTCTCGCTCTAGTTCACGGAGTTCTTGCCAGATGGACATTGCGGTTTCTAGGACCGAAGTTTGGTTGGCGAGAGTCACATGGCCTTCATCACCATAGGTTGTCCAGAGATCCTTCACATAGCTCGCTTGAGGCTCGGTTCGGGATGACAAAATGGACCAGTTGACACTCCGGCGGCTTGTTTGTGCTAGCGGACCTACCCTACCCAAAACTACACAAGTCCTCAACGAAGGCCTTCGACCCGTCGCGGAGCCAGCCGTCGAGCTGGGCTTGTTCTTTGAGTTGTTGGCCGCGTTGGCGGGGGACTTCGATGAAGTGGCTGGTTACTTCGGGGAGGGCGGTCATGTCGCCCCAGAGTTTCTCGAACTGGGCGACGGGGAAGATGTCTTCTTGGCCGTGGCCCCAGCGTTTCTTAACCTCCTTTAGGGTGACGTAGGTCGGGAGGCGGGCACCGAACTCCCGGACGGCGCGGGCGACTTTCGTCTTGTCGCCGAGGTCATCTCTGGTCAGTCCGAACATGGCAAGTGTTGGGTCGATCTCGATCCAGTTAGTCAGTGTGTTGTAGTAGCTGAGCTTGAACTCGTCTTCTTCGCGCGGCATGGCTAGGCCTTCGACTAGGCGGAGTTGGGAATCGACTCTGGCAAGGCCCCCTCCCCGGTCTTCGAGGCGGCGGGCGATGACTTCGAAACTGAGGGCGGCCTTGCTCTGACGGTGGAGCCCGAGGACACCGGCATCGAGGCTGGCGCCAAGGGTGTCGATGTTGTGCATCATCAGGGTCCGGAGCTGCGGGGCCTTCTGCAGAAGCTCGTGCAAGGTGCTGTTGAGCAGGAGATTGGGGAACTCGAACCAGTGGCCGACTGGGTGGAGACACTGCAGCGGCAGATTGTCGCGGTAGTCGGTGCCTTCGCCGGTTTCGGCCGCCCAGTTCATCAAGGCGGCGCGTAGACTGGCGCGCATCTTCTCGGCGCGTTCGTCGAGGACTTGCTGGGGCATTTCTTCCCACTCGAAGCGCAGGTCGCGGACCATGGGCACCATACGCAGGCCGATGCTCCGGCCGTAGCTCAAGACGATGTCGCCGGGGTATTGGTAGTTGTCCGCCTGATCGAGGAAGCCGGAGATCGGTCCGTTGGTCAGGTAGCTGGTGGTGATGATGTGCGGCGGGTAGGCGCCATGGGTATCGCCGACCTTTCGGGACTTGCCGAGGTGGACCTCGACGAAGGTGCGGTGGCGGTCGCCGAACTTGCAGAATGGGTGCAGGGCTTTGACCACTCCGGCGCCTTCGGTCCAGCGGCTTGCGGCTCCGGCGGCGAGGGTGATGACACCGACTTCGCCAGCGGCGAGGGCCTTTTCGCCGAGCGCGATAACATCGGCGGGGGCTCCGGTGGAAGCGATGCTGACGTCGCCGGGCTCTACGTCTTCGACTTGGGAGTGGGAGGAGATGCGGTTGCGCGACAGCCCGATGGTGCCGCTCTGCAGATCGCTCTGGATTCTCGAGTGTTGCTCGGGATCGAACCCATAGTTGGCTAAGAGTTCTTCCAGCGAACCACCCTCGGCCCCGGAGACCTCGTCCTTGGGAAACAGATTCTGGACAAGTGGTTGGATCGTCTGGCTATAACCGCCGGCCTTGTCCGAATCCTGTGCGGCACGGCCGAAGGCTGCCATCTCCGCGCGTCGGGCATCGCTGAGCGAACGGACATCGGCGCGAACAAGAGAGGGCATGACCAGCGGGTAGTAGGTCGGCGGCATCAATGCATCGTCGCCCTTGAAAAGTTGGCAATAGCTGCCGTTCTCGTTGATCGAGAAGTCGTAGACCACCGGGTCCATGGAGAACGGAAGGCTGTGCTGGAGAGCGGTCTTTTGCTCGAGCATGATCTCCTGCATCCGCTTGCGCGCCTCCTGCTTGCGCGACGGATCGAAGATGAATCCCATGCCGCCACCGGACATGCCGCCGAGCATCCAGAACCCCCAGAAGTCGTCACCGAACTCCGCCTTGGCCTGGTCGATGAGACGCTCGGTGAAGTAGGTGGTCGCCCACGGGATGATGGTGTGGAGCGGGCCGAAGAAGTGGCGTGTGGTGAGCTCGCCGAGGAGCCGGATGTCGCCGACCTTGAGCGCCTTGAGAATGTCGTCGAACAAGGCGATCGACTCGCCCCGTCCTTCCCACTCTTTGCCACAGCGGAGCAGGTATTTTTCGGTCACCATCTCGAGGATGGGACCGACGTTCTGGGCCATGCCGCCGTGGACGAGGACCAGGCTGTCCTGGAGCTTCTGCCGGGTTTCGGCCGAGACGGCATCGGTTCCTAGGTGGCGGTGGACCGGGAGAAGCCTGCCCCGACTGATCCCCCACTCCGGATCACCTTCTTCGGCTTCGACACCGGTGATGACCTTGGCTCCGGGCCAGACGCCGCCGGAATCCTGCCAGCCGCCGCCGGAGCCGCCGAGCCATTCGCCGAGGATGGCGCGGGCGGCGACGATGCGGCGCTCGTCTTCGCTGAGCGGGCCAGAGAGGTTCTTCGCCTGGCCGGTGGCGCGCATGCAGACCGAGATCAGGGCGCCGAGCAGGTTGGTCGAGACGGCAAGACGGGAACCTTTCGGAATTCCATTCACCGAACTGACGAGTTCGATCCCACGGCCTTCTCCGAGCATGGTGGCGAGCAGGTCCTTCAGGCTCTGGCCGGATCCCTCGAGTCCGATGGGAACGATGCCGGCGGCGATCAAGGCAGCCTTGAGCAAGCCGAGGTAGTCCTTGGCAAAGTCGAAGACTTCACCGAGTTCGTGAAGCTCGGCACTGGCTCCTAGGTCGACACTGGAGAGGCGGATGACCGGTTCGTCGATGACGCGGAAACAGGCCTCGACCGGCGGCAGAGGCTCGGCATCGCGACCGTGGACGGCGAGATCGACAGAGATGTTCAGCACTCGCGCTCCCTCGGGAAAGTCCATGCCGAGGAAGAAGATATCGCTCCAGGCCGAGTGGCTCAGGTCCATACGCACTGCGGTCTTCTCATGCAGGATCGGCGAGCACTGGCCCGGCTGAGGGACAAGCTCGGGTCGAAGCCGAAGCGGATGTTCTTGGGCGTGCCCCATACGGAACATCCATTGGTTACCACGCACTTCGCGGACGCTGCGGCGAACCTGGTCGGCGAGATTCTGTAGGCCGAGCTCGAAGTAGCTTTTCGCCAAGGCGCTACTCAAGGTGTCGGTCGGGCAAGGGCCGTCTTGTGCTTGGAGAAACTCATCGATGGCCTCGTGGAACCGCCTTCCGAGCAAGTGGCCGAACCCATCGAATGGCAGGTGGCCGAGCTGGCCGGCTGGCAGGGTCTCGGGCAGATGGAACCGGTAGATGGCATAGAGAAAGAACAGCGACCGGACGCGGTGGTAGAGATTGTCCGAAGTGCGGCGGAAGGCATCCAGCTGCTCACAAGCCGCAACCAGTTCTTCCGTGCTCAAGCCAGCGCAGGCTTGTTCAAGTGGAGTGTTGCGGACCTCAGGGTCCTCCGAGGTAACGATGTCGATGAAGTCGGTAGCCATCTGGAGTGAGCGTCGGGGTTCTGGCCTGACTAGCGACGGATATGGGCGAGCAGATCGACGATCCCGGCGAGCACGTCCTCCCGATCCTTGCCATCCATGGCGATGGCGAGTTGCGCCATTAACAGTCCGTATTGCCCTTCGAGATCGTAGCGCCGCCCCTCCATCTGGTAGGCAAGATAGCGCTCGTCACGAGCCAACTGGTCCAAGGCGGGGGAGAGTTGCAGAGATTCGCCGTCAGCGAGTGCCGACTGATGTTCGCGGAGCACATCGAAGACTTGGGACGTCAGCACGTGCATGCCGTGGAAACATAGGTAATAGCCCATGCGCAAACCAGGAACCAACAGGGACTGCTCCGCCTCGGTCGGGGTCGGCTTCTCGATCACTCGATCGATCTCGAACACCGATTCTTCCCCCGCGAAGCGATGGCCGCCGATGGTGCCGAAGTAGGGCAAGTTCGCCTCGTGCGTGGCTTGGACAGCGGAAACCGAACACTCTAGTCTTGAGGCCCGATCGACCAACTGCTGGGCACAGGTCTTGCCATCGGAATCACTGACGAACATGTGGTCGCTGACCATCAGCAGAAACGGATCTCCGCCGGCGAATTCGGCGGCTTGGAGGACCGCATCGCCGTATCCGTGCGGTTTCTTCTGTTCGACGAAGGTGACCTTGGAAGCCATATCCCCGGCGGCATCTTCGTAGAGTTTCTGGTCGTCTGGACGGATGACGATAGCGATTTCCTCCACACCAGAAGGAGCGACTTCTTCCAAGAGGAGCTGCAGAACAGACCGCGCCGAACCATTGCGATCGACGAAGGTCTGAAGGGGAATCTTTCGCTGCTGGCGACCAGCGGCGGTGATGATGGCGCGAGGGATCTTCATCGGTGAGGAGAACTAAGGCGATGGGAAAGAAAAACCAACCGATTTCCCAAACAACAGGGTCGTTCCGACCTAGGAATTTCTTTTCGTTCCGCTATAGGAAATGCGAGAATAGGACTCCTTTTTCCGGTAACTGAACGTGGCCTGCGACGTTCCATGTTCCATCAACGGCACAAGACGATTTTCATGTCCGATCCTACCGAATCCACCAGTCTTGGCACTGCTTGGACACCTCCAACTCCGGAGGAACTCAGCGAGCGCCCGCGGGCTCGGGACCACTAAGGACATCAGGAAGCTCATCGGCACGCGCGGCGACCTCACTGGCCGCACCGAATGGCTCTACCACAGGACCATCATGGGCGAGCCCTCGGCAACCGAGCCGTGGGGTTGGCAGCTGGATGGCCACCACGTCGTGGTGAACTACTTCATCCTCGGCGATCAAGTCGTCATGACTCCGCACTTCCTCGGCTCGGAAGCTCGGAACCGGTGCGAGCCGACTCCGGAAAGTTCGAGGGCACGGTCATTCTTCAGGAGGAACAAGAAGCTGGTGTCGAATTTGCACGTTTCCTGAGCGCCGAAGAACTGAAGAACTGGCCGAGACTACCCTGGCCGCCCAAAATCCGTCACCAACGCGCTTACTGAAGCCTTCAAAGACAATATCGCTCTCGACTATGCTGGACTTTCAACAAGCAAGCTCGAGCCCGCCAAGCGTAAGCGCTGGTCCAGCTAGCCGGGCAGCCTCCCCGTTCCCCGTAAGCCATCGTCACCCGAGTGCGCTGGGACTGGCGAAGCCTACTTCCCAGCTACCGCGACAGCCGGCTTCGGCTGTGGCTTGTTGTCCTCGCAGAAGGCCTTGAAAGTCTCTTCGTCGTCGACGTAGAGGTAGGCGATCATTTGGGCGTGACCGACTCCGCAAAGCTGTCCGCAGATGATCTCCCACTCGCCCTTCTTGATCGGCTTGAACCACATCTGTGCCTCGGTGCCGGGGATGGCGTCCTGGGCGATGCGCATCGGAGGTAGGGCAAGGTTGTGGATGACGTCCTTACTGGCGATGTCGATGATAACGTCCTTATCGACAGGGATCCGCATCTCACCGCGGACGAGGAAATCGTCAGCAGCATTCGGGTCGCTGAAGTCCTGACCCAGCGAATTCTCCTTAGTGACAAGGTGAGGGTTGCAGTGACCAAGAACACCGTCTTCTCCGGGATAGTGAAAGGTCCATGCGAACTTCTCGCCGATAGCGCGAATACGCAGAACATCTTCGCCAGCAGGGAACTGCTCAACACGAGTGTTCCAAAGTGGGAAAGCAAAGCCGAGAAGCAAGATTGCCTCGACGATGATCACGCCAATCTCAACGTGGTGGGACGCGTGCCCCTGCACACCGCGGTAATCCGCTCGGGCGTTCTTCTTCTTCCGAAACTTGGTCAGAACGATGATCAGGTAGGTCGACCATCCAACGAAGAGGATGGCCATGAACCAGTGAACGAACTCGAGCATGTGATCGACCATTTCGCCGTGCTCGGAGGCACGCTCAGGAAGTCCGATCAATTCGTTGATAATAGCAAGGGTGGTAACCATAGCGGGAAATTGAAAAAGTGTTCGGTAGGTCGGCGGCAACTAGACTTAAGAGGTCTTTTGAGAAGCCTTGAAATTGCGAATGAGAACCCCGATCACCAGTGCGGCCAATACAATAAGGCCAACGTTTAACAACGGAAGCGCCCAGAAAGAAAGCATGGTCGAATGCGTAGATCCAAGCATCTGATCAGCCTTCTCGACGTCCGCAGAGGCGAGCTCGGGAAGTGCGATCGGATCGCTGAAATTTGCAAGAATGGTAACCATAGCAATTGGACTTAACCTTCAGATGCCTGCCTGGCCAAGGCCGCAGCTTCGCGGACCTTGAGAGTGCGGATCAGGAGGAGGAAACCACCCAGCACAGGAGTGAGGACGCCGACCATGAAAATGATGGCCCAGTTCGCGGCAACCGTGAAGCCATCTCCATCGATACCAATACAGGTAGCACAGGCGAAGAGAGGATCGACAATCTGGAGAGCGAAAGGCATCGTGATAGGAACTAGGAATTAGAAAATTGGGAACTGGGAATCGGGAACTAGAGGATCATGTTCTTAGCCTTCTTGGCGAAGCGGAATCCGTAGACGATGAGAGCGAGTCCCCCTACTCCACTGGCAATGCCAGTGATGCGGAGCGTCCGGTCAAGAACATCCGCAGGTGCCAACCAAAACGTCCAAACAGCAAAGCCGAGGCAACAGAAAGCTGCTAGTGCGATGAATAGGATGTGGAAGTTCTTGAGTGACATAGGAATTTGAGCTCTGGAAAACTACGTTAAGTTCGACAACTGCTAGCCGGCAGCCGGCTTGTTCCACATTCCTTCGAACACTGCTGGATCGAGGTAGTGCAGGTAGCTTAGGAAGAACAGGCCAATGGCAAAGACAATGGTGAACAACAAAATCTTGTAGATCAGCGGCTTTTCATTGTTCAAGTGCATGAAAATCAACATGACGAAACTGGTCTTCACAGACGCGATAGTCAAGCCAAGGACAATATCCGGGGCGGAGACACCGGGAGCTCCAAAATCGAGCCAAGGGATCTTCGCAACAGCAACCGTGATGAGGGTACCGACGACGAGGATAATACCTACGATCTTGTAGATCCGCAGGTGCTTGAGAATTTCTTCAGGTGAGTCAGCCATCGGATTAAAGGAGATACATGATGGGGAAAAGGAAGATCCAAACGAGGTCAACGAAGTGCCAGAAGAGACCGGCGACCTCCACTCGGTTGGCGAGATGCTCTGGGTCCTTGTCGTAGAGCCAGCGGCAACGGAAGCCCATATACCAAAGAACAATGGCTCCACCGATGACGTGCAGACCGTGCAGACCAGTCATCGTAAAGTAAATCGCGTAGTAAGTGTTCCACTTCGGTGTGTGCGACGAATAGAACTTCACCTGGTCGCGCGGGATGGCGACCTCTTGATGCTCGTCCTTACCGAACTTCTGGAAAAAGGCCTTCTTGATCGACTCCGGCTGGGACAGCGGATCGTATTTCGGGTACTTTTCGGTGAAGTGTGCGATCTGCTCGTCGGCATGCTCCATGAACTTCGACTTGTGAGCTGGGCTGAGGTGGCTCCAAGCGAGCGACTCCTCAGCTTTCTTCACGTTGCGAAGGTCAGCGGCATCGACGTTAATGTGCAATGAGTCGTCGGCGAGGTCACCGTAGATGACTGTTCCGTCACGAAGAGTCATCGACTTATCATTGTAGGCCACTACCATCGATGGCTTCACTCCCAGTTCCTGCGGCTGACTAAGCTTCAGCTTGATCGTGCTTGGGCGCTCCTCCTTGGGAAGAAGTTGAAACTCGCGAATGTGCTTTTTCAGACTCTTGATCGGCTCGCCCTCGGCGGTGAGGAACTCGAGCTTGCCTGAGTCGTGGGAACCGTGGTCGTCAGCATGGTGATCGCCCTTTTCCTTGGCACCACCGTGACCGGCGGCTCCTTCGGGGTGGGCGGCGTCTCCGTGAGCATCATCATGCCCGTGGCCGTGGTGCTTGTCCTCGTAGTGGTATTTGTCGAGGAACTTGAGGCTCGGTTCTTCAGTTGGAACGTCGACTTCGGTGATGTCGGTGAAGTGGACGACGTTTTTGTGAATGTGACCGTCAACGACGGTGCCATCAGTAAGACGAACGCTGGAGTGGGCGAATTTCCCTTTGTACTCGATGCCCTTAATGACCATGAACAGCAACGCACAGACGAGGGTGATCGCCATGTAGATCTGGTAGGCCCCGTATTTCCGAAGCTTGAGCGATACCCAAGCCATAACCACCGTCACACTCGATCCGATCAGGATCAGGGTGTTGAGAAAACCAGGCAGAATCTTGAGTTCTTGGACCGGCCAGTGATACATCGGATCTGCACCTGCTCCGAGACGGAGAAAGATGTAGCTGGAGAACAGACCTCCGAAGAGCATGACCTCGGAGGCAAGGAAGAGCCAGATGCCGAGCTTGGCATTCCAGAGCCCCGTGTCCTCACGGGGTTTTACAGTGTAGGGAATTTCCATCGTTGGATGATCGGAAAAGAGTTGTCTTCGGGCGCTTGGCTAAGCCTTGGCAGTGGTATCCTCGGCGGCGAAATCTTCGTCGATCTCGACATCGTCTGGGTGAGTGGTCTGCATGAGGAAGTCGCTTTTCATGCCGGGAACAGAGTATTCGTAGGGATCGCGGTAGCAGACCGGCTCTTCGAGGAAATTGCCGTGCGGCGGAGGCGTCGGCGTGGCCCACTCGAGAGTAGTGGCATCCCATGGGTTGTCGCTCTCGACCTTCTTGCCGTTCTTAATACTCCAGAAGAAGTTGATGATGAAGGGTACTTGAGCGATCGCCATGGCGAAGGCGAAGCCTGACATGACCTCGTTCAGGCCCATATACTCAGCCGTCGTGCTTTCGAAGGCCATGCCTCCGTCATACCAGCGGCGGTGGAAGCCAGCCATTCCTTGGACGAACATAGGCAAGAAGATGCCGTTCATACAGATCAGGGTCGGCCAGAAATGTAGGTGGGCAAGCTTAGTGCTCATCATGCGACCGGTCGCTTTCGGATACCAGTAGTAGATACCAGCGAACAGACCGAACAACGATCCCGGTGCGACCACGTAGTGGAAGTGACCGATGACGTAGTAGGTGTCATGCAGGTGCAGGTCGATCAGGTTGAAGGCCAGCGGCAGTCCGGTCAGACCACCGAAACCGAACATCGGTAGAAAGGCGGTAGCGAACAGCATCGGCACAGTGAATCGAATCGAGCCACCCCAAAGCGAGATCATCAGGCAGGTTAGCAGGATGACCGAGGGGATGGAGATTAGCACCGTTGTGGTCTGGAAGAACGTCGAAACAACGTTGCCCATTCCAGTGAGATACATGTGGTGAGCCCAGACGATGAAGGAGAGGAAACCGAGGACAAGGACGGCATAGACCATCGACTTGTATCCCCAGAGTGGCTTCCGGGTGTTGTTCGGGATGATCTCGCCGACGATGGCGATGGCCGGCAGGAGTAGAACGTAGACCTCCGGGTGGCCTAGGAACCAGAATAGGTGCTGGTAAAGAAGCGGTGATCCACCACCGGAGATGTCGAGGATTTGACCACCGTCGGTGGCGAGTCCCGTCGGTAGGAAGAAGGACGATCCGCCAAGGCGATCCATCAGCTGCATGATGGCAGCGACCTCAAGCGGCGGGAATGCCAGCAGAAGGAGGAAACCAGTGACCAGCATGGCCCAGACGAAGAAAGGCAGGCGCATCCAGGTGAGGCCCTTGGCGCGCAGGTTGATGATCGTCGTGATGAAGTTTACTGCTCCGAGAAGCGAGGACGAGATGATGAAGACCATCGACAGGAGCCACTGGGTCTGACCGGTCCAGAAAATACCCCAGAAGGTTCCAGACTCGATCTGTGCGGTGGTCGCCAGCGGCGAGTAGTTGGTCCAACCGACCTGGGCAGCACCCGTAGGCAGGAAGAACGAAGCGAGCATCATGACACCGCCGATAAGGAACAGCCAGAAACTCCACATGTTCAGCCTTGGGAAGGCCATGTCGGGAGCTCCGATCTGGAGCGGAGTGACGTAGTTGCCGAAGGCTGCGAAGCCGAGCGGCACCACACCTAGGAACACCATGATCGTTCCGTGCATGGCACCGAACATGTTGTACAGCGTGCCGGTAACCTTGCCCTCATTGAGGAACTCGGAGACGCCACCGAAGCCTAGGATGAAGCGGGCAAACGCGGGCAGTTGATCCTCCGGGTAAGCGATGCTCCAACGCATGACTAGCATGAGGAAGAATCCGATGGCGAGGAATATCAGGGAGCTGATACCATACTGAATTCCGATGACCTTGTGGTCGGTCGAGAATACGTATTTCTCAATGAATGGAAGATCGTGGTCGTCATGATGATGGTCATCATGCCCGTGATCATCGTGTGCGTGAGCTGCGGCTGCTTCTGCCATGGTCTCTTGCTTGGTTGCGGTTGGAAATCGGGAGGCCCGTGTTCCTAAAGGTTACGAATGAAATTACTCAGCGGCTTCACCACTGGAGAGATTGGTTGCTGGATCGGGAACTTTTTCCACGATCTCTGCTACGGTCCACTGACCGACCTTGTCGGCGTACTTGGTCTTCATGGCGGCGATTTCTTCTTTGGTGACCATGCTTCCGGAGTTGCCCCACTCGTTGCGAATGTAGGTAAGGACATCGGCGATCTTTTGGTCGTTAAGAAGGGCGCCTTGAGAAACCATGCCGCCAGGAGTGTTGTAAGTCATTCCCTTAACCTTGATCTCTCCGATGAGTCCGTGTTGGACGATCATGGCGAGACGCTCGGTGCCGCCAGTGACCCACTCAGAGCCGGCAAGGGGCGGGAACACTCCAGGAACTCCGACGCCGGTTGCTTGGTGGCAACCCATGCAGGATCCGTAGACTTTCTTGCCTCGGGCAATAGCGAGTTCCTCAGGAGTTCCGCTAGGCCCTTCGTCTAACGAGACCGGACGGACATCCGCCAGATCCATTTTCGGACGGGCGTGGGTCATGAGCACGCCGCCGCCAACTAGGGCGACAACCAAGCACACGGCGAACAGCCAGAGAGGCGGAAGTTCGCCGGCGACACCGGGATCCCCCTTTTCGCGAGCCACGGGTGCGTGAACTCCAGCGACGTCTTCGGCGTGGTGCTCGTAATCAGGATTGGGCTGCTCTTTGTCCGCCATGGTGGTGATCTGGAAAAATTGGAAGTCTGCGGGCGAGATTGTTAGGCGTCGGGGCCAGCTTCGGCGCTGGCTTCATCTGCTTCAGGTTCGACGACATCACCGCTGGAAAGAGCGGGTGCTGCAGAGTCCTTCTTCAGCGACCGGAGATACTGAACGAGGGCCTTGGCCTTGGGTCCAGGGACGTATTCGAAGTCACCATCGGTGGCAACGGCGTTGCTTGAACCACCGCCTTGGATTTCCTGTTTTTCGTAGAGATGGCGGAAGGAAGGCATGGTCGACCAAGGGTGGATCGAACGCGGGTCGAACAAGTGAGAGTGGTGCCAATTGTCGTCGGTGATACGGTAGCCGACGTTGCTCAGATCTGGGCCATTGCGTTGCGATCCGAGGAAGGCGTAGGGCTCTCCAAGGTAGTCGCGTTGACGAGAAGCGCGGGTGATCTCGGTGGGGCGATCTTCCTGATCAGCTCCCCAGCCAGCGCGCCATCCGTCGAGACCGGCGAACGGCGCACGGATCATTTGTGTGTGGCAATTGGCACAACCTTCAGCCTTGTAGACCAGCTGGCCATTAGCGAAGACATTGCTCTCCGGAAAGTATTTCGTGTTGCCATCGGCATCTTCATACGCCACGGCTCCCAGCGATGCGCTCCGCAGAGTTGGGATGACGATAAGGAACAGCCATGGGAGGCCGAAAGTGACGACAAGCCCGAGGACGAAAGTGCTGAGTTTGTTCATGAGCTCTGCGGGTGACTGGTGATTCGTGCGGAGAGAAGCCTAGTGGGACTCGCCAGCGGGGAAAAGGGTGGGACCGTCGGTGGTCTTGCGACCGAGGCGGAGGGCCATGAGGATGACGTGGACGAAGAAGACGAGATTTGAGATGAGTAGGAAGCCCCAAGCGACCGTAGTTCCTTTAAGCCATGCACCGCTCTTGACCACTGGTCCCCAGAAGGAATTGGCCCAGTTCTCCGGGTTTTGAACGCTGAAGCCCTGCGAGAAGCCTGCCATGAAGAGACAGACGACCAAGGCGGAAAGTCCGTAGGTGGAGAACCAGAAGTGGGTGGAGATCATCCGGCCAGAAGGCCACTCGCATCCGGAGATCCGAGGCAGGATGAAGTAGATCGCCGCGAACATGCACATCGAGAAGAACGCGTAGAGGGCGAGCGTATTGAAGCCGCCCTGAGCGTAAGTAAACTGCGTCAGCTGACTGAAAGAGAACAGCGACATGCAGGCGAAGACGACACTCATCAGTGTGTAGGCCATGGCACCGAAGACGGCGAAACGGATCGTGGGGCTCGCTCCCACAAGGTGATGGAATCCCTTGATCGTTTTGTGGTGGTTCAGAGCAACCACACCGACGGGGATGAGCATGAAGATGGCGGCGGCGGAACCGACGGCAGTCATCCAAGCAGGAATCGGACCACCCATGTACTTCTGCATTCCGGTCCAGCCGGAGAGAGCGGCGAGCATCCAGAAGCCGATCAAGGCGAGCTGATAACTGTGAACGGGACGACCAAGAACTTTCGGAAGGAGGTAGTAGACGGTTCCAAGTCCAACCGGGACGAAGAACAGAAGAATGAGCGTGCTGATGAACCAACCATCGACACCAGCCGAGATAACCGCACCGCCGCTGAAGTGGTGGATGAGCAGGTTGGCGGTTCCGTAGATCCATGGGAACCAGAAGCAGGCTCCGAGAAAATACCAGACCGAGATGTAGACTGTGTCGGCGGTGCGTGCCTTGAACAATAGGACCACCCAGACGGACATCATTACGTAAGCGAGAAGCAATAGCGGCCAGACCCACTTAGGAAACTCAAGCCATTCGACCGAGGTGCTTCCACCCCAGAGGATGGCGAAGACACCGAGGGTGACACCGATGTTCCAAAGGACGCCAGCGAACAGGAGAATCTTGCTACTCGGCACTTGGGCACGGGTGAGGCGAGCCATGATCCAGATCATCACGCCGATACCGGCTTGGATGCCCCATCCGTAGACGAAGGCATTGATGAAGGCTGGCTGAACTCGTCCGTAGTGAAGGAAGTAAAGGCAATCGAGACCGAGGAACTCCGGTGTGTGGGACTTCATCGAAGCAATGAAGCCGAGCACGGCGGAGACAAACAGCCAGGCTACGGCAGTGGTGAGAAAGTAGAGAACCGGGACACGGGCACTCTTATCGACTCCGGCCCTGAGGGCTTGGAGTTCGAGAGGAACCTCGTTGGTCTCTGCTGTAGATTCGGCGTTCATCTGATCCTGGCGATCCGTGTGGTTTGCGAAAGTGAAAGTGGTGGCTGGCGGCCTAGGCCTCGGGGCGGGCGTTCTTGTCCTTGGCCACGAAGGTGTAGTAGAGCACGGCAACGATGATCCAAAGCAGAGCGGCGAGGAAGATCTTCCAAGCTCCCCCACTCTTCTTATCGGTAATCTCAGCGCCATCGACTTCTACGGCTTCGTCGGCATCAGCATCAACGGTTGCTACGGCGTCAGCGTCAGTGGTCTCGGTGTCGGTCTCGGCACCGGCGGTGAGAGCGTTGGCTCCGGCGACGGTGGCTGTTGCTGCAGCGGCGGTCGCTCCTGCGGCGGCGGCTACGCCGGTTTTGTTGGAGGCATCGGCTTTGGCTTCGACCTTGTTCGCGCCTTCGGCAACGTCGGGCTTCGCTTCGGCTTGAGCTTGCTGGCCCTTCGGGCCTTTGGAACCTTTACCCTCCCCACCTTCAGCCCTGGTATTGTTGGGTACGTTGCTCTTTGGACCAGGATCACCCTTGGCCTTTTCTTCGCCGGGACCGGGATGAGCCTTGCCGTTGCCTTTGCCTTTGTCGGCGACGTCCTTGTTCACTCCGCGACCCTTCGGTTGCTGAGGAGCTGGAGCGGATTTCTTTGCCTCAGGCTTGTCGGCTTGATTCTTTTTGCCGTCGGCGAGAGCTTTGGCTCCTGCGGCGGCGGCTACGGCGGCCGCAGTTCCGGCGGCGGCTTTGGCTCCGTTGGACATGCCTTCCTTCTTCGGCTCAGCAACGGGGGCTGCGGCGGCCTCCTTCTTATCGGCCTCGGCTTTTGCCTTCATGTCCGCAGCTTTCTTGTCGGCCTTCGCTTTTGCCTCGGCTTCTGTTTCTGCCTTTTTCTTGGCTTCAGCGGCCTGCTCTTCCGCTTCTGCTTTCGCCTCCATGTCGGCCTCTGCTTTGGCCTTCGCCTCAGCGGCCTGCTTGACCGCTTCTGCCTCCTTTTTAGCCTCAGAATCGGCAAGGGCCTTCGTCTCCGCCTCCGCCTCTGCCTCTGCCTCTGCCTTAGCCTTCGCTTCGGTGGCCTTTTTATCTGCGTCGGCCTTTGCCTTGGCGACGGCGGCAGCATCGGCCTTCGCTTTTATCTCTGCGTTGGCTTTCGCTTCGGCATCGGCGGCCTTTTTGTCTGGCTTAGGCTGAGCTTCTTTCTTGTTCCGCTGTGCGTCGGACTTCTTCTTGGCCTCGAGCGCTTTGGCTGCGGCGCTATCTGGTTTGGGAGCCTCAAGCTCTGGAGCAGCCTCAGCACTAGCGGGGGCTGCATCATTGCCGCCTCCTGAAAGTTGGGCGAGTTGGGTAGCGGATCCGGGAACGAGAAGCTCGCTCTTGTGCGCCTTGGTTCCGGCGAGCTGTTTTACGGCGGCAGCGGAAACTCCGGCGATGGCTACGGCGTCGATCCCCTCCTGCTTCTCCTCAGCGGCAAGCGCGACTTTAGCAGCGCGAGCCTGGAGTTGCAGGTTATCGGGCTTCGAAGCGAAGCATCCTTTAAAGAGGAAGAGAACTGCCGGGAAGGAGAGGGCTACCGCGAGGTAGAAACCGAAGGTTCCCAGACGGAGCGAGAGGCTATCGTGCGGTTGTTGTGCCATCTGAAGAAAAAGCGTGAGCTAGTATGAGCTTAAGCGAGGGAAGAAAGTGAGGTGTCGGCGAACTAGTTGCTGACGTTGATCGACTCTTGGAGACGTGGGTCACGCCAAGGGTAGAGACTGTGATTGCCTAAGCCTCTAAGGAACAGGTGACCGAAGCTGGCGACGAAAGTAACGAGTGCGAAGATGTCCCCGAACCAAGCGCCTGGTGCGGTCACTCTGGCTTCGTCGTAAATACTGACACCCCGCTCAGGGATAATGATCCAGTAGTGATCGACGAGGTGCATGAATAGGATCCATCCGCAGACGATTCCAATGAGCTTAGGATTCTTCTTCAACCAGACAAACAGCAGAGCGATGAACGGTATGACGAAGTGTCCGACGAAGAGTAAGATGGAAAGGTGATGCCAGCCATCGGTGTTACGAATGAGGTAGAACTTGGTCTCCTCGGTGATGTTGGCATACCAGATCAGGAAGAACTGATCGTAGGCGATATAGGCCCAGAAGATGGTAAAGGCGAACAAGAGTTTACCCATCAGGTGGTAGTGCTCCGGTGTGACGACTTGCTTCATGTAGCCCTGAGAGCGCAAGAAGTTGAGGATGAGAATACTCACCGCCATGCTCGACCAGGCGCAACCGGCGAAGATGTAGACTCCCCACATGGTGGAGAACCAAGTGTAGTCAAGCGCCTTAAGGAAATCGATGGCCCAGAAGGTCAGCGAAACTCCGAAGATGGGCAGTCCGCCACAAGCGAGTCGACGAGTGGAGAAGGTGTGCTTGAGCAAGCCGTCCTTTTCCTGGAGAAGCGGCCACTTCAGTAGGAAATACAGGACTGCCGACATCGAGGCGAAGTAGAAGATGAAACGAAGCGTCCAGAACGGGATGTTCAGATACTCGTATTTTTCGTATTCCAAGATCTTGTGATCATGAAGAAGAGCCTCCTCAAGCGATTCCTTCACATACTCGGTATCCCCTGCCTCCTTAGCGGCCTGCGTGGCTTCGGCGATGTGGGCGCTGACCTCACGGTGGTCAGCCATCCACTCCCACAGTGCGTTCTGCACCGACGGGAAGAAGAACGGGATTCCGAAGAAGAACAGAATCGGAAGCAAGCGGGCGAGGTTTTCCCAGATGCGGCGAACGGCGATGCCCCATCCTGCGTTAATTGCGTGGTGGAGTAGGACCCAGAAGAAACCGCCGATGGTGATCGAGAAAATCACCGAGAAGCCGAAGAGCCAGCTGTAGGCGTAGCGTTCCTGCGCGGACTCGCCGAACAGTCCGATCAGCACGAGAAGGGAGATGATGGACCCGATTCCACCAACGATGAGGAGCATGCGGGAGAGTTTGGATACCTTAGCAGTATCGAACTTTTCCCCTCCCTCGGGGAGGTCTACTACGGAGACGAAATGATCAGCCATGGAGCTTAGGAGCTAGGAGCGAGCGTGGAGGGAGTGAGTTACTTGGCGACACCAGCGGCCTGAAGGGCGCGGATGTAGGCGACGATGGCCCAGCGCTCATTCGGAGCGATGTTGGCACCGTAGGAACCCATGAGGCCCTTGCCGTTGGTGATGGTGTCGAAGATACTTCCGTCAGGACGGTAAGCCGGACTCTTCGGGTTGACGAAATCTGGAGCGTGAAAGTTGGCTGCGTTGGCGATGCCGAATTGCGAAGTTGGGCCCTTGCCGTTGCCAGTGTCGCCGTGGCAGACGGTGCAGTAGATGTTATACTGCTCTTGGCCTTTGGCGATGAGGGCCTCGTCGATTTTGACGGAAGCGGGAAATCCGTGCCCCCAGTAGTCGCCGTAGCGACCACTGTTAAAGTAGACTGCAGTGGCGGCGTCTTCAGACGATGCATCGGAAGCGGGGCTGCTAGGAATGCTGTAGCCCATTGGCTCCGTGTTGGAAACTGGAAGGCGGGAGCCCATGCCGTCGGAGAAGAAGTCGCTGGGCGCCTGATACTTGATCTTGGCCTGGTGATCCATATCCGGGAAGAGCTCGAAGGGAGGCTTCGAAAAGCTATGCCCGCGCCGACCGGCGGCGAGAAGCACGACGGCGACAACGAGGATGTAGACGAGGAAGAAGTAGCGCATGACTTGGCTGGCTGGCTTTGCGGCGTTGGTCTGCTGGAAAGGTTAGATTTCTTCTTGGACGAGTTCGACGGACTCGGCCCCGATTTTTTCGAGGAATCCCGGGGTGTCCTCACGAGAGAACTTGGGATCGCGAGCTTCGATGCAGAGGAAGAAGCCATCGTCGGTCGCCTTGGCAAAATTCTCCGACTCGAAGAGCGGATGGTGAAGCCTAGGTAACTTGCAGAGGGCAAGAAGGACGAAAAGGGTGGTAAAGGCCGAGAACAAGACCGTCAACTCGAACATGATCGGGAAGAAGGCCGGAGTGGTGAAAATGTTAGTCGGCTTGGCCTGCACCACGGTGGTGTAAGGAATGCTGTCGAGACCGGGGATGACGGAAAGGAACTTCCAGAATCCGCCCCAGGTATCGGTCTGGGTCGCGGTAGCGAGCGTGAAGCCAGTGAACAGGCCGAAGGCACCACCGAAGAACACGAAGTGTGGCAGTTTCGAACGGCCAAGTCCCATGGCGGCATCCATTCCGTGAATCGGATAGGGAGAATGCACATCCCAATTCTTAAATCCGGCATCCCGTGCCTCCTTGGCGGCATGGTAGAGCGCCTTCGGGTCGGCAAACTCGGCTAGATATCCGTGGTCTCGCTTCATGTTAGAATCGGATGGGAAAGAGGAGAGAAGACGTGCGAAAGAAATGAGAAAGAGTTAAACGGTAGCAGGCTCGGTTGCTGCAGTAGAAGACTGTTGCCCCTCGTCCCCTCCGTCATCGATGCGACCTTTATAGGTTGGCTCGTCGATGACGTCGCCAGGATGAGGATGCTCGCCGTTATGGACGTCGGCCTCCTTCTTAGTCCACTTCACCTCTGCAATGTTGATGCAGGGGAGGAAACGGAGGAACAGAAGGAACAGGCAGGTGAACTGACCGATGGTGCCGATGAAAGTCCAGATATCGACCCAAGTCGGACTGTAAAGGCCCCACTCGGCGGGGAGCCACATCCGTGGGAGAGTGGTGACGATGATGACGAATCGCTCGAACCACATACCGATGTTAACGAACATCGAGACGATCATAACGACCCAGAGGTTGCGACGGCAAGCTTCGAACCAGAAGGCCTGGGGAGCGACGACGTTGCAGAACATCATCACCCAGTAGGCCCAGACGTAAGGGCCTTTCAGAGTCCGCAGACGGAAGGCGTCGCCTTCGAACGGGCTAGCGGAATACCAACTGACGAACAGCTCCATCAGGTAGGCATAACCTACGATCGTGCCGGTGAAGCAGATGATTTTGGCCATGTTGTCGATGTGCTTCATCGTGATCATGTCCTGAAGACCGTAGATCTTCCGGCATGGGATCATGAGAGTAAGCACCATGGCGAATCCACCGAAAATAGCGCCAGCGACGAAGTAAGGAGGAAAGATGGTGGTATGCCAACCAGGGACCACGGACGTCGCGAAGTCGAAGGAGACGATGGAGTGGACAGAGAGCACGAGCGGGGTCGAGAATGCTGCCAGAAGCAAGTAGGCCATCTCGTAGTGACGCCACTGACGGTTACCGCCGCGCCAACCGAGAGCGAACAATCCGTAAAGCGTCTTTTTGATACCACCTTTACAACGATCACGGATCGTAGCGAGGTCGGGGACCATTCCTAGATACCAGAAGATCAGGGAGACGGTGAAGTAGGTCGATACCGCAAAGACATCCCAAAGAAGCGGCGACTTGAAGTTCTGCCAAATGGCGTTGGCGTTCGGGATCGGAGCGAGATACCAGGCCATCCAGACACGGCCGACGTGGAAGGCCGGGAAGATACCGGCGCACATCACGGCAAAGATCGTCATGGCCTCAGCGGCCCGGTTGACTCCGGTTCGCCAGTTCTGGCGGGTTAGAAAGAGGATGGCAGAAATCAGGGTTCCTGCGTGTCCGATACCAATCCAGAACACGAAGTTCACGATCGGCCAACCCCACATCGTGGTGTTGTTGTTTCCCCAAACACCGACTCCGGTGGCGACGAGGTAAGTCAGTCCGCCACCGACTCCGGCGATCCAGATAATGCAGAGTGGGATGAAAAGGATCCACCAGAGAAGCGGCTGTCGATTCTCGATGATTCCGCAGACCCGCTCAGTGATCCACCCGAAGGACCGCTGATTAAGCACTAGGTCCTCGCGCTCGAGGATCCCGGGGATGACCTTATTGGTATCTTCTGCTGGCGTTGCGTCTGCCATGGGAATGAAGCTTAAAGCTGGAGCGAAAAGACGGGGTGAACCGACTAGTGGCCAAATTGGGTGGTTGCAGTGCCTACTTTAGCCGCCCCTGGCATCTTCGGATTCGGGTTTTTCACCCGAGCGAGATAGGAGGTTCGGGCGTAGGTGCCGATGTATTTGAGAAGCTCGTAGTCCCGTGGGGAGAGCTTGGTGCGATTGACTGCACTGGCAGGATCTGCGAGGTCGCCGAAGACGATGGCTTCGGACGGGCAGGCCTGCTGACAAGCAGTCTTGACCGAATCGGTCGGAATTCTGGTGTTCGACGAACCTTTGGCGATACGCTTCTGGCCGATCTTTGCCTCTTCGAGGCGCTGGACACAGTAGGTGCATTTCTCCATGACGCCGCGCATACGAACGCTGACGTTCGGGTTCTTCTGAAGGTCAAGAACGCCACGTTTGCCCTGATCTCCACGCTCCCCGAGAGGACCGGAGTAAAGGGAATCGTATTCGCCAATGATAGGCAACTTGTCCTTGGCAAGCGGGTTGCGCTTGTTGTAGTCGAAAAAGTTGAAGCGACGTGCTTTGTAGGGGCAGTTGTTGGCGCAATACCGAGTGCCAATGCACCGGTTGTAGGCCATCGCGTTAAGTCCTTCGGGAGTGTGAATCGTAGCGTTGACCGGGCAGACGGTCTCACACGGGGCACTTTCGCACTGCACACAAGCGACAGGCTGATTGATCATCTCCGGGTTTTCCAACTCCTCAAGGTCGGTAGGACCGTCGATGGTGTCGGAAGTCGCGAAGTAACGATCCATGCGGATCCAGTGCATCTCGCGGTTCTGAATAACTTGAGTCTTACCGACGATGGGAATGTTATTCTCGGACTGACAAGCGATGGTGCAAGCAGTGCAACCGATGCACTGGTTGAGATCGATGGTCATCCCCCATTGGTGCTCGTTCTCGTAGTCGAACCCGTAAGGATTGTCTTCCGTCCTCCGTCCGACCTGGCCCTTGTAGAGCGGGTCGTTGGTTGGAATGTGGGAGTCCATTCCCTGCTTCTTGAAGTTGGTGGCAGCGCCAACGATGGTGTCGTTAATCAGTTGCTCGGATGCGTCCTCGGGAAGGGCGTCGACTGCAGCCTTGACCGCCACGTTGTCCTCCTGAAGTTCATCGACGGTCCCCTCACGAGCGAGGGCACGGCCTTCCATGCTGTAATGCTCAGCCGTGGTGGCGAGCAAGTATCCGCCGGCGACCGGCTCGACGGTGGCTCCGCTGGCGACGTATGGTGCCTTGGAGGAAAGTAGCTGGAAGGCGTCGAATCCAGTGCCTTCACCGACTTGGCCGGCGTGCTTCTGGCCGTAACCAAGAGTGACGGTGACCGAATTATGTGCGTGGCCTGGGGCCTCGATGACGGGAAGCTCGAGAGACTGGCCATTGACCGAGACGCGAATCATCGGCTGGGGCTTCTCGAAGTGCATGAACTCCGCCTTGAGGCCGAGTTCGCGGAAAGTGCGAGGAGAGAGGAGCGCGCAGTTGTCCCAAGTCAGCTTGGTGATTGGGTCGGGGCACTCTTGACGCCAGCCGTTGTTGACGTAGCGACCGTCCCAAACCTTGGAGTCAGGTTGGAAGACGACCTCAAATCCGCCGGAGCTATCGGGAACGTAGCTGTCTTCGCGAGCGACGAGAGCTTGGGCGGCATCGGCGTTCAGCTTGCCTGCGCCGTTGGCGATCTTTTTAAAGCCGGAGCCTGCGAAGAACCCATCTTTTAGGGCGACTTGTAGGTCAGCTCCTCCACCAGCATCGACGACGGTCTTCTCGACAGCCTTGAATCCAGCGTCGGTCGGCTCGGAAGCGACCTCACCTTCGGCGACTTCAGCAGGGACAAGGGTTCGGCGACCCAATAGCACAAGTAGAAGGTCGATTTCAGACAGTCCACCGAAGAGCGGCAGGATCATTGGCTGGATGACGGAATAGGTTCCATCAGCTGAACGAACGTCGCCCCAACTTTCTAGGTAGTGCGCCTTCGGAACGACCCAGTCCGCGAGAGCGGCGGTGTCGTCGAGGCGATCGGAGAGGGAAATCACGTTGTGGATTTCCTTCTGACGATTGGCCCAGTCAAGATCACGGGCGGTGCCGTAAGCAGGGTTTCCGTCGAGGATGAAGAGATTGGAGATCTTGCCGTCGCGGGCGTCTTCAGCGAGACGGTCGATTCCTTGGGCTTGCGGAGCTTTGAGACCCTGAAGCACGTCGATCGTCGAGCCAAAGGCGTCGAGCGCGGCATTCATTGCCACGACCAGTGCCTGAACTGCGAGCGGCTGACGAGCTCCGCAGACTACGAGGGCCTTGCCCTTGCTGGAACAGAGATCTTCGGCAGCGCGAGTCACCCACTCCTCGGTTCCACCGATCTCGCCTTTGACAAGGCCCGCTAGTTTTCCAGGAAGCGGGTCTCCAGAGACCTTCGAGATCGCCTTGGCGAACATGGCGGCCACGAACGCGATCTCCGAGGTGCGAACCGGGAGGCGGTGATCAGACATTCCGCCCGTGAGCGTGTAACCGTTCTCCACTACGTAAAGGCGGTTCAGGTTGCCTTCGTCAGCCTTGCGTCGGCCAGCGAAGTCACCGGCACTCTTAGAGCCGAGTTTTTCGAGCCCAAGAAAGTCGGAGTCGAGAGAGAGAATTTTGTCCGCTAGGTCAAGGCGGCGGTTCTGACGGGCACCAGCGCCGAAGACAGCTTCGGTAGTTTCGTCGTGATTGGCGCGAGAGATAACCTCGTTCTGGTAGAGCTTTACCTTAGGGTAAGCCTTCTTCAACTCTTCGAGGAGACGGACGCGGGTCGGCGAATCGACCTTGCCCATGAGAAGGCCAACGCCTTCACCACCTGTAGCATCCATCTGACCACGCAGTTCACCGATGAAGGCATCGAACTTCTCGTCCGAGGAAGCTTTGCCACCAGCAAGGACACCCTGCAGGCGATCAGGATCGTAAAGGTCTAAAATCGAGGAAGTTACGAACGAATCCGCACTACCATTGGAAACCGGGTGGAGCGGATTTCCCTGAAGGTGAGTCGGCCGCCCTTCGTGGACGGTAGCAACAACCGGGGCACAACCATCCGGGGTCGGCATGGCAGTTGCGTAGAATAGCGGACGACCTGGGATGACCCACTCGACGTGCTTGCTGTACGGGAGAATGTGCTTCTCGGGGCGGCGGCAACCAGCGAGACCGAGGCCCGCTGCGGAGGTCGCTGCTCCCATGAGCTTCATGAAGGCGCGGCGACTATCACCAGCCTCTTCCTCGGTAAGTTCGCCAGTCCCCTCAGGGAACTCACGCTCGAGGCGGGCCTTGAATGCGTCGTTCTTTTCGAACTCACTGAGAGTTCTCCAATAACGCTTGCCGCTTTTCGGCTCTTCTGGGTGCTGCAGGATGCGCTTCATGGCGGCGTCAGATCAAAGATTCCGGGCTCGGCTTGAAAATGGATTAACGGTGACAACCGGCACAGGACTCAGGGGGACTGACCTGCCAGTGCCGTGCAAGGGCACTACCGACCTCCTCCTGTTCCATGGTTTCACCAAATTCTTTCCCCGCCTTTTCGACGAGATAGGAAAGGGTGTCTTCAACCCCTTCCGGAAGATCAACTGGGTCGTCCTTGCCCTGAATCGAAGCGAGGAGAGTTGAAGGCTCAGCCCCCTCGTCGAGAAGCCCCTTGTAGAAAGTGGAGCGGTCGAGCGAATCGGGGGTCCAATCGAGGTTATAGACAGCATCCGTCGGGCGAATGTGCTCCTCTGGATTGCGGTGGCAATCGAGGCACCATCCCATGGAGTGGGATTCGACCTGACTGACGACTTCCATCTCATTGACCTTACCGTGGCAACTGACGCAACTGACGCCGCGGTTCACGTGAACCGAGTGGTCGAAATAGACGTAGTCGGGGGCGGAGTGGACACGCACCCATTCGATGGGCTTACCGGTCTCACCAGACTCGCGGACGGGAGCGAGCTTCGGGCTATCGACTTTGATCCCACCCTTGCCAGGTCCGTGACAATTAAAGCAGGTCTCGTTGGTCGGAATATTCGAGTGACTCGACGAGTCAACATTACTGTGACAGTAGCGACAATCGAGACCGAGTTCACCAGCGTGCCACTTATGACTAAAAGGCACCGGCTGTGAAGGTTCATAACCGACCCGCGTATACTTCGGAGTGAAGAAATACGGAACAGCGAGCAAAACAGTTCCCCCTAGGACACCGAGACAAATCGCGATCTTCAGAGGTATAAAGTTCGTCCAACGAGGAAAATGGTTGGCCATGAGTTCGAACTATGTTGGAGCTTGTGAAATAATTCACAAGCGAAAAAGGAGGCTTTGAATGAATTTTTTCAGAGCGGTCGCCGCGCCTTGTTAGATGGGGTTCAGAAGCCATTGGACGAGGCCAATTTTCGGCTATTAACCGGGTGCACTGACCTCCTGCTACGCCGCTTTCTTATCCCTTAGTTTTTCCCACAGCCTCCCATGCTTGAGAACGACCTTGAACATGCCTTCAAGCACCTGCTCTGAGTCCAAGGCTTTCTTGCTCATGGTGCTGTGAGCCTCGTGCGAGTCCATGATCGCGGTGACCAACTTGGTAGGAAGGTCCGGAGAGGTATCGAACTGCTTCTCGGTATGGTTCGCGGCTTGTTGCTGGAGGATCGTTGACTCACGGGGGTTACCCATGATGACTCCCCTGACATAAACGAGCTGGCCTTGATCAAAAGTCTCGCTGCCGAACAGCTCATTCAGTTGCTCGATCGATTCCACTATGCAGGCACTCGGCTCCTCCCGGTAATATGTCAGCATCCGCGATCTGGTGCTTGCTCAAGATCCACTCAATAGTGAGGAAGACCAAGCCATCTTCGCCCTGAAGGACCAACTCGAGTCCGAACTCCGTTTTGTCCAACTGCCGCGTGAACAACTGCACCAGGCGAAAAACGCACAGCGTATTCCTGACTACACCTACGCCACAGCACTGGCTAGCGACTAGACTGGTAGATCGCTTTAATTAATGAGGCCCATCCCACCCTTGCCGGGCCGCGAGCGTCTCGCTCGCACTCGGAGCAAAGCGACGAATGTGTTCCTAGCGGCCAAAGGCTCCATCAAATTAAGTGGATGCCGACAGACCAGCCACCTGGCCTAAGCGAGCTCACTTCCGACGTCCTCAACCTCTAAAGCACGAAGGCACTCGAGAAACCCAGGCGCGAAGTCCTGAGGGCGCTGCCCGGCCCACGTTCGGACCTGCTCCATCGAGAAAAACTCCCCGGTATCGACTTCAGCCGCAGGAAGCCGAACCTTCGACGGCTTGATCTCCGTCCGATAGAGCGAGACGAACTCGAAACCAGTCTCTGCGATCGGGGGCAGCTTCGCCACGAATTCCAAATCCTCCTCAGCCAACTGCACACCCAGCTCCTCCTCCACCTCTCTCAAGGCGGACTGCAAATACGTCTCGCCGGAATCAACATGGCCCGAAGCACTGCTATCCCAGCGCAACGGCATCGTGTCCTTCAAGTGGGAACGCTTCTGTAGAAACAGCTCGCCGGCACGGTTGAAGGCGAAGATGTGAATCGCTCGGTGACACAGACCCTCCGCATGAACCACGGCCCGCCGCTCCTGGCGAACCACCTCGTCCTTGTCATCGACCACATCGAAGACCTCGTTATCGCTTTGCCCCCTATCCGAAACCGAATCAGACAGGCCATCAAAGATCCGAGTCAGCGCGATCCAAGTCGGAAGATCTAGTTCCTCCGCCCGAGCGGTATCGGAAATCCCCAGCTGCTCGGCAACCTCCACCCAAAAAATGGGAGTTTCCGGTAACAGCTTCCGCAACTGCTTCCGACGCTGGGAGAAGCCCATCTTCACCAATTGCGAGAATCGATTCCGATCAAACACCGGCAACGCGTCGGCCTCAAGCGGCGAGAACCTGACCACAGCTGAGTCGATAATCGGAACCGGGAAGAACAACTGCGGCGGCACCGTCTTGAGAAAATCGACCTGCCAGCGCTGCGCATGCTGCAACGTCAGCACCCCGAACTTCTTCGTCCTCGGTTTCGCGACCAGCCGCTCAGCCACCTCTTTTTGAAGCATCAGCACCGCGTTCGCCACCGGGGTCGGATGGTCGAGCAAATTGCGCATGATCTGCCCAGCAGCCGAATACGGCAGGTTGCCAATGAACTTCACCGGGCCTTCCGCATACAAGGCACGGTGATCGAACTCGCAGGCATCCATCGTGTGGACTTCCACGCTGGCATCATCGGCGAACTGCTCCTTCAGACGGCCGGCAAGACGGTAGTCCTTTTCGACCAGAACGATTTTGCGGACCCTACCAACCAAGTGCCGAGTCAAGGCGCCGAGCCCAGGACCGACCTCGATCACACAGTCGTCTGGACCAGCCTCCAACTGATCGGCGATCCAAGCCGACATATTGGTATCCGTGAGGAAATTCTGACCGAGCTTCTTGCTCGGTAAAAGCTTCATCGCGTCAAGGTTTTCGCGCACCGTCCCAGTCACCCGAATCCCTACGGCAGGAAGCAGTCGGAGGCGATGAAAACTTCTGCGGCAACTGATCACAGATCTAGAAACAGGAATGAAGGCTCGAAACTTTGTCATCCAGAACCCAGTTAAGCGAGGTGAAGAACCGGAGCGCAGCGGACATCGCCGCAGGCAATCTCTGGCTAAGGGACAGCATCCAAAAGCCCCCTTCCTCGCCGCAGTTGAATGACCCTGCAGTGGCTCGGCTTGAAAGGATTAAGCCAGCGCCTTTAGGAGGACCGTCACCTCCCCCTCCCAATAGGTCGACAAAGCCGAGGGAAATTTTGTAACACCACCCTTAAGTAATAGCTAATCTTGGTTATATTTGGATATTAACGGATAGTATCTTAGCACCACAGGGCTCGCCTTGCTAATTTATGGAAATTATGAGATAGTGAAGGTGGCATACTACCCCACCACCACCTATGAATCTAACTCCTATCCCCCGCCCCATCCGAGAGCGTCTCTGCGAGCGCGACCGCCACTTCATCGCTCATCACATCTTCGGTGGTCACGGCTTTCAGACCGAAGAGGCAATTCTGACTCTCTTGGTCGATCCGGCTACCCGTGATCTGGTGCTCGACGACCCCGATCTCAGACGGGCTGTTCTCGAACTCCCCTCCCCCTTATCGATCTCTCCCGAGCTCTACTTCTACCTGCTCGTGCGACATAGCCTTGAGCAACATGGCATCGACGACCGCGCCCTAGCAGACTATCTGGCCGGCATGCTCGCAGGAGCCGTCTCCGGAGAGCAACAAGATCCACGCACCCGTGATCTCACCTACCATGTCGATTTCCTCCGCCTGCTCGAGGACGCCCACGGCCCCGAGCGGTTCTTCCTCCACGTCGGCTGCGCCAACCGGTTTCTGCTGCTCACCGGCATCTTCCCAGACTTCGTCCTCGAACGAGAACGCCGACGCGGTGCCCCCGGAATCGAGTATTACGAAGCCATCGCCCGCCATTCCTTCGAACGCGCCAGCCACCACCCCCTCGCCGACGAGTTCGGCCTCACCGAAGTCTACGACTCCCTAGTCCAGTGCCTCCCCACCGCCAGAAACGCCCTCGATCAAATGGGCCGAGATTACCTGTTCCTTTCCGCATAGCTTCGCAAGAGGGAAGAATGCAGCGAAGCGCGGACCTCACGCCTGAAACCCAGAGTCCTGCACACAGTTAGGCCTTCCCCCTGCCTCGATTCCAGCGGGAACCCGTTCTCACCTGATCCAGGAGCGGTTCCCTATCTGACCGCTGGATCTGGGGCCTCGGGCTACACAGGAATCGGAACCTACTTTACCAACGAGACTCAGACCAATACGTTGGTTGGTAGCAATCTGGTAGTTTCCGGAACCAATGGATCGTCCAATGGTCTGTCGATCTCGCGCGTGGCATCGGGAATCACTGCCGCCACGCTGCTCGGCGGCTTACAGTTCACCCACTATCTTCAGGATGTGCGTGGCACAAACAACGGTGATACGATCTTCACCGCAGAATCGACGACCTCGATCTGGAGAACTTCCAAGTGAAGACGATTCCCGAGCCCAGCCGAGTGGCTCTCCTAGGTCTCGTTGCTGGGGCTTGTCTCTTGCAACGCCGCCGTCGCTAAGAGTCTGACCTGTCCAGGAGCGGGGACATATCCTGTATCTGCTCCAAAAAGAGTAAATTGAGAACGGTTCGTTCTCCATCTCTCGTAGTCAATGGTGCAGATTAATCCATGAGCCCAAGGATGCTTCGTAGCCAACAAGCGCCTACGCAGGCAGCCCTAGGGCTAATAGATTTTGTATCAATAGGGCATACCATCTGCTAACTTCTAAGAACTACCTCGCCCCCAAACTGCACCAGTTTTTGTGAAACAACTGTGTGTGGCCCGACAGAAAGCGAAGATACTACTGATGTAATTACAATTCTAACCCTTCTTTTTGAAGGCAACTACCCCATCGATGAACCGGCCGAACCTCATTCGCGATTCCCCGAGTGCTTTCACTCTCGTGGAACTTCTTACCGCGACAGCCGTCAGCACCCTGATTTTGGCCTTGCTTCTGTCGATGTTCAGCAAGTCCACCGATACCTTCGCACGGGGCCAAGCATCCGCCGATGTCTTCGCCGAGGCGCGGGCTAGTCTGGACTTTCTCAAGCGGGATTTGGAGGGAGTGATTGGTTCCCGAGAAATCGACTACAGCCACTTTCCGATCGATGCCGCCACCGCTTCCCTCGTCCCCCACGCCGTCCATGTCGCCGCGTCGAACAACTCGACCGCCCACCCATTGGCCAAGCGCCACTTCGTCCCCTTCGAAGTCAACCGGGTCTTAGGGGTCACCTATGATCAAAACGACCTGCCCACTCACTCGACTCCGGGCACATCAGTCCCAACCAAAAAGGCCTTCGCCAACGCCGTCTCTAATGCGGACGGTACGGACTACGATCCAAATTTCTCCGCTCTTGCGTTCGTAACCCAAACACCGAGAGCTCGTCAGGTCCAAACTGATCTCGACCGTGGTTCAGACTACGCGGGGACTAGCTTTCGGGCCGACCGCGGGTCCAAAAACTGGGGCGACGTCTGCCTCGCCGGATACTACGTCGCCTACACCTACGATTCCCCCATCCCCGGTGCCCGCGCCACCATGAAGCTCCATCGGCACTTCCGCGACAGCGGTAGCGTCTTCGCTGGAGACGGCGGCAGCGCCACGCTTAAAGACAACTCTCAGTTTGCATGGCTAAGACAGTTCGACCCCTCAACCAAGCCAGTGCAGTCCCGTGCTCATGTTCTGATCATCAAGTTCGGCCGTATCAGTAAACCCCTGTATGAAAAAGGAGTTTACGACAACGACCGGTTGCCTTTCCTCCTGAAACCAGTCACTCCTTTCGGCAGTTTCTCCGGGAATCTGCCGATCATCGAGCCGTTCCCTGCCCATCCTTCCCCTCCGACTCCGGACGACACAGGACCAGACTACACAGCCACCAGTCTTGAGGCTGTTCCTCCGCCAGAATGCTACGGAGTCCGCGACCACTGGAACCAGACAGACATCTACTACCCGATCGCAGATGAGCCGATTGCCTTCAATGTCGTGCGCTTCCGAGTGTCGCCGATGAAATTCCGCAACTCCTGGATGCAAGTCGACTCCAAGATCATCCTCGATGCTGCGGACGTGAATCAAGTTCTCGCAGATTTCAACGCCGACTGCTCCGACCCCAACGAATGGCCGGTCATCATCACCCCCGATCTCGTCGATGTCGAACTCATGGTGATCGACGACCAAACCGCCTCAATGTTCCAGACCAAAGGCGACTGGGAAAATTGGCAGACCATCCCCCACCTGACCGAACTCGTGAGGCGTAATTCGAAGACCTTCCGGACCAGAATGCAGGTTCGTAGTGCGCAGTGGTCCACCCTGTAATCGCTTCCTTTCATCACCGATGAAGTATCCTCTCTCAAAGTCCTGCCGCCATCCTGCCGCGACTGGCTTCGTCCTCCTTACCACCATCATCCTGCTCGCGAGCTGCACGATGCTGGTCGTTGCCTACTTCTCGATTTCCAAGAACGAGGTCACTTCTTCCCGCCGATACTCCGATCGGTTGAAGGCAGAAATGGGCGCTCACGCGGCCTTCGAAGAAGCCAAGCTCCTCCTGCAAGAGTTTTCAAACAACGACGACTACCTCGTCACAATGATCCCTAACAAGTCCACCTATGGACTGCCTACCGACGACGGCGATCCGGACGACGAGCATTCGAATACCTACTACTTCATTTCCCAGCCGCAGGACAACGGCACAGTCAATCACATCCCTTTGTTCGCCGGCGGCCTAGCGCACTCCACCACCATCCACGAAGGTCCGACCTGGCAACGCGACAGAGTTTTGGAAACTGCAGACGGGGTTCTCGGTACGAAACAAGAAAGCACGCGATCCGCCACCGTTGATACCCCCGTGAAGGAAAGCCAGACGCCCTTTACCTCATGGCTCCGCCCACCAGCACAGTCCACCAAGGGCGACATCCGATACACCTACTGGATTCAGGATCTGCAGGGCTCGGTTCAATACGACAAGGTCGGCTACAGCCGGGTCGAACTCGACGGCTACGATCCTGTGGGGTTCGAACCCAAGACGTTTGCTCAGGGAGCTTCCGGCACAACGATCAACGGTGATCCTAAATATGGCCAGGGCGACAGCATCGTCCTCGGCTTTCCCGTCGGCGACCCCAGACACAGCGGCCGCGTGCTCGGTCACGGATCAAAGGACAGCGGGAACCTGAACTACTGGTTCCCCGACGCACTGCGCAACCCGTTCCTCGGCCCGACTGCCGCCGCGCAGACGAACCTTGCCGGTCAGATGGCACCCGGCCTGAGTACGAAGGAGATGATCACCTCGTTTCAATATGAACCCTGGACGCAAAGTCACGCCCCACGGTTCATGAAGTTAAGCCGCGCCGCCGGACTACTCAGCACGACCGATTTAGCCGGCTGGGGGACCAACAACTTCGTCTTCGGCCTCCGCCCTTACTTGGAGCGACAACGTATTCCCAAGGGATTCGGCTACGACACCACTGTCACCCAGCCCGGCTACCAACCGGGGGACCGGGGCAACCTCAACGCCTGGGTCGCCCAGGGCGATGAAGCTGGTACCCTGTCCCTAGCGAGCTACATGAGTGACGTGCTCCCCGCCGACTGGGCCAACCGTGGGGGCGGTATCGCCACATCACTCGGTAGCAACGACTACTCCCTGACATATCTTCGCGCCTTGGCTGCCAACATCATCGACTACGCCGACGCCGACAGTACGCCAATCCGCGATGCCACCGGGCTCGACCGGGGCTACATGCGCGGAGTCGAAGCCATGCCCATGGTCAACGAAGTAGCCTTCCAGTTCCGCTGGCAACGAAAGACCCTGCTTCCCAACATCACCGCCCCGACCAAATGGCAGATCGAACTAGTGGTCACTCCTATCATCGAATTCTGGAACCCCACCAACCAGCCGGTCAGCAGTCGGAATGTTGGCCTGGTCTTCTGGGACACTCCAGGGACGGTCGTTCTTTCCGGACTTGGCTCACGGGTCGCCACCCACTACCGCATCGCGGGCAAAGGTGCCTATCTGGACGCCTATCTCAGCCCCGGCGATCCTTCCGGCTACCTGACCGACATCCTGAGTGGTGGAAGCTCTCGAATGACCGCTCGCGACCTCATTCTCTGGAAGACAGTCAGCCTTCCGCCAAACGGCTTCAAGGCTCACATCTTCGACTCGATTAGATTTGTCTTCGAATTTCCCACGATCCCGGGTGCCGGTCAGACATCGCCAGTCCTGGACATTGCGGAGCTCAAGCTCAGAGGCGAGCAAAAAAATGGCGCTCTCGCGGCGGGCAATGACCGGGCCAGCCGCTACGTCATGATATTCTCCGATGGTCCCACCGACCAAACCGTGGAGAACCACATTCTCTACGACGAGGCCCACGGGCGAACCGAACGCCACGGCGGCGGTAACGCCACCCTCGATTGGGAAATGATCGACCCAAAGGGCAGCGACGTAAACCTCTACGCCTCCAACAACGCTGTGCATGATGGCTACGATCATGAAACCAGAGGTAGCGGCAGAATCATCAACGTCGGCGATCCCTTCGCCAGTTTCTACCTGACTAACCTTCAAGATCTCATCGGCTTTGGAGACAGTTCCAGCCTTGGAGGCCGCAACTACCGCGCCAGAAGCAGTACTATCAAAGGAAATAACGAACTGACAGAGGCCGACGGCGCGTGGCAATCCTATATTTTGGCAGGCGCTGAAGTCCGAACCCAAAAGGAAGTTCGTCCAAACTGCTGGCCCGACGGCGGCTACCTAACCGTCCGCGGCCAGGCGTTCACCGGCGACGAAGAAGCCCCACTGCCCGACGACTACGATGGCGGCGTCCTTGCAGACGGCTTCACGGTTCCCGAGCCCAACGGTGTCGATGCAACACTACTGGCACCGTTCCGGCTGAACAATTCCGGCCGCTTCTGGTCGGTCACCGAACTTGGACACGTATGGGATCCGATCTTCTGGTGGGAACCACGTGGCACAGATTCCTGGCTGGATGCCATGGAATTTGAAGACAACGAAGTGCCCCCCTCCGGGGCTCAAAACGCCCGAGTCGGCGGCGGTAACACGCTCCGCATCGGACGCGCTGAGCACCCGAGGCTTCGCCACGATGTCGCCGAGCTTGGCGCCACGCCCACGGACGACGACTGGAAGGCAATCGCGCTCCTCGACGTCTTCCAAGCGGGTCACAACGGAAGCAACGTCGGTGTGATCGATCGCCCTGCGGAATACGACCCCGAGTGGCACATCGACCCGCCGACTGCCCGGAACGCCGCCGAAGCCGCCAGCCCAGCCTACGACTACCACCACATCTACGGCCCAGAACTCCATGCAGAAAGCCCTTACCGCTACATCAACGGTCACATCAACGCCAACACCACTGTCTTCAGTTGGTCCGACCTTGCCATCAGCTACGCTCCTTACAGTTCTGACCCAGGTTACGGTGTGAATCACCAAAAGCTCCATCCCGACGGCGTCAGTTGGGAGAACTGGGGGCTCAATCGCTGGGGACATCCTAACTTCGGCACCCATATCCAAAGAAACCGACCCTACTATTCCCCCTCCCAATTCGCGGATCTCTGGAACAAAAGCTGGTGGAAAAATAACGTTACGGCGAAAGCCTCGATTCCATCGAACAAGTGGCTGACGGAGGATCTCAAACCTGGCAACGACCCTGATGACTCCCCCCCATCTGAAGGCGAATTCGGGAGAAGGCAAGAAGCCAGCTCGAAATATCCCCGTCCTACCGCCAATTGGGTCGATATGAGCGACGCCGTTCGCGAGGAACAGTTCGCTCGTATGTTCAACCTCACCAACCTCTCCAGTCGCAACTTCCGGATCTTTGTCATGGGCGAATACCTAGCCGCCAATGGCAAGCCCGTGGCCTCGTCCCGCAAAGTCTACGAAGTCTTCGCCAAACCGATCCGAGACGCCAACGGACTGGTCTCCCAGGTCAAGATCGAGGTCATTTCCGAAAAGGACCAGTGAAGCGATCTACTGCCTCTCTCTCCCATGCCTAAGTCATTCCTCCTTCTCTGCGTAGCCGCCCTTGGCTTTCTCACCCCAACGGCGTCTCTAGCTCAGGGCGAAAAACCACGTTGCCGCTGGCGCCTCGCCGTCGCCGTGCCCGATGAGGGCAATACCATGATCGCCTTCAACGGAGCCACCGTCGCGGTCAACGGCTACCCGGGTGGATTCGGTAGCGGTGGCATCTCAGCCGGTGCCGGGAGTATGCGGCTCGAACTCAGCCACCCCGTACTCGGTGAGGTGAAAAAGACCATCCAACTCAAAGCCAACGCCATGAACACTATCATTGCCCATGTCGTCGAAGAAGAGGTCGAAGAGAAAGTGATTCGTAGCCTTGAAGTCGTCAACTACGCCACAGCAGCAGATGGCGATGGCAAACCCCAGATCCACTTCCTTAGCCTGAGCAAGGCCCTGTCCATCGAAGTCAAAATCGACAATTCTCCCATCCGCATTCCAGGCAAGCAAACCAAGGCCATTCCCCTGAAGTCGAATGGCACCAAGGACATCATGGTCGGGGAGGAAGCAGGTGAAGTCGAACTCATCGCTGGGGAAGCCTCCCCAGTCGTCGTCCTCTACGATAGCATCGATGGAAAACCGAAAATGGCGGCGTCTTTCTAGACTAGCCGCCTCTCCCAAGCCTTTCTGCCCCTTTTCAAGTCATGCCCACATCCAACCAGCGCGCGTCCTCCGGCTTGACGCTCATCGAGTTGATCGTCGTTCTGGCCGTCATCGCCACCTTTGCCGCTCTGGTAGCGCCAGCGATCTCGACTTCCTCGCCGCGACGCGCCGCTATTCTCGAACTCCAGAGTGCGCTCGAAGCCGCCAGAAGTTCGGCCCTGGCAAACCAGACCGAAGTCTACGTTGCCCTGATGGACGCCACCTCTGCCGACGCATCAAAGCACTACCGACAGTATGGCGTCTTCGCCAGAAAACGTGATCCCTCACGACGCTACTTCGCCAACCAAGTCGATCCAACCATTGCCACCTACGCCTTCCCCACGTCCGAGTTCGACACCATCCAGGTCTGGACCGATCTCCCGGAGGGCATCCTCCTCGCCTTGGGAAGTGAAGTCGAAGGCTTGGTAAACACCGCTGTCGAATGCCCTAGCAGGCGGCCTTTCCCCACGGTCTCAGCAACCGGCGCACCAACGGATCTCGTCCTTCCATTCATTATGTTCAACGAAGAGGGCCGGTTGCAGTTCCCTCAATTTTACGAGACCGACTTCCACTACCTCGCCATCGTAGAAGGCATAATCGCGCCTGACGGTAGCCGGGTGTTCACGCGAACGATACCCTCTCCCAGTTCCGGCGCCGACATCCCGGTGACGGAGGTGCTTGGCTTCAACCTTTACAGCGGTAGGATCCGCCTTCTCAGCCAATAATTCCCTTCTCATGAAGCAGAAATCACGATCGTCCTCGGGATTCAGCCTCATTGAGGTGGTCATCACCGTAGGCATCATCACCCTCGGTGTGCTTCCGCTTCTCGCCCTGATGACGCTCTCGGTCAATGAGCAGGCGGACGCCAATCAGGAATCGATCGCCACCATCATCGCCAGTGGCGTTTTCGCCGATGTCCGACGCAGTGGCACCGAAATCGGCGGCCTTCTCTACCGCCACGGATCAGGCTACGAGATGGGCGACCCTCTTGGAGATCCCAACAGTGACTTCTCCGTCGTACCGACGGCTTCAGGCACAGGCGCCGTCCATGTTCTCTATGGACTGTCCGAAACTGCCCTCCTTCAAGACTGGACCCACCTCCCCATCCGCGAACTCACCCCAACGGGGTATAGCACGGGAGCCAGCGACCCGAATGCCACCCACCTCGTCCAGATCAGTTTCGAACTACAAAGCTCCGGCGTCGCCCACGTCGATGCCAATGGGAGCGCGGCCTTGCCCTACGCCTTCCGTCCGAAGCTGTTTAAAGTGGTCGTCAGCGTCGAATACCCCCCCCAGGCGGCACAGGCAGATCGGGAAAAAGTGGAGTTTCTCACCTACTCCAACCTCGACGACTTCCGTTAGCAGCGGGGCCTAATTGTAAGAGCCGAGGCGCCCGCTTTAGTGAACACGATGGCCCTGAGCAAGGACAAGGCGAGGCGGAGAGAGCCAAGTATTAGCTCGACGGAAACACCTGCGGAACCAGTTCCAAGGCTACATCCACAGGAGCATGAATCTCGTTAGGCATTAGGCATTTTTGCCGCCAAACTCCCTTGCCGACAGATGCAAGGAAAGGCCGCTGGCATTATGGGATTTAGCGACTCTTCTGGAAGCGGGCACGGCTCCAAAGGGGCACGAACGAGCTCCTCAGGCTCCATTGCTAGCCTACTCAGACTGCCTCCGCTCGATTCCGGAGACGAAGGCCGGTACTTCTTCTACGTCCGACACAATGCCATCAAGATCCAGACCGCTGAGCGCATGCTCGGCGGTGCTGATACTGTCGCTGATGCCGTCGATCTGGTGACTCAAGGCCGACGGGTCACGGCTGGTCATACCCACCTCACAGATGTGGTTGATCTTCTGTTCGCTCTTCTCGATCTCCGCGTGCACGATCTCCCAGTTCTCCGTGGCCTCGTCGTAGTTGGTCAAGCGGTCCTTCAGGGTCGCCAGCTTTTCTCCGATCGATCCAGTCAAGCGGTGGGTGCGATTGGCCGCCTTGGCCTTCTCCAGATCCGCTTCCGTTTTGAGAAGGTCTCGAGCCAGCTTGTCCCGGTCGGTGGCGACAAGAAACCGAGAGATCCCCGCCTTGTGGTGAAGAAGCTTAAGGTGGAGCCAGAGAAGCTTGTCGAGCGATTCCGCCCGGAACTTCTGCGATCCCTTATCCCCAGCCGCAGCCATCTTGTTCTGCAAGTGGGTCAGACCGGCACAGCGATCGCGAAGTGCGTAAAAGCTCTCCCCATCCTCGGGACTGACAAAACTAAGCAGACTGCGGAGCTTCTCCTCCGTCCGCTGCTCACTTTCCTCCGCATCCGCCTCCAGCAGCCCCTTCCCGCGCAGAACATTCTGGAACCGCGCATTCGTTCCTAGAAAGCCCAAATAGGCGATCTCCCCAGCCGCTACGATCGGCAAGACGAACTCCGGTCGGCCAGACACCAAGGCAAAGGCGACTCCCCCACCTACGGCTAGAAGATTCCAATGCCACTTGAAGGCTCGCGTTATCGAAGTGCCTAGGCTTTCCACGAGACCACTTTAGAGAAAATTTCCGAATTGTCAGGGGATTGCTGTAGAACACACATTCTTCTTAATCCCTACCTTCTTCCAACTCATCCAGAACCCCGCCGATCTCGTAGACGAGGTCTTGAAAGGAGGTCTCGCGTTGCATCTGGCGGGATGGGCGGTCGGGAAGTGGCACCTCTAGTTCGCGCAGGATGGTGCCGGGGGAATTGCTGAACATGTAGATGCGATCGCCTAGGTAGACGGCTTCTGGGACGTCGTGGGTGACGAAGAAGACGGTGGCTTCGAGCTCGCGCCAGAGACCAACCAGCAGATCCTGCATGCGCTGACGGGTCACTGGGTCGAGAGCACCGAATGGCTCGTCCATGAGGATGATCCGCGGCTTGAGGATGAGGGAGCGGGCGATGGCGACGCGTTGCTTCATGCCGCCGGAAAGCTGGTGCGGATACTTGTCGCTGTCAGCATCTGGATCGAGCCCGACCTTACCGATCCATTCGCGCGAAATCTCGTACCGGTCCGCCTTGCTCATACCCTGGCACTCAAGGCCGAAGGCGACGTTGTCGAGGACGGTTCGGTTGCTGAAGCTGGTGTAGTCCTGGAAGACCATGCCGCGGTCGGGTCCGGGCTTGGTCACTGGTTGGCCGTGGACAAGGACTTGCCCCTTGGTGTGCGGGAACTGTGGGGCGAGACCTGCGATGAGGCGCAGAATTGTGCTCTTGCCACATCCGCTAGGGCCGAGGATACCGACGAACTCGCCGGTGTTCCGTAGATCGGGGACGGAGAAATTGACGTCGGAGATGGCGGTAAATGCCTTGTCCGTGCCGGCGGCATAGGTCTTTTCCACACCAATGAACTCGACGATCGGCGGCGGGTCGGCGTCGGCGCTGGGCGGTTTAGAGATATCGGCTGCTGCGGCAGGCGTCTCGGACAGAGGATTTGGAGGTTCCTCTAGGCTGCCTTGTTCGTCCTCAGGAGTGGGCATTTTCTTCGTAGGGGAACCAGCGGCGCTGGAGATAGAAGACCAACCTGTCGATGCCGAAGGCAAGCAGGGCGATGATCATTAGGCAGAGATAGATGTGCTCCCGTGGGCCGACGCGCTGGCTGACGATGATGAGCTTGCCCAGCCCGGCCTTGGCGTTGATCGCCTCGGCCAGCATGATGTAGCCGAAGGACAGCCCAAACAGCAGTCGCATGCTGTTGACGATCCGGGGCAGGGACAACGGGAACAAGACCTTGCGAATGACTTGGTGGGACTGGATCGGGAACCAGAGAAGGAAGCCGAGCAGGGCTCCGAACAGTCCCGCAACCCAGGTCTTCCAGTTCGCCAAGGCGGCGACGATTGCCGCGCCGTCGGTCGAGATAAACGACCAGAAGCCGACGCAGAGAAGCCCATAGAGCAGGGCAATCCAGCCGGCCCGTTTGGCACCCTCCCTCGGCACCGACTTGGCTCCCAAGGTGTAGGCGGTGTCGAGGTAGCGATTCGATACTGCGGCAACGCTTTGCACGGTGTCGAAGAAGATGAAGGCCACCGAGGCGAGGAAGATGAACATGACCTTCTGCGTCTCCCCCAGCCCAAACCAGATGAGCGTCAGGGGGATGAGTGCGGCGATCGGAACGTTGCGTCCGAAGACGGCCATGGGGCGGAAAAACGCCTCGACTCGTGGGTAGGAGCCGGAGACGACGCCCGCAGGAATAGCCACGGCAGCGGCCAACAGAAAGCCCCCGAAGACCCGCGCCAGACTAGCGAGGGCACTCTTCACCAGACCCCGGTCGAACCACAGCTCCTTAAACGAACCGAATGCTTCCGCTGGGCTGGGCAAGGTGTAGGCACCGATGATCCGCTTGTCGCCTGCACCTGAGGTGAGCAGGGTCCAGATGAAGAGCACCACGCCCATGCAGGCAAGGCCAAGTGCAGCCTTTTCCCAAGCCCCAGGCATGGAACGGATGGTGGTCCACTGCTGGACCCAGAGCGGGCGCTCTTTGGCACTCGCGTCCTCCGCCACAGTGGCAGTGGCGACGGCGACCTCGGAATCCGCGATCTGATCGACCGTGGGTTCCTCGACGTCGCCGTCTGCGGTGCTGTTCTCTTCGTCAGACATCAGGTGGGGTTTCTATCCGACAAGACTTGGTTTACTCGGGATTCTCCAAGGCGATGACGCGGATCTCGACCCGGCGGTTCTTGGCGTGGTTATTCGGGTCACCGACATCCGACGGCTTGTCCCAACCAACTCCGTCAGCGGTGAACTGGTTGAGATTGAGGTGGTACTTGTTGGCCAAGGCTTCCTTGACCGCGTTGGCACGGTTGAGAGCGAGTTCCTTGACCATGTTGCTTGCGACCTTGCCTCTCATCGACGAGTCGGTGTGGCCTTCGACGACGACGTTGGCGGCACCGTACTGAGCGGCGAGCTTAGCGACTTCTGCTAGGACGAACTCGATGTTCGGATCGTAAGGGACCTCGACATCCTTACCGTCTTCACGACGGATGACCTTCTTGTCGATGTCCCAGCTATTCGGGTAGAAGTGAATGGTGACGACCTTAGTCAGGATCTCAGATCCTTCAGCATTGAGCGTGGCGACCGACTGCGGCGCGAACCGAACCTTATACTCGTTGCGGCTGCTCTTGTAGGGCTCCTCGTCGGCGAGCTTCTGCAAGACCGAGAAGTCCATGACCTGATCGAATCGAACTGGCTGGCGGATCTTGCCCATCTTCCGATAAAGAAGGTAGGCGGTGTCCCAGGTGCTCTCGAAGTTGGCCGCGTTATTCTGGTTCATGAAGAAGTCCCGGTTCTCCGCGTAGTTGGTCGAGTGGGCATCGCCGAGCATGGCGAGACACTCGTCCGGCGGGATACTGTAGAGCTTGGCCATCAAGTCTGCGGCCTTACGCTTTCCGGCGTCGGTCTTCAGAACTTCCATTCCATCGAAAATACCGCGAACGATGCCTTCAATGATGTCACCGTGGTCGCGGGCGAAATCGGAGCGAGCAAACCAGACGTCGGCGATCAGCTTGTTGGCTGTAGCAGTCGAGACCAGTAGGTGGTTGCTGTCGATGTCGCTGAGATTATAGATGTCGGGTGCCCAACTAACGCAGGCCGCAATCGACTTGTCAGCGTTGTAGGCGGCGGCGGCTTGGAAGGCGTCTTGGGTGTAGATGAATTCGACCTCGGCCGGTTGAATCCCTCCATTCACCAAGGCATTGAGCACGAAATACTCGGACGGCGAGTTCTGGGCCAAGACGATCTTCTTGCCCCGAAGGTCAGCAACCGTGGGCCTTTTCGGGTCCTTAGCGTGCGAGCGGCGGAAGACGATGCCGTCCCCTCCATTCGACCAATCGACCTGCTGGTAAACGCGCGGCATCAGGCGGTTGTCCTTCTTCAGCTCATCCATGAATAGCGGCAACATGTCGAGCGTGGCCCAACCGATGTGTACCTGACCGGCGGCATAGGCGTCGCGCATGGCGACGGGATCGTCGATCAAGACGAGCTCGACCTTGAAATCTTCTCCGCTGGGTGTGGTCCAGACTTTCTCGGCGAGGTCACCTTGGTTCTGCAGAATGATCGGTGCCCATCCGGCCCAGACGTTCAGGGCGAACTTGACCGTGCGTGCCTGCAGCGGCTGGTAGTCCGACTTCTCCGTTACCGGCGGCAGGGTCTCGCGTGGGACATAGCTGTATTCCTTCACCGTTGTCGGTGCGGACTCGTCGGGTGCCTCGATTTCACCACCGGCCATCCCTTTACCTCCGGCGAGGTCGTCCTTGCTAATCGACGCTACGTCACTGGCGCCATGGCTCCCACCGTCAGATGTGCCACTAGGGAAGAACGATCCCTTCATCGCATAGACGACTAGGGCTAACACCACGAGGGCGACGACGATGAAAAACAGCGGTTTTGGCTTCTGTGCACTCATAGAATGATTCAGGCGATTTTCCCGATACTAGCGGTCGGCACAAGAAAGCCAATTACAACTCGACTAAAATTTTGTAGATCATTGCAAATCTGAGCGTAGTCACGGAACCATGACCGAACCTCCGGCTCGTCGTTGCCGCATGCCTTACTAACCAGGGTCTCCGTAGCAGTAGCGCAAGACTCAGGCGAACTCACAGCCATCTTCAGTGGCAAGGACCTAGCCGGCTGGGAGATTCCGAAGAACAACCTCTGGTAATCGGTGGCCGAGGAACTCCGCGTAAAGAACGACGAGGAGCAAAAAGGCTCGATCTCGTGGACTCCAGAAACGATGTTCTAGCGGATCGCCGCGAACTACTCGACGGTCATCCCAGCCGCTCGGATTAGGCCGCGCAACGTGCCCCGCGCGAGCTCGCGGTGGTCGGGACCCAGCCGTTCTTCCCCCTCCCCTCAGCTTACGCGGCTTCGGCTCCTTCCCATCCCATCCTGCCCATCTTGTTAATCAGGTCTCCACAACCTTTCCTAATAGCCGCCCTAAGCCCACAATTGCGCCCACCAACCGCCCCTACCTCTATTCCACGATTTCGGCACCAGTCCGGAAACGTAAATTGAACTAATTCCTTTCTTGCCCCCTACCGCTCCTGTGCTATGAATCTCACCCCTTGCGAACCAGCGCCGATTCTGGCCCATTCAACCCGTTCTCAAGGCAACAAAAATAGTATTCCGATGAAGGTCCGCCCCTCCGTCAAACGTCTTTGCGAATCTTGCCGCGTCATTCGCCGCGCCGGGATTGTCCGTGTGATTTGTAAAAACCCGCGTCACAAGCAAAGGCAGGGCTAGAGACCCCGGAATCTCTCACTTTTTCCCACACAAAGTCATGGCACGCCTACTCGGAGTCGAAATCCCGAACGAAAAGCGCATTCAAGCGTCACTTCCCTACATTTATGGAATTGGTGCAACCACTGCGAACAAGGTCCTCAGCGCTGCTGGAATCGACCCAAACACCCGCACCGGAGAACTCTCCGATGAGCAGATCGCTAAGATTACTCATGTAGTGCAGAGCAATAAGGTCATGATCGAAGGTGACCTTCGCCGGGAACAGCAGGGCCACTTAAAGCGCCTCACACAGATCCAATGCTTCCGTGGTATCCGCCACCGTCGTGGCCTTCCTTGCCGCGGACAGCGCACCAAGACCAACGCTCGCACCCGAAAGGGATCGAAGAAGACGGTCGGAGCGAGTGCAGCCTAACTTGGTTGCTCCTAAGAATCACGACTTTTAAGATCTTTCCCTGAATAACTGATGGCAGACGACGACGCTAAGACACCCGAGGAGGCTTCGAAAGAGGAAGCCGCTGCGGCTCCCGCTCCTGCAGCTGAGGAAAAAGCCCCCGAGGCTGCTCCTGTTGCGGAGAAAAAAGAAGCAGCTCCTGCAAAGGAAGAGGCCGCTAAGCCAGCTGACTCTGCTCCTGCGGCAGCCGACGCTAAGCCTGCTGACGCCGCCCCTACTCCTCCGGTCGATCCGAAGAAGCCGAAAGATATCTTTGCTGAACTCGACGGCGACGCCGACGAGAAGGTTAAGATTCTTAAAGCCAAGGGCAGTAAAAATATTCACTCTGGCATCGTCCACGTCCGCGCCACCTTCAACAACACGATGGTGACAATCTCTGACATGCGGGGCAACGTTATCGGTTGGTCAACTTCTGGTAAGATGGGCTTTCGTGGATCGCGGAAAAGCACCGCCTACGCCGGTCAGGTTGTTTCCCAAGATGCTTGCAAGCAAGCTATGAGTCACGGCCTCAAGGAAGTGGAAGTGCGCGTTACTGGACCAGGTTCCGGTCGCGAAGCTGCCGTCCGCGCAGTCCAAGGACTGGGCATCGCGATCCACAGGATCGAGGATGTTACTCCGATCCCACACAACGGTTGCCGTCCTCCCAAGCCTCGCCGCGTCTAGTTTGTCGCTCACCGAGTCCTAAACCTTTTTTAATTCAGATCTCTTTTTCTCATGGCACGCTACACCGGCCCCAAGGATAAAATCAGCCGCCGCTTCGGCATCCCGCTCTTCGGACCTTCCAAGGTTCTCGAGCGCCGTCCAACTCCTCCTGGAATGCACGGGGGCGGACGCTTCCGTAGCAAGCCGTCGGAGTACTCAGAAGCACTTGCGGAAAAACAGAAGCTCCGCTTCCAATACGGCCTTCTAGAGAAGCAGTTCCGCCGCCTCTTTGAAGAAGCCGCCCGCCGCCGTGGCATCACCGGCGAGATCCTCCTGCAGCTTTTGGAGACACGTCTCGACAACGTCCTTTACCGTCTCGGATATGGTCAGACCCGTTCGGCTGCTCGTCAGTTTGTCGGTCACGGCCATGTCTTCGTCAATGGCACTCGGGTCAACGTCCCGTCGTTCCGCTGCAAGCCTGGCGACAAGATCACCATCCGCGACAACGCTCGCTCTCAGCAGCTCGGCATGCGTCTACTCGACCAGAGCCAGATGCGTCCGCTCCCTGAGTGGGTGACCATGGATAAGGACAAGCAGACCGGAACCGTCTCCCGTATCCCGACTCGCGCAGAAATCGACCCAATCGTCAACGAGCAGCTCGTCGTCGAGCTCTACTCTCGATAGAGAAGAGTCCGAAAGGTTCGTCTTTGCCTTTCATTTCGAGCCGGTGTCGTTCGCGACACCGGCTTTTTTGTGTCCATACGGATGACGGATGATAGGTGTCGGGTGACGAAATTCGGGTGACGAGATTCGGGGCTGGATGGCGGGACAAACATCCCATCCCTACCTTGCGCATCAGGCAGGGAGCGATGTCCTCACAGCGATAAGCTCTCGCATCTCGGATTTCGGATTTCGGATTTCGGATTTCGGATTTCGGATTTCGGATTTCGGATTTCGGATTTCAAGGCCCAAGGCTCGCTAGGCTAGAGCTAGAGCCCGAAGATGATCGATTCATTTGTCGATATCCTAAGACGGCGGAATCGGCGAGCGGCAGTCGGTGTCCCTGCGACAACCGTATCCTCTACCATAACTGACTTCAGCGTGCCGGCCCCAGTGACTCCCGTGATCGATGGGGAGCCAGTGGTTGCCATATCGCTGCTCGCAACTCCTTGGCCGATGACCGTCTAATTGGCTAAATCCGGAGAACTCTCCACGAAGTAGTCGATGTCAGTCAGTGGTCCACGTCCTTGATTCGTAGCCGCAGGCATTCGCTGACTCGCAGCCCACGACCGTACAGCAACCCGTACACAAGCTTGGCCCGCCCGAATCACCGAAGAATACTCCAGTCGCCACAGCCAAAGGACGAACTCACCAGAATCTTCAGAAAAACCGTCCGACAGCCAAACGACGGTCGCCGCCTTGGCAAGCTCCGGGGACAACATGGCATGTTCGGACTTAGTGGCCGAATCGATGCGTTCGTTGTTTCTACTGCCCCGCAGGAACGCCCTTGTAGGCGGGGGTCGGAATTTCGCGGAATGCCGGGCTCGGTGCAGGATCGGGAGCCAGACCAGGGTCGCCGACAGCGGTGGGAGTTGGGCGGACACCGAGGGTAGAAGGTGAAATCTGGCCTTGAATGACTGGATTCGTAGCCGACGGACGAGGAGCCGGAATCTCCGCAGTAGCACTGGGGGCCTGCTGGAATGACGGCACGACTTCGGAAGTGGCTGGAATAGTCTGAGTAGTATTAGCAACAGCGGTGGGGTCCATCGTCGGGATCTGTATCACCTGACCGGCGAAGATCTTGTCCGAAGTCAGGAGGTTGGCGGCCATGATTCGCTGGATCGACGAATCCTGCTCCCGCGCAATCTTCCACAGAGAGTCTCCGGAAGCCACATTATAGGGTTTGAGCACCTCCCCTGCGGCGAGAGTGAACTCATCCGCACCGGCCATGGCGTCTGGTAAGGCGGGCTCCACGATGCCTACGGCTACTGGTCGCTCAGACATCGGAAACGCGGTGTTCGATGAAGAACAGGAAAGAAGGGCCAACGAACTGGCAAGGACTACGAACAAGGAAAAGGGTTTGACCATCCCTGTCTATACCAGATTCCAGATCGTTGGCAATGCTGACGATCACATCGCTATTCGGTTCCGGCCAAATTTTCGAAAAAATGCTATTTCCGATAATTGTAGTCGTAGCAAGGAATTGGCCCAAAAAAACCGGTCGTATCTGAAAATTCCGCCAAGATTAGAGCCAACTGGCTCATAATCTCAGTCCATTTACTTGATTTATCACAATTTAAGGCGACCATTAGTTACCATGGAGCGGATGGGAACGAAAGAACGACTAAGACCTTGGGCGACGGCGCTAGCGCTCGCCATGTGCGTTGGCCTTCTTTCCGCTTCCGCGCAACGGGGCAAGCCGTCTGAGCAATCACTTCTTCAGGCTCTGAAGTCCAGTTACACTTTACCAGTCACTTACGTGGAACAGCCAGAAAGTTCGAACTGGTGCTGGGCTGCCGTGGGCGAGACAATCATGGGCTACCACGGCCACGATGTCTCCAGTGAACGCCAGGTGAAGGACTACTCGGCCTCCACAAAAATCACCAAGGGCCCGAGTGTTGGAAATAACACCAACAATTCTTCAAAAATCGGCGGATGGCCTCAGTTCCAAGATTATGGCTTTCACGCCAAACACACCAGCAAACCGCTCAGCTATAGAGATATTGTCCGTGAAATCTTCCTCCACCAACGTCCGATCGCTTATGCCTACAGCCCAAAGGGGCGGATGGGACACATCGTCAGCGTCATCGGTTTCTCAAGAACGAGGAATGGCACTCCCTACCTGATCTGTTACGACTCTCAGATCCAAGGACGCAAGATTCGCATCCCCTACTCGGACTATGCGAAAGCGTTCGGTTACCACAAGCACCTGCGCACCTATCATCAGGTCTATCCAAAGAAATAATAGCCAAGCGTCGGATGGCCGATGACGACGACGCAGAGCGGTCTTTGAATTTGAATGTGCTATTTTGGATAACTGGGCGTGAGCTCTGGGCACACCGAAAGACGCCTAAAAGGCGGTATTCGGGAAACAGCGGGTGTCGCCTCTGGCAGGCTCTGAAAAGCGCGCGCCAGTAGGAAGCTGAAGGCACAATCCTACGGTGAGTAGGGAGCCGTGGCCTCAACAAGAAGCTTAACCGTAGTAATCGTCGCGGCGCTTTCGGTCGCGATCACGGCCACCTCCGTGGCCACGGCTTTTGCCGCCACGTCCACCACGTCCGCCACCTCGTGGAGCGTCATCGCCCCAATTGCTGCGGCCACCACCGTCGTCGCCGTAGCCACCACGGCCACCACCGCCGCCGCCACCACGGTTTCCGCGGTTTCCACCGCCGCCACCGCTTGGACGCTCGCGTTCGATCGCTTCGGAGACCCGAAGTGGACGACCATTCATCTCGGATCCTTCAAGAGCAGCGAGCGCGGACTCTCCGTGCTCGCGGCTGGTCAAGGTCACGAAGACAAACCCTCGGGGCTGTCCAGTCTCGCGATCGAGTGGGATGTGAAGATCAGCCACGCCTCCGAAGTCATCGAAGAGGGCGCGGATATCAGACTCCTCGCAGGAGAACGGAATATTACCAACGTACAGTTTCATAGCGCATGACCGCCACAATGGCGGTCCAGACTTGAGATTGGCGCGAATTCTAGCAGGAGTCCAGAAAAACTATGATTAGTTCGGGAACTGCTGGCCTGTGAAACCTGCTCTGCAGGACTTATTCCGAACGAACCCGCCCCGGCAGTCGTGGTTTTTTCCCGCGTTGACCTCTGTCTCTAGGTAGAACTTGCCCACCGATTTAGGTCCGGCACTGAAGGTAAACTTCGGTTCACGGTTTTACGCTCCGCTCCAGCCCTCATGATCATCAGTAGCCAACTCACCCTGGTCATCGACCAAACGAGCCCCATAGATGGTCATTCCGTCGGCACCACCACGGTAGAGAAAGCTCCAGATGGCTGGTAGTTCCGGCATCGAATGGTTGGCCCTCAACTTCGAGTTTCCAAGGCGCCCGCTCGTCGCCATTGGGGACATCGGCGAAGTGCGCGGCAACCCAACCGGACTCCAAGGACAGCGGCGGGAACATCTGGGTGTAGGTGCTGACCGCCCGACCGAGGTCCGAGGCGCAGTCGAGCCGGTGCAGGTGCTTGCGAGTCTCTCTGATCTTGGGCTCTTTCTCCGCCCATGAATCGGAACAAGGCGAAGCGCACGGCATGACCTCCTGTTTCTGCTGAGCCGTCAGCCTAGAGCTGCCATACCACTTTCCGAGTTTGTCGTTGGCATCAGCATGAAGGTCTTCCTTGGCTTTACCTCGAACTAGGTTGGCCGAGCGGACGCCACTAGGAAAGGTCAGCTTGCTGATCCAAGCGTTCTGGTCGTCAGGGTCGAGCTTGGCCATGTCATCGGTGACCGACTTGTAGATAGATATTCTTCGGTCCCCTACCGCGACCGAGATGGTCGAGCCCCTCGCCAAGCAATGCGGCCTTGCCAAGAGACTCGGTGGTCTCCTCCGCCTTCGACCACAGCGCTACTCGTTGGTGCAAGAGCGCGACTAACTCAGAAAATCGGGGAACCAGCGATTCCGTGGCGATCAAGTCTGGCGTATTACGGACTCCGACGAGGCGGCCTTTGGCATCTTAGAGAGCCAAGGCAGGAAAACTGCGTAAGGGAAGCTGGCACTGTCGGTTCGGCTAGGCGGCCTGCTTCTCTGCCTCCGTAGGGTTCTCCTTCCGATCAATATCGACGAGGATGACGCCGGCGCCGACGAGACCAAGAAAGGCCGTGGTCTGCCAGTGCCGATGGAGAAGCGCCCCGGAGGCACCAATCGGATCGGTCTAGCAGAACGGCGACCGGGCAACCTATCGCGGAGACCTACTTGTGTGCGGCGTCGAAGGTGTCCGCCCGTTCTGCCGTGACGGCTAAGGCCGAAAGCCATCAAACCAGCGGTCCGAGGAGCCATAAAAGAACGAAGTGGGAGACTGTCATCGCTGAAGTTTTTAGCCGTGGCCCCGAATGGCGGCGAGGTGGAAGAACTCCTCCGGATCATCATCCCGGCCGACATTAAGAACTGAACCCGCCGGTCCTTGTCCCTTGTCCTACAGATTGATGCGCCAAACCGACAGGGCCCTTATGTTCGGAAGACTTCGGTCCAAGCCTCGCCGTCCTCGGAGACCCAGACGCACAAGGGAAGCTGTCGATGGTCATTGCCACCCGTGGCACCGCCGACGATCTGCCAGCGTTAATCGAACTTGCTGAAGCTCAGTTGCAGGGAATGGCCAGCTCCAAACCCGATGCTCGTCTTCATCCCCCTTCCAGAATTCGAACGCCTCGAGCTCAGCCAACGCATCAACAAACGATGCGATCAGCTTCGGGGCAGTATTCGAAGCACATAAAACCGGTTCCACCCGGCTATCGTCCTTAACGAAAAAACTGAGTTGGTTGCCATCCTGCCTAAAAAGCCACTGTGCATAGTCTGGCTCGAGAAACCAATCAATACATTCGAGAGTGCTTCCGTGAAGCAGTCGAAGCAACGCCTCTATCAAGTGTCTAATCGAGTCACACGGAACATCTGAGACAACCTGCCACTCCCACCCGTCGAGATGAACCTCCATCCAGCCTTGCGCCGGCTCCCCGAATTGGATATTGGGAATGCTCATGTCCAACACTACCGCTAAAGCGGTGCCTACACGGAGTCAAGCCTCACAGCGCTAGGCGAACCGATGACAGTTACGCTACGGCCCACTGTAGGTTCCGAACTTCAAGACAACGACTGGCAGGAAGATCCACACCAAAGCGGCTGAATGAAAGGTGATGAGTGCCCTTGATCTGGATTTTTTTTGGCCCATCAGAAGAAGTGAGTACACGAGGACAATCGGCAATCCGAAGTACACCAGCAACTGGCCTGGGAACAATTTTTGAACCACAATCAACCATAGTGTCCCGATTGTCAGTTCAGAGAAAAATTCCGCGATGGTTCCAATATAGAGGTAATTGGCAACCTCGAATCGAGGAAAGAACAGACATCCTCGAACAAAAAGAAACAGCACTAATTGAATGAGAACCGACCGAGTGATTAGCGATAGCGACATAAAGTGATTCTTAGCCGAACAGTAGAACGAGAGGAAATGTGAATTTGGCGCGCTGTGTTCGGGCGGGCCGACTAGCAAAAACCTAGAAGAAGACTAGGGATTTCACGCTAGAGCAAGCGGGTAGCGGCGAGAGGCGGGGGTTGAATGTCTCCCGGTGGAGCTGGCTAGGAGGCCAAGAGACTGCGAACGGTTCTGGGAGATGAAAGCGCCGATCCGTTGGCCTGAGATCCCAGGGCTTAGCTCACCAGAGGCTCGGCCCGGGGTGACAAGGGGGGCGTCGGGGCTCGGCAGCGGCAGCGGCAGCGGCAGCGGCTTAGTAGTCCCCCTCCCGCCTCCCGCGTCCCGCATCCCGCCATAAAAAAAGGCGGACCACATTGGCGCGCTCTTCTTTGTCTCGAAAACCGGTTAGTTCGTTTGCTCGCTAGGTGAGCAGGTCAAGCACTGGTCGTCCCTTGTGGGAGACCGTGAAGGGACGTTTACTGGGGCTGTAGATTACCTGGTCAAGCGGCAGGCCGAGGGCGTAGGCGATGGTAGCGTTGAAGTCCGGAATCTTGACTGCGTCCTCAATGACCTCTTCGCCGCCATTAGAGGTTTTGCCGTAGACTTGGCCGCCAGCGACTCCGCCACCTGCGAGCATGGTGGAGAAGGCCTTCGGGTAATGGTCACGACCGGCATTCTGGTTGATACGCGGAGTACGGCCGAACTCGGTGGCGAGCACAACGAGTGTGCTGTCGAGCAGTCCGCGACGCTCGAGGTCGCCGAGCAGAGTGGCCAGCGCTTGGTCGAGAAGGGCGGCCTTTTCCGGGACCGAGATGAAGTTGTCGTTGTGGGTATCCCATCCACCGAGGGTCACCTCGACGGCGCGCACCTTGTTCTCGACAAGACGGCGGGCGAGCAAGCAACCCTGACCGAATGGGTTGTCGCCGTAGACCTCACGCATTTCGGGAGCTTCCTCGGCAATATCGAAGGCCCGTAGGTCGCTGGATCGCATGAGACGCACCGCGTCGTCATACATCGATGTGTAGGCGCGGGTCGCCTTCAGGTCATACTGCTGGCGGAAACCAGAGTCGAGCTCCTTGGCAAGGTCGAGGTTCTCGTCGAACCGTTGGTCGTCGAAGCGGGCCTGAGAGTTCTTTAGGCCGGCCTTCGGATCACCGATGGCGAGGGGTTCGTAGGACGACTCGAAAAAGCCGGCGCCACCGTTGATCCGAGAGGAGCCGCCGATGAAGACGGAACCGGGAAGGTTGGGATTGATCCGACCACGATACTTGAGCAGCCAAGCACCAACACCTGGGTGCTTGATCGTCGCACGCTCCTCGTAGGAGGTGTGCATCATGTAGTTGCCCTGGGAGTGGGCACCGGCAGTGGAGGTCATGCCGCGGACGATGGCCATCTTGTCCGCGTGATTGGAAAGGGACGGTAGGTATTCCGAAATCTGGATACCATCGACGTTGGTGGCGATGGCGGAGACCGGGCCCTGGTTGTCGTGACCGGGCTTCGGGTCAAAGGTGTCCATGTGGGTCATTCCACCACTCATGTAGAGATAGATGACGCTTTGGGCGGGTGAGGTTTTGGTCCCGAGTCCGAGGTCGGGGCCAAGGCCGGCGTGCGCCTTGCCACCGACGGCGGGGAGAAGGCTGACTCCGAGGAGGCTTTTCGCCACGTTGCTGAGGAAGCGACGGCGCGTGGGCTCGTCGGCTCGGTTAGCGATGGTTTCCATGGGGCTGGTTTTCTGGAGAGTGTGGGGATTTGAGATTGGTAACTGGGACCTCGGTAGTTGGAACTACTGGACGAAGATCATCTGCTGGGTGTTCAAGATCGCCCAGATGATGTCGCGTTGGCCGTTCTCTTTGTGCTCGGCGATCCTCGGCGCAAGGCGCGCGACCTCGGCCGCGGTCGGCTCGCGGGTGAGCATGGCGCGGAAGATCGCGCCGACTGCGGCCTCGGGGCTATCGGCGGCTGCAAGAGTGCGGCCGAGGATGGAGAATGGATTGGCGAGAATTTCGACGGTGTGGCTGTTGAGCAAGTTCAGCGCCTGGGGCACGGATGCTTCGGCGTTGGAGTTTTCGATCGTTTCTCGGTCGCTCTGACCGAACTCGCGCAGGAAGTGACCACGTGGCGCCGGGGACTGCATCTCAGACGCACGCATCAGACCCTTGGTAATTCCCTGCCAGCCTCGGATCTTGAACTTCATCCTCTTCTCCCAGTTGCGTTTCTGGTTCTTGTTGAGGCCCTCGGGAACCTTCGGTTTTTCGATCTTCGGCAATGAGGTAAGCACGACCTGGGTATCTTCACCCATCATCGAGTCGCCCATGGCACCCGCAGACATCGCCTGCATGCCAAGACCGGCGATCAACTTGGATCCATCGACCTTGCCACGCTCCATCGTCTTATGCGCAACCCGAGTCACCTCGCGGCGGGCCTTCTTGGTCAGCTGGCGAACCTTATCGCTGAGCTTCTTCGCCAAGCCTAGATTCTCATCGGCCTTCGCCTTGTAGACGGCAGTCCGAAGCCGATCGAGTTCGACGTATTTCTCGCCTACCGACTTATAAAGCCCCTTGAGCATGTCCTTGAACTCGTCTTCCGAGCGCTCGTTTAAGGCCTCATAGATCTGGCGCGAGTTCTCGATCCGGGCCAGTTGGCTAGCAAACGTCGGCTGATACTGATCGACTCCTGGAATCGATAAGGCCGCCAGAGAGTCCCAGATCTGCTCAGCAGTCATCCGCTTGAGCTTGGGCCCAGGAAAGTAGAACGGCACTCCACCGAGAATTTCCTCACCGTAGGCCTGCCGCTGATAGGTGTCCGACTTGAGCAACTCCCCAAGGAAGGCCTTCATGTCGTAGTCGAGCTCCTTCATTCGCTGCTCGAGGTGGGTGAGGAGTTTCGGGTGCGAGGCCACGGTGTGCTCGCTCAGATCATCCACTGGCTCGATCAAGCCGACGCCGTAGACCTTTTTCCACAGGCGGTTGACGATGACGCGGGTGAACGTCGGATTTTCCTTCGAGGCCATCCACTCGGCATACGCATCGATAGTCGACTCCTGATCGGTGAGCTTCTCCATGTCGATATCGAGTCCGAACATGGTCTTCGGCTTGACCACCTCATGTGGATCGGCGTCGTCATACTGGTAGTCGTGCGGAAGCTTCAGCGGCTTTACCTTGGCCGAGACCTCAGTATATTGAATCGGCCTGAATATGTCTTTCGAGACGCGGCGCAGCTTACGAACCTCCTGATCGGCTGCGATTGCCTTCTCGTTCAGGCGCACGAACTCCTTCTTGTCTGTGATCCCGTGGCGCTCGAGGTATTTCGGGAAGTTCTTTCTCTCGACGTATTTCTTTAGACGCCCCTTGTCTCGTTGCACTGGAAATTTCTCGATTCCAGTAGCCTTCTCTACCGCCTTGACCCGAAGTTGGTTGTTGAGGGAGCCGACCATGGAACGGCTGTCTCCCCCATAGCCAAGGGCATCCATGCCATTAGAAAACGCCGCCATCTGGAAGTAATCCATCTGGGTCCATTTATCGAACGGGTGGTCGTGGCACTGGGCACATTCAAGACGGGTGCCGAGGAACACCCGAACGGTGTTCGACATATTGTCGAGCGCCATGCCCCGGTCGCGCTGGTAGTAGCCGACAGCTCCATTCTCCCAAATATGTCCGCGAGCCGAAACCATCTCGCGAGTCATCTGGTCGTAGCCCTTGTTCTCCCGAAGCGAATCCTTCAACCAGTGGCGATAGGCATACTCGGCATCGTTGCCGCTTTGCTGCAGACGGTTGTTGATGCGCAGGATGTCGGCCCAGTAGTTGTAAAAATGCGAGACATAGCCCTCAGAATTTAGGAGCTGGTCGATCAATTGGTCTCGCTTGTCGGGGTCTTCCTTGGCCAGAAATGAGGCTGACTCCTCGGGAGTCGGGATGCGGCCGATTACGTCCAAGTAGATACGGCGCAGGAAGGTATGGTCATCCAACTGCGCGGTGGGGAAAATCTTCTGCTCCTTCAACGAAGCATTGATGAACTTGTCGATCTTCTGGCTCTCCGGAGTGGCGGCGAGAGCAACCATAGGTAGCGAGGCGAGGAGGAGAAGTGTGTGGAGCTTCACAGGCGGAATCGTTAGTCTCGGGTCAAAAGAAGTTTCGGGTCTAGTAAAAACGCTACCTAAAAGGGCATTCTATCCAGCCTTGGAAAAAACTCGACACGATTTTTGTTAGGAAGGGGTAGTAGCATCTTCACTTCCAGCCGTGCAAGAGACCATACATGCCGCTCTCACCTCTAATCTGTTATCTGCTACCTGCGGTGTCTACCCCCTCCCTTGATACGGGACCAATAGTCTAAACACGCGATTCCGACTGCGGCCCAAGCCGTACTCTCTAAAAGGCAGCTGGAGGATCACCTGGAAGCGATTCTTCTGCTCCGCGCCAAAGGCTACAAATGAGAGCAAATTTCCGAATTTTTCTACGAGCACGGAATGAACGTGCAACCGGCGCCAACCGCGTCTTCCGTGGGCACTAGTTCTCAAGCGATATCGGCTTAGCCGGAACACGAATGAAACGTTCCTCGTTGGCGACTTGCCGAATCTCTGGCACGTTGTTCCCCTAGCTATGGCACCCAAGTTGATCGGCATCATCGCCAACCCGCACAAGCCCGACGCAGCGAAGCACGTCGAGATTCTCCGCAAATGTTTTCACGAAGGAGGAGCGGAAGTCATTCTCGAAGCCGAGACCGCCGCTCTCGTCGGCGAGTCTGGTCCAGCGTCTTCCGAAATCGGTAAGGACTCCGACCTTCTCGTCGTCCTCGGTGGCGACGGAACGCTCCTCTACACGGCCAACGCCATCCGCCCGAACGTCAAGCCGGTCGCCGGAATTAACCTCGGCACGCTCGGCTTTCTGACCTGCGCGACCTTAGACGCGTCGGAGACGTTCGTGAAGAACATCCTCGAGGGCGACTTCCGAGTGAGCTTGCGGGCGATCATCTGCGTCACCGTCGACCGTGGCGATGGCAAGGAACCGGAACAATACTACGGGCTCAACGAGATCACCGTCGCCCGTGGCAATGCTCTACGTATGGTCAAGCTGGAGGTTCAGATCGGTGGCCGGACTCTGACTCACTACCACGCCGACGGACTGATCTTTGCCACCCCGACCGGCTCGACTGCCTACTCCCTGTCCGCCGGCGGACCGATCGTGGCTCCGGGTTCCGATGTCTTCGCCATCACACCGATCTGCCCACACGCCATTTCCAACCGCTCCTTCCTGCTTCCCGACGACTGCGATATCGACATCATTCCCGAACGCAGCATGAAGGACCCGATGATCTTGACGGTCGATAACCACACCTGCATCGAGCTCGATCCCGCGACCACAAGGCTCCACGCCTGCCGAGCTCCATATGAGTTGCCGTTGGTCACCATGGCTGGCCACCGGTTCTACGAAGTGCTCCGCGACAAGCTCGGCTGGCACGGTAATAGCGTCGGTAAGACCAAGGCGAAGGGAAATCAGTAGCCGATGGCAGACCGAGTAGAAGTCATCGGCGAAGAGTGGCGCGAGCGCTCACGCGAACTCGCCGATTGGGCGATGGATCACCTGGTCAACCGCAAGGACGTCTGGGGACAATACTCACCACTCACTCCGTCCGAACAGCAACGCCTTGGCCGCAAATCGAAGGTCATGACGCTGCCGCAGAAGCACATGCGCGGCGAGGACATGGTCACCCTAGACAAGCTCGCCCGGCACTTCGCCAGCCTGCCCCACCAGCAACAGATCATCGGCCTACACGCGAAGAGCGCCGAGAACATGAGTCGCTGGCTGGCTGTCGACATCGACCTGCACGATCCCGATGCCGCCGACGCCCAGATCACTGCCAAGTCGAACTTCATCGCCGCCCTGACTTGGTGGGAAAGACTCGACGCCATGGGCTTCGACCCGA
>Ga0209186_1000150_pt1 | contig 57515 bp, 61 predicted proteins | sample SidtaG_FD_187426 | JGI IMG/M metagenome (GOLD analysis project Ga0209186, IMG submission 187426) | Marine algal microbial communities from Sidmouth, United Kingdom - Sidmouth_Male2 metaG (SPAdes) (version 2) | ecosystem: Host-associated > Algae > Red algae > Unclassified | place: Sidmouth... | reverse complement strand
ATTTGTCGGACTATTTGAAGATATTCCGTGCACATCAAATTGCACATCTTTAATATAGTTTTACATGACGTCAAATAAAAACCCCGTAAACACTAGGTTTACAGGGCTTAAAAGTGGAGTCGGAGACAACGACGAGAAATTGAATTTTCTAGTGTTTATAGGGCTTCCAAAAGGTGCTGTTTTTAGAGGTAACCGAATTGGTCTCGATTTAACAAACTTTAACATTTGGATTGTCCGAATTTCTCAAAATTCATCAAAATGGCACAAATTTTATTTTTTCGATTTGTAATTTACGTTTCGCGAATTGCAAATTAGTCTTTAAATAATGATAATCTTTTTAAAATAGAAAAGTAAAGATTTTCTTGATTCTATATGCAATTACATATTAAATTTCAGGTTTAATTAATATCATATGTAATTACATATAATTTACACTTTTGCTTTCTATTCATAGGCGTTATTAGGAATGTTTTATTAATTGGATAATTTCTATACCCTTAAAGGTATATTTAATAATTATTATTATAAATTATACCTAATGAGGTATAAAATTTATATATTGCATCATCTTACACCTTTATGGGTATAATTATGAAAGATTGGAATCGACATAACGCTATTGCTGACTTCGTTAGAATAAGTAGAAAAGAAAGTAAATTGACACAATTAGATTTGTCTGACCTAACTGGTGTTGGACTTCGCTTTGTGCGAGACCTAGAGCAAGGAAAACCAAATTTAATGACCGATAAAGTAAATCAAGTATTACTATTTTTTGGTCATACATTAACACCAACACCTATAAGCGATGAGACAAGGAGAAATTTGGGTGAGTAATCAAAAAGCAGGAATGCTTACTGAAAATGACGAAGGTTATTTATTTCAATATGATAAAACCTATTTATCATTGAAAAATGCAACACCTGTATCATTAACATTTCCTTTACAGGAAGACCCTTTTGTATCAGATAATTTATTTCCTTTTTTTGACGGATTAATTCCAGAAGGATGGTTGCTAGATATTGCACAGAAAAACTGGAAACTTAACCCGAGAGATCGTATGGGATTATTACTAACCACCTGTCGTGATTGCATAGGTAACATAAGTATTATAGAAAATGAGTAGTTGTTTAGCTTGTCATAAACCATTAGCATCAGGAGATCATCAGTATCACCCTGCTTGTCTTGCTCGTTTTTGGGAAAGTGATACACCTGTATTTCGATTAGACTATGACGTATCACAAATAAATGAGCTTGCTGAAGAAAACGTAGCACAGCGTATTATAGTAACGGGTGTACAGCCTAAATTGTCAATGGGCTTTACAAAAACAGCTACTGAAGAGCGCTTAACCATAGTTGGTGCTTTAAACGGAAGATATATTTTAAAACCACCTTATTCTGCTTATCCACAAATGCCAGAACTAGAAGCTTTGTGTATGCTAATGACCCAAGCTTGTGGCTTTGAAACCGTTCCTTTTTTATTACTGCCTTTAAAAGGTGGAGAGTTGGCTTACATAACAAGACGTATAGATCGTAATGCGAAAGGCGATAAGTTTGCTATGGAAGATGCTTGTCAATTTAATGAGCGACTAACAGAGCATAAGTACAGAGGGTCTTACGAGCAAATTGCCAAAGGGATAATAGCCCATTCTAAAAACCCCATAAAGGATGTTGTTCATTTTTATGAACAAGTGATCGTGTCTTTCTTAATAGGAAATAATGATATGCACCTAAAGAATTTTTCGCTTATCGCGAAAGAATCCAATGCATACGAACTCACGCCAGCTTACGATATGATTTCAGCACAATTATTATTGCCAGACGATTTAGAAGATTTAGCATTGAATCTTAATGGGAAAAAGCGAAAACTAAAACGAGGAGATTTTAACGAAGCCATGTTAAAAGCGCATATACCAGAAAAAGCAATTGAAAATCTTTGGAAGCGTATTGAAAAAGGGATGCAGGAATGGTCAGGATTGATTGATCACAGCTTTCTTTCAGAAGAACGAAAAGAGAGTTTTAAAGAATTGATAAATTATAAAACAGCTCAACTAATGATTGAAGTTGTCAAAAATTAATTTAGAATAAAAAATGGCAAATAGTAAGCACGCGCATTTAAGGTATAATATTCTAGACTATTGCTTTCGCAATAAGTCTTACACATTTGATGAATTATTAAGGTTAGTTAACGAAAAGATATCAGAGATTTATCCCGGTGAAGGGATTTCAACAAGAACTCTTAGGGAAGATTTTAAAGTTTTTAGAAATAAAGAAGTTGGGTTTAGTGCGCCATTACCTGATAAGGCAAGAGTATTAAAATATGAGGATCCTAATTTTTCTATCGCCCAACGTCCATTACTTGAATACGAACAGTACTTAATAGATTCAGCCCAACAGCTTTTAGAACGTTTTGAAAATCATCCAAAATATGACAAGCTTGCTGAAGCATTAATTAAGTTTCAAGATGAAGAAGAACAGGATGATGATACCTCAAGAATTTTATTTTACGATCACAATGAAGAATACAAAGGCATAAAATATTTGAAGCCATTGTACTTAGCTATCAAGAAAAAACAAGTACTCCAAGTAACTTATAAAGGATTTCAAGATGAATTACCTAGTCAGTTTGAATTTCATCCTCAAGTTTTGAAACAGTATAATAGAAGGTGGTTTGTTTTCGGATTAAACAAATCTAAGGAAATTGAAAAATGGAGTATTCCTTTGGATAAAAGGTTAATAGATTTTCAAATCAAAGAAGGTGTAGAGAATAGTCAAATGAAAACCGACTGGGATAGTTTCTTTAGGACAATGGTTGGTATTGTACGACCTCCAAATGCGGAGACTGAGAAAGTGATTTTACGATTTCATAATGGAAGAGAAGACTATTTTAAAACCAAGCCATTTCACCCAGATTTTGAAGAGTTTTTTGAAGATGATAAACAGGATCAAGTGTGGTTTGAAACAATAATAAATAAAGAGTTAGTACAGCAAATATTGTCCTATGGACAAGACCTTGAAGTATTAGAACCACAATCTTTAAAAAGTAAGTTACAAGAACATGCTAAAGGCATGTATTTATTTTACAATAAATAACTGTGCAGATACTCTGCATATTATTGAGTTAGTTTTGTCTCAAACTATAAAAAAGATGTGTTATGGAAAACCAAACTCAAATTAATTGCCCAGAATGTGGAAGTCAAATAGATGTAAATGATATATTAAAACATCAAATTGAAGACAATATTAAAAAAGAATATCAATCAAAGTTCTTAGAACAGAGTAAATCGCTTAAAAAAGAACAAAGCGAATTTGAGAAGAAAAAGCAAGACTATGAAGCTGAAATTAACCTTGCCAAAAAGAAATTAGAAAAAAGCTTAAAAACAAGCCTTAAAGCAGAACTAGCTGAAGAGCAAAGCGATTTAATTTCTAACATGCAACAGGAATTAAAAGACAAATCAAATAAGGTTAAAGATTTGCATAAAAAAGAAGGTGAAATACTTAAACTAAAACGTGAAATAGAAGAGGCAACTTCATTAGCGAAACTAGAAGCTCAAAAGGAGATCGATATATTGTTAAAAAAAGAACGTGATAATGCTAAAAAGGAAGCGTCAAATGAAAATGAATTAAAAATAAAGGAATATGAAAAGCAATTAGCAGATCAGAAGAAACTAATGGAAGAGATGAAGCGCAAACATGAGCAAGGTTCAATGCAGTTGCAAGGCGAAGTACAAGAATTAGCTATTGAAGAATGGTTGCAGTCAAAATATCCTTTAGATAGTATTTCAGAAGTAAAAAAAGGAGCTAATGGTGCTGATTGCTTGCAAACAGTAAATACCAGAACTAATCAAAATTGTGGTACAATTTATTATGAAAGTAAAAGAACAAAAAACTTTAGCAATTCTTGGATTGAAAAATTTAAAAATGATATTAGAGACAAGAATGCTAATATTGGAGTATTAGTAACAGAAGTGCTACCTAGCGACATGGATAGAATGGGACTAAAGGATGGTATCTGGATATGTACTTATGAGGAGTTTAAAGGATTGAGCGAAGTTTTGAGGGTGTCAATTATTAATATAAGTAATACGCTAGTTTCTCAAGAGAACAAAGGAGATAAAATGGTGATGTTATACGACTTCCTAACAAGTAATGAATTTAGGTTACAAATAGAAGGTATTGTAGAAGGGTTCACGCAAATGCAAATAGATTTAGTCTCAGAACAAAATGCCACCAGGCGTTTATGGAAAAAGCGAGAAAAACAAATTGATAAGGTTGTCAATAATACATTGAATATGCATGGTGCTATTAAAGGAATTGCTGGTGCCGCTATTCAAGAAATTAAATTATTAGAATTGAATGGATAAAAATAATTTTTTACAGTTTTTAGTTACATTACAAACGCTAAAGAACTTAACTAAAAGTAATATTTCAAGAGAAGATTCACTGATCTTGGAGTGTTTTATTCTGCTTTTAAGAAAAGAAGAAGTTTTAAATAAAGATTTTGAATTGAGTCTTTTCGGTTATGATCACACCTTTAAATCGTTAGTGAATGAGCTAAAGAATGAGCAGATTAGTCATATATATAATACTAGTATTAGTAATATTATAAAGAATGTTAAGCTTAAATATTTAAGTGTGTTAATTGATACTTTTAATAATATAACCGATAGTTATATTAAAAATAATGCAACTAATTTGTTAGATGTTTTATTACATGGTTTTTATAATAATCAAAAATCTAATGAAGGTTCATTACAGCCTAAAGAGCTAACAGAAATAATGAATCATTTCGTACCTAAAAACAAGGTTTTAAGTTATTTTAATCCATTTGCTGGGTTAGGTTCATTAGCAATAGGTTTGCCAGATACAATTGATTACGTAGGAGAGGAACTTTCAAAGATGAATCATGTTCTTGGTAATATTCGTTTTTTAGTTAATAATTGTCCTTCTCATTTCAAATATTTGGAAAAGGATAGTATTAAGAACTTTTTTAGTTATAATCAATATGATTTTATTGCATTTAATCCTCCATTTAATTTAAAAATAAGGGATAATGAGTATGGTAAATTTATTAGAGAAAACACATATTTTAATAAAAAAAATGCTAACGCTTTAATAATTTCTGAGTGCTTCGATAAACTGAAGGATAACGGTAAAATGGTGTTTGTAATGCCAAGTAGTTTTTTATTTAGTGGTAATGCTAATGATAAAGCATTAAAGAAATTACTGGTCGATAGTGGTTATATTAAATCAATTATAGCACTTCCTTTAAATGTTTTAGATTTTTCCTCTATTTCAGTTAATATTATAATATTAAGTAATATTAAATCAAAAAATTCTAAGGTAAGATTTATTGATGCTACTGATATGTATAAGCCTGAGTCTAAAAGGCAAAAAATAATAGATTCTAAAAAAATAATAGACCTAATTGATTCTGATATTGAAAGTGAGTTTGTTAACGAAGTATTTGCAAATGAAATAATTGAAAACGATTATAATTTATCTGTTAATCGTTACATTTTAAAGGATTTAGATTTAGATAATGCTGAATTAAAAAATTTAGTTAGTCTTAAGAATTTATTAACTCCCGTTATGCGTGAGAAAACAAAGGAGAAAAAAGGTAAGTTTATAAAGATTGGAGATTTATCTGGTGAAAAATTGGATTATATAAAAATCTTCGAAAATGTAGAAGAAAGGGATTTGAGAAGTGATGCAAATGCATTAAATCAAGATGCATTATTACTATCCTTAGCTTATACAGATTTAAAACCAACCTTTTATTCTAAATCTAACGAAAAAATTTATTATCCATATAATAACATGCTTGCATGTACAGTTAAAACTGATAAAGTAGATATTGAATACCTAATAATAGAATTATATAAAGATTATATAAAAAAACAATTAGAGTCTAAAAAAGTTGGAACCTCAATTCAAAGAATTTCAAGAAAAGATGTATTAGAAATACAAATTGTTTTACCAAACCTAAAAGTTCAAAAGAGAAAAGTAAAATTATATAAAGAAGTTTTTATTGCAGCTAGAAAAAGAGAGTTAGAGTTGCAGCATGAAATTTTAGGAATAAAAGATGATACTTTTAAGGAGCTCGCTTCTATGAAGCACACTTTTAGACAATATCTTAACGATTTAAAGTCGAATGTAATTGGCACTAGGAAATTTATTTTAAAAAATAGCGAGAATAACATTTCTTTAGATATGATTTACAGTAAAAACCTTGATATTTCGTTTAAAAATCATCTATTAAGTTTAGAAAACACAATAGATTCAATGTCTAAAATTCTTACTGATTTTGATTCAGTTAAAGATAATTCAGTTAGTGAGATTGTAGATTTAGAAATAGTTGTAAAAGAAGCACAAAACAGAACTAAAAATTCAAAAATATTTTTATTTGAGAAAACATTTATTGATATTGAAATTTTAGATGATATTCCTGGTATTAAAAATTTTGTTATTCCGCCGCATGTAAGGTTTAATAAAGAAGATTTTTACAGTGTTTTTTCAAATATAGTTTCCAACGCTATAAATCACGGGTTTATTGAGACTGATAATAATATTATTCGTACATCAATAACACCAGATTATGATAATAAAAACTGGATTGTTGCAATAGAAAATAATGGTAAACCGTTTCCTGAGGATTTTACTTATGAACACCTAAAGACCAGAGGTGAGAAAACAGTAAATAGTGAAGGAAGTGGGATTGGAGGAAACGATATTTTTGAATTATTAAATAAAAACGATGCTAGTTATGCATTGGAAACAAATGATAATTCCGATTTTAAAGTAAAATATTTGATTATGATTCCGTTTATAGAATCAAGTGAACTAACTATATAATATAACAGAGATGAGTTACAACGTATTATGGATTGATGATGAGTATAAGACTAGAGGTATTTCATTTATAACATTAGCAGAGCAAGAAGATATAAATATAGATGCTGTAGAATCTCACGAAGAAGGGATAGTTAAATTAAAGGCAAGAGATAATTTTTATGATGCCGTAATTTTGGACGCTAAAGTTAAACTTAATGTTGATTCTCAAACAACAAATTTAAAAGGCTTAAGAGCTTCAAGAGATTATTTAATAGAATATAATAAAGATAAGTTTTTACCATATTTTATATATACTGGTCAACCTGATTATCAGAAAAGCAGCGATTTTGAAGATAGCTATGGGAAACCTTACATAAAAGGTGTAGATAATGAGCAATTATTAGAAGACATTAAAAAAGAAGCTAACAATAGCCCACAAACACAAGCCAGATTAAATTTTCCAGAAATTTTTGAGCCTTTTCAAAGAGGAATTATTGATATTAAACACGAACATTTACTGTTAGATATTTTAATTAACTATCAAAACAAAAATTATATTAAAAAAAATGTAAACGCACAAAGAGATTTATTAGAAGCTGTATTTAAAGCATTAAACGACCCTATTCCTTATTTGAAAAATGATTTCTTTGATGAAAGATTAAAAGGCAAACCAAATTTAGAAAATTGCGTTAAATTTATAGAGGGAAATAGGTTTTTCATTAATAGAGTTGAGTTTAGAAGTGATAAAAGAATAGAGCAAACGATAAAATCTGCATTCAGGATTCTTAAAGAGTCCACAAGTGAATTGTCTCATTTAAATGATGATGAAATTGTGAAATATCCATTTTTAAACAATACTTTTTTACTTTTACAAATCTTAATATGGCTTCCAAAATTTGTAGAAGAACATTACGAACTTTACATTTAACAAACCAATGCAAATACCCTGCACAAGTGCTAATTACTTTTACATCAGTAAAATAATAAAACACAAGCGCTATGAAGATATACGAAACTATGATAACAGGAGAACTTAAAAGTAAAATAGATAAAATCTGGAACGATTTCTGGACAGGCGGAATCTCTAACCCATTAACCGTAATAGAGCAGTTTACGTACCTCATTTTTATAAAGCAATTAGACGATAAGCAAATTGTAAACGAGAAGAAAGCCAACCTTTTAGGCGTTTCTACAGAAAACCCAATTTATACAGAGGCACAACGACCATTGCGTTGGTCTAGTTTTAAGGAAAAAGACCCAGAAACCATGTTCGATCTGTTTACAAGACCACAAGCAGCATTAGGCGATCTTACCGTTTTCGATTTCATGAAAGGCATTGGTATACAAGGTGGTGTCTTTGCACAGTACATGAAAGGTGCTATTTTTATGATACAGTCACCTAAATTACTAGATAAGGTTGTACAGCAGATAGACACTTTAGAGCTAGATAATAAAGATGCAAAAGGCGATTTGTACGAGTACATGCTATCTAAAATAGCAGAAGCAGGTACAAACGGACAGTTTAGAACACCACGCCACATTATACGCATGATGGTGGAGTTAACACAACCTAAACAAGACGATATTATTTGCGACCCATCTTGTGGTACAGCTGGTTTTTTAGTAAGTGCTGGCGAGTATATACAAAGCAGACACATAGACTGGTTTAATAACGCCACGTTTAGAGCGCATTTTCATAACAACATGTTTAATGGTATCGAGTTCGATCCTACCATGCTACGTATTGGTGCCATGAATATGCAATTACATGGTTTAGACAACCCAACCTTAATTGGTAAAGATGCACTTAGTGAAGCCAATGCAGATATAGAAAATGCCTACTCACTAATACTAGCCAATCCTCCATTTAAAGGCAGTTTAGATTATGATGAGGTAGAAAGTAGCCTACTTAAAACCACAAAAACCAAAAAAACAGAGCTGCTATTTTTAAGCCTGATGCTACGTATGCTTAAAGTTGGTGGTCGTGCTGCAGTAATTGTACCAGATGGTGTATTATTTGGTGGCTCTAATGCACACAAAAGCATCCGTAAAGAGCTGGTAGAAAACCAACAGTTACAAGCAGTAATTAGTATGCCAAGTGGAGTGTTTAAGCCCTATGCAGGCGTTAGTACAGCCATTTTATTTTTTACAAAAACCAATTCTGGTGGTACAGATAAAGTATGGTTTTACGATATGAAAGCCGATGGTTTAAGCCTAGACGATAAACGTAATCTTCAAATAACAGAACAAGAATTCGACCAAATATTTACAGATACTAAAAATGTTAAGCCAGAACTAATAGATAAATGCAATATTCCACAAATTATAAGCCATTATAAGTTTTTAAATAGCGAGTATTATGGTAAAATGCATGATAAAGATGGTCAATTACTAAATGTACGAGATGTCCCAGAAAATTTAGGTTTTAATGCTTTTATGGAAAATACAGTAACCCATAATTTTTCGGATAAAACCTCCCCATCTTTTTTAATACCAAAAGCAGATATAGCTGCTAACGATTACGACTTATCTATAAACCGCTATAAAGAAATTGTGTACGAAGAAATAGAATACGATGCGCCAAAAACCATTTTGGCAGACATTAAAGCGCTAGATAAGCAAAGAACTAATGCCATGTTGAATCTTGAAAAGATGATGAAGTAATGGAGTTAGTTGAATTAAAAAGTTATATTGAAATTTTATCAGGTTTTGCATTTAATTCTAAAATATTTAATGATAAAGGTGAAGGTATTCCATTAATCAGAATAAGAGATGTTGGAAAGAATGTTTCTAAGACATTTTTCTCAGGAAGTTATGATGAAAAATTTGTTGTGAACAATGGTGATTACTTAATTGGAATGGATGGTGATTTTCGAATGTCAGAATGGCAAGGAGGAAAAGCATTATTGAATCAACGGGTTTGTAAAATTTGGTCTAAAAGCGAAAATATTCTTAATGATAAATATCTATTATATTTATTGCCTAGAGAATTAAAATTTATTGAAGATACAACATCGTTTGCAACAGTAAAACATCTATCAATAAAGAAAATTAAGGATATAAAAATCCCACTACCACCATTACCAACACAAAAAAAAATAGCTTCCATTTTAGACGAAGCAGATACACTACGCCAGCTAAACAAACAACTTATTACAAAATATGATGCCTTAACACAAAGCTTATTTTTAGAGATGTTTGGAGATCCTGTGGCTAATCCTATGGGGTGGGAGAAAAAGCAAATTAGCTTATTGTTAGAGAATGTAAATAAAATTGATAAGAATTATAATGAAAAAATAATTGATTATATTGATATTGCTTCTATTGATAATTCAAAAAACATTATTATTTCTTCAACTAAATATTCTTTGGAGGAAAAACCTAGTAGAGCCCAGCAGATTTTGACGAAAGGTGATATTTTGTTTTCTACAGTTAGACCTAACTTAAAAAATATAGCAATTAATAATTCAAATGGTTTTATTGCTTCAACAGGGTTTTTTATTTTTAGAACAAAAACAAGTAGTTTAAATCCTTCATTTTTATTTGAATTATTAAAAACTGATTCCGTAACTAATTATTTTGTTGGGATTACATCAGGAGCAAACTATCCAGCGGTAAAAAGCAGTGATGTAAAAAAAGTCCATATTGTTGTTCCACCAATCCACCTCCAAAACCAATTTGCAGAGCGTGTAGCAGTGATAGAGCAACAAAAAGCACAAGCACAACAAAGCTTACAAAAAAGTGAAGACTTGTTTAATAGTTTATTACAAAAGGCTTTTAAAGGGGAGTTGGTAAAGTAATGTGTACCAATTTTTAGCAGTAAGAATTAACGGTATATATTATGAAAAAAAACGTGCCAATACAATCTATAAACCCAGAAGATTTAAAACTACTAAAAGAGGCTAAATATGCTATGCACAATTTAAGTTGGGCAATGCGTAATATTAATTTAGTTGGAGACACCATAGAGTCTAAAATTAAAATGGTACCAGAAAAGTATATACAAAAATTACAAAAAGCAACCGAGTCTATATTAATGGGTATAATTAAAACAAACCTATTAAGCATTAGTAAAAACAAGAAGTTTAGTAAGCCATCAACAAAAACCTATAAGGCGGTGGTTACAGGTTCAGGTTTTTTAAGCGGAATATTTGGCTCAGCTTCTGGTATTGGTACACCTATTTTTATTTCAGAATTAACGTTAACAACCAAGTTTATTATGCGCTCTATAATGGATATTGCACGTAGTCAAGGAGAAAATCTTTATAGTACAAATACGCAAATGGCATGTTTAGAAGTATTTGCTTTAGGCGGAGACTCTAAAAACGACGATGGCCTAGAAACTAGTTACTATACGCTTCGTGCGGGTTTAAGCTCCTTTATTAATAATGCATCATTGTCTGGTTCTGGTGCAATTGCTAATCTTATATCTAAAATAGCAACACGATATAGCATTACAATAAGTGAAAAATTTGTAGCACAAGCTGTACCTGTACTTGGAGGTATTGGTGGCGGCACTATAAACTATGTTTTTATAGATCATTTCCAAAATTTGGCATCTGCACATTTTACAATAAAAAGATTAGAGAGGAAGTATGGTAAGGAGCTCGTTGAAAAGGTTTTTAAAACAATAAATACACATACAATTGATAAATAAAAGCAGCTATGACAGCTATAAAACGTACATTTATCAATTCAGAAATCTGGTCATTAACTATTAGTGGTGCTTTTCAGCGCGCTAATGTGTGCAAGCCAAATGTATTAGAAAAGGATAAAAAAAATTTTAAGTTTATGCTTAAAGGTTATATAGATAATACTATTGTGCCTAGTTATAATAAAGGTAACGTGTCTGATGATTTACATATTGAAAACATTAAGAGTGTACAGCAATACACTTCTAATTTTGGTAAACTTTTAACCAATGGGCAATTTAATTTTGGTGTAAGCCAGAAGCTGCTAAATCTATATTTAAAATATTTATGGTGTTTGGATATTATACCAGAACCACCTCATTTTCCTGTAGATAGAATTATACAACAAAAACTAAATTTTAAACCTATTATTGCTTGGACTAAAATTGAAACGCCCGAAGAATATATGTCTATTGTAAATTTTGCAAGAACTAAAATCAATTCTAAAGATGAGTTTTATAATTCATTAGCAACTATAGAATTAAATCTATTTAGCAGACGTCATGATGATTTGTAGTTTTACATATAAAGAAAAATCAATTATGTTTTTATATAAAGATTATCATGTAAAGAAAGTGTAAAAAGTTTTACATGAAAAGCATTACGTGTAAAGGAAATCTAATTATCTTTACATGAAACCATCGTAATTATGAGCTGGCAACCTTTAAATTTACCGTATAAGCAAGACTTTGAAACTAAAGCGATTCTAAAAAAGCTATTAACTGCTAATAAAGCTTTAGCGGAGTTAAAAGGTGTTGCACAATCCATACCGCAACAAGAAATTTTAATAAACATGCTAGCTATAGAAGAAGCTTTAGATAGTAGTGAGGTAGAAAATATTGTAACCACACACGACGAAGTTTATAAAAGTACACTTCACGATTCAGATTATATTACACCGGCCACAAAAGAGGTTAAAAACTATATAGAAGCTTTAAGGTTAGGTACGTCTATAGTAAAAGAAAAAAAAGTACTTACCGTTAACAGTATATTAAACATACAAGCCATTTTAGAAAATAATAAAGCAGGTTTACGTAAAGTGCCAGGAACAACACTTAAAAACGCACAAACTGGAGCTATTGTTTTTCAACCACCACAAGATGCACAAATTATTAAAACTTTAATGCAAAATTTAGAACTGTACATAAACGATGATAGTTTAATAGATTACGACCCTATTTTAAAAATGGCAATCATCCATTTTCAGTTTGAAAGTATTCATCCTTTTTACGATGGTAATGGTAGAACAGGGCGGATTATAAATATAATATACCTAGTACTTAAAGCGCTTTTAGATAATCCAATACTTTACTTAAGTCGTTATATTATAAATAATAAAACAGACTACTATAGATTACTACAGGACGTTAGAGATCATGGTAAGTGGGAGGAATGGTTGTTGTTTATGATAGATGGGGTGGAAAAAACAGCATATCAAACCATAAGCAAGATTATAGTTATTAAACACGCCATGCAGAGCATGAAGTTATTACTTAGAGAAAACTATAAATTTTATTCTCACGATTTAATTAATCATTTGTTTAAGCACCCTTATACTAAAATAGAGTTTTTAATGGAAGCTTTAGGTGTTAGTAGGCCAACAGCATCCAATTATCTAAATCAATTAGCAAATGATGGTGTTTTAACTAAGTTAAAACAAGGCAAGAATAACTATTATATTAATCATAAATTAGTAAGCCTTTTTTCAAAATAATATCCAAAGTTTATGAGCAATTTCGAATTTCTAAAACAAGACTTTCCGCAACTTTATGCAGAAGCTAAAATAGCAGAACAAATTACCTTTGCTGTGCCTAAATTAGCAGCAGTGTCTTGTCGTTCTTTTTTAGAATTAGGCTTAAACTGGTTATATAATAATGATGAAACATTTACTAAACCTTACGACACAAAATTAGCAGCATTATTATTTCATTACGACTTTAAAAGTAGTGTAAAACCCTCATTATTCCATAATCTTGATCTTGTAAGACGTTTTGGTAACAACGGTGCTCATGGAAATTTAGTTACTCAAAAAAAGGCATTACATTCATTAAAATCAATTTTTAGTTTTGGTGTGTATTTGGTAAAATATTACGGAGAAGATTTAATAGAAACTCCTGTTTTTAGTGAAGATAACATACCGCAAGATATTGGTGTTAGTGCAAAAAATGTAAAAGCAGAAATTGATGAAAAAGTTAAAGCTTCAGAAAAACAACTAGAAGCCTTAAAGGCAGAACAAGAAAAATCACTTGCATTACAAAAGGAAAACAAATTGCTTAAGCAGCAATTTCAACTACAACAAACCCAATTACTAGAGCGTAAAGAAGAACGTCAAAAAGTAGTTATTCCAGAAAAAGATATTCCGCAGTTAACACCAGAGCAAGAAACGCGTCAATTATATATAGACGAGTTGTTAAAAGAAGCGGGCTGGAACAATTTAAAACAAGGTACAGACTTAGAATTTCCAGTAATTGGCATGCCTTTAAGTACAAATCCATCAGGTAATGGTTTTGCAGATTATGTTTTATGGGGTAACGATGGTTTACCATTAGCTGTTATAGAAGCAAAGCAGTCTTTACATAGTGCAACAAAAGGAAAACATCAAGCGAAACTATATGCAGACTGTTTAGAGCAAATAACAGGACAAAGACCTGTTATATTTTACTCTAATGGCTTTGATACTTATATATGGGATGATACGTTTTATACCGAGCGTTTAATTTATGGATTTTATACAAAGGAAGAATTAGCTTACTTAATAGAACAACGTAAAACACGTAAAGATTTATCTAAATTTAAAGTCAATTTAGATATAGCAGGATATAAAAGGCCTTACCAATTAGAAGCTATTAAGCGTGTTGGTGAAGCTTTAATGATTAAAACAGATAAAGGTTTAGTTGGTAAAAACAGAGAAGCTTTATTAGTAATGGCTACAGGAAGTGGTAAAACAAGAACATCTGCTGCTATTGTAGATATGTTAACTAAATGCCATTGGGCTAAACGTATCTTGTTTTTAGCAGATAGAAATGCTTTAGTGACTCAAGCTAAAAATGCGTTTAAAGAGCATTTACCTAATTTATCAACCATAGATTTAACTAAAGAAAAAGAAGACACTGGAACTCGTGTAGTATTCTCTACCTATCCAACTATTCTTAATAAAATAGATAAAGTTAGAGCTAATGAAGAACGGTTTTATGGTATTGGTCATTTTGATGTGATTATTATTGATGAAGCACATAGATCTGTGTATCAAAAATACGGAGCTATATTCGATTATTTTGATGCCATTTTAATCGGGTTAACAGCTACTCCAAAAAAAGATATTCATCATAATACCTATGGATTATTTGGTATTGAAGATGATAACCCAACCTTTGTTTATGAGTTAGACCAGGCTGTAAAAGATGGACATCTAAATCCTCCTAAAGGCATTAGTGTGCCTTTAAAGTTTATGCGTGAAGGCATAAAATACAATGATTTGTCGGAAAAAGATAAGGAAAAGTATGAGGACAAATTTGGCGTACAAGATTTAGAAGATGAAGATGAAGATGCGGCTTTAGAAAGTTTAGGTATCTCTTCAAGTCAGATGAACTCCTATTTATTCAATACCAAAACAGTAGACATGGTATTAGATTACCTGTTTACTAATGGATTAAAAGTGAATGGTGGAGATAAGTTAGGTAAAACCATCATTTTTGCTAAAAACCACAATCACGCGATATTTATTCAAGAACGTTTTAATAAAAACTATCCACAATTTAAAGGAAGTTTTTTAGAGGTTATAGATAATTATGCATCAAAAGCACAAGATTTATTAGAACGTTTTTGTGATGATAAACAGGAACAAGATCCTCAAATTGCAGTTTCTGTAGATATGATGGATACAGGAGTTGATGCACCAAGAGTGGTAAACCTTGTATTTTTTAAACCAGTAAAATCTTTTGCTAAATATTGGCAAATGATTGGAAGAGGTACACGTTTAAGACCAAATCTTTTTGGTCCAGAAAAGGATAAAACAGCGTTTATAATTTTTGACTTTTGTGGTAATTTTGAATATTTTGAAGAATACCCTGAAGGAGCAAAAACAAGTGTTTCAAAAGGTTTATCTCAACTTATTTACGAAACCATGTTGCATATTGTACAAGTTATAAGAAATAAAACAGAAGCAACCAAAGTGCAAGATGAATTTGCAAATAACTTAGTTAAAAAATTACATAAAAGTATAGATGCTTTAGATGAAAAAAGTTTTGAAGTAAAAAAAGAATTACGCCATGTAAAGTATTTTAAAATTAAATCTAATTGGGAAAGCATCTCATTAACAGATGAAACTATTTTATGCGATAATCTATTTGGATTGTCTAGTTATAGTGTAACAGACGATGAGGTTGCAAAGCGGTTTGATTTATTAGCTTATAAATTACAGTTAGCTTTAATTAATGATGCTAAATCGCAAGAACGGTTTATTTCTATTATTTACAATATAGGTATACAACTTCATAAAAAAAGAAACATTCCAGCGGTTTCAAATAAACTAGTACTTATTAATAAAATTAGAGATTTATCTTTTTGGTCTAACATTAATATCCAAACTGTAGAAGAGGTTAGGGCCGAGTTAAGAGACTTAGTAAAATTCCTTGAAAAAGAAAGCTTAGAACCTGTGTATACAGATTTTACAGATATTCTTGATCATGACAGTGTAGAAGAAAGAGATATTTTGGAAGGGTATACTAAATTACAGAGCTATAAAGATCGTGTAGAGAGCTTTATTCGTAAAAATAAGTCACACTTAGTCATAGATAAGCTACACAAAAATATACCTATTACAAATAAAGAATTAGAGCTTTTAGAACAATTTTTAATTAATGAATCTCTAGGATCCAAGGAATTATATACCAATGAGTATGGAGAATTACCTTTAGGTAAATTTGTTAGAAGTATAGTTGGCTTAGACCTAGAATTGGTAAATGGATTATTTTCAAATTATATTCAAAAAGAAAACTTAAACCCTCAACAAATTACTTTCATACAAACTTTAATTAATTTTTTAAATGTAAACGGTACTTTAGATAAATCACTTTTAATAAAACCTCCCTTTACAGAAAATCATGATGAAGGTATTTTTGGCTTATTTAAAGATGAAGGTGATGTAAGACAGATTATATCATTAATAGATACTGTAAATAACAATGCAGGATAATTTTTAGATTTTAAATAGTCTCACGCTTACAAACTATGCAATTACTTCGCATAGTTAGCTCGTATTATTGCAGTATTAATCTTAAATACTGTTCGTATGAATGCATATCAAAACTTTTGGGACGCTGAGATAGAAACACTACTTCAGCAATTAGACGCACCACAATCTCTAGAAGAGAATATCGTGGACACATTGAAGAATTCGAGAAGAACCGGAATCTTCCCTAATCAAATTATTAACGCACTTCGTATAGGTTTGTCTTTAAAAGAAGGCAATCAGAATATGGCATTTGTAGCATCTATGCAAAGTGGGAAGTCTGGTACTGTATATTTTCTATGCAATTATGTGTTACCTGCAATAGGTTTAATTAAAGAATACGAATCCATCTTATTTGTAACGAGTATGCGTGATACAGATTTATACAATCAGAATTGTCGTGTATTACAACGTGAATATTACGATTGTGTAACAGGTAATATGAAACCTTCGGTATTAAAAGTAATGAAAATGAGTGATTTCTTTAATCATCCAAATCCTCATAAAGTCGTAAACCAATTTGATGTACAGCTAATAGTTCGTGACGAGGATCAATATGGTTCTGGCGTAGAATCTTCATTTGAGTTAGCCTTTTTTGCTGAGCTTCGTTACCGTATGCCTGATATTAAATTACTTGCAGTAAGTGCTACACCTTATGATATTCTAGATGCACAATTTACAGGAGCAACAGATGTAGATGTAATAGTTGGTGTGCGTCCACCAGAATATTATGGTATATCTGAAATGTTAGCTGATGGTGTTATTGAAGACATTCCAGAAGGGTTTAGACCAGTACAAACGCAGGATGTAGATGGAGAAGTGCACTATACAATACATCCAAAAACCGAAGAGTATGTAAACCATTTAAATTCTTTTGAGAATGGATTAGGAATCATTAGAGAATCGAATACTACAAGGGCGATTGAGTTAAGAAGATTACTAAAAGACCAGTATAAAAAGCAATGTACTACTATCGTAATCGGTTCGGATGTAGCTTGCGATTTTAGTATTAATGAGGGGATTAAGGAGATTTCTGATTTAATTTTAAAAAGAGGACAGCGCGTCGTACTAATAATTGTTCAAGCACTCACAGCCGGTAAAGATTTAGGTATTATAAAAGAAAAAGTACGTTTCGGTATTGAGCCAAGAGATAGACAGCTAGCAAACGGTGCGCAAGGTATTACAGGACGTTTTTGTGGCTATCATAACAATCGTGATTTTAAACTGATGGCTAGTAGAAGTCTATTAGAGCATTATGCACAGTTTGAACAAGATTGGGAGATTTTTGCAGACGAAGACTGGCGTAATGATCTATTCAATAGTAATGTTAGAGGGTTAAGCACGCACACAAAGTTTGTAAAAACGCAGTCTGAAGGAGCATTTACACCTATTGAGCATATTGAAGTTCTTACTTATAATCAATTGTTAACTGAAGCAGGGCGAGAAAGTTTATCATTTATTGATGATAATGCATATCACCGTTTACTTGATTATTTTGAGTCAACGTTTTACAATGTTTCTACAAAAGGAACGCGTTTCAAACAAAAAGGTGTTACTGTGCGTATTGCTTCTGGTTATAACCAGGCAAGTAATCGTGTGTATCGCAACTGGAGTTGTGATCTCGAAGATGATTTCGGTAATATCTTCTTTAAAAAGCATCCTTATAATTACGGTATTCTAATCAGCAATTATCCTATAGGTCATGAGCGCAATACTTTAGGCTTTACTGGTGTTAAAATTCTTAAATCAGGGAAGCAAGAATGGCGTGACCAAGAAACGAATGTGCAGAATAATTCTATGTACGGAAATAATGATGCTGCCTAATGACAGTTGTGTCTGTAGTTTGTAAGTGAGTTCATCGATATAAAAACGTAGTTTAACTAAAAAGTGATGAGAAATTGCCACACCTCCAGCACATACTAATTCCCTCATTCCACAAAGGCTACATTCTCTCAATAGTAAGAGCTTCCAGTTCCGCACAATACTAGTTATGTTCATTCCGCACCTGCCTATCGGACAGACGCTTCATTACCACAACCAGTATTTTTAGCCAACGCTTAAATTGAACTGCTATTAACAATGGGAAATAACATCATAGTTGTTTCCTTAATTACTTTTCCAGCAAAAGCTATAAAATTTGCTTCTCAACAGATTGCATAATCAGGCTCGTACCTCGCACTTTTTATAAATCTTTATGAGCTTCAAATTTTAGGATTTACAATTTGGAAAAGGTAAAAGCGATGGCACTATGGGAAGTAGATGAATTAAGAGACCTTATATGCTATTTTCTAGTAGTTATTTTTCTTTTGAAAATTCTGCTAAATAAGAAAAAAGAAAAGGAAAACGCTCAAGATATAATAAGTAAATGGTTTTGTTGATAATGCAATCATAAGCTGAATTAAGTTAATATAATTCAAGAATTACTTTTTTTGGTTCTTAAATTTTGGTCATTTTAACGATAAATTTGATTACTAAATTATCTTGAATGAAAGTATAGATTTTTGAAGATGTATCGAAAAAAAATGTATAGCAAGAGGGTAACACGCTGCGCGATGTTACTATTTTTCAACTTATTGATTATTAGTTCTTTATGAGTAATTGAAAGTTAGGTCAGAATTCGTTTTTACCGTAAAAATGCTCTCAGCCCAGTAAAATCAATAAAAATTTCACGGAAAAATGGATAAAGGTTATGGAAAAGAACGATTTGAAAGCTTGAGTATTAAGAGCTCTGTGGTTAAGAGATTTAGAAAATATTCTAAATCAATTTCAAAATCAAACTCAATGACTTTGCTTTTGATGATGGAATTTTTTGAACGAAATGAATTGTCACCAGAAGATGATTTCAAACCAAGATTAATTGGCTTTGAAAATCGTATTAAGAAAAGAATTAACGCGCTTATAGCTATTATTAAAGATATAGAAAAGAATCAAACCAAACCGACAATGGCGATGATCCAATCCCTGTTTGCGGCTGTTGAACCCATTAAAAAACCACGTATGATAGCGAAAAGTCCCGAAGAATTTAAAGCTCAATTTGAAAAGAATAAAACTGAATCACAATCAAAAATAGATAATAAATGGAACACGTAAATTATATCGTCCAACTAAATATGGCCTTCGAACGATTTTATAATGACACTCGGATAAAACAGGGTCACATGACCTTGTATTTGGCTTTCTTCCAAAAGTGGAACAGGGAATATTTTAAAACAACAATTACAATTAATCGAGAACTGATTATGGAGCGAGCAAAAATTAAATCCAAGACAACGTACCACAACTTCGTGAAAGATTTAAACGATTGGGACTATTTGCAATATTACCCATCATATCATCCAGCAAGAGGTTCTAAAATTAAGATGGCCATTTTTTGTGCCCAACCAGTCCAAAATTTGAACATCACCGTCCCAGAACCACGCCAAAATTTGGTAACTTCTTATAAACATAAAACAAATAAAAACTATAATAAACTGGCAAAGCCAGAAAATGAATTAGTTGTTTTAAATTTTTTTAAAGAAAACAATTGGCCAGAAATAGAAGGAAGAAAATTCTATGTTTATTATCAAACTAAAAATTGGAAATTAAGTAGAGGGCTAAATATAAAAAACTGGAAAACGGCAGCCAATAATTTTGTTAAAAATGGTTTTATGGTAGAAAAGGAAAAACCGACCAGTCCATTTAATGGCTTTGTGGATAGAGTACATAGCAGAAAAAATAAAGACTATGGACAACCGCTATAATTTGTTTTCAAAATTTCTCTTGGTTGGTGTCTAATTCTCAAGAATTCATTCATGACAGCATGCCAAAATGTGTATAGTTGTTAGGTAAAATGTTCTAAAAGCACTTTCTAAATCGGATATTTATAGCTTTTCTTTCCTTTGTTTTTTTTGCGTTTTCAGTTTCTCTTCAAGAATGTTCATATCGTCACTAACTTTACGGTCAACTATTTTTGCATAATGTTGCGTTGTTCTCAACGATTTATGCCCCAACATTTTACTTACAGTTTCAATAGGGACACCATTGGTTAAAGTAACTGTGGTAGCAAAAGTATGTCGTGCCAAATGTGTGGTTAGTGGTTTTGTGATGCCGCAGAGCATTGCTATTTCTTTTAAATAGGTATTTGATTTTTGATTGCTAAACACAGGAATTAAACGCTCACTTTTTATAACTTGAGGATAATAAGCATAACGATTTAGAATCTCTTTTGCTATGGGTAATAAGGGAATACTGCTTCTAGAATTCGTTTTTGTTCGTTTAATATTTATCCATTGCTTACCATCAATACCAATAGTGATATCCGATTTTGAAAGCTTCTCAACATCGGAATACGCGAGACCCGTGTAACAAGAAAATACAAACATATCTCTAACGACTTTCAATCTATCGAAATGTAATTCTTTTGTGTAAAGTATTTCTATTTCATCAGCAGTTAAGTATTCGCGTTCCACCGCTTCAAATTGCACTTTGTAATTATAAAATGGATCTCGATCCATCCATTGATTCGCTAAAGCAATACGAATTATCTTTTTAAAATTATTAATATACTTCAATGCAGAATTATGATTGCACTTTCTCGTCGTTTTTAAAAAGAACTCAAATTTGGTTATAAATCGATAATCGATGTCTTTCAATTTATAATCCTCTAATCGGTATTCCTCTTCAATAAATTGTTTCACATGATCATAACAAGTCCAATAACGTTTTGCTGTACTAACGGAAATATCTTTTCCAGCTAATAAATCAGTTCTTTCATTATGTTCTTTGAATATTTCCAGAATAAATCTGGTTTTTTTACCACCACCTTTCAGTAAATTCATCATGGTGCTTACAGTAATTAATTCGTCATTATCAATTAGCTTTTGATGAATCTTGTTTAATTTATGTTTAATGTTATCAATATGGGTATTAATTTCAACAGCCTCACGATTAGTGCCTAAAGCACGCTGTGATTTTTGACTCCATCTTTTAGGTTCAACTCTTCTGGTTATGCTATACTCTAATCTTTTGAGATCAATGGTTAAGCGAAGGTATATTGGAGCTAAACCTTTGTTGTTTGTCTTTGATTTTAGAAGATGAAAATAGGTGTGAAAGTCGGTTTTCATAATTATATCTGTTTTAGGTCACTAGAAATTACCCTTAAGGTAGATATTTAAACCGAATAAACAAAATGATTTAATTATTCAAAATGCTGAAAATGAGTGAATTAATGGTGTTCTGGTGACCCCTTTTTTAAAATTAGAATAGGTCACCGATTTGGTCACCTTTTATATGGTTTTAAATGAATTCATTTGATATCAAATAAAACAAAAAACCCTGTAAATCAATTATTTACAGGGTTTTTGAAGAGTTTTGATACTCTAAAAGTGGAGTCGGAGACTATTGAATTTAACATAATTTAACATTTATTAATAATTATAACTTTGCTCTATCTTTATATTTTATAGGTGTTTATCATCATTTATTATAATTTTGAACTATATTTGATTATATAATAATTATCCCTAAAATTATCCCCTATATTATCAACTAAAAAATGGAGCATACTTTTTTCTTAAAAGAACCGAAAAGCGTTAAAAAGTCAATAATTATATTTTCATGCTATTTCAATAGGGAAGGTAAACAATTCAAATATTCTACAGGAGAAAAGATACACCCGAAACATTGGTCATTTACTTCAAATAGACCTAAATTAAAAGGAAAACAAAAAGATGTTAACTCCAGCTCTATAGTTTTTCAGTTAAATAGATATACCAATAAATTTGAAGAAACTGAAGCTTTATTTAGTAAAACAAACGAAGACTTCACTTCAAAGGCACTTAAAGAAACCTTCGATGTTGAATTTAAAAGAGTGTCCAAAGGAAAAAACTTATTTTTTGAAGCTTATGATGATTTTACTGAAGAAAAGATAAAAAGAAAAGAGTGGAAACCATCAACTATAAAGAGATATAAAAATATTAAAAATCATTTAGTAGAATTTGAAAAAAAGAAAAAGTATAAGCTAACTTTTAGTAAAATTAATAATAAGTTCTATACAGAGTTTATTGATTATTGTTACACCACACTAGACCACAACACAAACACATTTTCAAGAAATATAGGGTTATTTAAAACATTTATGTTTTGGGCTTTAAAGGAAAAATACACTTATAATGAATCATTTAAAGACTTTGTAAAACCAGAGCGTGTTATTACTAAAGAGGTTGCTTTAACTATAGACCAGGTAAAAACTATTTTTGAGTTCGTACCAAAAAGTAGAGCGTTAGAACGTGTCAAAGATATTTTTGTTTTTCAATGTTTAACTGGGTTGCGTTATGGCGAATTAAAGTTAATTAACGAAAGAACAGTTTTAGGCAATAGGTTAATAATTCAAGAAGAAAAAGACGTTACTAAAGAGCCTAGAGAAGTGCCTCTTTTTGATATATCAAACTATATTTTGAAAAAGTACAATTACAATCTACCTCTTTTAAGTAATCAAAAACAGAATGAATTTATAAAAGACGTGTTTGAGGAAGCGGAATTTACTTTTGATGTAGAATATAGTAGAACCAAGAATAAAATACAAGAAACCATTGTTAAACCATTCAATAAGCGTATTTCGACTCATACGGCAAGAAGATCATTTGTAACAATAATGAAAAAAAAGGGTATTGCTGATAAAACTATTATGAATATGACTGGCCATAAAGACCTAAAAACCTTTAACACCTATTACAAAGTGGATAATATTGCTAAAGTTGATGCTATTAATTTAGCGTTTGGTAGCTTGGAAGTGCCTAAATTGAAAAAAGCATGATGGATTACTTCGATCATTTAATAAACGATATGGTGTTTTACGGTAAATTAAAAGACTTTGACCTTAGCAATATCAATCAAGGTTCTTTTGAATATTTAATAATTAATAAGGTTTTAGTTTTTGATAGAAAAGATAATGGAGCTAATTCAAGACAATTAAATACTTCTATTATTTATGAAAATGTAAGGTATAAAATAAACCCATCTATTTATCAGGAAATATATATTGGTTTAAAGACTATTATTGAAATCGAAGAAATTAGGTTTGCTGAAGATCAAATTGATGAAATTGAATTTTCTTTAGAAAGATTTTTTAATAGAAAAGATAAAATTGAATTTTTGCAAAGAAAGTTTGCTGAAGTAATACCCGGATCTATTAATTATGCAATTTTTATTAAAGATTCTAATTTGGTTTCAAAGGGAAATTATTCTAATAAAGGTAAATTTCATGAGAAATATAGTTCATGGGAAGAAATAATAAAACAAGAAATTGGAATTAAGGAAATAGAACGATTTCTTATCGAAGATTATCATAATCTAGATGAAGATCAAAATGATTTTTTAAACGACTTGTGTTTGAGAGATTTTGTAAACTATAACTATTCTTTGTCTAAATTGATTCATGACTGGGAGAAATATTATGTTGCTAAAGTTACTGGAGATTTTATTATATCAAAAATTGAAATACTAAATAAACAGAACGCACCCAAATCGCGAACAGAAGTTGATGGTAAAACTTTAAAACATTTCGTAGATGAAAAAATTTATAATTCTCTAATATACCATTTAGAAATTGATGGTTTAATTGATAAGAATTTTAATTTAATACGCCCAAAAGAAGATAAAACGGGATGGAAATATAAACGAGCAGCTAGTTGTATTGGTTGGTTGCTAAAAAGGTGTAATTTTTTGAATTTAAACCAAAAGGAACTTGTTATTGTTTTATCTAATACATTTAATCTTGAATTATCTGAAGGTACATATTCAGCAGGAAAAATACATTTTGAGGGAACCAATTATGATGATGATCCACACTTAGTAAGTTATTCATTTATAGATACACTTCAATATAAGTAAATAACAATAATTTCATTTGATTTTTTGATTATCAAATTATCAAATCTCTTTTCTACTTACAATAATACTTTTGAGACATGTTTAACAAAAAACGTGTTTCATGGAAGGTATAATTCTACAAAATGTTGATAAGGAAAAATTCAACGATCTTTTTAATAAAGTGCATAAATTATCTGAAGATGTTCAGTTATTAATCGATAAGAAATTAAGTGAAAAATTAATACCAGAAGATGCAGCTGATGAAATTGGAGTTACCACCCAAACAATTTATGCCTACATAAAAAAGGGTATTCTGCCAGCTTCAAAAGTAGGTAGGAAACTGCTAATTAAACGCTCCGACTTAGAAAACGCTCTAAAAGAGGTTAAATCCTTAAAATACAAAAGACAATAAAAATAACCCCAACACATTACCACAATGTGTTGGGGTTTAATATTATTTATAGCATCGAAAGCAATACAAATATGCAGCAAGATAACAATATTAGAGATAAAACAAAAACTTCATTTGTTCTCTACAAGGATTTATATCATGTCATTTCCGAGCTTCCTGATGAAATGGCTGGTAGGCTTTTCAAAATCATCTTATTCTACGTAAATAATGAAGCGTTTGAAATAGAAGATTTTGCTCTAAAAATGGCTTGGTTGCCAATAAAACTTCAATTAGATAGAGATTCAGTAAAATATCAACAAAAGTGTGATAAAAATAAGGCTAATGCTCAAAAGCGTTGGAAAAATCAAAATGCGAACGCATCCGATGGTATGCGAGTGGATGCGAAACATGCCGATACTGATAATGATACTGATAATGATAATGATAATGATACTGATAATAACAATAAAAGTCTTGATGAAGTTTTTTTAGATTATTTAGAACTTATAAAGTCAGATAAAGAAAAGGTTTGGAGAGACTCTATTTATTCAAAATTTAAGATTGAAAACGGCAGTTTACAAAAGCTATTAAATGACTTTAAATTATCTGAAGTGTCATCTGGTAAAAATAAATTAGATGATAATTTAAAGTCATTTAAAATTCATTTTCGGAATTGGCTTAACAAAATAGATGAATTAGGCAACCTCGAAAAGTATAGAAGTTTTAAGCACAAAAAATCGTCTGGAATATGAATATAGAAAAGGCAGTTGATAATTTAAAATGGAGGATTAGCGATACATGGAAAAAACGTGATATTAATTCCCTTAGTGATAATGCAAAGAAATTAATGGAGCGGGAATTTAATTCAATTGGTGAAGTAATTAAATATGTGAATGCTAAAGAATCAAAACAGATTAATAACAATGAATTATTAGCTAAACTTTATATCCATTTTTTTACAGAATATGCAAAAAAAAATCAATATCCAATAAAAGAAATGCATAGACTTTTATCGTTGCCTTTGAGTGTTCATATTCAAAATTATACTAATAAACTTAATGATGTTGAGTGTGAAAATCTATTTAGTGATTATAACTTATCGAAAGAACACCCTGCTACAATTCCTCAAGAGATTAAAGATAAAGAAACGGATATTTTACAGCACGCAGTCAAAGACAAAGAGAATGCGGATAGGTTATTCCGGAACGTTTGGAACCCTGAAACAGTTAAAGAACTATTATATAATCAAATAAATCACTTTTTAAACACATATTACAATGATAAAACCACTAGACACCACCCAAATTTTTGAAAACAAATTAACTAATGAAGATTTTCAAAAACTACACAATAAATATTTTGTTGATGTTAATGAAAAATTAAAAAAACAACCGCTTGCGTTGAGTATTGGGCAGTACGATTATAAAGGCAATCTATACCCAATACCATTTGGAACTTATGGAGACTTTAGTTGTTTAGTGGGCGCTTCAAAATCAATGAAAACTTATTTAAAATCAGCACTAATTGCAGGATATATTGGAGGTAAATCAAATTTCTATTTTCCAGATATGAGAGGGCATGAAACAAAGGATAAGTTTGTAATTGATATTGATACAGAACAGTCTAAATGGTATTCCCAAAGAGTTGCTAAAAGGTCTTGTGAAATGGTAGGAAGTAATTATGATCTATTTAAACCTTTTACACTTAGGGAAGAAGACCCTAAAATTCGATTTCAATTTATTGAATATATTATGATGGAAAGTGAATATAGAAATAATATAGGTCTAATCACAATTGATGGAGCAGCTGATATTTTAGAATCTGTAAATGATCTAGATTTATCAAATAAAATAGTTCAAGGCATGATGAAGTGGACTACAGTAAGTAAAGCACACCTATGTACTGTTTTACATCTTAACCATGGGAGTAATAAACCTACTGGTCATTTAGGAAGTGCTATTATGAAAAAATCTGAAACGGTTGCTTATGTAGAAAGGGATAAAGAAAATATTGAAGTAAAAGTAATTCCAGGATATACTAGAAGTGTGCCATTTGAAGAATTCAGATTTACGTTAGATGAAAATCATTTACCTAAAGAAATAGAAGTAGGGTTTTGATAGTAATAATCTATCAATATATTTATAAATATAGTTTAAATTGATTATATTTGTGTCTCCTTCAAGTAGTATTAACACAAAAACAATTTATTATGTACAATCAAACTAATGCCTTTGGCAATTTTAGTAATATGGATTTTGATTTAGGAATCTCACCTTTTACTTTTCCAACTTTAGGATCAAACACATTAAGGGGGAAAGTAGTTGATTACACAACTAATAAACCTTTAGAAAATGCACATGTTTACTACTTTAAAAACGGTATAAAAGAAGGCGTTACAACAAATGTAAATGGTGACTATCAATTAGAAGTACCTGCAAATTCTCTTGTAACAATTTCATTTTTAGGTTACGAAACTATCCAGGACACCGCAAGTAATATTGGAGAAGTTGAATATTTATCTACAAAAGCGGAACAATTAAAGACAATTTATCTTACTGACAAAAAACCAGTAAACAAAAATTTGTTGTTAGGTGTTGGTGTAGCAGCTGCATTAATTATTGGTGTTTCGTTGGCAAATTCAGAAGATAAAACAGAGTAATTATGGAAACGGCAGTATTACCAAAAAAGATAAAAACCACCACAAAAGAGATTGTAAAAAAAGGTAAAGAAACCTTGAAAAATGTTGGTGAGACAGTTAAAGAAAACCCAAATACAGTTTTGTATATTGGACTAGGGGTTTTAGTTGTAGTAGTTGGGTATAAAGTTTATAAAGGTGCTTCAAATAAAGTGGATGAGATTTTTAACGGAGATCCTAACATAGATAATCAAGTTGATGGAACTGGTGGAAATACAAATAATGCAATTATAAGCAACCAAATGGCCATAAACTTTGCTCAACAGTTGCTAGACGCAATGAATGTAAAAGAACCATTTTATGGGACCGATAATGATACTATTGAATTAGTGTTTGATAAATTATTAAATGGAGATGATTATTTAAAAGTTTATAATGCCTTTGGAAAGAAAGATTACAATGGCTATAATTCTCCTCCAGAAGGATTTTGGAGCATACTAGATAGCTACGAGAAGCGTGATTTGAATTTTTGGTTGAAAAGAGAATTGTCTAATTTTTTCGAGCCTACTTTGTACAATAAGGTTAAGCAACGAATTGAAAGTACTGGTGTGTTTGTGTTTTAAGAAGTATCATCAAGACCTTGTTTACCTTATAAAATTTTGGATTATAATTTTTGGTGAATGAGGTCTTTTTAAATTAATATGATTAAAAATGAAAAAGCTGATATTATCTGTTACTATTTTTAGTCTTTATGTATGGTTGCAAAGAAAAAACAATAACCCTAGAGTTTTTTACTTGAAATCCTTACCGTTTGGCTATAACGGTTTTATTGTGCCTCCTTTTGGAATTTTTATTAAAGAAGAACATCGAAACTCCAAATCTTTATTATTGCATGAATTGGTGCATTGGCAACAGTTTCAGAGAGAAGGTTTTATTAATTTTTTGATTAATTATAATAGCGCGCACAAAAAAGTTGGGTATGATAAAAACCCGTATGAAATTGAAGCGCGTTTTGAAGAGACAGACTTTTGTAAATCAAATTACACCTATTGTGTAAGGAATGGGATGGCAAAAACTGTTAACAACCCTAATTTTAGAAAGACAAACTAGATGCTTCTTTTTAAATAATTTATTATTATATGAAATTAACAGCGGAAGAATTAAATAAAAGAGGTAATCATTTACTATCTGAAGGTAAAATCTATGACTCTTACTTTCCTAAAGTAGACTGCTCTGATGATAGTTTCGGTTCTTATTTAAAACTTATCTTCAAATACCAGGACCATACATTTGATATTTCTAAAATCCTAAAGGGATTAACGTTAGAAGACACAATTAATAACATACATTGGTTTTTATATTCTCATATTCAATATAAAAAACTCATTCGTCCAAAGAATCGCAAAACGCTATCTAGCAACCCGAATAAGGTTTTCATATAAAATATAAAAGCTTCCTTCTCCATCCATAGGCTTAAAAAACCCTACGGTTTGTGGTGGTAAGAAAGCTTTAAGTGCTAAAGCACCACACAAAAATACAAAAACAAATATTAATAATTGTGTGGTGGTGTGTTAGATTAGTATTACTTGTAAACGTACTTTTTAATTAAAAATTAATATATAAACACACTAAACCCACACCATTGCCATTTGTTTTAGTGTGGTGGTGTGGTGTTAATTATTTTATTAGCTGATTCAATTAAATTGTTTTCAACTTCATCAATATCTATCCCAAATATTTTATTAAACCGTAACTTTGTTGAATTCAGGCTTTTTTCCGCATCTTTACCCCTTAATTTTTCCTTTTTCAACTCGAGTCTTGCTAAAACTAAGTCTTCTTCTGATTTAACAAGTAATTTTTTAAGTCTTTCGTAACGTTCTTTTTTTGATTCCATAATAATTGATAATTTAAGTTATCTAATTTAAGCAATCATTATACCATTATACAAGAACAAAAGTTGTCAAATTATCCTTTAAATTATCAACTAAAAACATAAAACCCTGTAAATTATTTATTTACAGGGTTTTTGGTGGAGTCGGAGAGAATCGAACTCTCGTCCAAACAAGTAATCAAAGAGCTTTCTACACGTGTATTCTATTCTTGGGTTTTCGATTATAAGCTGGTTATAGACAACCCACTTACAACTTAGCTTCTTTAATTTCAAAAAGGCAACAAAGCACTACCTAATCTATATTGACATTTACGATGCCTCAAAATGGAACGCCGCCAATCAAGGCTTTCCGGAGACATAAAGCATGTACACCTTGTGTACCTAGGCCAATTCTACTATAATTCGAATTATGCTGCTAAAGCGTAGTTATTCTCGCCGTTTAAAATTGGTCTAGCCTTTTACGTGTTTCAATGCCATTACACGACGTGCTTACCGTTCAATTAATCTCGCTGTCAAAACCAGTCGACCCCGTTTTATTAATGAAAAATAAAATGCAATTTATGATAATTTAATCAATATTGAACCTGCTTCAGGAACTTATCAATAATATATTCTGGGCGTTACCCGAAAAGGGTCGGGCTTTCACTACTCGCTTCCTCCTAAAAAGTCGGCGAGCTCAAACATGCCGTTTAATCCCTAACGCATTATCCAAGAAGCATTACAAAAAGTCTCATATTGTGCGAAATTAATAAAAATATTAACTCAAATGCTATGCTATACATTTTTTATAGAAAATTTAAAACAAAAAATCATAAAAATCTATTATATTTAAATAAAAAACATGATACGATCTGGTACAAAAGTAAAATGGAAATGGGGTAAAGGAACTGCAAAAGGTAAAGTAGAACAGATATATAAAAAATCAGTCACAAAAACTATAAAAGGTAAGAAAGTAACTAGAGATGGTGAAGTAGGAAACAAAGCGCTTTATATAAAACAAAGCGATGGCGATTTTGTTTTAAAATTAGAGAGCGAAGTAGAACGCGCAAATTAATTTATTTGCCAAGCCCTTTTATTAATTTTTTATTGCTCAACCCTATTCCTATCAAGTTTACCATAATTAAAAAACGTAAAAATTCGCAAGATTGTCTTGTGGTATTTTCTCCATCAAAATTAGAAGAGGCAAAAAAAACAATTTGCGGACGCGGACTTTAAAGAAGAATTATCAGATATTTACAGATTAACAATACAAAACGCAAAGTTTCGGAATTTCAAAAAACGTTTCCGATTGTGATGTTATGATTGGTGTAAAGGAAGTGCCCATAGAAGTGTTAATCCTAAATAAACAAAATTTATTTTCTCACACTATAAAAAACAACGCTATAATAAAACATTGTTTAATGTCATGTTAAACAAGAATATTGAGCTTTATGACTATGATACTATGGTTGGCGAAAAAGGATTTCGTTTAATTGGTTTTGGAAAATATGCCAGTATTGTAGGTTTTTAAAAGTACAATGCATTTAATTTAACAAAAGCAGGACCGTTGCGAAATCAAGCCTCTTAAATTTTAGAATAAAATTAAATTACCTAATATAAAAATTCTTTTTATAGGTAACGGAAAAGTAGCAAACGACACTCAAAAAATACTTGGCGCTATATCTATAGATTACATAAACGTTAATAATTTTTTAAGCAATACACGTAACAAAGTAGCGTATTGTAAAATTGATATTTTACATTATCTAAGTTCAAGTAATAAGTGCAACACGAATATTTAAAACTATTGATTTTTACACCAGCAGTTTTAAGATTTAGATTTTATGTGTTTTGCTAAAATAAAATATTATTATATTGTAGGCTATTTTTATGGCGATGGCGCACCCTATTTGTAAACTAGGGATTGTGTTAAATATCCAAATTTTAAAATAAAAATAGTTAAGATATGATTTGCTATGTAAATAGTTCTATGTTTATAACATAAAAAAGTTCCAACCATTACAAATCCAATTTATGGACATAATCCAGAAACAGAACAAGTCATAGATTGTAAAAACGAAAAAGCCATAACTGTTATGGCGGTTGATAATTTGCCATTTGAATTGCCGCAATATGCTGGCGAAAGATTTGGCGAGCAGTTGTTAACACATGTAATACTTGTTACTTTAATAAGGGCGGTGATGATATTATAAAACGAGCTAGAATTAACGAAAATGGAAAGCTAACAGAACGTTTCAATTATTTGCAAGATTATTTAGATGGCTTGGAATGATTTAAAATTCAGCACTAGTAATTAGTATAAATTAGCATGTAAAAGGCTTGGCGGTTTTTAAAAACTGCGAGGTTTTTTTATTAAGCATCACATCAAATTTTATTAAAAATTTTTGTAAAATTATTTTTCATATTATTAATAAATAAATAGTGTCAATTCAATTAATGCAAAGCATAGAATAAAGAGAATATCTAACCATAGCAAATGTGCTTTACTTATTCTAAATGTAAAAAATCTGTAATGATATATGGCGAGTTAGTTTAAAAAAAACAGTCATGAACAACATTAACTTAATAGCATTCTTTAATTAGAATTTGGAACACTTCCTTAATATTTGATTATGGTAAAACGAACAACAGCTAAAATTTAATTTTTATACTTAGATCAAATAAAAAAGAAGAGTATATTAATGCTATTTTAATGATTAGTAAAACGATATTACATAATATAGTACTACTAACCAAAACAAATGTTTTGAACCGCGGGAAGAAGAGTTGTTTATGTAATCCATAGTTTATAAATTTTAACCTCGATAGCTATTGCGGTAAGAATACCAAGCATATAGGCCACTAAATCTGAAATTTCAAAAGTACTTCCTAAAATGATTTTAGCTAAGTTATTATTTTGTAAATTAAATAACTTCAGATAATCTGTAAGTTGTAAAAACTCAATTGTAAAAGCAATAATTAAAACAGAAATTGCAACTTTAAAATGATGGTTTGCTATAAAGATTTTAAAGAAGCAGTAAAGTATTATAACACATAGGAAATCTCCAAATGTGTGTCTTATAAATCCTGTTTTAATATAAATAGCTATTAGCGTTTCAATTATAAATAAAAATAACGTAATTGCGCCATATGTTTTGTTGAATCTCATTTTAAAGATAATTAATTAGTAAATAGAAGTATAAAATATTAGCCAAAATATGGCCTATTGCTTTTAGTATGCCTCATTTATCTTTTAGTAGGTTAAATAATAACCATAAGAGCGATATTGTATTATCTATTACTGCTACTAGTGTAATCTTGATGCCTGAATAAATCAGGTTATCTGAATTAAAACGATACACTTGCGTACTGAAGAGTATTGTCTCTATTACAAAGTTTGAACTAGCAGCGACTTTACTTGTTGTTATAAAATGTTTCATGGATTTGATATTTGCGTTAGCGATTGTAGAGGAAAGCCCACAGCGACCTTTTGGGAGCGAGGACTTGAAACGGAAAGCGCGACCCCTTTTCGGGGTAACGCCCAAATCATCAATCAATAAAATCATCCGTTGTTCCAGTCTATTTTTCGCGATATAAACATCACGATTGCAAGAATTAAAAACAGACCGATGCTGCCTACTAAAAGGGCATAGTTTTCCAATTGAATTATAACATATATAAAGGTGTATAATACGGTTAATGATAACCCAATAAACATGGAGAATTTATTGGTTTTAAGTATGGATTTTGAGTATAATGTAATAAGGCCTATTACTGAAATGCCTGCTGTTAAATAGGCTTTTAAAAAATTACTATGCTCTGATATTGATACCAATAGGGTATAAAACATAGTAAGTGCGAGCCCAATCATTAAATACTGAAATGGGTGGATGTTTATTTTACTTAGTGTTTGAATTAGGAAAAATAAAAGTAATGTTAAGCTAATTACTAAAAAACCGTATTTTGCTGAACGTTCACTTTTTTGATATTCATCGACTGGAATCATAAAGTTTACACCAAAGGCAAATGCTTTTAAATCTGGAATATTATTAAAATGTTCTTGAGAAAATGGTCGATTGAGGTCTAAAATTTTCCATTTGGCGTTAAAACCATCTTCTGTTATTTTATTATTGTTATAGGGTAGGAATTCGCCAAAAAAATTGGCTGTTTTCCAGTTTGATTGTATTTGCGCTTCCGTATGTTTTCCTGTTGGGATAAAACGTATTTGTTTACTTCCTTTAATATTGAAATCGATATTAAAGCTTAGTGGCTTCTTAAAGTCGAGTAGGTCTGCGTTAATCGTTTTTGTTTCTAATGAATGAAGCACAATACTATTATACTGATGGTTTTTTTTTCCGTTATATTTTGAAGTAAGTTGGTAAATGGTACTGTTAAGTTTTAAATTAATGTCGTTTACACCTTTAACATTAGAGGACTGTATTATGATTTTTGCTTTTTCCCAAAGGATGTTTTCTTCTTTTATCTCAATATCGCTAAAATCTGGTTTTGTAAATGAACCTTTAAGGTTTATTTTACTATTGTAAACGGCTGTTGTGTAAATACCACGTTTTTTTGTTTCGGGGTTTATATTGGTGTTAATATTTAGATTTTCTGAAAAGAAATAGGCATCATGGATGTCTTCAATAGTTTCGGTATATACTTGTTTTGTGTTTTTATCTGTTACTGTTTTTTGTTGATATGTTTTGTAAGGTACTTTTAAAATTGGCCCATAAATAAGCACTTCGTTTCCCCATTGTTCGTTTATTTCTTCTATAACTTCGGTTTGCCTGTTTGAGCGTTCTCGAATCAAATCCTGAATAAAGAATAATGGAATGAGTAGAGCGAGCGTTAAAAAGCCTACCATGAGCAATCTTGCCGTAATAGAGGTTTTTAGCCAGTTTCCGAATTTGTTTTGTTGAGTTTTTTGAAATATTTCCATAGATATGTGTCTAAAGTACTTTGAATTACAAAGTAAATGTTTAAAAAAATTATTTTTTACTAATTAATTTTTCAAGCGCATTTATATGTTTTTTAAATGCTATTTTGCCCAGTGCCGTGGTAGAGTATCGGGTGTTTGGTTTTCTTCCTATAAATTGTTTTTCAATTTTAATATATTCTGCTTTTTCAAGAGCTTTGGTATGACTTGCTAAATTACCATCAGTAGCTCCCAAAAGCGCTTTTAACATATTAAAGTCGGCATATTCATTAACCATTAATATAGACATGATGCCTAATCTAATACGATGGTCGAATGCTTTGTTTATGTTGGTTATGATGCTCAAAAAAAAGGATTTTTGTTAACGTTATTATAATATTGTACTGTTAATTACTATTGAAAGCAGCTTACTTTTTAACATCGTATTTGAAATGCATCCAACTCCCATAAACAATATGCATAACCCCAAAGCCTAAAACCCAAAGCCAAAAACCATATCCAGGAAATAAAGCTGCAATGAGGCCTAAAATAATATCCACATAGCCCAAATAGCGAATATCGCCAATACTGTATTTCGAGGCGTTTATAAGTGCTAGACCATAAAATATAAGCATTAACCCACCTGATTGACCATATTTTCCCTGTGCTAGAATGATAAGAATGTAAAGACCTCCAGTTATTAATGGCGTTAAAAAATTAATGAGCAATCTTAAGGACGTATGGTCGTACATGGAAACGCCTTGCCTTATTGCCTTTTTTCTAGTTAAATATATGCCCGTGGTAATACTCATTAGCGCTATAAGACATAAAATTAATAAACAACTTTGAAACACTGTGCCGTATAACAATAAAACCCCGTTGCTATAAGTTGTAACTAGCCAATAGACAATTGCAGCTCCAATTAAAGCATAAATACCAGCTAATATTCCAGATAAGCCACTAAGTGAAATAAAACGTGATGATTTATTCATCATATTTTTAATGTCACTTATATCCTTTAAATAATCTTTTGATTCCATGTGAAAGTACTTTGAACTGCAAAGTAAATAAATTTATTTGCTTCAAACAAATAAATTTATAAGTTATTAACTAAATTTATAAATTAAAATACATTAATATTATGATAGGTTTACTTTTAACAATTGCTAATATTTCGGCTGGATTGCTACTAGGAATTACAATACTCGATAAGTGGGATGGTGAAAGTGATTTTTTTAATAAAATTAACACAGTATTAGTACCTTTTAAAACTATTATTGGGGTTGCTTTAGTCGTATTGGCTATACTTGCTTCTAATTATATATGGCTTTTTAAATCGATTAATATTCTTGGTGGCTTGCTATTATTAACTCACGTTTTTAGTAAAGTGCCTTCAATAGAAAAGGAACTCAGAAAAGTATCCAGTGGATTAATGCCCTTTAAGGCTATTATTGGAATAGGGCTTATCATAATTGGTTTATTTAGATTGTTCTAATTTATAATGCATCCTGCGGAAAACTACATTATTAATCAGCCTGAACCCTATCGTTCAATACTTATACATTTACGAGTACTTGTAGAACATACTATTCCTGAGGTCGATTTGAAGTATAAATGGCGAATACCCTGTTATTATTTGGGGAAAACACCTCTGTGCTATCTAAACGCTAGTCATAAAAAGAAATTTGTAGATGTTGGGTTTTGGCATGCTGCATACCTAAATATGTTTGATGACTATTTGGTAAGTGAAAACCGGAAAGTAGTAAAGTCATTACGATATACCACCTTGGTTGATATAGATGATGCCATTTTTATTGCTATTTTAAAAGAAGCAAAAAAACAAAAAGGCAAATCGTTTTATAATAAGTAGATTATAGATTATTTATTGTTTTTCTGATAGCTATCAAATTACTCAATAACCCTTCTAAATTATCTAAATGAAGCATGTTTGCGCCATCACTTTTAGCATTTGAAGGGTCAAAATGTGTTTCTATAAATAATCCGTCTACGTTATTTACTATGCCTGCTCGAGCTATAGTTTCAATCATGTCAGGTCTGCCACCTGTTACGCCAGCAGATTGATTGGGTTGCTGTAATGAATGGGTAACATCTAAAATAGTTGGTGCCATTTTTCGCATGGTTGGAATACCTCTAAAATCTACAATCATGTCTTGATAACCAAACATGGTGCCTCGATCTGTTATCCAAGCTTTGTTATTACCTGTGTCTTTTACTTTTTGTACGGCATGTTTCATAGCTTCAGGACTCATGAATTGACCTTTTTTAAGATTGACAACTTTGCCAGTTTCTGCTGCTGCAACTACCAAATCGGTTTGACGAACTAAAAATGCTGGGATTTGGAGAACATCAACATATTCTGCTGCTTTTTGGGCATCTGAAACGTCGTGAATATCGGTTACTGTGGGTGTATTGAAAGTTTCTGATACCTTTCTAAGGATTTTTAAGGCTTTTTCATCGCCAATGCCTGTGAAACTATCAATTCTACTTCGGTTCGCTTTTTTAAAACTGCCTTTAAATATATACGGAATTTCTAATTTATCTGTTATAGAAAGTACTTTTTCAGCGATACGCAATGCCATACTTTCGCTCTCTATAGCACATGGACCACATAATAGAAAAAAATTGTTTGAATCGGTATGCTTTAGTATTGGAACATCAGTCAATTTCATGTGCTTAGAAAATTAAGTTACGAAGTTACGAAAATGACAGCTATTAACTGTGGCTTAGTTTTGTAATTGTTAGTGGCAGATCCACCCGCATTAAAACTTTTAGCGGAAATATCGAGCCCTTTTTAGAGCTATGCCCAAAAAAATTTTATTTTAGTTGATTTAATTGTGCACCGGATTTAACCTCATAGGGGACTTCGTTATATTTAAAGACTCTAGCATCAAGATGTCCTTTTAGAATTATTGAATCCTTTTCAACTTGAAGCCAACTGCCCTCCCTTAAGCCAATAACTGGTTGGGTATTGTAAGCATGAAATTCTTTTATTCTGGTTTCTCTAGATTCTCCCATATGCTTACTGCCAGATTTTGGGTCTAAATAATGTGGATTTATATTAAAAGGTACTAAGCCTAAGGCGTTTAAACTAGGTGGGTGTACGATTGGCATATCGTTAGTGTTCTTTATGGATAAGCCACAAATATTACTACCTGCACTAGTTCCTAAATAAGGTACGCCACTTTGTACAGCTTTTTTTAAGGTCGTTACCAACTTATTTCTATATAATTGATTTAACAGAACGAATGTATTACCGCCTCCAACAAAAATACCTTCTGCATTTTTAATCGCTTTTTGCTGGTTTTCACATTCATGAAGGCCTATTATGTTTATTCCGATATTTGAAAATGCTTTTTTTACAATTTCGGTGTACTCGTTATGTGTTATGCCACTTGGTCTGGCGTAAGGTATAAAAAGAATAGTTTTTGGGTTTTTGAAAAACACATTTAAATCGTGTAAAAGATATTCCAAATAACCACTTCCGTGAGTTGTTGATGTACTTGCAATAATTATATTTTGCATAGTGAGGGATTGTTTTATTTGTAAATCTAATAAAAATAGTTTTATAAAAAATTTGTTAACAATTCAGTATATTATGGATATTAAGTCGTAATTTTAAAATAAAAATAATATGAAAAAATGGCTGTTCCTTTTTACTGTTTTATGGTCTTTAAATACCATATCTCAAAATATAACCAGGATTGAAGTTTCTGGAAAAATCATAGTTGAAGGTAGTGATATTTCCGGCATAACCATCTTTAATACATCCTCGAATACAGGAGCGATTACAGACGAAAATGGAGCTTTTAAATTAAAAGTAGCCGTAAAGGATAAAATAGAGGTAAGCGCACTTCAATATCAAAATATTGGTTTTAATGTTAATGAAGCTATTATAAAGTCTAAAAAAATGAAGCTTTTTTTAATTGAAGAGATTAATAAGTTAGATGAGATTGTAGTTTTTACAGAAGGACTGTCTGGAAATTTAAGCAAAGATCTAAAAGCTGCCTCACCATTTAAACCTCAGTTAGATGCTCTATATTTTGGAGTAAAACATAGCAGTGAGTATGATTTTGAAACAGATTATAAATCTGAAGTTGAAAATATAGCTATTGATAGGCAACACCAAGCTATGGTGAACGGGCTTAATATTGTTAATATTGTAGACCAATTATTGCTTCCTCTATTTAGAGCTGAAGTAAAAGATAAAAAGAAAGTTGGTGTGCCTGATGTCCCAATTGAGTCTATCAAATATTATTTCGGTTCAGAATTTTTAGTTGATAATTTTAAAATACCAGAGCATCGTGTTGAAGAGTTTATCCGATTTGTAGAAAGTGATAATTTCGATTTTACCCTACTTAATTATGGAAAGGAAATGGAGTTTCTTGAACTTCTAAATAAAAAAAGTGTCGAATTTTTAAATACAAAGTACTAAAACCCCATTTGCATATTCAGGGCTTTAACATAAAATTAAAAGCCATTTACATTTTCTTTAAGATTTGAAATACGTTCTTTATATCCTAATGTTATTAATTTGGGTCGCATATTTCTTTTTTTAGGATCATACATTTTGTCAGTTTCTGTTTATAGTCAATCTGTTAATAGGGTTGAGGTTAATGGACTGATTCTTTCAAATACTAATGATGTTGAAGCGGTAACCGTTTTCAATAAATCATCAAACAAGGGAACGATAACTAATATTGGTGGCGCTTTTAAATTATACGTAGCATTATATGATGTTATAGAGATTTCTGCATTACAATTTCAAAAAATTACACTTACCATTGATGCTCCTATAATACAATCAAAACAATTAAAAATACAGTTGGTTGAGCAAGTTAATCAACTTGATGCTGTATCTCTTTCCGCTGGCTTAACGGGTAATATAGAAACCGATATTGTTAATGTGAAAACCGTAAAACCTATAACTATTGATATGGGTAATATGAATGTTGATTTTGAGTATCATGATGATAAAGCATTTGATAATTCGGTTATATCTGATCATTATACCTCCATAACCGAACCTGGTGCGCGTAAATACATGCCAGATTTTATTAAGATTGTTAAGTTTTTAACGAAATCGAAAAAAGAATTAAAAGTTAAAAAAGAAATCTTTGTTGGCTTTAAGTATGATAAACCAAAAGACATATTTAGTGTTTACACACTGAATGAAATTCAGGAACAATTTGAAATTCCTGAAGAAAAACTCCAAATTTTTATTGCGTTTGTAGAAAATAATGGGATTCCTCCGGAATGGTTAGAACCTGAAAATGAACTATTACTTATCGAGTTTTTAATGAAGCAGAAGAAATTATTTTTAAAAGAACAAGATGCTAAAAATTAGTTGGATTTTAATATTGCTTGTTTGTTTTGGATTTAAGAAAAGCTTTTCTCAATCCATAAATATAACTGGGAAAGTAAAAAGTAAAACAGATGTAGAGAATATTCATGTTATTAATAAAACCGCTCAACTTTTTACTATTACTGACGGGCATGGAAACTTTATTATAACTGCAAAGTTGAATGATACATTAAAATTTTCATCTGTTCAGCATAAACTAAAAGAAGTGCTAGTTTCAGAAGACATTATTTTAGCTCAATCTGTTTTTGTAGTGTTAGAAGAACAAATTAATGAGCTAGACGAAGTGGTGGTTGGTAAAGTATTAACTGGCGATTTACTATCGGATATTAAAAACACAGACGGTAAACCGCCAATTAATTTTTACGATGTTGGTATTCCTGGATATACAGGAACACCAGCAACACAAAGCGAGCGCCGTTTGCATGAAGCTGGCGAGTTTAAACCCATAATGCTTTTAGGGCTTTTAGCTGGCGGAGTTCCTTTAAACCCTATATTAAACGGCATTAGCGGCAGAACAAAAATGCTTAAAACCAGAGTGAAACTTGAAGAAAAGGAAACTTTAATGGCAAGTATTAAAGGAAGATTGTGTAAAGATTTTTTTGCTTTAAATCCTTTAGATGAATCATTAAAAATGGACTTCTTTTATTTTTGTGCCGATGATGAAAATTTTATTCAACATTGCAAAAATCAAACTGATTTTAAAATTTTAATTTTTTTAAGAATGAAATACAAACAGTATTTAGTTACTAGCACTTTAAATAAAGAATAATAAAGTTTGGAATGCTTTTTGAAAATCAAATAAGTAATTTAGTGAACTTTAAATCATGAATATGAAGGCTTTTAAGTTTTTAATAATATTTGTTGTACCTCTTTTTGCATTCACTTCAATGCATAAATACTACATAAGCGTAACACAAGTTAACTATATAAAAGAAAAGGAATCCGTTCAGATAACTTCTAGAATTTTTATTGACGATTTGGAAAATGTATTAAAATCTAATTTTGATAAAAATATAGTACTTGCTGAGAAAGATGAAGCTAAATTAATTGATACGTATATATATAAATATCTACAAGCTAAGATTAAGCTAAACATCAATAAAGAAAAAGTTATATTCAATTTCATCGGTAAGGAATACGATGGTGATATAGTGCGTTGTTATCTTGAGGTTGAAGGTGTAAAAAGCATAAAATCGTTCTCGATAACCAACCGTCTTTTATTAGATTTACAAAGCGACCAACAAAATATCATAAAAACGACTATAAATTCTAAAAATAAAAGCGTCATTCTTACAGAAAAGAATCCTAATGCTTTGTTAAAATTTGATTAAAATAGATTAAGTTGAATGCATAATTTAGTATTTTCGACAACATTTTATAACAATCTTCTAACAAAATTTACGAAAAACGAATTTTATTACAATAAATTATAAATAACTATGAGAAAATACGCTTATCTGTTCTTATCATTTGTATTCTTCTTTTCAAACACTTTTGCTCAAGAGCAAATTAAAGAAAAACAGCAAGGCCATTCGGACCAGAACAAATTTAGACAAATGAAGGATCTTTTGGCTACCCCAAATGAAACACGAACAGCTTCTGGCGCTCCAGGTCATGCATATACACAACAACAAGTAGATTATGTAATGAATATTCGTCTGGACGAAGATAAAAATCAAATATTTGGTGATGAAAAAATTACGTATCATAATAACTCCAAAGACCATTTAGAATATTTGTGGATCCAGTTGGACCAAAATATGCGTGCTAAAGATTCTAAAACTCCAGACGCAAAATCAGAGGAGTTTAATACTCCGTTTAGTACACCCGCCTCATTTACTAGAGCAAATTTAAAAGAACGATTTGATGGTGGTTTTAATATTGAGTATGTAAAAAATGAAAATGGATCTGATTTATCACATAACATAAACAGAACCATGATGCGTATTAATTTACCAAAGCCTTTAGCTCCTAATGGAGTTTTTAAATTTAGTATTAAATGGCATTATAATATAAATGATATAAATTTAAATGGTGGGCGTTCAGGCTTGGAAACCTTTCCAGACGGAAATAACAATTACACTATTGCACAGTTTCATCCAAGGCTTTGTGTTTATGATAATGTTGAAGGTTGGCAAAATATGCAGTTTTGGGGGCGTAGTGAGTTTGCTTTGGAATTTGGTGATTTTGATGTAAAAATTACTGTTCCAGCAGATCATATTTTGGAAGCTACTGGAGAGTTACAAAACTCTAAGGATGTATTATCCAAAGAACATCAAAAGCGTTTAAAAATGGCTAAAACATCATTTAAAAACCCTGTTTTTATAGTTACGGAAGCAGAGTCTCTTGAAGCGGGTAAAATAAAAAGTACTAACGAAAAAACATGGCATTTTAAAGCTAATAAAGTAAGGGATTTTGCTTTTGCATCTTCAAGAAAATACATATGGGATGCTATGGCGGTTAATATTAATGGCAAAACGGTAATGGCAATATCGCTTTACCCTAAGGAAGGAAATCCATTATGGGAGGAGCATTCCACAAGAGTAGTTGCAAATACTTTAGAGGAATACTCTAAACTTACTTTCGATTATCCTTATAATAAAGCTGTTTCCGTACATTCTGAAAGGCAAGGTATGGAATACCCGATGATATGCTTTAATTATGGGCGCCCTAATCCCGATGGAACCTATTCTGAAAGAACAAAAAGAGGTATGATTGGTGTAATCACGCACGAGATTGGTCATAACTTTTTTCCTATGATTGTAAATAGCGATGAGCGCCAGTGGACGTGGATGGACGAAGGTTTAAATTCCTTCGTAGAAACTTTAGCTGAACTTGATTATGACCCAAATTTTATAACAGGAAACCTTCCAAAAGATATTGTACCATATATGGGTGGTGATCAAAGTAATATTTCGCCAATTATGTCTCATGGTGATTATGTTTATCAATTTGGACCCAACGCCTATACAAAGCCGGCAGCTGGATTGTATATGTTAAGACAAACCATAATGGGCCCGGAATTGTTTGATTATGCGTTTAGAACTTATTCTCAACGTTGGATGTTCAAACACCCAACACCAGCAGACTTTTTTAGAACTATCGAAGATGCATCTGCAATGGATTTAGATTGGTTTTGGAGAGGTTGGTTCTACACTACAGATTATACCGATATTGGTATTAAGGGTGTGAAACGTTTTTATTTAACAGATCAACCTACACGAGCAGCTATAGAAATTGCAAAAAAATACAATATGGATATAGCTGAATATAAGGATAAGTTGATATATTATGCTGAATTTAATGAAGATGAAACGCCAGAAAACGCAAAAAACATTTCAGACTTTAAGTTTTTAAGAGAATATATAGAAAGTTTGCCTGCACAAGAAAAAACAAAATTAAAAGAGGCTCCAAAATATTTCTATCAAGTCACATTTAATAAACCTGGCGGGTTAGTAATGCCTATAATTTTGGATATCGCTTATGAAGATGGTAGTACAGAAAGAAAAACATATCCAGCAGAAATATGGAGATATAATGAAAATGAGGTGAGCAAGGTGTTGAAAACCGATAAATTAATTACAGGATTAATTGTGGATCCTGATCAAGAAACAGCCGATGTTGATACGTCAAACAACTCATGGCCTACTAAATCAAAAACAAGTGATTTTGATAAATTTAAAGAAAAGGTAAAAGGATAAAAAAATATATAATTTTTGAGAAAATCCGATTTATAAAAAATCGGATTTTTAAATTTAAATCTATATTTAAGCTTCAGGGAAGTAACAATAAGCATAATTTTTTATCGTGTAAAATCTAAAAGAAATTCAAACCAAATTAATTAGTTATTTTAAATTTCATTTGGTATTGCTATATTTGTATTGTGATATACCAAGTAACATTTTTATTTATTAGTGGTGGCGAAATAGCATTTATATTATTTATAGCCATTATGGTTTTTGGAGCCGATAAACTTCCAGAAATTGCTCGTGGTTTAGGTAAAGGCATGCGCACTCTTAAAGACGCTACAAATGATATTAAACATGAAATTACAAAAACTGCTGAAAATAGTGGTATAGATACAAGCATTACCAAAGATGTTAAAAATGAGCTTAATAAAGTTAAGGACGATATTGAAGATTTTACGGGGTCTATCAAACGTAAATTTTAGCAATTTATCTAGAAATTTTTTATTTTTTTTCACTTTATCTTCTTAATTAAGCATTTAATCGATTTATTTGGTTATATTTAAGTTTTCAATTTAATGAATCTAATTCATGAATTTAATGAAAACCTCCCTCTTAATCTTTTTTTTATCTTTTTCTGTATTGGCTTACGGATCAAAAGACAGAGAATTAATCAATCAAATAGATAGTATAAGTTCCTCATCATTAATTCTTTATAAAAACAATCAAATAATTGATGCGTTTAACGGGTTTAATGAGGTTAAACGTATATCCGACTCTATCCAAGATCATTATGGAAAAGCTATTTCTAATTTTCACTTAGGAAATATCTACAGTTTAATGCATGAAAATGAAAATGCGGAAAGTAGTTATATCTCTATGTTAGAGTCTTCCATAAAATTAAAGGATAATTATCTTATAGCTCAATCCTATTTAAACCTTGGGAGGCTAAATAAAAAGCATGAAAATACTAAAAAAGTTGTCGTTTTCCTTAAAAAAGCGCTCTTATACATTTCAAAATATAAAGCATCAGATTATGATAATTTTAGTGTTAATCAACACGAGGATTTATATGTTAAAATAAGAATAGGCTTAAGTGAGTTTTATATCGAGAACAACAATTTGGACGAGGCTTTGAAACATGTTTTACGAACTGAAGAGGTTATTAATACAGATGCATATTACAACACGTACCTCAAGTCTTACTCCAATTTTGTATATGGCGAATATTATGTTAAAAAACAACTTAACCATAGTGCTAACAAAAAATTCAATAAAGCCGCTGATTTAATGAATTCAGAGGAATTGTTAAAATATAATAATTTTTTATTGTTAAGCAAGATTTATAAAAGTCTATCTAAATCATACTCAGCCATTGGTAATAAAGAAAAAGCCTATGATGCATTATTACAATATGACATTTTCAATAAAAAATTATTAAATAAAGAGCGTGTTAAGGAAACAGCTATAAATAAATCAAAATTTCTTCTTGCAGATTATAAAAATGAAGCTCGTTTAGCAAATAGAGAACAATTACACCAAGCAGAAATTGCTGGAGAAATTAGAAAAATTAATATCATCATAATCACAACGCTAATTTTGTTAACCATCTCTTTAGTTGTTTTGTGTAGATATTATATTTTGAAGAGAAGATTATCCAAAGCTTTAGAGAAACAGAATAGTGAGCTTATATTGGCTAAGAATGAAGCACTTAAATCATCAGAGTTAAAATCTAAATTTATATCTAATGTAACGCATGAGTTAAGAACACCACTTTATGGCGTTGTAGGGTTAACCTCTTTGTTACTTAATAATAATGGATTAACTAAGCGGGATGGAAGACACTTAAGAGCTCTTAAATATTCTGGAGATTATTTGTTGAATTTAGTAAATGACATTCTACAAGTTGGCAAAATGGAGGCTGAGAAAATAGAATTGAAAAATGTTTCGGTAAACTTAAGGTCTGTTATGGAAAGTATAGTTGGTTCTTTTGATTATAGATTACAGGAAACCAATAATAAAATTGAACTTTTAGTTGATGATGATGTTCCGAAGTATTTAAAATTTGACGAAGTTAGGTTATCTCAAGTGTTAATTAACTTAATTGGAAATAGCGTGAAATTTACCAAGTCTGGTTTGATTTTTTTAAGAATAAAATTGTTGGATACAGATAGTAAAGTTGCCAATTTACGTTTTGAAGTTGAAGACAATGGTATTGGTATTGCAAATGAAAAGTTGGATACTATATTTGATAATTTTTCTCAATTAGAAGAGGAAAGTAATGTTAATTATCAAGGAACAGGTTTAGGACTCTCAATTACCAAAAATTTAATAGAGCTTTTTGATAGTAAGGTTGAGGTTGAAAGCGTATTGCATGAAGGCTCCACGTTTAGTTTTAATGTGTTTTTTGCAATAGATGATAAAATTAAATCAAAATCCATTATTAATCACACAAAAACACTTTCAAAAAACAAAAAATATAATATTCTTGTTGCTGAGGATAATAAGATAAATCAAATTGTAACTGAAAATTTATTAAAAAAGGAAGGGTATTCATGTACCATTGCCATAAATGGAAAAAAAGCACTTGAAGCATTACATCTAAAACATTATGATTTAATATTGATGGATATTAATATGCCTGTTATGAATGGGAATGATGCTACGAAGGCAATTAGGAAATTTAATACTATAATACCCATTGTTGCTCTAACAGCATCAAGTATAGAAGATCTTAAAGAAGATTACAGAACCATTGGGTATAATGATATTATTACCAAGCCTTTTGATAATTATGAATTTTTTCAAACCATATCCACTGAAATCGAAAACTCTAACGGTAAGGATTTCAAATTAGTTATAGCATCTTAATTTTTTAGTAATTATAATTTCCGACATATTGTTAAGCCGTCACGAATAGGTAAAACAACAGTTTCAACACGTGTATCTTCTTTTAAAAGCTTATTATATTCAATTAAAGCAGGAGTCGAGGTATCTTCTTTCTTAAAAGAGGTTTCTAAAACCTTACCACTCCATAACACATTGTCAGATAAAATAATGCCACCGGTATTTAATTTATCAATAATCACATTAAAGTAATTGGAGTAATTTTCCTTATCGGCATCAATAAAAACCAAATCGAAGCTTTTAGCAAGTTTAGGAACAATCTCTAAAGCATCACATAAATGCTGGTGAATTTGATGTCCAAAACCCGAAGCATCAAAGTATTTACGTTGAAAGTCTAACAACTCTTCATTAATGTCAATTGTATGCAGTTCACCATATTTTTGCATACCTTCCACCAAGCAGAGTGCAGAATAGCCTGTGTAAGTGCCAATTTCCAATATGTTTTTTGGGTTTACCAATTTAGAAATCATACTCAAAAGGCGTCCTTGGTAATGCCCGCTGAGCATTCTAGGTTGTAATATTTTTTGGTAAGTTTCTCTAGTTAGTTGTTGCAGTAATCTTGGCTCATCCTCAGAATGTGCCACAACATAATCATCTAATTTTTTTGTGATAAAATGCAAATTTTAAAAATATAATTATTTGTTTTTATAAATATTATTTACAGATCCTGCGTTTTTTTTATTTACCATAAAAAATAAAAAAAACTCCAACAACAACAAGTCTAATTTAAATTACTTGTGAAACAGCCTCGACACAAATATTTATCCATTTTAAAAATATTAATCGCAAATAAAAAACAATAATAAAAACGCAAAATATGAAAACATAGTCTCCGATTTATTCATCATTTTTCATAATTGATTAGAATTTAAATTTTAGCAATAATAAAGGTAAGCTAAAAGTTATTGGTAATTCTATTTATTAATTTTTGCTTACCAATTTCATCATCACCACATAACCATTGGATTACATTATGCTCCCAAATATCATTGTATTCAATTTCTGTAATAATATTTCTGTCGACTGCTAAATCTAAAATTTTCCCTGGGTAAGATGATTGTTTGTCACTTTCCATCTCACCAAGTGGGTAAGGATCATCGAGTCCCATTATAACTTGTTTGGAACCATGATTTCTTATTAATAATTCTAGTCCACCGGTATCATGCACTAAAGTATCAAAAAAAATGTTTTTATGTCCCACGGCTTTTCTAGGATGGTGTTTTCCCTCAAATAAATCAGGTCTGCCATCAAAACCTTGAATACGGCGTCCCAAATTAATCTGTGCTAATTGCCCGCCATGAGCAAAACATGTTCGCATGTTAGGGAACTTATCCTGGTAACCATTTAGTGTTAAAAAATGGTAGGCATCACCACATTGTGCCAACATCCAAATTAAATGAAACCGCCATGAAGTGTTCTCTAATTTTATAAATTTCTCACCATCGTATGGGTGAATTTCAACTGCTAAATTATACTTGTCTGCAAGTTCAAAAATAGGTTCATTATCCTCATCAAAGATACAACGCCATGTTCCTATAGTGTCCATGTAATGCGTGGGTAAACACAATAATTGCATCCCATGGTTTTCAACACAGCGTTCAATTTCCCAACAAGCACTTCTTACAAAAGCAGGGTGAACAACAAAGCCACAAGTAAATTTACTAGGGTTATCACGTTGTACTTTAGCGTTAAAATCGTTTTGAAAGCGTAGTGCTTTTTTCATCTCCTCGACTCGTAACCCATTTCCATAAAGTTGTGATAAATTTAATACGACCGCATGATCTAATTTGTTGCGTTCCATCCACTCTAGTTTTTCATCTAAGAAAAAGCTTGAGTCGGTAACAGGTCGTTTCCAATCCTTTTGAAGCATGAATTTACGGTCTTTATCTACCCAAAAAATACCTTTTTCACGCATAAATTCTGGAATTTGTTCTGGGTAAGGCAGTAAGTGGGAGTGGCCGTTAATTCTAAGTTTACGTTTCATTTTGTAGTCCTGAGAGGTCAAGATGCTTTAAGTTATTTTCAATCTATTTGTACTTTTTTTGGTGGTTGCATGACAGTACTGCAATTTGGACAGCTTCGCTTGTTTTCATCACCATAATATTTATCAAAAATCTTAGGCATATCTGTTTCTATATTTTCAACAGTAAAATCTTCTTCATAAAGTTTAGTAGTACAATTTTCACAAAACCAAAGTAATGCATCGCGCATGCCCTCCGGACGTTTATATTCTATAACCAGACCTACTGTATTTGGGCCACGTTGCGGAGAATGCGGTACTTTCGGTGGCAATAAATAAATATCACCCGCTTTAATATGCACATCTTTAGGCGTACCTTTATCTATGATTTTTAAAATTATATCGCCTTCCACTTGGAAGAAAAACTCAGGTGTTTCATTATAATGATAGTCCTTCCTGCTATTGGGGCCACCAACTACCATTACTATAAAATCAGCATCCTTCCAAACCACTTTATTTCCAACAGGTGGTTTTAAAAGATGCCTGTGGTCTTCAATCCAAGCTTTAAAATTTATCGGAGATGTTAAATTACTCATAGTAAAAGCCCTCTTAATCTCCCTAAAAGGGGAAAAACTCAATACGGGAATTTGAGTTGTTGTTAAACGTGATTTTTTAGCACAGTTTAAAGATAAAAAAGATATATTTATTAGACTAATTTCTCCCTTTTTTTGATAAGGTCGGCGAGGCCTTAATTATAAAGATTTTGTGCGTCCGCCATCTACAGGAACATTAATACCATTAATATAACCAGCAGCTCCACTCGCCAAAAATGTTATAGCATGAGCAGTTTCTTTTGGTTTTGCAAAACGTTTTGAAGGGGTATAATTTTTCATAATCTCAGTCATCTCTTGGATAGATCTGTTCTCAATATTGGCTTTTATTTTTATAATTTGATTTAAACGTTCCGTTTCTGTAAACCCAGGAAGTACATTATTAACGGTTATCCCAAATTCTGCAACCTCAATAGAAAGTGTTTTGCTCCAATTACCTACAGCGCCTCTTATTGTATTACTTACACCTAATCCGGGAATAGGCTCTTTAACAGACGTAGAAATAACATTTATGATTCTACCAAAACCTTCTTTTTTCATAAATGGTATAGTTGCTTGTGCCAAAAGATGGTTGCATTTTAGGTGCATCGTAAACGCATTTTCAAAAGCCTCTAAACTTGCCGTTAAAATACTTCCGCTACTTGGACCACCTGTATTGTTAACTACTATGTGAAACCCGTGTTCTTTCTCAATGAACTTTTTTACTTGTTCTTGGAGCGTTCTCGGGTTAGAAAAATCTGCAACGATATAATTATGCTTTCTATGGTCTGGTAGATCAGCTAAAACTTCTTTTAGCTTTTCTCTATTTCTAGCTACAAGTGTTACGTTTACACCTTCTGCCGCCAATGCTATGGCAGTTGCTTTTCCAATACCCTGTGTACTGCCGCAAACTAATGCATATTTGTTGTTTAATTCTAAATCCATATAAAGACCCTCCTAACCTCCCCAAAGGAGAGGAACTCTAACCGGGCGCAAGAGTTTATTAAACTTTATTTTTAATAAGATGCTGAAATAAGTTTAGCATGACGTTATTATTTATGATTTTTTTACCCTTTAAGTTTCTCCCCTTTAGAATAGGCTAAGAGGGTTTCTCTAATATTTTATACACACATTTTTAGCTTCGGTAAAAAATCGTAATGCTTCAAAACCACCTTCTCGACCAACTCCAGATGTTTTTATACCACCAAAAGGTGTTCTTAAATCACGCAGCATCCATGTATTTACCCATATAATGCCAGCTTGTAATTGATTGCTTAAACGCATAGTACGTACAAGATTATTTGTCCATAAAGTAGCTGATAAGCCATACTTAACATTATTTGCCATTTCTAAAACATTTTCTTCAGTTTTAAAAGGGATAATAGTAACAACCGGACCAAATATTTCTTCTTGGTTGATGTTACATTCATTATTCTTAACCTCAATAATAGTAGGCTCTAAATAATATCCATTTTCATAGCCTTTTACGTTTATTTGATTACCGCCACATAATATCTCTCCACCTTCATCTTTAGCCATGTCAATATACTTTAAAACGCTAGCTAAATGTTGTTTTGAAACTAAAGCACCAATATTGGTTGTATTTTCTGATGGATGACCAACTTTCAGTTGTTTTACCTTTTTAATGAAATCTACTTTAAATGTGTCATAAATTGCGGCTTCAACAAAAATTCTACTGCCACATAAACAGATCTGACCTTGATTTGCAAATGATGAACGCACTGTTGTTTCGAGCATATTCTTATAATTGCAATCTGCAAAAATAATGTTTGGATTTTTTCCGCCAAGTTCTAAAGATAGTTTTTTAAACATGGGTGCAGCGACTTTGGCTATATGCGCACCTGTTGAAGTGCTTCCAGTAAAAGATATCGCCTTAATTTCTGGATGCTTTACTATAGCTTGCCCTGTTGTGGTTCCCAAGCCATGAACTATGTTTAAAACCCCTTTTGGTAAGCCTGCTTTATTGCAGATTTCTCCAAGTAGATACGCTGTTATAGGTGTTATTTCGCTAGGCTTGGCAATCACACAATTTCCTGTGGCAATCGCTGGAGCAATTTTCCAAGTAAAAAGGTAGAGTGGGAGGTTCCAAGGTGAAATACAAGCCACAACACCAATAGGCTGTCTTAAAGTGTAATTTATGGCGTTTTGCCCAACGCTTTCATGGCTTTCACTTGCAAATTGCGTAATGGCATGTCCAAAAAATCTAAAATTGCTTGCAGCTCGTGGAATATCAATAGCTTTTGCTAAACTAATGGGTTTGCCATTGTCTTTACTTTCGGCTTCTGCAAAACGTTGTATATTGGCTTCAAGTAATTCTGAAATTGTAATGAGTATTCTGCTGCGTACTTCTAAAGGGGTTTTAGACCAATCAGGAAAAGCTCCTTTTGCAGCCTTAATTGCTTTTTCTACATCTGCTTTTGAAGAGTTTGGGGTTTGCCCATAAATTTCTCCGTTGGCTGGATTATAATTTTCTAGCCAATTATTTAAAATTGGATTTTCAAATTCACCATTAATATAGTTTTGAATTTTTATCATTATTGTAATCCTTTACAAGTAAGTTGGGAAAGCTTTTTGTTTTATTTTAAACCTTGTTTAAATTTATAATTTTTTATAAGCCAAAACTTTAATTTCAATTGCTAAATCAGGATGTGGTAATTGATGCACCGCAACTGTGGTTCGTGTTGGTCCTGTTTCCTTGTCAAAAAACTCAGCATAGGCTTTATTATAATCAGCAAAATCGTTCATATTTACTAAAAAAGATGTTACATCTACAACATCTTTAATCGTAGCCCCTTCGATGCTTAAATTCTTTTCAATGTTTTTTAAAACCTCACGGGTTTGTACTTCAGCGTTTAATCGTTTAGTCCCCATATCATCAATAATATCAACACCAGCAATGGTATTGTCTGCGCGTCGAGAACTTGTTCCTGATACGAATATAAAATCGCCAACTCTTTTGGTATGCGGATATGCACCTCTTGGGGTTACTTTGTTACTCATAATAAGCCCCTTTTTAACTTCCCAAAGGGAAGGGACTCGAAACGGGAATTTGAGTCCTTGTTAATTTTTTACCAAGCTAATTCCCTTATTTTGAAAGGGCTATAGAAGGCTTTTCTATTTCAACCCCGCAATTCTATCATCTTTTAGAATTGCTTCGGTTTCAGTTTTTACTTTGTACAAAATATTCTTTGAATCGTTTTTAAGATCAATCCTTTTATCGGAGAGCATATTCAAAATAGCTTTATCTTGTGCGCGACCTCGTAACATGGCTTCTCTATAACCAATATTTTCATTGAATGTTACTAATGAATACTTTGAGGAATAATCATTTGGAAACTCTTTTTCTAAAGCCATTTCTAATTTACGCTTTTCTTGGAAAATAGCGTTATTCACATGACCTTTCATTTCGTGAAAATTATCAATAGCCAAATCCGCTATAGCATCTGTATCTTTTTTTCGTCTATTTTCATAGGTTTTAAAGATGGCTTCCCAGTTTTCTGAATTTTGGTTTAAAACGCTATCAAACTCAACAACATCCTCAAAAGAAGCGTTCATACCTTGTCCGTAAAAGGGAACAATAGCATGTGCTGCATCGCCCATTAAAAGGGTATTGCCTTTGTAATGCCAAGGCGAACATTTTATGGTCCCTAGAGGTGCCGTTGGATTTTCAAAAAAATCTTGTAGAAGATTTGGCATAAGTTCCAAAGCATCGGGAAACTCTTTTGCGAAGAATTCCATAACGCTGTCTTCAGTTCTTAAATTATCAAAATTGTATAGGCCATCGGTATAACTTAAAAAAAGCGTAACCGTAAAACTACCATCTAAGTTGGGTAATGCAATAAGCATAAAATTACCTCTAGGCCAGATATGAAGCGCGTTTTTATGAGTTTTATAATCCCCATTCGGTTTTGGTAAAATGCTGAGTTCTTTATATCCATGTGTTAAGTAGGCTTGTGAAAAACTAAACAAGAATTTTTTACCTAAATAATAACTTTTTCTCATGGTAGAACCCGCACCATCTGTGGCAATTATAACATCGGCCTTTTTAATGAATTCCTTTTTGGTTTGGTTATCGCTAAATAAGACCGTTTTGTTTTCAAAATCGACCGATTTACATTTTTTATTGAAAAAGATGTTGACATTTTCATGCTTCTCAGCTTCATCTAAAAGTAAAGCATTGAGTTCGCTACGAGAAATAGAGTTAATATATTCATAATCACGCCCACTATAATTGGATTGAAAGGTATTGCCGTTTTTATCATGAATCATACGTCCATTCATAGGAATGCAAAGGGCCTTGACCTTATCCTCTAATCCAACTAATTTTATGGCTTTATTACCACGGTCTGAAAATGCTAAATTTATGGAACGGCCACCGCTAATATCTACTTTACGCAAATCTGGTCGCATCTCATAAACAGAAACATTGTAACCTCTTTGACCTAATCTTAGAGCTAAAAGCGAACCGCAAAGTCCTGCGCCAATTATTAGTATGTTTTGACCTTTTTCTAAACCTTCTCCGTAGGAGCGTGTTTTTTTAGTCTTTTCTTTCATTTGTTTTGTTTTAATACATCCTAGCTCACTTGCTTTCAGAGAGGGCTATGGATAGGCATTCAACCAATTTATAAACATCTTCAAACGTATTATAAAGCGGTACAGGAGCACAACGAATTACGTCTGGCTCTCGCCAATCGCTAATAACCCCAGCATTAGTTAATTTAGTATGTAATAATCTATCAGCATTATTTACTTGAATGGATAATTGGCAACCACGTTCTTCAGGATTACGTGGTGTTATTATTGTTATGGTGTCTTCGTCTAAATGATTTAATAAAAACTCAAAATAGCCCGTTAATTTTTTCGATTTTGCGGTTAGTTTTTCAAAGCCAACTTCAGCAAATATATCAAGAGAAGCTCTTATAGCTGCCATCGATAAAATAGGTGGATTACTTAGTTGCCAACCTTCGGCTCCTGGAAGTTGATCGAATTCCCCTCGCATGTTAAAACGGGTTTTTTTGTTATGGCTCCACCAACCAACAAAACGGTTTAAATCTTTACGATGCGCATGCCGTTCGTGCACAAAACAGCCTCCTAGGCTTCCTGGACCCGAATTTAAATATTTATAGGTGCACCAAGCGGCAAAATCTGCTCCAGAATCATGTAAATTTAATGATACGTTTCCAGCACCGTGGGCACAATCAAAACCAACAATGCATCCATGATTATGACCTAAAACTGTTATGCGTTTTAAATCGAAAAATTGACCTGTGTAATAATTAACGCCACCAACCATAATGAGTGCAATCTTATCGCCTTGGTCAGCGAGAATAGATTCTAAATCTTCATAATTTAATAATGTGTCTCCAGTTCTGGGTTTCCAAAGAATAAGACCATCCTTATCATCAACCCCATGATGCCGCAATTGCGATTCTACTGCATATTTGTCCGAAGGAAACGCATCACTTTCAATAAGTATTTTATAACGTGTTTTTGTGGGTTTGTAAAACGATACCATCATGAAGTGTAAATTAGCGGTAAGCGTATTCATAACTATCACTTCAATAGGTTTGGCACCTACTACTCTTGCCATACTTTCCGTTAAAAATTCATGATATTGTAGCCAAGGGTTTTTAGCTTCAAAATGACCCTCAACACCTAAATTAGCCCAATCTTCAAGTTCTTGGTTAACGTAAGATTTGGTTTTTTTTGGCTGAAGTCCTAAAGAATTTCCAGTCATATAAATTAGATCGGTTCCGTCTTTGTTTTTCGGAATATGAAATTGATTTCGATAAGTTTTTAATATATCATTTCGGTCTTGTTTTAAAGCATATTCAAGACCTAATTTATAGTCGGACAATGTGATTTGGTTTTCGATTTATAACAAAAATAAGAAATATTAAGTTAGTAAAGAAGGCTAAAGCCAACGATTGAAATGGGCTAAATTTTGTATATTTAGTAAAAACTTAATGCTATGGCTAGAACGAGAGAATATACAAATGGAGAGGTTACAATTGTTTGGAAACCAGAGTCCTGTAAACATTCAGGAATTTGTGTGAAAGGTTTACCCAATGTATTTAGACCAAAAGTACGACCATGGATAAGAATTGAAAAAGGGGCGACCGAGAATTTGATCAACCAAGTAAAACATTGCCCTTCAGGAGCTTTAAGTTATTATTTGAATATTAAAAAAAATGAAGATTCAGACATTAAAAAAACAAACATTGAGGTTTTAGATAACGGCCCATTATTAATCCACGGCACACTAAAAGTTATTGAAAAAGATGGTGTTTCTGAAATTAAAAATGAAACCACTGCATTTTGTAGATGCGGAAACTCGAACAATAAACCTTTTTGTGATGGTGCACATGTTAAGGTGGGTTTTAAAGGTTGATATTGAGTATTTAAATTTTATTTGGATTAATTTAAGCTAAAGGTTTTAAAAAAGAAGTTGCATTACAATGAAAAAGCGCTTCAACTCTTATTGAAGCGCTTTAATATATATAGGCGCATAGTGCGGAAAAATATTTGCTATACTTTATATACGCTTTTAGTCGTAGTTTAGATGTTTTCATTACATCTATTTTGAAAAATTTATTCTTTTATAATTTTTATTTTTGAGAAATTCAGATTCCAATCTCCTTCAAACTTCCTGTGGTCTTTTGCAATTTTTATACCATTAAAATCTTGATAGTTTTCAAAAGTTGTCATCATAGAAGGTTCTTTTTGATTGTCTTTTCTAAACACCCATTCTTTAATTAAAAAATCATCTCCAAAAAAAATATCATAAGCATCTCCTGGGGTATATCCGCCTTCATTTGGATAGGTTATGGTTATTTTACTTAGTTCACTTTTGATAATAGGTGCAGTTTCTTTAATAGGCGCAGAAAGGGTTGCACCTTCATCCCAAATTAATTGGAAAGGTACTAATAACCAATATTTATCATTTATAAATCCACCATCAGTTTTTGTAAGTGTGGAATCTATTTTATTTCGGTTGTAATTAATCGTGTCATTCTTCGTTATTGCCGTTACTTGATTGGTTTTGGGTTTCCAAATCCACGAACGCTCAAAATGTGTACTGTCCTCATCCACGTTAAATGTAAACTGAATTTCAGAAACCTGTTTCCAGTTTTCAAAACCGTGGGCGTTAGCTATTTTTTTAGCTATTGAAAGTTCTTTTTCAGGCTGAATGGTTTCCGTATTTTGTTTACAGGCATTGCAAACACTTATAAAGCTAATGGTGAATAATAACTTTTTCATAATTTAGATTTTTACAAAGATACCTTGAAGATGACTAACAAAGCTAAATGTTTTGAAACTAATAAAACCACTTGGAACGATAAAGTGAAAGTGCATGCCAAAAGCGATATGTATGATTTAGACGCTTTTAAAAAAGAAAAATCATCATTGATGCCTTATGAGTTAGAAGCTTTAGGCGATGTTTCTGGGAAATCGTTATTGCATTTGCAATGTCATTTTGGGCAAGACACCTTGAGTTGGAGTAGAATGGGAGCGAAGTTTACAGGTGTAGATTTGAGTGATGAAGGTATTAAACTAGCACAAAACTTGAATGATGAATTAAAGCTTGATGCTGAGTTTGTGTGTTGCAATGTTTTGGATACTTCGGAATTTGTAAAAAATACTTTTGATATTGTTTTTACAAGTTATGGTGTGATTGGTTGGTTACCGGATTTAAAACCTTGGGGTAGAATGATTGCTGAACGATTAAATAAAGGTGGCACATTTTTATGACTTAATTCCACCCGATAGTTTGGATGTTTGATTATTTGGAAGATAAACCCATAATGACATATGGTTATATGCAAGACGATGTGATTTATGAAGAATATAAAGGCACTTTCGCTAAGCAAGATTCAAAAACGGTAACTAAAGAATATGGATGGAATCATGGTTTAAGTGAAGTGATTAATGCTTTAACTGAAGTTGGATTACATATTGAGTATTTAAAAGAATATGATGAAAGCCCTTATGATGTGTTGCCTAATTTGATTAAAACGGATTCTGAGATGTTTGTAACCGAGGATAAGTTTTATCCTTTGATTTTTACTTTGAAGGCTATGAAAATATAGGTTTTATGTTTTGAAAGAATTTACATGTTTTTATTTGTCATATCAACATCTTGTAGGTAGTACTTACTTTTTTAATTCAATAATTTCTTTTTTCAGTTCGGTTTTAGGGGAAGCTTACAAACATCAAGGAGAGCATAAGAATTAATCTAAATTTCTAAATTTTTTTCACATAAAAAGACCTTTCAGGTTTTAAACCTGAAGGGTCTGGAAATAGGATTTTTTAATGGGCATCTTCTTTAAGAAACTCCTTAGAGAAATTCCCCTTAAACCGATTTAACCTTGGAACAGATACATTCTGGATATAAGGATGGTTTGGGTGCAGTTTCTCATAATCTTGATGATAATCTTCGGCTATCCAAAATTTTTGAAATGGATAGACTTCGGCAGCAATTGTTTTATCTAATTTTTTAGCTAACGCAGCTTTTTTCTCTAAAATGATTTGCTTCTGCGCATTGTTTTGGTAAAAA
>Ga0209186_1000139_pt1 | contig 61336 bp, 38 predicted proteins | sample SidtaG_FD_187426 | JGI IMG/M metagenome (GOLD analysis project Ga0209186, IMG submission 187426) | Marine algal microbial communities from Sidmouth, United Kingdom - Sidmouth_Male2 metaG (SPAdes) (version 2) | ecosystem: Host-associated > Algae > Red algae > Unclassified | place: Sidmouth... | reverse complement strand
ACTTTGATAGTGTAAAACTATTTCAGGATTTTATATCTTGGTGTAAAGTTATTTCAGGACACTTTTTTAAGTGTCAAACTATATCAGTTCTATTTTTTTAACTGTAAGGTTTTTTCAGGACGATACATAAAGATATAATTTATAGCGGACTCTACAACTGCCCCATCACCATTTTTACAATATGTGTGATTTTTGGATAACCCCACTCGGTTTGTTGAGATACTTATAAATCCAATACCCTTTCCTCATCATCCCTCAATCCACCCATCTCAAACAACCCCGCCAACACTACAACCAAAATACAGCCAATCAGATTAAGCCATAAATAGGCCACACTAACCACCCCAACCTTATCCAACACGAACACCGCAATCATGCTTATTCTTCTAAAATAGCAACAAATTCACCAACAACATTAAATTGATTTTCTTCAATATCCTCTTGCTTAATTATTAATTCTTTATAGCTTGGGTCTAGTGAATTAAAGCTATCGTTTTCTGCATATCGTGCAACGTTTACCACCATATATATGAACTTTGTTCTCGGCTGCCTTCTTTTCTATTTATCTCAATAATAAAGGCGCTACTTGATTTTCGCAGAAATTTGAATATTTCAATTCTCCGTCATCAGAAAACCAAATTACCGCTACTTTTCTATCTGCACAAAGGTATTCTTGAAGCCATTTAATACTGCTTGGCTCATTTGGATAAACTAAGCATAATGTAATATCATCATAACCAATTTTAGATTTGTATCTAAATCTATACTCATAAAGTTGGCTTATCCCTTTTCTTGTTTGACTTAATAAATTATTCCCTAAAACGCTTTTGACCTCAAATAAAAATTTTCCGTCTCTTGGAATTTTTGCAAATAAATCAATGTGTTCATTCTCATATGGCTCCGCACCTATTCCTCTTAAATATTCGTCAAGTTGTTGAAGAATTATTTTATGGGAAAGATTACTCTTTTGACGTTTAATCTTTGTGACTTCTGGGTCAGCGAATTGGATTTCCTTAGAAGTATTGGAAGAAGGGGATATTCTTATCCCACGTTTCTTTAAAGGATAGGTAAGTGGTGTATCTATCTTAGGTTTAGGGAAATCTATATCATTTAAAATATCAGATTCTGAAATACTTGAAATTGTGTCGTTAGCTAAAATTTCAATTACCTCAGAGCTAAAAGTTGTAATACTGTCAAAATAATGTGACCAACTTCCTTTAGAAATAACTTTTCCAAGTTCCTCTTCTGTCGTAGCTTTATCAAACCCTTTAAATCTAACATCTAAATTACAGAGTATCTTAAATTTTCTTTTTAGATCTTTTCGGTCAAATTCGTTAATAGGTTGTCTAATTGACATAAATCCTCTATTTGACTTAATAAAATCTGTATGGTTTAAAATATGTGATCTATTTTCAAAAGATTTTGGAGGAAAAACCAGGGCGTTTCTTGATTTTGTAAGGATTGATTTTACATCTGATAGGATGGGTAATATTTTAGAATTAATAACACTTTGATTTGCTAACGTAAATAATTCTTTTGCATTAATTCTTGCCTCAAAAATGGAAATCTGTTTTAGATCAGCATCTGCTTCCAATCCCTTGCAAATCAATCTCAATGGAGAAATATGAATTCCCTTTTCGATTATCCCAAGTGTTCTATCTCTTGTATTTGCTTGTACTCTATATTTATTCGAGTTGGAGTAATAAGCAACTCCCATACCGTTAGGATACTGAAATAACGACAATTGTAAAAGCATAAATGCGCCAACATTCGGTTCTTCAATTGTCAAATATCTTTTAGCTGTTTCACAAAGGAAGAAATGCCATTTATCATTCACTATTTCAAGCCGATAAAGTCCTAAATAAGCAGGGTAAGCGCTGATTTCATCTCTAAATTTAGAGGGGTCTCGGGCTACAAAAGTTGCTCTAGGGCTAATGTTTTGAAGTCTTTTTTCAATTGCTTTTCTATCATACAATTGAGTATCAAACTCTTCAAATATACAAGCCAATTCAATTAATTTTTCCGACCATTCAGGTTTGCTTGAATGAATTTTGTGGCTGAATAAATCTTTAATCATTCTCGTAAAAAAGTGAGTTTTAGTTTTTTAACAAAATGGTTATAATCTAATTTAGTTTTTTCACCCAAGATTTCATTTCGTAGGTAAGCTCCCAATTGTGCTGCAAAAAGTGGTGGAACAGCATTGCCCACCTGCCTAATAACATGTCTTCCTGTTCCATAAAATTCCCACCAATCAGGGAAAGTTTGAATTCTTGCACTTTCTCTTGGTGTCACTTCTCTTGGTGAATATGGATGTACATGACCTTTTCCACCACCTTTGTCTGAACCTACAATGATTGTATAACTTGGGCGGTTTGGGTCAAGTTTATTTATTCTTGTATTGGGGTCTCTTTCTCTAAATTTTAAACCAGCGTACCTATTTATTATTCTTTGGCTATGTTTTCTACCTACATGACTATCAAGGTTCGGCTCGGAATTCCAACTTGTAATTGGTTCGGGCATATCGGTTAAAGTCATTCCAACAGTTTTGTATGGTTTATGACCATTAAATAAAGTTTCAGGTTTCGTATGATTGGAAGGCATCTTTGGAATCTTCTTTTTGCTTTGGTGTCCGATAATAAAGACTCTCTTTCTGAATTGAGGTACTCCATATTCAGCAACATCATACTCGTGAGCCGAAATATTATATTTTCCTTTGAAAGAAAGAACCTCTAATAATTCGGTAAATAACGATCCTCCATGAATAGTCTTTAAACCAGCTACATTTTCAAACAAGAAACCCTTAGGGTTTAGTTCTTTTATTATTCTTACATATTCAAAAACCAAACTTCCTCTTGGATCTTCAAGTCCTTTTCTTTTACCAAATACAGAAAATGCTTGGCAGGGAGGACCACCAATAACAAAATCAATTTCTTTGTTTCCAGCTAACTCTTTGAACTTGTTTGAAGGAATACCTTTAATGTCACCACAAATAACGGGGTGAGATTTGAAATAATTTGTTTTATTTTGATTGATTTCAAGCGTCTTACATGAAAAGGAGTCTATGTCTGAGGAACAGCATATTTTATATCCAGCAGCAGAAAATCCTAAATCCAATCCACCGCCTCCCGCAAATAGTGACAAAGTATTCATGCAACGATTTGTTTTGTTTCAAATTATGTAAATATACTTTATTGAAGTCGATTCTCCTCATTTTGGCTGAAACATTTGTTTTTCTTGTAATTTTCATTAGCGTAATCGTCATTCCATGATCCTGTATTGTTTAACTTAATCTTCTGGTGGATAATAATTTCATTAGCTGAATCATCCTTATCCCAACCCAAGAACTTATACACCAAATCGTTTTTAATCATATTATATTTTTCACTTGAATGCAGCTTCTATATATACCACCTCAGCAAACCTCGTGATATTCCTATACAATAACTGCCTCATACCGTTTTTACAATATGTGTGATTTTTGTATAACCCCACTCGGTTTGTTGAGATACTTATAAATCCAATACCCTTTCCTCATCATCCTTAAACCCACCCATCTCAAACAACCCCGCCAACACTACAACCAAAATACAGCCAATCAGATTAAGCCATAAATAGGCCACACTAACCACCCCAACCTTATCCAACACGAACACCGCAATCACTAACACCTCTGCCAGTATCGCCGCCATAAAAACAGCCCTCGCGCCAATAGATTTGAAGTAAAAAGCCACCACAAAAACACCTAAAATAGCACCGTAGAAAAGCGACCCCACGATATTGACCGCCTCTATCAGATTATCAAAGTAACTCGCAAACGTAGCAAACAGCAAGGCGATCACGCCCCACATCACCGTAAACAGCTTAGAAGCCTTGAGATAATGCGCATCATCACCATCAGCATGAATCGACCTGCGATATAAGTCAACACTAGTCGTGGTAGCCAGCGCATTCAGCTCGGAAGCAGTGGTAGACATGGCGGCAGAGAAAATTACCGCAAGTAGCAAACCGACCAGCCCAATAGGCAAATGGTTGATGATAAACGTGATGAAGACATAGTCAGAATCCTTGGCTTCACTCTCCGGGTTTTGAAGATTGATCAAGCCCAAAACTTCCTTGCGCACCGCTTGGTGACCAGCAGTCGCACGATCCAATTGCTCACTAGCAGTGGCGAGTTGACTAGCATTGCCAGATTCGCGGGCAATCAGCCATTCTTCGACTGCTTCTCGCTTGGTTTCAAAGGCCGCAACATGCTGCGTTTCCAAGGATTCGATCTGAGCACGGTGCTCCGTTTGGTAAAGCTTATTCTTCGCCGTTTCATTGAAAAATACAGGTGGTTGGTGGAATTGATAAAACACAAACAACATGATTCCTAAGAACAGAATACAGAATTGCATGGGGACTTTAAACAAGGCATTAAACAACAACCCCAACCGACTCTGTGTCAAGGAGCGACCAGACAAATAGCGCTGCACCTGCGACTGATCCGTACCAAAGTAAGACAGAAACAAGAAGGTGCCACCAATCAAACCCGACCATACGTTGTATTTGCTACTAGGATTGAACTCAAAATCAACGACATTCAGTTTACCCATATGACCCGCTAAGTGCACCGCATCCGAAATCGACACCGCATCTGGCAATAGACCAATCAGGATATAGCCAGCGAAGACCATTCCCGTAAGGATAATAATCATTTGTTGTTTCTGCGTCTGACTCACCGCATCCGTACCACCAGAAACAGTGTAGGCGATGACCAGAAACCCCATGATCCAGATGGTAAGCCCCAACTGCCAACCCATGATCGTAGACAGAATGATGGCAGGAGCGTAAATCACAATCCCAGCCCCCATCCCACGCTGTATCAAGAACAAAATAGCCGTCAGTGTCCTGGTCTTCAGGTCAAACCGGCCTTCAAGATATTCGTAGGCGGTATACACCTTGAGTTTATAGTAAATCGGTAAAATCGTAGCAGAGATAATCACCATCGCCAAAGGCAAGCCAAAGTAAAATTGGATGAAGCGCATTCCGTCTTCAAACCCTTGTCCAGGCGTGGAGAGGAAGGTGATGGCACTGGCCTGAGTGGCGACAACAGACAATCCAATAGTCCACCAAGGGAGTTTACGTTCCCCTAGGAGATATTCCTCGGTGCTTTTGATACCCCGTGTTTTCCAAATCCCGTAACCAACGATATAGGTCAACGTAATTCCTAGTACGATCCAGTCAATTCCATGCATGAGCTAAGCGTTGTAAGTGACGGTGAACCAATAGAATAGCAGCATTAGGATAACGTGATATACTAGCACAAACGTGTGTACGGCACTCCAGGTCTTGAATATTGGTGGTCGTTCTTCTTCCATGGTGTTGTTAGTTTCCTAGTGAAATTAAATTAGCATACATTCGAAATGCCCCAGGCACACCCGCAGGCAATTCCCTAAACCACGAATACCCTGTATACACGTAATGTCCTTTGCCGTATTCCGCAACCAGTAAACCACCATCCTTCGGTGTTTCACCAGGATCATTGCTAGAGAGTATCGCCTGATAGCGATCGTCCCATTGATTAGGGAAATACAACCCGCGTTCTTGCACCCAACCCTCAAAGTCTTTTGCAGTGATTTTGTTAGGAGAATTCAGCACCGCGTGATCAGGAGTCAGCATTCGGACTTCCGCTTCTTCTACCGTAGTGCGATCAGTCGAAAGTGTCAAGGGATATGGACCAATGTCTTCTGTTTTCAAGCGAAACGACGTATTGTATTGTACGATCATCGTGCCGCCTTCCCTCACATACTCCATGAAAACAGGCTGGTGAAACGAAATTCGTTCGCTTGTGTTGTAGGCACGAATACCAATGATGACGGCATCAAATTGCTTGAGATAGTCCTTTGAAATCGAAGCATCATCCAACAATATTACCTTGTAACCAATTTGTTCCAGGCTGGCAGGAATCTTGTCGCCTGCGCCCATGTAATAACCAATCTGCTCTCCTCGTTTGTCAATGTCTAGTCGCACCAGTTTTGTTGCAGCAGGCAAATACACTTGCTGCCCGGGAATGTGCGGGTAATCAATGACAAACTCTTCCATAATAGGCTGCCCATTCAAGGAAAACCCAAGTGTTGTCGTGGATTGATTCTTAGGTGGTGTGATCGTTAATTGGATCTTCTGCTCCGCGTTTATCTGCTTGAAGTTATAAGGAATTGAAGCAGGCACAACCTTCCACCCCTTATCCGCTTTGATTTGAATCGTTCCACGGCCTGGTTGCCCGGCTTTGATTGTGGCTTCAAGTGTTTTAGGCTGTCCGTCTGCGAAAATTACGACTTTGTCTTTGATGGAAAGCGAGACCGCTGGTCCTAACACAAAGGGACGGTAGACATCGCCTGTAACGGGATCGAGCCGTCTGTAGATCAAGGGTATATCAAGCACCACAGCCGTACCATTGACATTCAAATGAATCGTAGCAGTGATTGCCGGGGTGTTTTCTGATGCCCCAATTTGCTGTTGATCGGTTACTGTATACATGCCTTTTGTCCCAGGAGTAACCAACCAATAGGGCTGATTGATTGGAGCCGATTTACTTGTCATAAGGGTTATATTTTCTTTGATTGGGATATTGTACTTCAAGGAGCGGTTGGCGGTTGGCACCAATCCGAATACAGTTATCTTTTCCAATTTCACTTTCGTGAATGACCTATTGACGATCTCATAAGTTGCGTTCACAGCGTCTCCAGGGACTACTGAAGGCGTTGTTGACACAAATTCGACATATAGACCACTGCAAGCCTGAATCAAGGCGTCAATCTCTTTAGATTTGATTGCACTCCAATGGGAATCGATTTTTTGGATCAATGTTTTGGCTTTGACCAGGTCTGGAATACTGGCGCTGGGTTGGTCGGATTTGAAGGCTCTGTCGATTTTTACTAGTAATGCTTCAATCTCATGACCGCCATCAAACTGCTTCCAATTGGGATTGATGCCTTCAAACAAGTCTCCTACTGCCTGTCCACCTTTCAAGTGTTGGAAATACTCGGTGCTTGAACCTCGTTCCTGAGCCGTGCCCATAGCCTGGCATTGGTGTTGGCTCCGACTCACGCCTGCAATCTCGTTATTAGACTGTCCTAGCAAAGGATAATAACCACCTACGTCTACTTGCAGCATATCTGTGCTTTCCATTTGAAAGTCTTGCTCAGAAGCGTAAGCTCTAGAATAGGCATTCCAGACCAGTCGAGTCGGTTGCCAGACTGTCGTATATTCTAGTTGTTCAGGAAATCGCTTAGGATCTGCAGCTGCATCGAATGCCTCAAAGGCAATTTGCGAAGCGGCAGTGTGGTGTCCGTGAGTTCTAGAAGGTGTATGTGGAAATCTGGTAATCAGGACATCTGGTTTGAAATTACGGATCACCCAAACGGCATCGGCGAGTACTTGTTCGCGATCCCAGATGGTGAAGGTCTCTTCTGCGTTTTTCGAGTAGCTAAAGTCATTGGCGCGACTAAAAAACTGTTGTCCACCGTCTATGCTCCTTGCTTTGAGGAGTTCTTGGGTACGGATAACGCCAAGCAGTTCTCTGATTTCTGGTCCGATGCGGTTCTGTCCTCCGTCGCCTCTTGTCAGGGAAAGGTATGCGGTTCTTGCTTTTTGTTGATTGGCGAGGTAGGTGATGACTCTGGTGTTTTCGTCGTCGGGGTGAGCTGCCAGGTACAACGCACTTGTTAGTACGCTTAGTTTTTTAATGCTGTGATGAATCTCTGCCGCTGAAGGCTGTTGGTATTGTTGCGCGTTCAGGCTAAGTGCTGAGAGCAGGAAGATGAGGAGCAATTTTAATGGATCCATATGTCGAGACGTTTGCTTACAAGTGTAATAATAATGAAAATTATAAATTGTTCACGCAGTTGGATTGGATTTCGACTATTGAGTGGATTAGAGTAAACAATTGCGAAAGGCTTTACTTTCAGGAAAACCTTTAGTCTGAGTGCCCGAACCTAATAAATTTCTGTAGGGGGAGAAGGATCAATGTATGTTGTTTTCATAAGTTGTGATGTTGGCCGATATTATTTTTATCTAACAGACCCGTTGCTGGTGAAGGTATGGCAGATTTGTGTGCGCTTGTCATTCTAGGAACTAATATTCCTTGACTTGAGCTTTGAACATCAAGTATAGAACTCGGGTCAGGAGTAGTAGTTCCAACACCAACATTTGATTGTCCGGATAGTTGCAAAAATGCAAGGAACAATATGCAGTTGAATAGAAATAAACGCTTCATAAACATTAATTTAAAAATCTAGGCTTAGTAATTACAGTTGCACATTCAAGGTTGATTATTACGAATAAAATAAGCGTTTATGAGCGTATTTACAAAAAACAATACTTGGATCAATACCTTTTCTTATTCCTAATTAATCCATTTGTTTCACTTAGACAAGCTACCATTCACACAAAAGAATAAATACATAAAAAAACAGTTTCAATTAACTGTCACAAATTACCTATTATACTAGATAAAAAATTTAAATCTAGAATTAACTTAACCAAGTATTCCATATTGGTTTTCAAACAAAGTGATTTTCTATAATAAGAGACTGTAAGGCGTAACAAAACCAGACTAATCAAAAAAATAAATTCTTTTTCCTACAACCGTTTTTTTTGTTATTGTACGGTCGTAATGTAATAATCCGAACTAATTCCAAAATCACAAAACCATCTCAACAAGTCTTAATATTCGATACAACAGTAATGTCACTAGATTTGTTTCCTGTTACAAATCGAGCAAAAAACTTGCTTTCCTTATCCTTAAAAGTAGGTAATTGAAAAAAAAAACAAAATGCGCACATGTCTAACATTGACCTTATTAGTAATCTTACTAGAAGGGATTTTCGCTCAGTCTATAACTTGGGGTCCAGCGAATCCAGCAGGTTCTTCTAATCTTATAACCGTGTACAATGGAACAAGTACCTACACCATTGAGTTTACCAATAACGGGACGGCCTTAACAGCTGCCAGTTTAGAAGTTACCTTAGGAACGGGAATAGAATACGTAGCGGGTGGACTTACTTTTACTACAAGTGCAGGAGCAACTGTTACTGAAGTTTCTGCAACAGGCGACAATCCTGCTTTATTCACAATTGGAGCATTAGCGGCTGGAGAACTTGTTACCGTTACATTTACGAGACAAGGAACTTGTGATGCAAGAGCACATAAGTCATCTGGTGGAACGTTCACCGATGTGGCGCGTGTTCTTGAAAGTGGAGCAGAAGTCAGCTATTCTAATAATGGAGGAAATCCCTTTTCTTCTGGCTACGATGTTATCTATGCAAATTTGGTGCTAGGGGCCGTTACACATACTCCAGGGTCTGCAGCGGCTATTGGTGAAACAGTTAATCGCTCCTATAACGTCACCAATGGTAGTTTTGGATCTATAGATGAATTCTGGTTAGAAGATGTATTCAATGCAGGAGAGTTGACTATGGCCAATTTCATGATAAATGGAGTGGCCATTCCAGTAGCAAATATTGTTCAAAATGCGGGACGAACATTGATCCACTTTGATGCTACCTTAATTGCAATGATCAATGGAACAGCAGGGACAACAGGAAATGGAGATGCTTATTTTGAAAAAGATGAATTCTTTACGATTTCATATGATGTAACTCCCTTGGAATGCACCGCAAACAATACACAACCATCAACATTAAAAGTATATTACGGAGAGGATGAAAATACAGAATGTGCCCCTTCTGGGACGAGTTCAACAAGTGTCTCCGTCACAAATGGTACCCCTTTAATTACCTCAACAAGAATTGTGAATAATATTGTAGATGTGTGCCTTACTACCACCCATTCTATCGAAATTAAAAATAATGGAACTGGACCAGAAGACTTTGCAAAAGATCTTGTTATTTTTATAGGATTTAGAGCAAATGCCTCTCCTATCGCTACGCTTTCCAATGTAACGATGTGGGGTGAAACATACAATGGTACTAGAGATATACACGACATTACTATCAACGGAAACCCGTTGACGACCTCTACTATTCCTGGCATTTTTTCAACTGTAGTTGACTATTTGCCACCAAATTTCCTGACTTCAGATCCTGATGGAGCAGGTACAGGGCTTGATGATTTAGACGGAGATGGATTTTATGACGACCTAGGGCCTGGTGAATCCTTAATTATAGAATTTCATCTCAAAACAACACCAAAGGAAAGAGTCTGCGGAAAAGGTAGAGCTGACTATATGCATTGGGAACACCTTTCTGCTGATATCAACGCCTACAACCAATGTGGTGTATTGCAAGTCCCAATTCGAACAGAATTTAGTTATAAAAACATGATTCGTGACTATAATCTTCCTACGTTAACCGATGGACCATCTGACATCAATGATGGCGACAACTTTGATGTTCTACTCAAACCACATTTAGTCAATTCTCTATACTGTAATGGAGGTAATGGACTAACAGGACCATCCGTTTCATGGACCGTTAAACTTGTTTTGCCTTCAGGCGTTTCACTCCAAGCTAATCCTCCAATTGATCCAGTGCATATGCCGTATGCGCCATCATTATACCAATCGAACGATACGGTAATTTATGAAATAAATAGGTATCAATATGAATGGTTTACCTTTCCACTTACACTCGATTGTAGTTTGTGGGATGGGACCAATCCAATCCCTTTTGATTTTATTACTACCTACACTTGTGATCCCTGTTATGAAGAAGATATTCATTGTGAAACAATACTGATTGTTCCACAATGTCCGTCGCCTTGTGTTGGTGTTACCACAGATGATTTCGAAGTAATTCGTTCAACAAGAGGTTGGACAGATGCTACTATGACTAGTCATGTCACCCTAACACCTGGGACACATGCGACCTATACCATGTTGCCTTATGATACGATTGACTTAGTTGCGAAAGGTCATATGGCAGATACGCTTACCGATAATCTTCATTTAAAAATAAAGTATACACCTGAAATCGGTGGCGACATACTGACTTACGAAAGTGCAGTTGTTACATTTTATGATCTGGACGGTGCTTACGGAAATGTCCAGTATGATTTCCCAATCACAACGCCACCAACAGTAACTGCTACGGCTGCTTCAACATTTGAATGGGGTTTTGACTTATCCACCTACATTACTCAAATTGATCCTGGGTATGAATTAGGTGAAGGATTTGAGGCGGATTCTTTTACTGTAGTAATTAAAGCGATTTATAATCAAAATGCAGGTAATAATCTGTATAAAGTAGAACAATTTAGGGCTGAGTTTTTCATGTACGATGATGTTCCAATAGAACGTAGTTGCAATAGCTATGGCGCTCCATTATTTTATTCTGGTTTTACATGGAGCACAAGCGGAAGCGAAATTACACTTGAAGGGTGCAATGAACAATATATTAGAACCTATGCTACTTGGTATAATCTAGCAGGCAATGTATTCCCTAATGAGTACAGGCCAATTGAACGAGTAGACACCGTCATTGTTGACCTCCCAGATGGTGTTAATGTAAATGATGTGCAGGCTTCCTCTTATTCAAATGGTACAGCTTCCTACTATTTTGATGCAAATGATGATTTAGTGATCACTCCAAATAGTGATTATACACCCAAGACATGGTCGTCTATTACCTACCCAGGGTTTGATATATTCTTAACAGGCTCTTGCGAAATGGATGAAGGAACCTATAAAGTGCCTATGACTATGGTTCGTACACTATACAATTACCATCCAGATACAAGTTTGCATGTTCAGGTAACAAATACGGAATCAGTCAGACCAACAATCACTTATATAAAACCAACTGTTAGCGCTACACCACTAGGGCAAATACAACAAGGAGTAACAGATACTGTTGCATGGGATATAGAAATTTGTAATAGTACAAGTGATTTGCTGGTTGATTACTCCTGGATCACCTACGATGAATCTAGCAGCGCAGGAATACAAGTAGTAGCCGCTGCGGACATAACAACAGGGACTGAAATACCAGTTACTCCAACCAATCTTGCAGGCGATGTTTTCCTAGTAGAAACTGGATTGTTAAATGGAGGTGAATGTAAAACAATACGCCTATTTGGTACTTATGGCGATTGTGCTGAAGACGAGATCCTATTCAGTAGTAGTTGGGATTGTGAAGGCTACCCGATAGATACAACAACACTTCCAAATTGTTCTGAAGATGATTTCCTTAGTGTTGTCCCACAAGATGCACAAATAGCAGCTACGATAACACCATTGGCCTCAACACCTGCAGATCCGTCAGACCCTGCAGGAGTAGCGCATGGATCTTCTACCATTGAAATGTGTGAACCCTTTCCAGTGGAATATAGGATTGTAAGTTCTGGAACGGCAACGATCTACGATATCAACTTTGATCTATTGTTTCCATCTGCTGGTACGGGTCTGACTTATGTACCCAATAGTGGGACTATTGAAGTTGAAGGAGTGGATGCGGCAAACGTTCCAAGGCCATTAGATGCTACTGGTGAAGCAGCCTTTGTTGCTGGTACAACAAACATTTTGTTAGGAGACCTAGATGCTACTAATTTTGGCACTGGATTAGGCCTTACAGGAGCAGGAACAAATGCGCTTCAAAATGAGGTTGTTATTCGCTTTTTAATGGAACCAGATTGTAGCTTCGTAAGTGGTGAAATAATTAAAATTAAAACACTAGGAGATGCACCGTGTTCTGAACCCGCTACAGGAAGTGGTGAACAGGTAGTTGGTTCAGCTCTAAAAATTTCGGGTATTGTTCTTCCGTACACCTCGAGCTTCAATACTAGTTTTTCACCAGATAATCAATTCATTGGATGTGCAGATACTGCGGCTCTTAATGTCAAGGTACAGGTTTCTGGCGGTATCACTGGTTCTAACGACTCCTTATTGGTGACACTTTCAGAAGGTCTGACTTATGATGGCATTTATACTTGTAATTCACCTAGTTGTCCTACTTACATTGAAGTCAGAACTGTTGCTGGCAAGGAGGTGGTGGTATTTCACTACCCACCAGGATTAACAAACCCACTGTTTGACATTGATTTAGGGGTTGCCTCTACACCAACTAGTGTTTGCGTTTCTTCTGCTGTTGAAGTTCAAAGTACGGTACAGATTGGTGGATTACTCTGTGATGGTGTGGCTTGTCCAAGTTCTAAGGTTATCACTGGTGCAGGACAAGAGGTGGCTGTTACTGCCAACCCAGAGTTGGATTTAGAGTTTACTTCAATGGTTTATGATGGTGTGATTGATTCGTTCTTTTACACGCTGGATGTGACCAATACAGGAATCGCGTCGGATGGTCCTATAGAACTGGATATTTATTGTTCTAATACCACATTCGATGGCCCTGACCTTGCTGCTGGAGTAGTGACTACTGTAGTTTTACCTATTATGGCCAATGGAAGTACTACTACAGTATCAGGATCCTTGCCATATAACACCTGCAGTCCTTTCACTGGTTATGCGGCGGTCGTTTCTCCTACGTCAAATAGTGGTGCAGACAACTGTATTTGTGGAGCGGAGTCACTGTTAATGGCTACGGAGAATATGCCTGTTGAGCTCGTTTACTTTGATGGTGAGGTCGTTTCCTGCCAGGGGTATTTGAGTTGGAGAAGCGAATCTGAAATTGACTTTAAGCATTACGAAATCCAGCGAAGTTCGAATGGCTTTGAATTCGAAACAATTGAGGTCATTCCTGGAAAGGGGAGTCCGATTAAAGCAGTAAATTATGAATATATTGATCGTTATCCACAATATCCGAATCGTGTATGCTATTACAGATTAAAAATGGTTGACTTAGATGGTACAACGGCTTATTCTGATGTTCTGCTCAAAGAATTTAATGGCTGTTCTAATCAACTCGGTATTCAGTTAATACCGAATCCAGTATCGACTGACCGGGATTTAACCTTGACTTATTTGAATAACGGAATTACAAATGATGATGAATTACAAATTCAGGTCTTTAATTCGATTGGACAAAAGGTTATGGAGGAACTATCAACCTATCAATCGGTAACGTCTGGACTGAAATTAAGCATCAGCAAGTTGCCACCTGGAACCTATTTCCTTAAGGTTATAGTAGTGCAGACCAGGTCGATCAGTACAAAGAAATTTTTGATACTTAATAAATAAATTTTGAGTGCACTCAATTTTAACTAAATAAATTGGCACCTGAATTCCTTGTGAGTTCAGGTGCTTTTTTATAATACAAATCATTTTTTAAGAAAACATAAACCAATTCCCATCTATAAGTTTTTGACCAAATCCTAGGCCTGATAGATAAAAACACATCTCATTGGGTCTAACAACGATTTAACTTGTCTATCCAATGGAAATCTATTAACTTCATTAAAAAAGAATGACAATTGATATTACGCATCAACTGGACATTAACGATCTAAAATCAAAACTCAACTGGTAGACATGTCATTAAATGCACCTAATCTGCTGCCACATCATTACAAGAATGTCGTTTCTCAATCATAGCAAAATGTCTATAGCTAATTCTGAGAATCTAGATACAGAATCAATTACTCAAAAATGAAGCTAAAAGCTGTAGTTTTAATATTTGCTTATCTGTCTTGTCATTACAGTATCGCTCAAGCACCAATACATGCTATTAATAAACTAGAAAATATTGCAGATTCAATATACTTCAATAAATCAGAATCCTATACCACTGAAGATTACGAAACCTTAATTGCGTTAAGGCGTCAGATTATTTCAAAACATAAGGATACTTCAAGTACCCGCTATAAAACTGCCTTATTTAAAAAGCAAGCAGCAGAAGCCATTGTGCATCAATACGGATTACGATATGACGATGCCATACTCGCTTCTAAGAAAGCATTAAATACCTATGAAAAGTACCACATTAATGATAAATACTTCAAAGGACATGTTGTAAAGTACCTTTACAAACAGCATTATTACGATTTAGATTATGAGAAAGCATTAGAAAGGGCGAAGGAAACCAAGACTATTTTTAAAGATACATTAGTATATAATCATCGTCTAATTGCACAAGCTGAATTTAATATTGGTCGACTATTAAATCAATTTGAAGATTTCTCAAAAGTTATAGCGCAATACAAAAAAGCAATTGATCTCAATATTTCTAATCAAGGAGAATTGAATTCGGATGTGGCTTATCAGAAGCACCATCTTGCACTTGTCTATGGTTTTGTGGGATATTACAAAAAGGAATTAGACACCTATTTAGATGTTATTCGAATTTGGGAAAGCATTGAAAGTGAGGATAAAAGCTACTTAAACATTGCTTACGGTTCGCTAAATACGTGGTATAGGCAACATGGTGATTATGATAAAGCAGAAGAATATGTTATTAAATCTGAGAATCTTATAAAAAGTGATCAAACAAATCTTAGTAAATGGTTTAATGAAACGTATCGCGGAAGAACACAAGTCAATTTATGGAACCATTATGCCAACCTATATTTACTTAAGAAAGATACTGCAAAAGCGATTACTTACAACAACAAGATTTCTGCCTATTTTTATGACTATGATGATAATGATCAACGAAATAATCCTAAGAATCTTTCCTATTATAAAAACTTCATTAACATAGGTAGAATAGGTGCGTTAAGATTTAAGGGGAACCTTTTAAAAAACAAAAACCCTAAGGAAGCAAAAATAATCTATGAAAAAATTTTAACGCTTTTAGAGAAAGATGCAGGATCTCTTTTTTTCCTAAATGAACAGTTAGGTCTTATAGATTTATATTTAAATGAAAAAGCTTTCAAAAAGGCTGAGTTAAGCGTACTTAATTGGACAAAGAACTGCTCAGAAACAAAAGATAACTACTATTTAATGTTATTGCGAGGCGAACAAGCGCATATTGCTTTTGTGCAGGATAGTTTTGATGAGATGCACAAATACTATATTTCAGCCTTTAAAGACTTACCTATAGATACGACAACATCTATTTCAATCAAGGATTTAGATTACGCAGCATGTAAACCATATAGCGGTCATCACTTTATTTCCTTGTTGATACAAGCTAGTAAAGACTATAGCCATGCTTTCAATACCACAAATAGAAAAGTATACTTAGAAATCGCTCATAATTTAAGCGAAATAGCCTCAGATGCTTTTTCAGATAATTATCTGTTTTCTGAATTTAACGAAGCAACCTATGAAACAGTGGTTCAGATAAATGAGGAACTTTTAAGCACTTCTTTGCTCCTAGAAAGTGAAACCATTCAGCATACTATTCTAGAAAAAATTGAAGAATCTAACTCTAAAATTAGTTGGCAAAAATTTCTAAATAGTTCTCAGAGAAAATTCATCAACATTCCTGACTCTATACTAAACGAGGAAAGCGATTTAAAAAATGAGTTTCATTTTTACAAAAAACAACTCTTTTTAAACAGTGATACTGATAAGGATCAAACGTTGATTAAAGAAAAAATATTTGGTTTACAAAAGCGTGTCGATAGTCTAAATAACTGGTTTAAGGAAAACTTCAAATCGTACTTTAATCAAACCCGTCAAAAATTTGATTTAAATGCGCTAAAAGAAAGATTGCATCCAAATCAGCGCATTATAAAATACTGTTTTACTCACAAATCTGTTTATGCTTTTGTAATAACAAAATCGAATGTGAAGCTTGTTAAAATTAGTAATAAACAAGAACTGAATCAGAGACTTGAAAAGACACTTTATTTACTCAAAAACACCAAGGACACCGATTATGAGGAATCTCTTCAACAACTATATACTAAACTACTTCCTCAGACGGTACTGGAAAGTGAAAATCACCAAGACTTAATATTCGTTTTGGATGACCTGTTATACTATTTCCCTTTTGAAATTTTAATGCCTGCCAATGGGCAATATCTAGTAGAAAACCATAGTATTAGCTACGCGGCTTCTTTGCTCCTGTGGGAGGAACAACTTAAAGCTGAAAAGTCAAAAAACAATAAACTTGGGATCTATGCACCAACTTATATCGATGAGCGCAATGACAGTAACAATAGCGAATTAATCGGTGCTGCCTTTGAAGCCACTCAGATCAGCAACCTATTGAATTCTGATGTATATCTGGGTAAGGCAGCAAGTAAAGCCACATTTTTAGCTACAGCAAACAAGTATAGCATTTTGCACCTAGCCATGCATTCGTCAATTAATACTATAAATTCTGAGTTTTCTAACTTAAGTTTTGGGGCTTCGGAGGCGGAAAAACTATTTATTTCAGAGCTCTATAATTTGTCGTTAACAGCTGATCTTGCTGTATTAAGCGCTTGTGATACCGGGGTTGGAAATTTAAAGAAAGGAGAAGGGCTGATTAATGTCTCAAAGGCTTTTACTTATGCTGGAGTTCCTAGTACCATTACAAGTTTGTGGAAGGTGCCGGATAAGGAGACCGCTCAGATAATGGAATCCTTCTATAAGCATTTAAAAGCTGGTGCACCCAAAAACAGGGCACTACAATTGGCCAAACTAGATTATGTCAATACTGTAGAAGATAGTTTTTTAAAACACCCATTTTACTGGGCTGGTTTTGTGCTATCAGGAGATATCTCGCCTGTAAGTTCTGGAAATAATTATTGGTGGTTGCTGTTGTTGTCGTTTCCATTTTTGCTGTTGATTTTTAGAAAAACTTTAAGGAAGCGGGACTAATCAAGTTGCTTTATTAAAGCTGTTGCCTCTTTCGATTTGAATTTGGATTGAGCTATTAACTGTTTTAGTGTTTTCTTGGAGGCGTCAACGTTATCTTCTTTTAGGTAGGCTAGTGCTAAGTACCATAGTGCTCGATCCTGGAAAGTGTCAGCGCTTTTAACTGTGGTCTCTAGTAGTGTTATCGCTTCGCTTGTTTTGTTCAGTTGCAACAGTGTATTCGCCTTGTAAAATGAAATTGTGGTACTGGGATCTTCTTGCAAGATTTGATCAAAAAACACAATGGCGTTTTTATAATCCTTTGACTCATAAGCCTTGAAAGCTTTAGATTGGATGTCTTCTTTATCCTCACCTCTAACAATAGGCTGAACGACATTCCTGTACGGTTCAAAATTTGAGGCATATAGTTCTGCTGTACTAGTAGATTGTGTGTAGAAAAATAATAGCCAAGATATGCCTATTAAAAGGATAAGACTAGCCGCAATTTTCCAAGGAGCGAAATTGTTTTTTCTAATATGAGGTTTACTTTTGGGCGTATCCCAATCCTGCATTTCTTTCTTTACTTTCTCACGATCATTTAAAACTAAGGTATCTTGGACTTCTTGCTCAAACGCTACCTCTTTTTTAAAATCAGGATCATTTTCTAATAAAGTATTAAACGCTTTCAATTCTACTTCCGAGAGTGTTCCTTCAAAGTATTTAATTATGTAGTCTGTTTTATTCATCTCTTACTGTTAACTAGTTGCTTTAAAGATTTTAAACATCGTGATTTTTGGCTTTTTGCTACGTCCTTGTTATTGTATTTTAATTCCTCAACAATTTCATCTAAAGTAAAACCTCTAAGGTAAAATAGGTTTAGAAGTGTCTGACATTGTGGGCCTAAACTCTTAAATGCTATTTGCAATTCCCGCTTTCTAGTGTCAAAGTTGTAATCAACTTCTACTGTGGTTAACTGATTAAAATCGCTTGGATCTTCAATAGAATCAATCAAGTGCAATTTTTGTTTTTCTTTTAAACGTTTGTAAATCATGTATTTTCCAATACTGAAAAGATACGTTTTTAACCCACTCTTTAAATTGTCTAAACTACCTTTTAATGCATTTTCACGCAATGCAATTATGGCATCTTGATATATGTCTAGAACATCTTCATCATCCAATTTATAAGTTTTCGCAAAACCTATAAAAGCTGATTTATGCTCCATGTAAACTGATTTTAAAACGGCCTTATCATCATTTTTAAGCGCCGTTAAAATTCCATTTTCTATCATTTAGTGTCTAATTGCATTCCAAGTAAACATCTAAGTAAAGATTTTTTTTCTGAACTCATGTTTACTTTTTGAAAAATATCACACTAAGGGATGTTTAAACAATAAAACAACTATTCAAACCATTAGAAATGAAGGATTGATATAGTTGTACTAGCGATAATGACTCTGTAACCCTAGAATCGGAATTTCAAGTCGGAACAAACTGAAAAAAGACTGAAAACAGAAGTAAGTAAACAATTGAAATTATTAAAAAAACTGAAAAATGAAAAGAAGTACATTATTATTAATCAGCCTTTTAGGCATCCTTTTGTTGGCTACAAGTTGTGAACCAGACGAACCTGTAATACCAGAGCCAGAAGTACTCCCAGCCGAGGTCTTAGATTGCACCTATTTAGAACCAGGTAACACAGTAACATTAGAAGACAGAAACAACGCCATCGATTACATTATTGATTGTCAATATGGCATAGGAGGCGACCTAATTATCAAGCCAGGCGTTACGATTCAGTTTGGTACTGATGCGGGGATAAAAGTAACTGGTACTGGGTCAATACAAGCGTTAGGAGTGCTAGATAATCAAGTAGTACTTACAGGTAACAGTAAAGTTGCTGGGGAATGGAAAGGGATATTCATTCAAAGCAACAACAAAGCGAACAAAATAGAATATACTAAAATCGAATATGCAGGAGGAGGATCATTTAATAGTAACGATGACAGAGGTGGTGTAATCATTTATTCAAACACCTTTTTAAACATGAATAACACCACAATCACAAACTCTGAAACGTATGGACTCAACGCTGTTTATGGGGGATGCGAATTAGAGTTAGAAGATAATACGATAAAAAATTGCGATATCCCTTTTCTAGTGAAGCCTAATTATGTAGATGGGATAGTTGGTGGAAACTATACCGGTAACCAAACAGATGCGATTCAGGTAGCTAATGGGTTTATAACGATAGATGCTACCTATAGAGATCTTGGTGTACCCTATCATGCGCTTGCTCGGATTGCAGTCAATGCAGGAGGCGGAAAATTAACACTCCAACCTGGTGTTGCTATTGAGTTTGGGTTAGACGGAAGCTTGGAAATTAATGAAGGCGCATCAGGATCAAAACCTAGTCTAATTGCTGTTGGTACCGCGCAAGACCCAATTACACTCACTGGTGTCAATAAAGTGTCAGGAGCATGGCAAGGCGTTTATTTTGACACTCCATCACCATTAAACGAAATTGGATTCGCTACTATTGAATATGCAAGTAATCCAAGTCAGGGTGGAGCAATTGCGAATTGGGCTGGTACTGTTTTAAATGTTCACGATGTCACTTTTAAAGATATTCAACACTGTGCTATTCTTAGTAAGTCAAGTGCTTCTGTAACGACTTCTAATTTAAGTTATATCAATGTTGGCAGTGAAATTTGTCCTTGGTGAAATTGTCAGTATTCAAACCTAAATTTGTTTTGAATTGAGATTGTAATGAGGCTCGCATAAGGTTTACAACTTATGCGGGTTTTTTATTTTAATAGAAGAATTGGAAGAATCTTTAAGGCTTCATTTTGGAAAATTAGTAAGGATTTTTGCAGATCCACAATGGTTAAATGAAGAATTGATTCCCCATGGTTATATTCCTGACATAGATGGAATTGTAAGACCAGGAGTATATTAATTCTTTATGATTGTTAAGAACAATAAGATGATTACACAGCTATCGGAGAATTTGAAATGCGCTCGATGTCCCATTATTCAAGAACAAAAACATCAAATTTGCCCCTTTAAACCACCGAAAATATTTATCTTGTACTTGTGGCAAAAAAATACTTAGGTGAATTTCCATAAACACAATGCCACCCACTTAAGTATGTTCCAAGCAATCCATTCTAATACAAATTAATTAACTTCAATCATGCACAAATTCATACTCTTCCTAATCTGTACTAGTATCTACCAAATAGCCTTCACCCAAAGTGAACGCCTTGAAGTTGAAGGAGCCATCGTGATCTCAGACAACGAAGCTCAGGCACCAGCAGCAGGCACCATCAGATGGACGGGTCAAGACTTCGAAGGCTTCGATGGAACAGAATGGAAATCGCTGACTGGCTATAGACAACTCAATTGTAGTGTTTTGGACTATATTCCGGACACCCTACATGCGTCAATAGTAGACGGAACAAATACAGTTGATTTATCAGGGTACATTCAATCCGCATTAGATGCAAGTAAAAGCACCTGTTTTCCAGAAGGAACCTACTACATTACAAATACGCTTTACCCGCAACGAAAGGCGAATATCACAGGCGCCGGAAAAGACGCAACGACTATACAAGCTGTAGGAGTTAGTGCGTTTCACTTTGGAGATGGTGTAGGGAGTACAGAACGTAGTATATCTTTGCATCACATGAACGTTAAAGGAGATACCTACCCCGCAGTAAGGATATTCCATTCACCTGATTTTGTAATACAAAACTGCCATATTCAGCAAGGCGTGTATGTTACATTTGCAGTAAGAGGTATCATATCTGATTGCCGATTAGGCGCATCCGGAGCAGGAACATGGGCGGTATTGACTGACGATTACGTCAATGGATTAAAAGTAATGAACAATGTCGTTTCAGGCGGAACCGCAGGCGGAGCAATCAACCTCAGAGGACCCAATACGAATGCGCAAGTAACAGGCAATATTATTGAGTCGAGCAAGTTCGGAATATTTGTGAGCTCTGATCCTATTACAGGGTCTAGCGCAGGAGGTGCTAGCAGATCCGTACGAGTAAGTGATAACTACATAGAGCAGTCAGAAGTGCCAATATTTGTAGGCGGTCAGTTTAGATTCAACGGTATAGTAAAAAATAACATAATCGGAAATACAGAAACAAGCGTCATACCCAATAGATATAGCACTATAAAAATGGGCAGAATATACAACTCAGAAATTATTAATAACCAAATCATGAACGCTACAAATGAAGTACCAATCGAGATAGTAATGAACGCTGTTGAATCTATTCAAGGCAATACGATCTCAGGGAATTTCATCGTAAATAGACAGCCCATTAACTTGCTGCTCTCAGGAACGTATGCTACAAATGGATCTTTGTTAGCAGCACTGGGTTCAAGGAATTATATTGATGTAGATATGCAAAAAAGTATCTCAAATGCATTATATCCTGAACATATGAGTTCTATAACACCCAGAGAATACATAAGTCCGGTTTTCACTGCAAACGAAGCAACTGAAATAACGAAATGGCTTGATGCTAATAAGATTCTATATGGTGGTCGACTGATTAGTGCTGAATTGATTGATGTTAAAGGGGATTTAACGGGTTGTTCATTGCAAATAGGGTCAGCAGTAAGTCTTAGTGAGATTGTGAGTAACATAGCCTTGGATGCCATCCCATTAGACAAAGGGCAAGGAGCGCTTCCGGCAGCATCTTATATTAGAAGAACAGATGATAGTGTTTACAGGGTTAATGCAGGAACAGGTACTGGGACCTTTCGTTTTAGATTGGTGTACAAAATAACATAAAGTATTTAAAAATAATTGGTCTAAAGAATTATAAATGTATTAGATTAGATCAATGAATAGAATATTCTTAGTCGCCTCTATAATTGCTGTTTTCATTACAATATCGTGTAAAACATCGGTCTTGAATTATAATGATGTTGCCACTCCCCTTCTGATTGATATTGAGCACCTAGCAAAAACCAAAATCCGAATTGAGAAAAATGATCCCAAACTCAAGCCGGCATTAGATCAACTGATTAAGGATGCCAAAACCGCACTTCAAGAAGGTCCCTACTCTGTGACGGATAAGGAGAAACTTCCGCCTAGTGGAAACAAACATGACTATGCTAGCTACAGCCGCTACTGGTGGCCAGATCCAAATCAACCTGATGGATTGCCGTATATCCGACGCGATGGCGTAACCAATCCCGCAAGCCAAAGCCTGAAAGAATCTGATCGTCAAAGAATTGGAGCCCTAGGCGTTAACACAGAAACGCTAGGACTTGCCTACTATCTGACTGGAGAAGAAAAATACGCCCAAAAAGCTGCCGAGTTGCTTCGTGTTTGGTTTCTGGATCCATCAACCTATATGAATCCAAATGTCAATCATGCCCAATGCCGTCCTGGTCACAACAATGGCACTAAATCTGGCATATTGGATGGTCGCCTTATGGTCCGCGCCCTAGAAGGATCATTGTTGATTTCAGGTTCTTCTGCCCTAAGTAATCCCGAACGAGAAAAACTGAAGGACTGGTCCGCAGAATATTTTGAATGGCTTACGACTAATGAAATGGCACTCCAGGAAGCGGCATCAAACAATAATCACGGTTCCTACTACGATGCGCAAGCTATGTATTTCGCCTTGTATTCGGGTAACCGACAAGCAGCTACAGAGATCGCACAGCAATTCGTTGAGCACCGCCTCTTATCGCAGATTCAGCCAGACGGTTCGATGCCTAAGGAGATGGCTCGCACGCGGCCGCTTTTCTACAGTATTTACAACTTACATGCGATGTTCCTAGTGGCGCATCTTGCAGAAAAAGTAGATATAGATATTTGGAAAGCCAACGACACCGATTCCCGTCTCCGCGCAGCACTTGACTACCTCGTCCCTTATACTGATTCGAAAAAACTGTGGCCTCAGCCTACGATTGGAAACGCCAACCGGATGGAGTTGTTCCCAATTCTGCATATGGCTGACCGTGTATATCCTGATGGGAATTACTTGAAGATGGTGGACTTACTGCTTTTGGAGGAGCGCAAAATCGATCGCGCTAATCTTGTGGTTCCGCTGATGCGGTGAGTTGAAATACTTAGATTAATTTACAAATGGATTTCAAATACATGAAAAAATAACATTGTTAAAATAAATCTTAACATAAGCAATGAATAAATCAGTGGACAATTATTTGCTTGAAGGTTGTAGGCGATGCCCCCTTGGCGGAACAGCTGATTGCAAAGTGCTGCAATGGATTCCTGAGTTAGAACGCTTAAGAACGATAGTAGTCGAATGCGGATTAACAGAAGCGTGTAAATGGGGTGTTCCTTGTTACACCTTTGATGACAAAAACATACTATTAGTTAGTGCGTTTAAAGCACACTGCTCTATCAGCTTTTTCAAGGGGTCGTTATTAAATGACACTAAAAACTTCCTTATAAAACCTGGCAAAAACTCACAAGCTGTTCGATCCATACAGTTTACAAGTCTAGGAATGATCACGAAACTCGAATCCAATATAAAAACCTTTATTTACGAAGCTATTGAAGTAGAAAAAGCAGGTTTAAAAGTTAATTTTAAAAAGCATTCAGAACCGATTCCTGAAGAACTAGAAAAGAAGTTTCAAGACGACCCAATATTAAAATCAGCCTTTGAATCACTAACGCCAGGAAGGCAACGTGGTTACCTCCTCTATTTTTCTGCTCCTAAACAAGCAAAAACGACTGTAACAAGAATTGAAAAATGCATAGGAAAAATACTAAATGGTGTGGGACTCAATGATAAATATAAGTCCAAGCAATAAACGCTATTCAAAGACAAAGTTATTAATATACCCCTTCTCCGCCCAAAACCTACCTTCTCCTATCTTTTGGTGTTGCGCCACATCAAATTGCTCTAGCGGCTGCCGCTTATTGTTTTGAAAGAAAAACCCCTTGTATCCGATATCCGTCAACAGTCCAAAGACATCCCCAATACTACGGTCGGTCAGATGTCTGTTTTCGCATTCTATCAAGAGTCGTGGGCGAGCTGCTTTCAGTAATCCGAGCCCACCCTCAATGACTTGGTACTCATGTCCTTCGACATCAATCTTCAGTAGATGAGGATGAATACCTCGTTCCAGAAAATACACATCTAATGTCGTTGTTTGGATGGTGGTTTGGTCGTACGCCTCATTTGCTAAGTGATCTAGTCTTGCGCCTGGCGAATCTCCTTTTGCTGTTTTCGGAATGTAAAAACTGACCGCTCCTTGCTTGTTCGACAGTCCTTTGTTTTCTAGCGTGATGTTACTGCCTGCTGTATTACTGTATAGTGATTTCAGGTAGTCGTAGAGCTGTACTTGTGGCTCGAAACCGTAGACTGTGCCCTGTTGTCCAACCGCCTTGCGCATCCAGTACAGATAACCGCCCTTGTGTGCGCCAATATCTACCGCAATGTCTCCAGGCTGCAACTGACGTCTCAGGTATTGGATTTCACTTGGGTCCAGCTTGTAGCGGAACCGGTAGGCGCGATAGGTGTATTTGAGTTGTTTGATCAAGTTATTGTTGTACTGTGGTTATAAATTTAGGTGCTAAGATAGATAATAGTCGCACTCCTAGTATACAAAAGGTGTTTCTAGCACATTTCTTCCTTATTTTTGATCCTGATTAGTTCCAAGCGGCTCCTAGGGAAGTTAAGTTTATTTTGGGCGCGTTAATCCGGCTATCTGAAACGCTATCCGCTGCGCCTGCCTTCCTCCTGTCAGCAGGCAGGCTACATTCAACCAACCGGGCGGCGATCCGCACCTCCTGTCCGGCGCGCTATCGCAATTGATAGTAGTAGTAGGGGTTACTTATTCGAAAAGCGGTTTTGAGCGAAAAAATCGAGAGGCTGTAGTGCTGAGAATGCTAGCAAGTACGAACATCAAGAAATCGTATTGTTAACAAATAGAAACACAGTTATTATCATTTGTTCAAGGTAAAAAGCTTTGTTTATTCCTGTTATTCCATACTTTGCTGCGATCACCTGCGTCAACCAGATTGTTGAAATCACTATCAGCATTTAAATAGCCTGAACTATTTTTATCATTCCATGTTTTACTTCGGTCAAAAGCGTCTATAACACCATTTGAAGAAGCATCTCCCGTCCAAAGAACCTGCAAACCACTTACGTTTTTTGTTGAATTAGGGCCGCCATAGATTACCTCATTTCTAAAATCTATAGTGATGACATTCGACAAAGGTATAGCTATTGCTGTTATAATGGCCAGATGATTTCTATGATGCACCGCTACGAATACCGAATCATAACTGGATAAATCGGCATCGAAACTGATTAATCCGCCATCTGTATCGACAATTTTTCCATCGCTTTGCAATAGAGCAGCTAAGGTATCTATGGCTGAAGCGTTGTGGATGTTTGATTTAATTGAAACCAAAACCCAATCGGTTGTATTGCTTGGAATTGTCGTTAATGTTTGCGTTCCTTTGTACTGCCAAGGTGCAGTATTGTACGGTTGGTTCAATGGAAGATATCCACCATCTGTAAGGTTGGTATTCATTGTTGCTCCCACCTCTAATGGCCCCTCAAGAAGTACCGTAAGATCAAACTGATTCCGCCCTTTAAAATCGAAGACTGCATTATAATTACTATAAGCAGGAATGGGTGCCCCGTTATAATTAAACCAACCAGTAAACTGTTGGGGGTTAGCCTCATTTGGGTAGGTTAGACAGATACTTTCTGAGACATCATATAAACTTAACGTAAAATAAGGGTCATTTGATCCCATCCCCTCATCAATTGAATTGGTAGAGAAGTCATCTCCATAAATAAAAAGATTTATATATGCAATACCACCACTCATAAGAATGTCTGAGATTCCCGCTACGTTTCCCTGGCTATCGAAAGCAATGATTTTATCACCTGATGAAGCAGGGACACCATTAATAGTTGCTTGTCCCCAAAAGCTGGCACTTGAGGAAGTAGGATTATCTGTAACGGGGAAGCAAGTTTGAGCATATATGTGATCAGGAATGATTAGCATAACAATAACCACTATGTTAATGAGTAATAATTTCATAATTGACAATTTGCGATTCATTTTTAATATTGGTTGTGATGTGTTTATGTATTTTATTTATACTTATAAATGTTATTAACTACAACCGTATTATATAAAAGCATCTTTATACCATAGTATAATATGTCCTAATTTCATTTAAACAAGGCAACTATGAAATTAGAAAGAATTACTTGCTGGCATTATTTCAAATGAATTAGTTTTTTTGTTTTAATATTTTGATTGTTCACTCTTATTTCCAGAAAATAAATCCCGCTAGGTAAATTTTCTGGTTTCCAAACGAGGTTGTAAATTCCTGTGTTTTGTTCTTCATCTAAAAGTGGAGAAACTACTTTGCCGAGGACATCTGTAATCGCAAACTGGACACGCATTCTTTCAGAAATTTCATAAGTGACGTTGACCAGAGTGGTAAATGGATTAGGAGACACCGTAAGTTTAATTGGGGTAGTGATATTAGTAATGGTAGAAAGCTTATCCAATTCGAGTTTTATGTGTCTGGGAATCATATCAGCACCGAATACTACGTTTCCTTTCAGGTCTATTCCGTTTATTTGAAAGGAAAGAGAATCACCATTTAATGGCCCTTCAAGATTCGGAGTCAAAGGATCATCACCATAAATCGGAGCAGTCATTAGCATCCCGTCATTCAATACTTCAATTTCACCACAGTTTATTCCATTAGAAGAGTACACTTGTATCCTTTTTCCTAAATACTCCGATTCAAGATTAGAAGTTCCATGAACAAACATGAATGATGGATTTTCATGATAGGCAGTTAATTCGGTTAAGTCGTTTTGACCATTTGGGTTTTGAGTAAGCCAACTACCAGAACTTACTGCGGCATTAGTCTTAACCCAATAACCAAACCCATTACAAACATCCGTTAAGGTGTTAAAAATAGGTGGAATGTCAGGATCAAATAAAACGGATCCCTGATCAAAGCCAGTGACGTAGATTAAGTTGTTTGTTGTGATTAGATTATTGAAGTAAGTTGCAACAGGTGCGCATGGCGCAGGTGGATAACCTACCAGACTCCAATTGATGTCCAGATCTTTCTTGTAACCCGGTGGAATAGGAGTACCACAGACCACCAACGTGTCTGCTACTTGCACTTTTACCCAATAGCCAAAACCCCTTGTCACGTTTTGTAACGTGTTGAAGATTGGTGGAAATAAAGGATCATACAATAAAGAACCATTGTCAAAACTGGTTACGTATTGAAGATTACTTGGAATTAGCGAGGAAAACATGTTTTGGACAGTACTATCTCTTGTAATGACATCAAAAGAAATTAAATTCCAACCAGCATTTAAAGGAATAATGTCTTGTTCACAACTTTCAAAATTGTAAACATCGGTAAATGAATAACCAGGTATTGGTGTCCCATTGGTTGATTGCCAACCCGTAAACTGAAAAATTGTTTGTGAATTGGGATAATCCAAATAGGTCTGTTCTAATGCATCATATAATTTTAAGGTAAAGTAAGTGTCTCCAGCTCCCATTCCTTCGTCAAGGCCAGTGCTAGGGTCATCCTCATATATAGGTAAATTTATGTGTGCGACTCCTCCTGCAAACAATAATATTTCTGCACCTGCTACATTTCCATACGGGTCAAATGCTGCAATCCAACTACCATTAGGAGGAATTACATTATCGATAGTTGCTTGCCCCAGAAAGGCTCCAGAGTTGTTGGTTGGATTTACTGGAAACGGACCTGAGTCATGTATCTCAACTTTTGAAAAAACACCTTGACTTAGATTAACATAGGTGCCACTTGGCGTCTCTTCTAATTTCAACTTTCTAACCATATAATGAAATACTCCATTTGGAAGATTGTTGTCAGAATAGGAAACTGTATTAGCTGGTAAAGAATCAATTCTGGTGTAAGGGCCAAGTAAACTATCTGCTCTATAGACGAAAAAACCCAATGTTGATGAATCAGCATTAAAACTCCATGTCAATTCTGCTTTCGAGTTGGAAGTTATAATTTGTAAGGAATCTACAGGTTTAACATAATTCAGCCTTAAAGTAGGGTCTCCCATTAAGCCCATATGAATTCCTCTGTTTGAGCTACCAGCTGGATTATACTTTCCAGAATGATTGTTCATGGAAATTTTGGTACTGTAGCCGATCGGTTCTCCCATTCCCATGTGCAAAAAGTACCAGTGCGGGCGCCCGGCCCAACAATTGGTTAATATACTTCCAGAGGCAAGAGGAGCTCGTAAAAAGTTGTTTGAGTTATCCCAGTCTCCAAAATAACTACCAAACAAAATGGTAAAAACACCTTGTGGTGATGAGTTTGCAAAAGTAGTAGTACTTCCAATACCGTTTGCACCACCATAGTTTCCACCTCCACAACCGTATGACCATAAAAAACTACCTGAGTTTAAAGAGCTAAAGTAATCTGCTGTGATGACATGATTTAATCCTGTAAGAGCGGGAAAGTTTCGAAAACCGTTTCCAGCAAAACCCTCACTAAAACCAGTAAAGTGGTCATCTACAACGCCTCTGCTTTGTGGCACAAACTGATAATGCTTAAACTGGTGTGCCTTTTGTAAATAGTTGTTTAGTAAGGTTATATCATTGTCAGGGAAAGCAGGTAAATTTGTCAGGTCTACTCGCCCAACTTGTAATTCAATATCAGAAGGAAAGTAATTCGGATCAAATTTCCCATCGCCGGGAACATTATGGATTCGAACTGGTCCTACTGAAACATCCACTAGAGTATCATTCCAAATACCGTCCATGTCTCCATAATAACCATCAGCAGGCCATGCTCCCAAATGATTATTAGAATGTCCGTCTGGTACTATTCTTCCTGAATATGGAACAGGCACATTGCCTAGTAAAAAAACTGTAGATAGATCTGAAATGGAATCATATAGCGCAACAATTTTCTCTTTTACATCTACAACCAAATCATTACGGTTTACTGGGATCGTAAAAACATTCCACCCATCGCCAACCATGTCCAACTTTAGCTGTTGAATCGCTGTGTCAAGCAAATTAATGTAAGTGTTGTCGACAACAAGTGCCATACTTCCCCGAAATTCGACAGGAGCCAGTTCAATTCCTGAATTTATATAGCCATACCCATCAGGAGATGTAGGTTGTTCCGCTTTAATCTTATACTCATAAGAAACGCCTAGTGCTATATTGATATCAAGATATTCTGTGCTATTTGCTGGAAGTGTACTGATAGGCGTTCCCCATGATGATGCTGTTTTATGTTTTCTATAAATCAGGAAGGAGTCTGCATTTGCTTCATGCAACCATACCAGCTTAATACTCTTTGCTTGTTTGTCTACTTCTGCTGCCAGGCTTACTGACCATTTGTTTGATGGCGTTTGAGAAAAAATAGATTGATTACAACAAAACATAAAAAGAAATACTAAATAAAGCGAATGTTTAATCTTGTTCATATTATAATATTATTTTCCTGATTTTTACATGAACATCCACAGTAGAACAATCAAATTAAAAGTTATTCTATTGTGGACATTTCATGTAATTAAAAATTCTTATCCCAGTACTGTCATATTCGATTTCTTAGTTAATCAAGACTTAAAAACTAGAAAAAATGACTGGAAAGCTTTATTTCAAATAAATTAGCTTCTCTATTTTAACCCTTTGGTTATCAACACTTATCTCCAGAAAACATGTACCTGAAGGCAAACTTTCCGGTTCCCAAACGATATTGTATGTTCCTGGAGCTTGTTCCTCATTGATTAGTGAAGAAACGACTTTGCCCAATACATCTGTAACTGTTAATTGGACAGGCATTCTTTCAGAAATTTCATAAGAAATATTGACTTGAGTTGTAAATGGATTAGGAGACAATTTAATTGCTATTGGAGCAGAAATATTGGTGTTATTGGTAAGCTTTTCCATTTCTAACTCCAAGTACCTCGGGATCATATCGGCAGTGAAAACCATGTCACCTTTCAGGTCTATTCCATTTATTTTAAAGTAAAGGGAGTCACCATTTACAGGACCATCAATATTCGCTGTCAGAGGGTCATCACCATAAATCGGAGCAGTCATTAGCATCCCGTCTTTCAATACTTCAATTTCACCACAGTTTATTCCTTTAGAAGAGTATACTTGTACCCAGCTTCCTTCATATGCCGCAAGATTAGAATTCCCATTGACAAACATGAACGATGGGTTTTCATGATATTGTGTTAATTCAGTTTTGTTGTTTTGGCTGGTCGTATTTTGCACTAGCCAACTACCGGAACTAACTGCGGCATTAGTCTTCACCCAATACCCAAACCCATTACAAACATCTGTTAATGTATTAAAAATTGGCAGATTGTTAGGATCAAATAAAACAGACATCTGATCGAAACCAGTGACATAGATTAAGTTGTTTGTTGTAATTAAGCTGTTAAAGTACGTTTCAACAGGTTGACAGCCAGCAGGAGGATATCCTACCAAATTCCAATTGATGTCCAGATCTTTCTTGTAACCTGGAGAAATAGGAGTACCACAAACCACCAACGTGTCTGCTACTTGCACTCTTACCCAATAGCCAAAACCTCTTGTCACGTTTTGTAATGTGTTTAAGATTGTCGGAAATAATAAAGGATCATACAAGACAGAACCATTGTCAAAACTGGTTACGTATTGAAGATTACTTGGAATGAGCGAGGAAAACATGTTTTGGACAGTACTATCTCTTGCAATGACATCAAAAGAAATCAAATTCCAACCCGCATTTAGGGGAATAACATCTTGTTCACATCCTTCAAAATTGTAAATATCTGTAGGTGATGCATACGTGGGTATTGGTGCCCCATTGTTTGCCTGCCAGGCAGTAAACTGAAAAATCGTTTGTGAATTAGGGTAATCTAAAATCGTTTGTTCTACTGCATCATACAACTTTAAGGTAAAGTAAGTATCACCAGCTCCCATTCCTTCGTCGACACCAGTGCTACTAGGATCATCTCCATATATTGGGAAACTTATATACGCAATTCCCCCACTCATGATTAACATAGCTGCTCCCGCTACATTACCATTTGGGTCAAAAGCAGCAATCCAACTTCCGTTTGGAGGAGTAGCATTGTTTATAGTTGCCTGTCCACGGAATGTCCCTGAAATATTGCTTGTATTTACCTGAAAAGGTACTGAACTATTCGGAAACTGGATAGTCATTCCGCTTGGATTGCCCGAACATCCAGCAGAAGTGGTCTCGAAAACCATTATGTATCCTTCTACAGAACCCCAGTCAACCGTTACCTGGTTTGTGGTTTGACCAGAAACAATGGTTGCACCTCCAGTTACCGCCCCGGGAGAAATAGACCATGTATAACTTGAACCCGGACTATTTACGACTGAATACACTTCCCCAGTCGCATTTTGAGCAATGATTGAATTTCCAGCGATAATACCTGCATGAGGACCAACTTGTACCTCTACATCATCAATAGTAGTATTCCCATTTATATCTGTTACAATCAATTGATAAAAGGTAGTTTGAGAAGGGCTGGCAATTGGAGTGGGAGAGGTAGGGTCATCTAACCCTGTAGTAGGGATCCATTCGAGTGAAACAGGGATACCACAACTTACCATACTGCTATCACCTATCATGACACTGTCGCCAGGGCAGATGAATTGGTTAGGACCAGCATATGCAATTACAGCACCCGATGTGCCACCCCCAAACTCATATGCTCCTGCATCAGCAATAGCGTCTCTAGGATTACAAGCAAGGTCTGATGTTGGAGTTGCCATACAACTATCCTGACCAGCATCAATGGCTGGACTGCAAGCTTGTAAGTTATAGTTCCCATTGTCGGGGTCAACAAAAAGAGGATCTACGTTATTTTGGTCGGTAGGATGGGTGAATATTCCAATTGCGGTTGTGTCACAGGCAATATTTCCACCACAAGAGGTGATCGTAGGATCTGTATAGCAGTTTGAGTAATCTCTAAAATCAGAGTTGCCAGCAGGGTTACAAAGGATTGAGTTTTGAATGTTTAGCTTGGAAGCTGCTGTTCCTTCCTTTACGACCAATAAACCATTATTGTGTAAGCCAGTATTATCCGCGATGGTTGAATTATATAGATTTAAACAAGCATCATCGTCATCTGCTGTAGTAGTTGTGTCTCTTCTCAGGGAAATGCTTAAAATTCCACCTGCCCAGCCAATATTACTGGAAGCATTATGATCTACCAACGTATTTGTAGCATTTACAATACCACCAAAATTAGCAATACCACCACCGTAATAGCCAGCCTTGTTATTACTAATTGTAGTTTGATTGAAATTTGCTGTGGCATTGTCCTGAACTACCAGTACCCCGCCTCCCTGGTAGAGGGCGCTGTTTCCTCTTATGTCGCAACTATTGAAGGTGGCTGTCGCATTGGCAAGACCCACAAGAACGCCTCCTCCGAAGATTCCTATATTATTAACGATCCTGCTGTTATTTACGACAAGATTAGTTCCAGGCGATACAATAGCGATACCTCCTCCATTGTAAGAAGCATTACCATTAAATATGGTATTATCAATCGTTACATTGGTCGTCCATCCTATGGCTCTATTTGATATACTGATTCCGCCTCCAATCCCTCTATTCGAAGCATTGTCTTCAAAAATACAATCCTCCAATGTTAATGAAGTTGAATTGGAGTAATAGGAAAAGGTAATGATTGCTCCTCCACTGGCACCTTGGGCGGTTTTTGTTCCGTCGGGGAGCGTAAGGCTATCTCCATGTGCAATATTTCCTCTAAAAACAGACGTTTTAAAAGACGCATCTGAATCCTGATTAACTAATGCTCCTCCCTGACCAGTACTCCAATTGTCAAAGAAAAAACAACGTTCACAATTAAAGGTAGATTTAAATATGGCCAATGCTCCACTTCTTGCACCACCGCCATTATCCCTAATAATTACATCGGTTAGGTTAACTGTTGTCCCGGCATGCGCCCAAAATGCTGCTCCTGAACTAAGAGCGTTGTTTATAGAATGCACATAACCATTTTGTAGGGTAAGATGATTTAGATTTGCTGTATAATTACCAGTTTTAAAAAACAGCAGGCGTGTACTGTTGCCACCGTCAATGGTTACTCCGGGACAACCATCAATTGTTAAACTTTTATTTACATCAATTTCGGATGTAAGATTAACGGTATTAACTGAAGCTGCAAATGTAATGGTTCCGCCACTTGGGATGTCAGCAATGGCTTGTCGAAGAGAGCCTGCACCACTATTATTGCCATTTGTAACCACTATGCAATTAGGCCCGTTACAATTGGAAACAGTACAAGGCGAAATTACGGGTTCTTGGACATCTGTATCGTTACAGTTGTTTACAATGGTGGTGTCATTACTATTACTCTTGTAGGCATCAGATAAAACTAACGCACCATAACCATATAGACTATCGACACCTGAAAGACCAAGATCGAATGTTGAATTATGATATAGATATGCTTTGATTTGTTGCGTTGTAAATGCAGGGAATCTGGATTTTATTTGTGCAATTGCACCTGCTACATGAGGAGCCGCAGCAGAGGTTCCTCCAAACAGATTGCTTCCATTAGAAACTATGGAGGTACTCACATTTGTAGGCCCTGCAATATCTGGTTTCATTCGTCCATCATTTGTTGGTCCTTGAGAACTGTAACTGGCTTGCGGGCCTAAAAGGTAAAAATCTTTATCAATTGCGCCTACAGTAATAACATCTGTAACAGTAGCAGGGTCAGCAATACTATTACTTCTAGTGCCAAAAGCCAAAGCCTGACCACCTGTACTAAAAAGCGTAAAATCTATTGGAGCAGTTGCAGCTTTTTTTACAATTGCGACACTATAAATAGCTAGTGGAAATTGATTAATATAGTTTATCGATTCTTCAGGTGCTTGACTACCAGTTTGAAGATTCGTAGAAGAAACAACCACTCCCCAATTTACAGGGGTTGGATTAGAAGCCAACAATAACAAATCATAATCCTGGCTTGAACCTGGATATTCGTCCCAGTTCATAGTCAACTGAATCGGCTCTCCAATGGCTGGAATATAATAAGAGCTGGTACCTGGAACAATCAAAGGATTAACATTTATTCCTCCAAAGTCATGTGTGCCATCTCCAATGTCAAGAAATTGATCTCGGAGGTGCTTATTGGCGTGATTTCCTGCTGAATTTACCCATAAGATTCCGTTATCTATCGCATCTTGAACAATGTCACATGCACTACCTGTTCCGTCGTAATATCCTCCGGCATTAAAAAATCCAACAGAAAAATTGATAATACAAACTCCATTTGCAATTGCATCATCTTTTGCTAATTCTAGGTCTGTTAAATCTCCAATTTTATAAAAATAATATTCGGCATCGGGGGCAACATCAAAAATGATTTCTGCAACTCCAGTTCCATGATTTGTACCTGTCTCAAGCCCTGTACCAGTAAAATCCTGTGAAGTGTAGGTTGTTGGTATTTCCCCACTTCCCTGAGCTGTAGTAAGATTGTTGAAACCCAGATCAATAATGGCAATTTTTACTCCATTTCCTTTGTAGGTATTGTTTTGCCAGTTATCAGAATTCATCCAAACAACTCCCTCACTTGTAATCGTATTGACCTTCGGTTGATTAGGTTGTGAAATTTGTCTGACACCAGCAACGTCAGCTGCCTCTTCTAACTTACCTATGGGTATGTATGCACGAATTGAAAGACTGGCAACAGCATCTAGAATAACGCCAAGTTTTAAGAGCGATTTCATATGAATACAAGCTGTAGTCTCCCCATAATTGGGATAGATGGTTGCTCGAACTTTTCCATTCTTTACGGTCAGGCCTCGTTCTTTGACAAAAGACTTCATTGCTGATTTATTCTCACGATTTTTTGTTAGGTGGCAAAGGGGAGATGATAATTTTGGACAGCTGTTTTCATTTTTATTCTGAAAACTACTAAAGTCTATATTATTGGTTTGTGATTGATTGAAATTTACCTTAGGGCCAATCTTTTCAGGAGGAATAGTACTTAAAGCGTTTTGTTCCACTCTTTGTTCAACCTCAGGAGGGTTTAACATATTACTATTTGAAACAGTTGGAGTAAGTTTTTCAATAGATATTTGAGGTATAACTAATTCTTCTTGTTGCGCTTTTATTAGATTGGTAAAAAAGATAATTATTAATCCTGTAATTAAATTTTTTAAGATAAATTTGATTTTTGAAGTTTGCATAATATTTGTTTTTAGTGTTTGCACGGTTCCAGTAATTTTCTTTTTATTATTGTGGTTGTATAAATTTCAAGAATCAATCACTTGTTTTATAATTAATTCAGCCTCTTCTAATGGAATCATCATCACAATTGCTCCTTCCTAGAAACTGTTTTTATTAACCAATACCAATATAGATCACATTACATTTTTTATCAATTATTTTGCGTGACAAATTTCAGTGTTTGCTTGTGATTTATTTTAGGTTATTTTTCTTAAAACACTGACATTCATTAACATAAAGGTCATTTTTTGATATAAAATATAACTTTAAAACCAATGCTTTAATGGTTACTTTATTGGCTAGTTCACTCTGCATTACAAAAAAAATTAGCCCAACATTTCTAGTAGAGACTTATGCATTTAACCAGATTAGAGTTTTATAGGGTTTAAAGTAAATGTATTTTTTATAAAAATAATGGGCCTTGCTTTAGTCTATCTCTGTGCGTAATAATAGCTCGGTAAGCTACAACCTAGGTGTTTGGTCTAGAAGCTTTTGCTTAAGCATTGCAGCTCAAGGCTGTTTCTATATTAACCATACTTCAGTTCTATTAAACCCGCAAATTTGTGTTCCTCAATTAATGCCTAAAAAATAAGGTATAAGGTATATTGCAAGTAGTAACTTACCCATAAAACAAACACAAAAAGGCATACGGGAAACCTGACAAACCCGTACACCTTTTGTGCAAAGCTAAATTATGGCAACAGAACAAGCAAATTCCTGTTGTTCCAAACAATGCTCCGATCACTGGCGTCATTAACACCAGATAAGTTGGCATCTTCTCTTAAGTAGCCAAACTGATTTCGGTTGTTCCAAATACTGGATCGATCACTGGCATCAACGAAATGGTTTTTTCCAATGTAGTTGAGATCACTAGTAGCATCCCCCGCAATCATCGCATAGCGGTCATCCAGTTGTACCTTCTGTAGTGTTGCGTTACTACCAGTAGTGAAATCCATTAGTGTCGATTGAGGCGACAGATAAACAGGCGTCAGCGTCATCACCGGCAAGTGGTTACGGTGGCGAATGACTACATGGTAACTACCCGACGGCACACGCGACAAGCGCAGAGGTGACACCCCATCCATATCAACCAGATTCCCGTCACGCGTCAACAGCGCAGGTCTTGTTCCTACAATTGACGAATCCAACTGATCACGGATTTCTACAAATACCCAATCCACTATGGCTTGAGGCCCTGAGACGACCAACACGGAGCTGTCTGTCTGAATGCCTTCCATTTCTGCTTGCGGATAATAGAAGCCCGCCATGTGCTGATATGGCTCCTCTAAAGGGAGATACTGCTGTGCGCGTAAGTCATCTCTCATTTTTAAAGAGTCTGTCACGTAAGCGCCTTCCAGAAAAACCTTGGCATTAAGGATAGGGTCCGGCCGCACCCAAACCGTTACGGTATTGGAATTGGTGTAGGTGATACTGTCGCTGCCATGACCGATACCAGCAGAAGTGATTTGAAAGGTTACGGGGATGCTGTCATTTGGAGACTTAGCATTGGTAGAGGTGCCTCCGTTGTGGAATTGTATAGGGCTGATGATACAAACGACTTTACAGACTTCTTGTCCAGTAAAATCTAGGCGAGTGGTATCTGTTCGACTAATTGAAGAATATATTTCTATACTATCGTACTGTTGTGATATAGAATTAAAAGAATAAAATCCATAGTCAACCCAACTGGTTGAGAGGGTGTTCCCAAAATGACTGTTATCCATCATAAGAACAGGACTATCGAATTCTCTTAACCGTCCTTTTCCAACAAAAGCTATTTGAGTAACATTGTATACCGGTTTGTCAACACCCAATTTTACAATGAACACAAGCGAATCACCACTACTGTAGACTGTATCCTTAGTCGAAATTGTAATTTTGGGGTTTAAGTTATTCTTTAATATCGGAGAATTTCTATAATGCTTGCTGTTCAATATAGCATGATATGCGATAATGTCGTGATCACTTGGATTCATTAAATCTTCGAAGGGTGCAGTACCATTCCAAAATTGATTTCTGTTTAGCGTTCCATCTCCATTTGCATCAGCATATTTTAAATTGATTGTATTTCCTAAAGAATCAATTGTAAAAATTGCATTGTAATAGTTCCCCATAAGATCCTGAACTAACCAGTTTTTTGAGGATTGAGGAAACCATTCATAAGGAAACTGAGCAAGACAACCTGGATCTCTATTAAATGGAATTAATGTAATATTGTTATGAGGTTGATTAATTCCTCTCGCTCTCGTTTCTGCTCGATTATGGTAAATAACGTCATCAACATAAGGATGAATGGAATTGGTTGTTACCTGCCCATCATTATTCACATCACCTGGCAAAACACAGTGTTGATCCAGTAAAATGGTTTTAGTAATGACCTCAACACCACAATCCGTATCCGCTGTTACCTGAAGTGTGATTATTGAATCTGTTGGCGTAGGATTGGAGAAGTCAATTTCCAGAGCATTGGTTCCTTGCCCGCTAATGATGGAGATACTACCATTTGTGATTGCTGTAGTTGGGGTTACAGTCCAATTAAAATTGGTGGCGTTGGTTGGGAAATTGGCGATGTAAAGCTCTGAATAAGTGCTGTCGTAGCCTACACATACTGTAGAGCAACCATCTATATATGCAGAGGTATAAATCTCCGGTGCAGGATTACAATTGATATTTAATAAGTCTGCGTTTTCAACAACAATATGAGTGTTTGGAGAAATGTTAATCGTTGTATCTGATGTGTAACAGGTATAATTAGTAGTTCCTAAAATAGTTCCATCATCGTAAATATGTACATCAAATGCCCAAGGAGGTAAGCCATTCGTTAATTGGATTAAGACAGAATCCTGGCTTACAGCACATAAGTTCACCTTAGGTTTTCCATAAGCATTAATCACTTTGTAGTTTGGTATTGAAAAGCGACAACCCAAGCTATCAAAGGCTGCTACTGTTAAGGTGTCTAGGTTTTCAATATTATTATTCGGTGTAAAAATATTAATGGTACTATCCTGGATCATAAGTCCATTTTTATAAAAGACATAACGGTCGAAACTAACTGTTTGCTCATTAGAATTCCAAACATAATAGGGGTAGACGCTGTTCTCCGGGCATGTGGTAACGAATGGTGGAGGCCCTCCATCTAATGTTTCATTTGATGCCCCGCAATCAACAATACAACGCGATGCAATGAATAAATGAAATGAAGGATCATCAGGAGCAACCCCCATTGCAGTGTATTCAAAAACTAATTTAGTGATTACAATATCCGGTTGAAACCATGCTGCTCCAGATTCGGTATCAGGTAGCTCAGGACCATAGTTTAAGTTCCACATTCCATTACTGTCTGGATCGAATTGACCCACTACCGCTGCATTTGTACTATCCCAGTAAGGGATTGCTGCACCACTAAGATTATCTGCATCAAATATTTGTTGTAGCCAAGAAGAAATTTCGGTGTTGGAAACCAGGGTCCCGCTTGCGTCTTCAGCTGTTATCTTTACTTGATCTTGCTCTATGTCCACCAAGGCAAATCCGAGCGTATTTGCCGGTACTGGTGCGTCAAAATCAATTTCGATAAAAACTCGTGCAGTAATGGGCGTACCAACTCCAAAACCATTGTCAACTTCAATATTAAAATTGTCTTCGACATCGGCCTGTCCATATGCTGCTTCCATGGTACCATTATCAAAAACTTGAGTATTATTAGGGATAATACTTGAAAGAACATCACCTGAAACGACATAGGTAAAATTTATGGCATCAGCACAATTGAAGGTGCCCGTTCCTACAAGTCCACCACTTAGATCTGCATATGAAGAACTTCCTTTATCAAACACATCAATATCAATGGTTAAGGTTTGAGCAATACAGGCTGTCTGGTCTGGATTTTTTACATCAATAACGATAGTATACGTCCCCGTATCAGCATATGAAATGTTGGGGATAATAATTTCTGAGGTATTGGAAGTATTTCCATTTGGACCTGTCCAGGAATAGGTAGCCAAATCGAAATAATCTACGTATAGTCTTGCCGGTTCTCCTAAGCAAAAAGTCCCGTCATAACCCTGAATGACAGGAGTGAATGGTTCTATGGAAACTGTTTTAATAGATGAATTATGGCACACATCTCTCATTCTTATACCGTAGGTGCCTAGCGGAAGTCCAGCGAAATTATGTGAAGATTGTAGTGGTCTGACAACTGGTCCTAAAAAAAGTTCGTAAGTATAGGGGGGAACTCCACCAGATCCTTGAACAATGATTAAACCTGCACTATTATCACATTCGATACCCCATACATCGGTAATGGCGGGAGGTTCATATACAAGAATTGGTACAAAGCTAGAGTTGGTTATAGAGCATCCATTATTGTCAGAAACTGTAACACGATACATTCCTGAATTAGTGACAACTAAAGTATCTGTAGAACTTCCATCATTCCATTGATATTGGTATGGTGGAATTCCGCCGACGACATCAACAGATAGTGTCGAAATGCTAGCGCATGTATCTATTGTTGTATTAACCGTCGTATTTATTACAGTAGGATTAAGTTTGACAACCCAAAAATCACTCATTCCATTATTGTTTGAAATCATACCACTTTGGGAATTTGTAGTCCCGGCAAGAATATAAGTTCCGTCAGATAGCGCGTGAATAGCTACTGGTACATCATTTCCAGGACCTCCATAGGAAGTTTCCCAAACAATGGTTCCGGATTGATCAAGTTTAACCAGCCAGATGTCTTTGCCACCGTAGTTTTGCGAAACATCTCCATCACTGGATTCTGAAGAAGCTGCTACCAAATAGCCCCCATCATCCAAAGGAAGAATATAATGCGCGATTTCATTTAAACTTCCACCAATTATAGCTTGCCATTCAGAATTTCCAAATTGATCAATTTTGCTGAGGTATGCTTGGTTCGTTCCGGATGCTGCATTCTGAAGACCTGCAATAGCATATCCATAATCCTTGGTTGAGGCCGCATTTAGCCCTTGTTCATTAAGTGTTGTCCCGAAGGATTGCTCCCATAGAATTTTTCCTTCATCGGATGTTAATAATGTCCATTGATCGTCATTACCTTTGGAATTATTAATATCTCCATCCATAGAATTACTTTTCCCTGTTATCATAAGTCCAACTGGTGGGTGACCTGTAATGGCAAATCCTGCATCATTCAAACTACCTCCATATGAATTATCTTTATAAATATCTCCTTGCTCTCCAATGAAAACCATCCAAACAAATTCTGTTCCTTTAGAAACAGAGATATCTTGATCATTCGATTTAGAACTGCCAATGATAGTATATAGTGACGTATATAGATTTGAATTTGGCCCATACCCCTTTTCAGGTGTCAGATCATACTCAATAGCATATGCAATATCATCATCATTGCCACCATAGTTTCGACTCCATTCAACAACACCTGTACTACTCAGTTTTACGACCCAGTAGTCTTTTCCACCATTATTTCCTTGGACCATTCCCCCACTAGAACTGGAATACCCCGCAACGATGCAACCACCGTCGATTGTTGGTAAAACGCTATTTGCTTTATCTTCACTAGGACCACCAAGTGTTTTTTGCCATTCAATTGAACCTGATGAGTTTAACTTGACCACCCAATAATCAAATCCACCATAATTGTTTCCTACATCAACATCATCAGATTGAGTCGACCCTGCCAGAAAAAATCCACCATCTAGAGCTGGTTTGAAATCTGCAAGTTCTTCTATTTGTGAACCACCAAATGTCATTTCAAATTGAATTTCTGGTATTCCCTCAATGAAAACTATTGCCGAATCAATAGTTGCCCAAGAAGAAAATTGATCTGTTATTGTAACGAAATACTTGCCTGGTACTGGAACATTAATTGTAGGAGTTGTTTCACCAGTGGACCATTGATAGTCGTAGAAACCAGAACCCCCAATCGTTAGCGTATTGATTGAGCCACCTCCCCCTATGCAAGAAATAGAAGTGGTAGTTGTTTTGGTTGAGTGTGCTATACAGGTATACACAGATTCCGTATCATCTACCGTTTCATTGATCCCATTCATACAAACAGCTGGAGTTATGTTTCCGTTGAAGCCAATTTGATTAGTAGGACATGATACAAGATTCACTGGTTTACACCAAAACCTAATCAATCCACCAGTGCCGCCCAATATATCCTGATTTTGTGTGCCAATTAAGGAGTTTGCAGTACTGTCATATACCCAATTAAATACATCACTAAAGTTTCCAAAAACTGAATTTGCACCATCAACTGGTTCCATGTTTAATAACCCAATGTTGATTATCATGGGATCATTTTCCTCTTCTGTATAATCTAGTAAGTTTTCAAAATAGCTAAATTCAGCTACTACAGTTTGACCAAAGTAAATGGGAGCTGGGTGAATGTCTCCTTGTTGAATTGATGGATTATTTACGCATGGTTGCGCATATAAAAATTGTGTGCTTAGCATCATTAATAGTAAAGCGTAAAGTAAATTTTTCATAAATCAGGTTTTTATTTATACAAAAAAGCATCTATAATTGAAAGAAACAACTGTTTTGTCAAACAAAATTCAGGGTTTGCTAGAGATAAATCTGAAACATTCTAAATTTAGCACTTGTAATTCAGTGACTTACTTGGACTTTTGCTTTAATTTAATTAAATTTAATTTAAAAAAATATTACTAAATGCCATCCTGTGAAACGTAACAATACAAACGACTTCCGACAGCGCACCATCGCAGAACTACTCAAGTCCATCACAAAACAAGAACTCAGGCATCTGACCAATTACCTGAAAACACACTGTACTCCGGGAACACTCCAATTGTGGCTGCTGCTTAAGACTAAACACCCAAAATTTGATATCACTGATGAATATATTCGAGACAACACACGACCAAACAAACCCCTCTCCGATAAACACTATCGGTATCAACTCGCAGATCTCTCTAAACACACAAAAGCCTTTATTGCTGAACAGGAATTTAGAAACAACAAATTACAATATGCCAATTCGCTTGCCAATGCGCTGATGAAGCGAAACGCCGTACTCAATTACAAGAAAATACGCCAGCAAAACGAACAGCTCTTCACCAAGGAAAGAAAACCAGATGCCAACCAGTATCACTACCTACAAGAATACCACTCGATTGATTTTCAGTTTAACACCGTGAATCAACCTAATAAAGTTAGTAATAGCCTGCAATTAGCATCCGACAATCACGATTATAGTTTCCTGATCAATAAACTCCGATGGATAATAGCAATGCAAAATCGATCAAGAGTTGTCAAAAAAACATTTAATGACCAACACGAAAAGGCATTTATTGATTATTTGACTAATTTTTCACTTGATGAATTACCACTTATCAAAGCCTATTACTTGGCGCTCCTTCAGTTTCAACAAAACACCTATGAACAATTTGTTTCATATAAAGAACATGTGCTATCCATTCGGCATCAGTTTGACCGTGATGAAATGCGCCAGCTATTAACCCTAGCCGGAAACTTCTGTGTCTTGAATATTCAGGAAGGAAAACTCGAATTTCTGGAAGAACGGTTTATGATTACCAAAATCAATGTAGAAGAAGGATTTCTGAATGTCTTAAACTATTTTTCTAATAATCATTTCCTTATCACCTTGCGCGATGCGGTAGAAGCAGAGCAACTTTCCTGGGCTTACGATTTCCTAAAAACTAAACTTCCAGAAACGCACCCCGATCATCAAATCAATCTTGAATTACTTGGCTGGGCCATCTGGTATTTTGCTAAAGGAGATTATGAAAAACAAGAAGAATATATGGTGGAAATGCAGTCAACAGACTATAAATTTTATGATTTTTATAATGAACTCGCCTACAAGGTTTTACAATTAAAAACGGATTACATCCTCCTAGGCAACAAGCCTGCCGGCCTAAGCGCAGCAGGCAGGCCTAAGAAACTAGTGAAAGAAGTCTTTAAAAGTCGACTTAGCAGTTACCTTCTTTACTTAAGACGCAAAGAGAATCTCCTGGAATCTATCCGCGATTCGCGCATCAATTTTGGAAAGGCACTCCGATTGATTTACAATAAAAGGTATGGCACACAACGCATCGATAAAGATTTAGAAACGGAAATCTTAGCGCTGAAACCGATCACTGAATTGCCTTGGTTGTTGAAAGAACTTGGTTAAATTTTATAATAAACCTGTATTACTTTATTTGAATAAACAACTAATACATGATCCGTATCACATCTTTTTTTGGGCCCCGCCGTTGTGTTTATTGATAAGGTTGGACTGCCCGAGAAGCTTTCTAAAAACACAAATTGACAAAGAGTAACGCCCTAAGTTCAAACCCCTAACTGACTCAAAAACCAATACTTTTCCGGCAAGGGATGAATGGCTTCAAGCTCCGCTTTAAGTGTATTTCTTGCTGTTTTGTCATATTGATTTAAGCCAACCAGTTTTCTTAGACAATTGATAAAGTTTTGATAGTTTACCCGTTGATAGCTAATGACTTGCTTGCGTCGGATAAAGGCTTGAAAATTGGCAATTAGTGATTCAAGACCGTCAATATCTCCTAATTCGTAATACACTTTTGACATTAGAATTTTGGTGTCCAGATTAATATAAACATCATCACTTCTTGAAGTAGTTATTAGTAATTGCAATGATTGATCATAGTTTTTAACAGAGTAATTGTATTTTGCCAAATTGTAATGATAGGTTTCTTCTTTGTAAAACGGGTCAAGAAGATCTTTGTTTTCCTCAATAAACTGCTTTACCCATTCGTGCCTTTCCAATCGTAGGCCAATAGAGACCGTATTTTTAAACGTAAACCGGCTGATTTGACCATTGTTTAGTAAGTAGCCTTTTTCAACGCCATTCTTATACAATTCAAGGGTTTCACTAAGCAAATCCCAGATGTTTTTATTGATAAACCGGATGCCGATATTCACGCCCAAAAGATAAATATCCCGCATTTCTTCTTTAGAAAACAGCTCACTATTCGCAATGAGTTCCTTCTGTAATTGTTTAAAGTGTTGTTTGTTATCCGTTTCTGTCATCGCTAAGTAGACATAGTAATAAATACCGATGGCCGGTAACCGATAAAGCTGTTTTCTGTTGACTTCCCTAATGACTTCATCGATGATACCAAAGTCGTACTCCGCCTTAAATACATTTCTATGCGCCAGCATAGAGCAGGTATGACGCAAACGGCTGGCAAAGTAGGAAACGTCGAGGCTGTCTGTCATTTGCTGAAGGTTAGTTTTTGTTGCTCTTTTTTTGTCAATCAAGGCATAATACGTCTCTTTTTCCAGTTGGTAGTTTTGATAATGAAAATCCATGTCTTTTATCACAGTATGGCGAAGGGTTACCGCTGCTTACGATAGGATCTAGACAACGAAATCCACTCAGAACTTTTGTGATGATGTAAATCTTGATAGGTCAAAAACAACTCCAGCACTTTAAACAAATAAGACATCACAACCCTTATTTTTTTGTCATCATAAGCTTCATTCGGAAAAGCTGTTTAAAAGCTACCATTTTTTCTAGCTTAAACGTCTTGTATCTAAGCTTTACTCGGATCAAATCAAAAAGCTCAACAACCTGCTTGTTTTGATTAAACAATTTAGAATTGACAAATTTATTTAATAGAATCAGTTCTTCATCCGACAACGTTTTGAAAATCGAAATTAATTTAGAGTCCTTCATATATTCAGATGATTGTTAATGTTTTTTAACGCTTTCGCTAATAATATCCCTTTATTCTGCCTCCTTTCTAGGTTTATACAAGTGTTTATGCTATGCTCATTGGCTTTTTGGAATTGAAGCAATTGACTTAATTTTGTTGCTCAATGCTGATTGAATACTCGTTTTTTGCTCTTAATCTATTGTCAATACCTACAATCCGAACACCGTACTAACGCTTTGTCGCTCAGCGAATTGTTGCCAGTAAGTGACAGCTATGCCATGTAATATAAAATTAGTGGCTAATATTTTAAATCAGCACAATACAATCGCCCTGGCCTTTCAATTGCAGCTGATGGACGCACGGCACTAGGCTTTCAAGCTAATTACGATCCACAGTCAACCGACGGACAGACAACACTTACCGTCACAATCGTTCCAGGCAGCGGTGGCGAATGCAATTTGTTGAACAATACAGATTCAGAACGGCTAGTTTATTTCCAATAATGATTCTTGTAATTTAGGTTTTATAAAATGAGAATGGCATTTAAATTCAATAGTTTAGATGCCTTTTTCTGTGTAAATGGAAGGTCAGGTGCGTTCGACCTTTAAGTTGTATTTTGGGAGCTACAGGAGTTTTTCAAAAGAGACTTTTCGGAGTTTTGTTAGTGATTGAGTGTATGTAAGTAGTGGTTGCTATGTATGCTATGTATGATTTTCAGTTCATTTAACCTCAATACGAGAAATAAGTGCTTGAAATTCAAACTATTACAAATATTAACAAAATGAGGCTATAGATTCAAAACAATACTTACGCGATTTATCGAGTCCGAATGCAAAGGAACGTCCCTATGATTACATAGTTGATGAAATCGAGGCAGATTTAGCAGCCCTTTCTCGTTTTATTGACACCAATGAACAGAGAGAAGAAGCGTATATCGGAAATGCAATCTTGGAAAGCTATAAGAACTTTGGTCTACAAGTAGCTATCCTTTTAGATTCTATTGAGAACCGTAATAGAGATAAGTTCTTCATTGAGGAGTGTATAGATAAACTAAAAACTGGAACTATTACTCCCTTAGAAAATACTAAATGGCTTATTGAGCAATATAAGCGATTACTTTAATCTCTTGCTATTGGACATCTTATTGCCACGTAAATGTGTAGTAAATTCTTCGAATAAAATAACTAAATCCAGTACAAAAAGCCTCCAAGAACCAGCTACACCATCCCCCAAATCTAAAAAAACAAAAGAAACCACCCAGACTTTAGCAACACCCCCTCCCACTTTGTAAACAGTCCAAACGACTTGGCGAACACCGCCCAAAAGCCCCATCCCACCAAAACATAGTAATTCAAAACGTTGTATATTTGTCTCAATGCGTTTTTTAATACAACATATCAGCCTTATAGTCCTACTGTTATTGAGTACGCCAGTACTGGCGCAAATCAATAATACCACTAAGGACAACAACCAATCGAATGCCGAGATAAACACTAAATTTAAAGGAAGTAATGTCTCAAGGCAGCTAGACCGCGCCCGGCAACTAAAAAACGACAACCCGCTTGACGCTATTCGACTACTGGAAGACATCTTTCAAGATGCCAAGCGCAGTCAGTCAACAAGTGATGAGGCAGAAGCCTACTTCCTCCTTGGAGAGATTTATGAGCGCACAGGGCAACAGGAATTAGCACTAAAACGATATGAGAGTGCTTACGATTTAGTCAAGGGAACCACCAAAAATGAACGAAATGAGTTGCCACACTTGCTGGCACTTGGAAATATCAATTTGAAGTTAGGAAATATCAGTAAAGCCCAAAACTACTTTACCACCTGTACCGATATTGGATCAAAAGATAAAATTGCCATTCAATGTCAAGAAGGATTGGTAGATATTTCTATTCAGAACAATGAATTCTCTCAAGGCTTTTCCCAAAATTCGTATATCCAGCAGTCAGAAGGATACACGCTTGATAGCGTCCTACAATCCAGAACAGAAGCTAGGAACGTAATTATTTATTCTAATCAAAACAAACCCCAAAAAGCATTAGATTCCTACAACTCTTCTATCAATCAACTCCCAAAATCGAAAGTGAGTAAGAAGGACGTAGAACCGCTCCAACGAGCCAAGGAAGAATTGGTGCAAAGTAGCTCGAATACTGACGAACAGATCCGCCTGAATGAATTGATGGTCGATAATATTGCAGTGCCAGAGGACCTAAAAGTGGATGCGGAACTGGAAATTGCGGAACTGTACATCGGAAAAGGCAACCTAGAAAAAGCAGAGGAACATGTGACTAAGACGTTTAAATATAAGGACAAGATAGAATCGCAACAGAAGGCGATCATCTTTAAGAAATCCGCTTCAATCAAAAATAAAAGAGGAGACTATCGTAGTGCACAAGAGGATTACGCGCTATTTGTAGAAGAACAAAATAACGCCCTCCTAGAAAAAGAGCAAGAAGTCAAACAGCTCATCCAAATCCTAAAAGGGCAGGGCCAATTTGACCTTATGGCCAAGGACATACAACTCGAAGAAAAGGAAAGTGATCTGCTGAAGTCACGACTGGCGACCCAGCGCATTGTCATTGGCCTAATGAGCTTATTGCTGTTGTTGGCAGGAGTTGCTTATTACTTCATTTACAAGAATGTACGCGCCAAACGCAAGGCCAATCAACTGCTAGTCCTCAAGTCATTGCGTACACAAATGAATCCACACTTCATCTTCAATGCCCTCAACAGTATCAACAATTTTGTATCAAAAAGTGATGAACGGTCGGCTAATAAGTTTTTGACGGACTTCTCACGGCTCATGCGGCTGGTACTCAACCATTCCCAAAAAGATTTCATTGCACTTGATGAAGAATTGAACTTGATCGACCTCTACCTGAAACTTGAACACCAACGATTTCGAGATAAATTTACTTACAGCTATGAACGAGATCCCGCATTGTCGGATGTAGAATTAAACATCCCACCAATGCTCATTCAACCATTTATTGAAAATGCGATCTGGCACGGCTTACGCTACAAGGAAGAAATGGGAACCCTATTGGTCAAAATTTACCGTGAAGACAATGCTATTCACGTCAAAATAGAAGATAATGGGATAGGCAGAGATCGATCGAGAATGCTGAAAACTCAAAGTCAGGCAGCCTATAAGAGTCAAGGACTGAAAAATGTCAATAAACGCCTTGATCTGTTTAATGAATTGTATGGCAAGCAGTATCAACTATCCATAAAAGACTTAGACTCTCAATCTATTGCCCCTGGCACCGCCGTACACCTCCAAATACCAATCACATGAAACAAATTACCGCTTTGATCATAGATGACGAGCAAGACGCTAGAGAAACGCTCCAAAACTACGTAGGAAAGTACTGCAAGGACGTGAATATCATCGGAACTTGTGCCAATATCATCGAAGCGAAGACCGCAATTGCAGAACTTCAGCCTGATTTCCTGTTTTTAGACATAGAAATGCCCTATGGCAATGCGTTCGACCTACTAAACGACCTGGAGGCCATCGACTTCGAGATCGTCTTTGTAACAGCGTTTAATCAGTACGCTGTCCAGGCATTTAACTTGAGTGCTGCCCATTATTTGCAAAAACCTGTAGATATTGATGAGCTGATTGATGCGGTAAGCAAGGTAAAGGAGCGATTGGTAATGAAAAAAGAAATCAATCATAGTAAAATACTATTAGAGAACCTTTCTGCCATTCAAGCCAAGCATCAGAAAGTAGTCTTACCACTGATAGACGGGTTCGTAGTCGTACAATTGCAAGAGATCCTATATGCTGAAGCACAGGACAACTTTACACAGTTTTTCTTGAAAGATGGAACTAAGAAGCTAATTTGTCGTAAACTCAAGTTTTATGAAGAAGCGTTGTCTGCTTACGGGTTTTGCAGAATACACCGTTCCTCTTTGATTAACCTGGAATATGTAAAACGCTATATCAAAGGAAAAGGCGGATCTGTAATACTCGAAAATGGAAAAGAACTACAAGTCGCCAACACCCGCAAACCTCATTTTCTGAGCAAAATGAGCTAATATCACTCAACATCTGTTAAACTTCATACTTTCTTATCTAAATGTTAATTATCTTAAGATATTCCCAAGTAGAATCACAACAACCTTTTTAACAGTCTTTTACAGAATCCTTAATCTCACTATATACCAACGTATTTATTTTTATATTAATATGTCTGCCTTGTCACAGCAACTGGAAAAATTATCGTTAATTAAACGAATTTTAAAGCACAAAAAATCCTAAAAGTGAACTGTTTATCCATAATTTCAATTCAAAAACAGTAAAGTATACCGTGTCACATTTTGGGCAAACTTTACGCTAGTGCACGAAAATATTATTACATCTTTGAAATATCAACACCGATTGTTTATTTGAAAGAGTCAGTTTCATAAGCATCAATCAGTTTTGGTTCAACCTAAGTTATGTTTCGAAGAAAAAGGGAAATTAATATTTCCTTTTATTTACTTATGCTAACAATACAACTACTAACAGATGGAAACAAAGACCAACAAAGAATTGACAAGCAAAGCATTGCAAGATTACGCAATAGTTCAACGGGCAGTAGCAGGAGAGAGTAAAGCCTATGCAGAACTTTCTAAACGTTACAGAGATCCGATTTACCACAAAATGTACAGTTTTGTAAGAAACCGTGAGGATGCCGATGATTTGACTCAAGAAGCTTTTGCAAAGGCTTTTAACAAACTAGAGTCTTACACACCAAGATTTGCCTTTAGTACTTGGTTATTTAGAATTGCCATCAATAACTGCATCGACTTTATTAGAAAGAAGAAATTAGCCGTGTATTCTATTGACGAAAAAATTGATAAAGACTCCGATCAGGATTTCACCTACAACCTTCAATCACAAACGTTGAATCCTGAGCAGACTATTATCAGGCAGCAAAAAGTTAAAGAAACAAGGTCAGTACTTAGACGCCTAAACAAGAAGTACAGATTAATGATTGAGCTAAGATATTTTGAAGAGAAAACCTATGAGGAAATATCCAGAGAATTGGAAATTCCATTAGGTACAGTTAAAGCACAATTATTCAGAGCGAAAGAATTATTACACAATATGCTAAAACAATCCGTGCGAGCCGGAACGATATAAAGTAATTGTTATTCTAACCAATTTATGCAACTTGAAAGTGATTAAGCCAATAGTTTAATTACCATTCAATAAAAAATCCGCCTATCCGAATATTCGAATAGGCGGAATTTTTCTTTAGAAGTAAAAATTAATTTACTGCCTCAGATAAAGCAGAACCAGCCTTAAATTTAGCTACGTTCTTAGCTTTAATTTTAATCTCTTTACCTGTTTGAGGGTTTCTACCAGTTCTGGCAGCTCTGTGAGATACAGAGAAAGTACCGAAACCAATAAGAGTTACTTTGTCTCCTTTTTTCAAAGTGTGTGAGATAACTTTGTGATAGCTATCAACAGCTTTTTTCGCGTCTGCTTTTGAAAGACCTGCTTCCTCTGCAACTGCGTGAATAAAATCGTTTTTGTTCATTTTAAATAAAATTTAATGTTAATTGATACAAACTTCTTTGTTAACACGGGGCAAATATAGAATATTGATCTAACAAAACGAAGAAATTATTTTTAATCTGTTGAAAATTATGTGTTTAAAACTTTTAAAATAAGTATTGAAATATTTCATAAATTAGTTCCTTGTTTGTAAATTGGTCCTTCAATAAAAACGATATTTTCTCGATAATTTTTAGGACAAAAAGAAATCAAATAATTATGAAAAATATTCTGCTCTGTACGTTCTTACTCTGCTGCTCCGCTTGTCTATTCGCTCAAGACAAGGCGAGCGCCAATGATCTTTCTACTTTAGAAGGAAAAGCAAAAAGAATGACCAACTACTTACATAAACAATTGGAACTCAACAAAGAACAAGTAGACAAAATGTACCAGATACAGCTTCAGGCACAACGGCAATATCTGGAAATCCAGCCTATCAAAAAGACAGACAAGGAGCACTATGCCTTGAAAGAACAAAGTCTCTTAATCGATACAGACAGCCGTATTGAGATGATTTTAAACGAGAACCAAACCATTGTTTACAAGGAGATGGTAAGGAAGAAAGCAGCTGAAGAAAGGGTACGAGAACGTAGGGAAAAGTATCCACAAAAGACTGAAAAATAATGTTAATAATTTTTTTAAAAAAGTGCTTTTAGTTTCAACTGGAAAGCACTTTTTTAGTAAAAACCCATGGTTTCACTAATAACCATAGTGGTTTCGCCACCATTCTTCCAGCCTTCGACGTATGATTTCCTCAGATTTGTTGTTACCCGGATCATAAATAATAGTCCCTTTTATTGCTTCCGGTAAGTAATCTTGTTGCTCAAAACTCCCCTCATAATTGTGAGAATACTTGTAACTCTTTCCATAGCCCAAACTCTTCATTAACTTGGTCGGTGCATTTCTAATCGGCAAAGGCACCGACAAATCTCCTGTTTTTCGAACCAATTGTTGCGCGTCATTGATGGCCATATAAGCAGCATTGCTCTTTGGAGAGGTCGCCAAATAAATAGCCGTCTGAGATAAAATGATTCGAGCTTCTGGCATCCCTATCAAATTAATCGCTTGAAAACAATTATTGGCCAACAATAAGGCGTTGGGATTCGCCAACCCGATATCTTCAGAAGCTAGAATCACCAGCCGACGGGCGATAAACTTGATATCTTCCCCGCCTTCTAGCATCCGCGCCAACCAATATACCGCCGCATTGGGATCACTACCGCGGATTGACTTGATAAATGCAGAAATGATATCGTAATGCAGTTCCCCGTTTTTATCGTACATCGCCAGATTCTGCTGTAGGCGGTTAGTCACCACTTCATTTGTAATCACCACCTTGTCCGCAGTTTCCGCATTGACTACAATCTCTAGAATATTGAGTAGCTTCCGTGCATCTCCTCCCGAATGCCGGAAGAGCGCTTCCACCTCTTGCACCTGTATGTCCATTTTACTCAGCACTTCGTCTTTTTGCAGCGCCTGATCAAGCAATTGCTGTAATTCCTCCTTAGTCAACGATTCCAAAACATACACTTGACAACGTGACTGTAGAGCAGAAATCACCTCGAAGGAAGGGTTTTCAGTTGTTGCCCCAATCAGTGTGACAACGCCTTGCTCAACCGCTCCAAGCAGCGAGTCTTGCTGCGATTTGCTAAACCGGTGAATCTCATCAATAAATAAAATAGGGTTTGGACTATTGAAAAACCGCTTTTTCTTAGCATTGCTAATGGCTTCACGGATATCCTTCACACCTGAGTTAATAGCACTCAGTGTACTAAAAGGGCGTTCCAACTGATGGGCTATGATCTTAGCCAATGTGGTCTTTCCTACACCAGGTGGTCCCCACATAATAAACGATGGAATTCTGCCAGACGCAATAGCATTACGCAATACGGCGCCCTCACCTACTAGGTGCTGCTGTCCAATATACTCGTCCAAAGATCTAGGACGCAACCGTTCTGCTAAAGGAATATTCATACCGTAAAAATATCAATGGATCATCAATATACCAACATTTAAGTCGAAAATACACGGTGCTGACTAGATTACTAATGAAGTCATCACTCCTTCCTTGAAAATATTACAAGGAGGCGGGCGAGGTGTTTAGATGTTAAATGAGGCGTGCCATCCTTCCCTTCGCAAGGAAACTCGTGAAAAGGACTGTCCTTCCGGGCAGTCCTAATCTAATAAACTGAACTTTAGCGTCTAAATATTTCGCCAAAGAAACTACTACTGCGTAACAAAAGTGACAGTCCTGTGTATTCCGCCATTTGGCACATTCAGCAAATAAGAACCTGCCGATAAATGGCTTACATCCACGGATTGCTCTAATTTCTTTAAGGATTTGTCTATTTCAGCGTTTAAAATCAAAGCACCTGTGATATCGTAAATCGCAACACCTAATGAGCCTGTCCAACTGTTGTCAATAGTATAGTTTAGGGTTTGGGCGACTGGATTAGGAAAAACTAATAAGTCATTGCTCCTAGCTCTAAACCAATCATCATTGTGACTATCTGCTCGGTTTGCTGTAAAATCACCCCGACATCATTGCCAAGAACGTCACCGGAAATGATTGTCAAATTGGTCTGAAAGTCTCTTTGGGAGCGTATTGTTTCAGTACCATTGAACCCTCCATATAGCTCTATATCATTAGATATATGAAAAAAATGCGTTCTTGCGGCTCCTGGACTATAAGTGCCAGCTGCAATCCAAAGTTCTGAACCTGCACCAGCGCTTGTGATAGCTGTTTTTAGATTGGCGAAGGCGTCTGTCCAGCTGGTTCCGTTGTTTAATCCAGTGGCAGATGCGTCAACATAAATCTGAGCGTTTAGTCCTATCATTTTTAAAAGAAAAAATAAGGTAATAATGTATTTAATAGTTTTCATTAAAATGTAATTTTATATTGATTAAATAATTTCAAGAACCGAGAATAATTGTTTTTAATAAAATGCGCTTCTAAGCAAATTGAATTATAGTTATCATAATTAGTAAATCTATTTTTTAATATATTATGTGTGATCAAAAGTCCAATAAACTATTGAAAATTGAAAGAACGAATGACATCATTTATCGGGAAAACTGGACAAAGTTTCCACCATTCAACCCTTATAAAACTGTTATTACTTCTTAAATTTATCGGCAATCACAAATTCAGAACTTAGGTTTATTCAATAGACTTATTCATTAGCGAAGCGTTAATTATTAATTGTATAACTTGTTACTTATTATGAACAACACCAGATACGAACTACTTAGCGTTGCAGCTATTTTCCTTGGTATTCTACTAGGAATCTTACTTCCTGATGGCGCTCGATATTTTGAATTTTTGGGAAAAATATTTCTATCACTTTTAAAGGTATTGATCCTGCCTATAATCATCCTTTCCCTCTTTCTTGCTATTGCACGTATTGCAAATATCGATAGTCTGAAAGAATTAGGAGCAAGGACAATAAGCTACTACCTCTTGACTACCTCTCTTGCAGTGATCACAGGCCTTACAATGGCTAACATCTTTATTTTCCAAAACGGCTATGACGCGATAGAGCCGACTAATGTTCCACCTGGTGGCGTGCAGTTTGTTGACCGTATTTTCTCAACCAATATTTTCAACTCCTTAGCAGAAGGAGAAATTCTACATATTGTAGTGTTTACTATTTTATTTAGTCTCGCATTCATCACCTTAGAAGACAATAAGAAACGAACAGTTCTCAACATTTCAGATAGTTTCTACGATGTAATTATGAAACTCATTGAATGGGTTTTAAAATTGGCTCCTATTGGAATATTGAGTTTAGTCTGGTCTACGATTTCAAAATTTGATATAAACACCTTCGAGAAGGTCACCACTTTTTTCATTGCAACAACCATTGCCGCGGCGATTCATTCCTGCATTACGCTACCTTCGATTGGCCAATTCATAGGACGATTCAACGTATTGGATTACTTCTGGAAGGTAAAGCAGGCGCTCATCGTTTCCTTTGCAACAGCATCAAGTGCAGCAACACTGCCCGTTTCTACAAAAGTGGTTGAGGACTACGGCGTCTCCAAGAAAGTCGCTCGCTTTGTCCTTCCTGTTGGCGCTACCTTAAATATGGATGGTTCTGCCCTATTCCAAGCACTCATCATCATGTTATTCGTTTCTCTTGCTGGCATGGACATCACATTTACAGAGCAGTTACTTGTCTTTATCCTTATTGTGCTTTCCTCAGCAGGAACGGCTGGAATCCCTTCTGGTGGCATTGTTATGATGACTATGGTGATTAACTTATTAAACATTCCCAACCCTGAATATTACCTAGGACTTTACGTAATGGTGGATCGATTCTGGGATTACCCCATCACATCTATCAATGTCTGGGGAGATTTGATTGGCGCCAAAACAGTAGATTCGTATGTAAAACCCTAAGATTAAAGTTTGGCTAACTACTAGTTTTTGAAATAGAAAGTTTATACACTGAAAGTGTATAAAAGAACACTCGTATGAAAGTGTATGCAAACCACCCCAACGGGGTGACCCGAAATCAGCCTAGGGCATCGCCCTAGGTCTAAATGATTTAAGATCAAAGCTCTTTCAGCGCGTAACATTCTGATAATTTTCTTACTTGTAGTCCAGTTGACGGTAGTTGTTACGCCCCTTCAGAGCTCACGGCACCGCCTTAGAATTCCTTTTCCTTACTGCCTCAAGTGATGACGTTTACATCAACATTGACACTAAAATTTTACTCGCCAGGATTTATTATGAACAAAACAACCTAGATGGCTTAACGTCTTTAATCGATAGTTTTAAAAAAACCTTGAAGCGAAAGAAGAAAATCCTAGGCTATCAACACACCAGTTACAAAAACTTCGTGGACTATATCATTAAATTAGTTGCCTTGAACAAGTATGACAAAGCTGCTCAGAAAGAATTATTGTCTGAAGTGGAAGCCATGCAACCTTTACCCAATAAACACTGGTTTATTGAACAATTGGAATAAGTCAAACAGTTGATTCGTGCTGACAACATCGTGATGCGGAAAGACCAGAAAGGACTATTATCCCAGGAAATTTTGACACTTTTTTACAAAACGAAGCTTTTAGAATCGAAGTTTGGTACGATTTAGGTATTAAAACATAATGAATACCACGCCGATAAACGTATCGGTAGCGCATTTTGTAGTAGAATAGTAAAGATTAAATGATATGCCGTATTGAGCTGATAGCCAATTTCTTATGTTAATTAATTGACTTCCTAAAAAAAATTAAAGTTTTTTATTTGGATTAATGACTTTCTTAAACGACTTTTGCGCAATTATTAGTGTACTTTTTAATGATATTTGCCTATGTATTGGACGTTAGAGTTAGCTTCACATTTAGAAGAAGCGCCATGGCCTGCGACAAGAGACGAGTTAATAGATTATGCAATTCGTTCCGGCTGTCCGATCGAAGTAATTGAAAACCTCCAACAACTCGAGGATGAGGGTGAGCTGTACGAAAGTATGGACGATATTTGGCCCGACTACCCAAGAAACGACGACTTCTTCTTTAATGAAGATGAGTATTAACAATTTTTAAAAAAATCAAGACCTGCGAAGTAAGAAATTACTTCGCTTTTTTTTGCCTAACAGCGATCACTTCCTACATTATTCCTTACCCGATTCACCCCAACTTTTTTGTCAAGGCTTCCACCGCTTCCCGCAATGTCGCGATCTCACGCTTCAGTGATTGGGTGTCTGAAGCCGCACTCGAGCTCACCACCCGACGAAAGCGCTCCGTAAACTGTTGTGAGGCAGCATCAACAAACAATTCTAATAGTTCGTCAGGATGCAGTACTTTGTTACGGCCATCCTCTCTCGTTTTATAAGTGCCACCAGCAGTGCAATAAGGCTTGTTGGCTCCAGATGCAATCTCCACCCGATAAAAGGGACGCGTGGCATTGTTTTCTATAAAAATCTCAATAGGTACAGGCGGAAAACAACTAAATGCCTTGTTAGTCAACAGTAACTTCATGCCATCAGAAATCTCACAGCCAACGATGTGACTAACTTGCTGTCCGTTGTCGCCTTCTTTATCATCAATACCCAACAATAAAGTACCGCCTTTAGTAGAATTAGCAAAACTAACCAGATCGTCACCTGACACGCTTTGAGGATTGCGCTTGAAGTCTACCATCAACCCTTCTGTACCTCTTAAAAGATTCCTGGTCCTAGGAGATAGTTCTTCAAATATTTTTTGATCTGCCATCGTTTTAATTAGCTATTACATACGTTTTTTGAAAAATGATCTACGACATTGACACGCTAGACAAACTATTGACAGTTCCATAACGATTGCCACTTGGATAGTAGAAAATCATTCCCTAAATTTACGGTATGAAAATCAGATTACTTAGTTTTTTCCTGCTAATAATTGTTTGTTATCACTTTGGTTGTGACCAAATTGGCACCGCCTCGGGCAATAAAAATAACCTACCCGCAATTGATACCGCAAGTCTTGTCAATACCATGGGGTCTCCATTGATTGAAGAATTGTCAAAAAAAATCGCCAAAGCACCCAATGACCACTTGCTCCTTGCTAAACGAGCAGACATCTACTACAGCAAGGATAACTACGAAGACGCCATTAAAGATCTGGAAAAAGCGATTGGTATCGACTCCTCACAAATAGGCTACTACCATTTGCTGGCAGATGCTCAGTTAGACAGCTATCAATCGGAACAAGCTATTAAAACAATGGAGACAGCAGTCGCCCTCAATCCAGACCGAATCCCCACCCTATTGAAATTGTCCGAATTTCAAATGATCCTCAAACAGCATGAGGCTTCCTTCGAAACTATCAATGAGATTTTGACGAAATCCCCCAAACACCCCGAAGGATTTTACATGTTAGGTATGAATTTTAAAGCAATTGGAGACACCGCCAAGGCCATCAATAGCTTCCAGACTACTGTAGAGGAGGATTCAGAACATATTGAAGCCTACATTCAGTTAGGCGTATTATTCGACAAACTCAAGAATAGAGTTGCTGTAAAGTATTTCGACAATGCCTTGAGAATAGATTCTACTGATATTGATGCGTTGTTTGGAAAGGCGTGGTTCCACCATCAACGGAACAATTTTTTCGAAGCGGAACAATGGTATGAAAAAGCTTCCAAAGCACATCCGCGTAACAGCAAAGTACATCTCAATAACGGTATTCTCCAATTGGAAATTGCGCAAATGAATGCCAATAAACTCGCGACTAAAAAACTGCTTAAAAAAGCGTTTAAGAAATTCGATCTCGCATCAAAAGTAGACCCTTCCTTTGGCATGGCTTATTACTACAGAGGATTGACTCATGAAAAACTGAAACGTCCTAAAAAAGCAATTACCGACTACAGACAAGCAGCGGCTTTAATGCAGAATGCCAACAAACCCAATAGAGCTTTGATGGCTTTGGGTCAAAAACCGATTACAAAATAATTGGCTTATGCGCAATTTCTTTCTCCTCTTTTTTTTGTTACTGCTGACGGAACTAATGCTTGGGCAATCCTTGCGCTATTCCTTTGAGCCTTCATTGAATATAGGACGCATTTTTAAACACACTACCCGATTTACTGCCCCTGTTGACGGTCTTGCGATAGGTGGGGAATTGAATACAAATTTCCATACAATGGGCAAACACCCTTGGCATCAGTGGACAAATTATCCTACATTCGGAATCAAGGTATCTTACTTTAATTTCGGCAATAACAAGCTCTACGGTAGTGGCATTGGCTTTTGTCCAAATGTGAGTTTTGACTTTTTCCCCAATAGTCGTTTTATTGCTAAAGCACGAATAGGTGGCGGTCTGTCTATAGTCACCCGTCCTTTCACGCTTTGGCACAATCCTGATAACATAGGGGCGAGCTCTTATCTCAACAATATTACCAGTGTACGCTTAGGTATTGGCTATAAAGTCTCGAAACACTTAGATGTGATACTAGCAGGCTCTCTTACCCATTACTCTAACGGAGCATCCACCTTGCCTAATTTGGGCCTAAATGTGGCAGCAGTCAATCTAGGCGTCCGTTATCGCCCCAATCCCTGGGAACGGACGGATTTCAAGCGTAGAGATTCCCTAAGGGTGGCTAATAAACGAATTGGGGTTAATCTCGAATATGGGATGCACTTCCGCCCAAGCAGCACATCTGGTGGCCCTCGCTATCCTGGCTACATGATCAACCTAATGGCGACTCGAATGCTAGGACGTGGTAATCGACTTTCAGTAGGTGTTGGGTATGAATTTGCAGGTTATATCTATAATTTCATGTCTCATATCGAGTTGTACGATAGTGAAAACGAACGACGAAAAAATGCAACACGAATCACTTTCCTAGTACAAGATGAAGTGATCTGGGGCAATTTTTCTTTTGTCTTTGTTGCTGGCACCTACCTGACTCGTTCATTTGGACAAGCATTCCCTGTCTTCGAAAAACTTGGCTACAGATATTATTTTGATTTGGGTTACGCTAAGGCTCATGTAGGGCTTTATCTCAAAGCACACAAAGCCATTGCGGAGAATATCACTTATGGGGTTGGGATTAGTTTCTAATACCCCAAAGCCAATAAAATTTAAAATACAGCGTTTAGTCATTAATAAACCACATTTTGTTAAACTGTTTAATCATTAATAAACCTACTCTTGTTAAACTGTTTAATCATTAATAAACCACATTTTGTTAAACTAAAGTCCCAGAATCCTGTTCAAAAGCTATATAGATTCGTATTTCGATCAAAAATGCGCATCTTTGAGCTGAAAAACCGACATTATGCAACATTTCATTCCTTTTGCGAAGAAAGATAAGCAGTTGTTCTTTAAGACATTGCAACAAAGAGTTAATGCTTATTTCAGAACAAACGAAATCCAGAAGACTGCGAATTTTAAGATGTATTTTAAGACAATCTCTATTCTATTAGGATATTTTATCCCTTTGTCGTTTATTCTATTTGGTCAATTGTCATTTGGTTTAAATATGTTGCTTTACTTCATCATGGGGCTTGCTGTTTCATGCATTGGGCTATGTATTATGCATGATGCCAACCATGGATCAATCTCAAAAAACAAAACAGTTAACAAGATTCTAGGATACACTTTAAATCTGGTTGGAGGGAGTTCCTTCACCTGGAAAATTCAGCATAATGTCCTACATCACACCTATCCAAATGTTTACTCACTAGATGAGGATATTGATGACAAACCGTTTCTTCGTTTGTCACCGCATGGAAAACTTGAAAAGCACCACCGCTTTCAACATATTTATGCCTTTTTTCTATACAGTCTTGCAACACTCAGTTGGGTGACTATTAAGGATTTTAGACAGTTAAAACTCTATAACACGGAAGGCTTAACAGAAAAAAATGGCTTTGATGCTGCAAAAGAAAGTAAAATCATGATTGTCAGTAAAGTGATTTACTTTTCTTATATGCTGGTACTACCTGTCTTGTTAGGTGTTGCCTGGTGGCAAGTTTTGCTAGGCTTTCTGGTCTTACATTTCGTTGCAGGTTTGCTGATTACTGTAGTGTTTCAATTGGCACACGTTGTAGAAGGCCCTTCTCATTTAACTGCGGTCAATGAAGATCAAATGGAAAACACATGGGCCATCCACCAATTATTCACTACAGCCAATTTTTCAACTAAAAACAAATTTATAACTTGGTTTGTCGGTGGTCTAAATTTCCAAATTGAACATCACCTGTTTCCACACATTTGCCATATCCATTATCCCAATATTGCAAAAATTGTACGGGAAACCGTTCAGGAATTTAATCTACCCTACTACGAATTTGAACACTTCCACAGTGCCGTATATTCGCACATCAAAATGCTTAAACAATTCGGAAACGCGTAAATTTAATGATTAACACTGAGTCTACTCCGAAAAGTACTATTTTGGTCAAAATCGAGGCTGAAAGAATTTTAGAGCCGCAGTTAACTCTTTTTAATAGCGCTACATCCTGTAAGTAGAAGATAGAGCGAGGACTTTAAAATTCTTGAAAACGATGTGGTCCGACATTTCGGGTTTGGACAAAAGAGACTTTTCGGAGTGCACTCAATGTTTAGTGTTTAATGATTAATTAGTTTCTGAACGAAAAGACAATAATCGTTGACTATCAATCTTTTAATAAGAAATTGTTAGCACAAATATTCTGGTAAATATTCCATTTCTTTAGCTTACAGCTGAATAATTTTAGATTATTTGTA